>Ga0180435_10005597_pt1 | contig 12183 bp, 9 predicted proteins | sample SS_ome_3_FD_132467 | JGI IMG/M metagenome (GOLD analysis project Ga0180435, IMG submission 132467) | Hypersaline lake sediment archaeal communities from the Salton Sea, California, USA - SS_3_S_1 metaG | ecosystem: Environmental > Aquatic > Non-marine Saline and Alkaline > Hypersaline > Sediment...
AACCGGCTGTTCCCCGATAACCTCACCCTCTTCGCCTTCTCCTGATCCACCTGATGGCGCATCTTCTCCTGAGGACTTAAATGAAGTGTCGTGAATAAATTTCTCTTCAACAGTGGTAGGGACGATGACGATCTTATCTTTGCCGCCTTTTCCCGGCTTTACCAAACGGCCCACACGTATTTTCCGGGGAAAACCGTCTTTTTCTCTTCTCTTGTCGCGCTCCAGAAGTTCGTCTATGGAGCGAATTCTGGAGACATAAGTGCTTTGAAACCTAGGGATGGCTTGCAGTGCAGAAAAATCGTCATGTTTATAAAGATTGTGGGGGGGGCGGAAGACCATTTCGATTTTAGCGTCCTTGTCGTATCCGGACATATCATGAGCGTCATGGGTGCCTGTGTCGTGCAATTCCAGAAGAATAGTTTGTTTCTGCCGTGGCGTAAGGCCTTTGGCTTTGAATGCATTGTAAAGTTTTAAAAGTTCAGGGTTCACGTTGAATTCAATTTTCATCCTCCTGGGTGCAAAAATACTCGATGGTTTTCTGCGCACATGTTTTGCAGTAGTTAAGTTTGTTCAGCATCGTGTCGATCATGCGATCGTACAATTTCTGATTTTCTTCATTTGTGCGGTTGGCCAGTGCACCGATGAGGCTGCCGGCCCCTGCAATATCAGATTTCAGCCTGACATCGGTAACCGCCTTGACCAGCTCCAGGTTGTCCATAAAATCGTAATCTGGATCGACAGAGATCTTCTGACCGTAAATTTTTCGAATGGACGTTCTAAAGGTCTCGCGCTGTTCTTCTGTTTTAAGACCCAGCCTTTCTTCGACACCTTTGATATAACGCTCATCGACCTTCAAGGCCCTAAGCTCTCCGGTCTGAGGGTCTTTGTATTTCCACATCTTATCAGGACCCAGATTTTCAGCGTCAATCCCGATGATCATATTTACATAGTTCATGACGTCTTTGCGAATGGCAAAGGGTTCATCCATGTAGGCGTTGAACATCTCGGTCATAATGCGTTCACGGTACATTCCTTTTGCGGTTTTGAGATCTTCAATATATTTGGCCCTGTCATTAGCCTCAGTCACATAATCGAGGATCACCCGCTCAAGTGTTTTGAAAATGTCATATGCAAACATACAACGACCTTCATTGGTTTCTGAGCTTTCGATCAGCAATTGAATGGCCCTACCCAGATTCCGCTGGCCCAATCCCTTTTGCCCAAAGCGTTTTGTGATATTCGGATCCTGGTTGAGCGTGTCAATCACTTCAGCCAGTGTCTTAATGCTCTTTTCGCCTGCCACTTCTCCTGCAGCGAGTTTCATCGTCTCAATGGCCGTCAATTTTTCACTACGAGGTAATCGAGTCAATACCACAGCCACCGATGTTGCATAGTTAAGGTTGGGGTCCCGGTGTAGCCCCTTTCTATCAAGGGTCGTTTTTGCTTCGTTCCCAATCGCATATGATGTGAGGTCTTCCTGTAGCTTATAGTGCGTGTTATGTGAGACGTAGCATATGCGGCACCTGTCCACGATGGGTGCTTCTTCTTTTTCAGACAGAAACCGATTAAACTCAGAATTGTTACTCGTAGCGACGATCAAGGTATCAATGGGCCACTTGTAGCCATCAATTTCGATTACACGGTTTTGGATAACGCCTAAATATACCTGAACCAGATCTTTTTTATTTTTGAATACTTCGTCGCTGAAATGGATACCGCCACCGGCCACACGCGCCAGTGCACCCCGTCTTAAATCAAACCGATACGGATTGTTGGTGTCTGTGATGTGGAGCAATCGCTGGATGGACTCTTCCCCCAGTAAATCAACGGCAGAGGACGTGATCTTGTCTTTCGCGGGATATTTTCCCGTTATGGTCCCGAGACTTTCTGTCATTGGAACTGGGATGATCTCGATGTGCTCGAGCATTTCGTCGATATTGCCATCCGCTTTGCTTCTAATATCGTTCCACATATAGCCGCTGCATGCACCCAATGGCCGGTAGTTTTCATACAGTTTATCGATCTCCTTGTCCGAAAATCCGACGTGTTCTGCAAGGAAGTTTTTATTGTCGTCTGGGTTTTCAAAAAGATTCATGGCCAGGATCATGGGATCTTCGTAGGTCTGAGATTCAATGGTAGAGATTTTTCCATAATTCCCAAGTCGATCCATATCAGTGAACCTGAAGGTGTACTTTCGGTTTTTTTCAATGGTCAGGAAATCACGGTACTTGCTGCACAGGTATTCAACAAAGAATGTTTTTCCATTTCCAGGTTCTCCCACCAGGACGAAAGCCATTTCTTTTGACGACCCGCCCTCAGCAGCGTCCTTCACATAGGAGACAAAGCTGTTAATTTCATCATAGATGCCGATGATGTGCTTTTTTCCTGTGCGAAATATGGTGAAATCGTAAGTTGTCCTGCCATTCACCACAACTTTTTCAATTTCACTTTCCAGGATCATCCTGGCAATACTTTCGAAGGCATTTTCAAAACATCGTTTACCTTCCTTGACAGCAATCAGGTGATGTTGGAGCCTGTTACCGTTTTTGGCAGTCATTTTTTTTCACCTTTGTTTTCGAATAATGTTTAATGATCCTTTTCCAAAAATCGCCTAAACTGAGCGTCAGAATTGATGCGGGGCAGGGTTTTTTGACGTACAAGAACCGTTTTCTGCTCGCCCCCGGCTTTAAAGATGGATTTTACAGTCTTGTTTCGGTAATCGGCAAAAAATTTCTGAATTTTCAGTTTTTAAATTTCGCAAGAATTGTGCCGCTTAATTCAATATGCGCTATAGTCTCGGTATATCTATTAAAAGCAATTAGTTATAACACAATTGGATAGTCAATTTTGCATCGTTTTCCAGAATTGGCGGAAACAGTCCCCATATATGCTAATTTTGACCCCTTCAGTTTGACCCGGTATATCCCGCCGTCGTATATGAGACCCGTTAGCCAACAAAAATATATATTGATTTCAATGAGTTGGAGGTTAAAATGTATCTAATCGCCTGTAGGCAGTTTTTAGGGTAAGGTGCTGGATGAAGCGGATGTCCGAAAAAAGTACGGCGCCATGGAATTGACCTGTCAGTCAAAAACCTGACACATAAAACCGATAAACCGGAATGTGAAATTTGTGAATTGACGAATCAATGATCATCACGCTATTATTTGACTCCGTCTAATTGAAAGGCTATAGAATAAATAAGAAGGTATTTAATGTCTTATCGCCTGAAAGTGAAACGTTCAATTGATAAAAGGAGGCGGGGATGAAAATTATTGGTGAGCTTATTAATGCCAGTCGAAAACCGATTGCCACGGCAATAGAAAATCAGGACAAGGAGGCTATCCAGAAAATCGCCTTGGATCAGTTCGAAAAGGGTTCTGATTTTATTGACATAAATGCCGGAATCTTTGTTGAGAAAGAGGCAGAGCATCTGAAGTGGCTGGTGGGCAGTGTACAGGAGGTCGTGGATGCCCCTTGCTGTATCGACAGCCCGGATCCAAAGGCCATCCAGGCCGCCCTGTCTTTGCACAAAGGCACGGCCATGATCAATTCCATTTCTCTCGAAAAAGACCGCTGCGATGCCCTTCTTCCAATTGTAGCAGGCACGGATCTTAAGGTGGTTGCCCTGTGTATGAGCGATGAGGGGATGCCCCAGACGGTTGAGGATCGGATGAAAATTGCTGACAAGCTTGTGAACACGTTACTTCAGAAGAATGTTTTAATCGACAATATTTATGTGGACCCGCTGGTTCAACCGATCGCAACAAAGGATGATTTTGGTATTGAGTTTTTGAATGCCGTTGCAGAGATTATGACTACGTTTGAGGAAATTCATACCGTCTGTGGTCTATCCAATATTTCATATGGACTGCCGGAAAGAAAATTCCTGAATCAGTCATTCATGATCATGGCCATAGCCAAAGGTCTTGACGCAGCTATTGTCAATCCCCTTGACAAGCGGATGATGGCCAACATCATCGCAGCCGAGGCCCTCGTGGGTAGAGACACTTTCTGTACGAATTACCTAAAAGCCTTTCGGGCTAAAAAATTTGAGTTTTAGTGAACCTGTTTAAAGAAAATTCTACCATTTTTTTCTTGACATCACCCGGTTTTTGTCTTTAATAAATAGTATACAATATACAAAAAGGTCATCCATGAAAATAGAGTCCATTGCTGACATAGCCAAACGTAACATCCAGAAATGGGTCGTTACGGGACATTTTCAGCCGGGAAAGCAGATTAAGGAGGAGGAGATTTCCCAGCGATTGGGCATAAGCCGTCCTCCTGTGCGGGAGGCCCTGAAAATGTTGGAGGCCGCAGGTCTGGTCCTTAGGAAGCCCCGCCGTGGCGTTTTTGTCCCCGAAATGACAGAAAAGGACATGTGGGAAGTGTATACCCTGAAAGCCACTCTCTATGAAATGGCGACCGATTTGGCAATGGATGTCATTTCTGACAAAGAACTCCGAAAACTTGAATCCTATGTCCAAAAGATGGAAATATGTGTTGAAAAGGAACCCTTTAATGTGCTCCGGTATCAGGATTTGCACAAAACTTTCCATAACAGCATTATGGCCATTGGCGGAAACGATCGTCTGAGAACATTTGCTTCGAATCTCCATAATCAGGTGACCCCCTTCAGCTACAAATCGTTAAAAGACAAAAACCACCTGCATTCCTCGGTTCGGTATCACAGAGAGATCGTGATTGCCATGAAGAACAAGAACAGACCGTTGGCATGCAGAATGATGAAAGAACACGTCCTAAATGCGCTGGATGTCCTGCGTGAAATGTCGGCTCAAGGCGGGCAAACGCCGGCACACTTCAGACCAGGGAAAGCAGTCTAGGCAAGCGAAAGACAATGACGGTGCATCCTTGTTGGCGTTTAGGCACGAATTTTAAAATTCTTGCGGGTTGTAATTTGAGTCTGACGCCGAGATTGGAAAAAATAGCAGTTTTGGGTCGGGCACTAAGTAACTAGGTTGCTAATATTGGGTCGAAGGTTGGATTTAGAAATGGGGCTTTATTAAAACCTATAGCCGGAATTTAAGGTATAGCTAAAGGCAATTGTCTGTTATTCACTTATTAACACATTAAAAGGAGGCGTAAAATGAAAATGGTAAAGAGTATGCTCAAAGGCGCTTTGGTCGTTGGCTTGGTAACCGTCTTTTTCCTGCCCATTAGTGCGATGGCTGAATCAAAAATGAATATAAAATTCAGCACCTGGCATCCACCTGTGGGCAGAGAGGTAAAAACGGTCTTTGTACCCATGCTTGAGAAACTGAAAGCGAAGAGTAATGGGCGGATAACCTACACCATGTATGCGGGTGGCGCCCTTGGCAAAGGCCCGGAGCATTATGATATCGTGAGAAAGGGTCTTTCTGATATGGGTTATTTTACCGCCACGTGGACCCCTGGCCGCTTTCCTTTAAGTGATGTGCTGTCACTGGCATCTGCTGTGGATGGCAAAGATGTTGGCGTTGACATCGGTAATGCCATGTACGACCGGATTCTAAAACGGGAATTCCAGGGGGTGGAAATGATCGAATTGAACGGGTGCATATCAGCCCATCTGTGGACCACAAAACCGGTGAAGACCCTTGAAGATTGTAAAGGACTCAGAATACGGTCACCGGGCGGGCACCAGACCAATTACATCAAGGCCATCGGCGCTGAGCCGGTATTTATGCCCCTTGGGGATGTCTATCTGGCCATGGAGACCGGGACCATTGACGGTCTTATGACATGTCCGCCGCTGGTTCTTGCGTTCAAACTCTATGAGGTGGCAAAATATGGGGCCTTGTGCACCTTTGGTTGTGTGACTGAAGGCGTCATCATGAATGAAAAAAGCTGGAAAAAAACCCCGGATGACCTGAAACCGATGATCAAAGAAGTGTGCTCAAATCCTTTCCGTACCTCGGGTGGGTTGACCCGTGATGTTTACAAGGTCATGATGAATGATATTGCAGCTAAAGGGGTTACGTTCTATACACTCCCCGATAAAGAGGCCGAAAGGTGGTATGCTGGATTTCAGGATGAAACCAAAAAGTGGGTCAAGTCCTTAGAAGCCAAGGGACTCCCTGCGAAAGAGACCGTGATCATGTACAATGAGGAGTGCGAGAAGAGAGGTGTGAAGTGCGTTGCATTTCCACCTGAGTGGAAGTGATTGCCCAGTGGTGATTAGGGAGGAATGTCCATCCCGGAACGCGGGATGGACATTCCTGATTTTTCAAATGGAACCCATGTCGAAAAAGCGATGAAACGGCTAAGAGCCCTTAGAGGTGTCATACAGCGGGTAACACGTTCTCTATGTTACATTGGCATGTTTTTGCTGATCCCCATGATGTTGCTGACGGCCGGTGACGTGATAGGCCGGGCCGTATGGTCCAAACCGATCCCCGGGACAGTTGAGCTGTCCAGTTACATGTTAGTCTTTTTTATCCTCCTCGGTGTTGCCTACACCCAGCAAGTGAAAGGCCATGTGCGTGTTTCAATGCTTGTATCCAGGCTTCCTGAGCGGGTCGTGGGCATCCTGGATGTTTTTACGACGCTTTTGAGTCTCTTCATCATTGCCATATTAGCATGGCAGGGGTGGGTGGTCGGTATTGAAGAACGAACCGTGTCAGATATGCTCAGAGTCCCCCAGTTACCTTTCAGACTTCTGGTATCCGTTGCAGCTTGCTTTCTTTGCCTGGAGCTGTTGATTGATTTAGTGGGTTCTGTGGAAAAATTGATAAGGAGATAATATTTGGATCCGATCATTGCAGGTGTCATAGGCACTGTTGTCGTATTTCTTCTGCTGTTTCTGGGAATGCCCATCGCATTTGCACTGATGCTTGTGGGGTTTGCCGGGATAAGTTATCTGACAAGCATGGAGGCAGCCTTACCCATTGCCGCAAGGACGGTCTATGAAGTATCGGCCTATTACCCCTATACGGTGATACCCCTCTTCATTGTGATGGGGGGCTTCGCAGGCAGCTCCGGGATGACCAAAGAGTTGTACAGTACATTTGACAAATGGTTTCGAAAATTACCCGGAGGTCTTGGAATTGCCACGATTGGCGCCTGTGCGGGGTTTGCAGCTGTGTCCGGGTCTTCTGTGGCCACCGCTGCTACCATGGGTACTGTTGCGCTTCCGGAAATGAAGCGATTTAACTATCATCCGAGGCTCGCTACAGGTACTGTCGCTGCCGGTGGTACACTGGGTTTTCTGATTCCACCGAGTATCGGATTCATCGTCTATGGCATGCTGACGGAGCAGTCCATTGGCAAGCTCCTTGTGGCCGGCATGATCCCCGGATTGATTCTTGCGGTGGCCTATATGGCTATTGTTGTGGTTTGGGTGAAGCTCAACCCGAGCGTTGCCCCGGTTAGTCCTGAAGCGGTTAGCTGGAGAGAGAAGATTTCAGCTCTCTTGGGGGTATGGGAGCCTCTGGCCATCTTTTTGCTGGTGATGGGGGGGATTTACGGAGGCTTATTTACGCCTACTGAAGCGGGTGCGATGGGTGCGACCGTCCTGTTTTTAGTGGCGATAATCAAAAGAAAATTGAACGGGCAAAACCTTGTAGAGGCCCTGCTGGAGGCTGTTCGAATTTCGGTAATGGTCCTGTTCCTTGTGGCAGGCGCGAATGTGTTCAGCTACTTCCTGGCATTATCGACAATTCCCATGAAGGTGGCGAGCTGGGCAGCCGCTCTTGAAGTCTCCCCATACTTAATTCACACGATTATTGTTGTCATCTATCTGTTTCTGGGGTGTTTCTTAGATGCGATATCCATGATGGTGTTGACCATGCCGGTCATTTATCCGGTTATTTTGGCCCTGGGCTTTAATCCCATATGGTTTGGGGTCATCGCAGTTTTGATGATGGAGGCAGGACTGATCACCCCGCCAATGGGACTTAACATATTTACCGTATCCGGGGTCGCAAAAGACGTCCCTATAGAAACCATATTTCGTGGTGTTGCCCCTTTTCTTTTATCAATATTCGCCATTGTGATTCTTATTACGCTTTTTCCGAAACTTGCCCTTTTTCTACCCAATATGATGTTGCGGTAATTTATGAATTTATAGGATTTAAGTCAGCAAACCAAAAAATAAATAAAGAGGAGATGTGTATGTCATTGTTGCCTGAAGTGAAAAGCCATTATGGAAGATTAAAATTTTTTATCGATGGAAAATGGGTTGATTCTGAGTCTAATTCAATTGAGCAGATAACCAATCCTGCCAAAGGAGAGGGAATCGCAGAACTTCCATCGGCCACAAAGGAGGAGGCACGCGCTGCGGTTGATGCAGCCTACAAGGCCTTTCAAACATGGAAGGATGTCTCCTTGAGGGATAGGGCGAGGCTGCTGTTTGGGATGCACGCCAAATTTGAGGAAAACTACGATGAGCTGTGCAGTATCCTCACCCAGGACCATGGAAGGACGATAGGTGAAGCCAGGGGCTCGGTGAGCCGGGTTATTGAGAATATTGAATCTGCATGTTCCGCCCTGTATGGATTAGCCAAACGGAATGAGCACATTGATCAACTTGCCAATGGTATTGATCAATACCTGGTGTGGGAACCTTTGGGACCTTTTTTAATTATCACACCGGGAAACATTCCCATGCATGCCTGGTCATCCTTTGTGCCCTATGCCCTTGCTGCCGGCTGTACGGTAGTTGTAAGCCCAAGCAGACAGGATCCTGTGGCCGCGGAAACTATTTGCAGAGTGGCCCAGGAGGCAGGGTTTCCTCCGGGTGTCATAAACATGGTCCACGGCGGAAGACACATCAACAAGGATATACTGGAACAGCCGGAGATAAAAGGAGTCGGCTTTATTGGGTCCAACAGGGCAGGGCACGAGCTTTTTGAAATGTGCGGAAAGCTTGGGAAGACATCTTCTATGAATGGGAACGGCAAGAATCATGTGGTTATTATGCCGGATGCCGACATTGACGAATCGGTCCAATGGCTTGTTAGGGCCTGTTTTGGCATGACAGGACAGCGATGCCTTGGCGTTGACAATGTCGTCATAATAGGGGACATATATGATAAGGTGAAGCATCAATTTGTAGAGGCGGCCAAAAGCATGAGGCTTGGGTATGGACTCGATGAATCCGCCCAGCTGGGACCTTACACCACCGAGGGGGGCAGAGAAAAGATTCTCACGTGGATCGAGAATTCGCTCAAAGATGGCGCATCCATGGTATACGACGGGAGAACGGTCAAGGTGCCGGATTATCCTAATGGCTATTTCCTCGCACCCACTATCCTTGAAGATGTCAATGTTGACATGCCAATGGCCAAAGAAGAGGCATTTGGTGCTGTGGCAGCATTGATAAGGGGTGAGAGCCTTGATCAAGCCATAGAGTGGATTAACACAAAGACGTATCTTGGACATTCAGCAGCCATTATGACTTCCAGCGGAAAACATGCACGCAAATACATCAGAGAGGTTAATGTGGGGAATATCGCTGTAAACCTAGGTGTGGCACAACCCTATGCCTTTTTTCCTCTGGGATCTAGAAGAGAATCGTTTGTGGGAACGGCCAAGTCAAGAATGGCCTCCATGAGGATGTTCATGGACGAAAAGACGGTGGTCTCACGATGGGTATAGAGGCCTATAAATTTAAAGTGTCTAAAATGCCTAATCCCGCCTTGGTGGGACTAAAGTGCCTAAAGTTAACGCTAACGTAATTAATTAAAATATGGAAAACTTTTACTCCTGTCAGAATTTGCGGAAAAAAGGTGAATTTGTGTAAATGATGGTGCTAACCCAAAACACAAAAGAAGGAGGATTGGACATGAAACACATTACTTTAATTATTGTGGCAGTGTTTTTTTGCGGGGGGTTTTTTGCTTCTCTTACAACGATGGCCATTGCAGGGGGAAAGACAGGGGTCATTGTGGTGGACGTTCAGGGTGATTTCACCAAATTGAAGAACGGATCATTGGCATGTATAGGTACAGACAAGGCGTATGTTGATCAGGTTGAGGCCGCTACCCGGGCTCTCAGCCAGAAGGGATACCTTATCTTTGCCACCCAGGACTGGCACCCGGCAGACCATATGTCATTTGCTTCGAATCATCCCGGAAAAAAACCCTTTGAAGCCATAAAGATCGATGGACGAACTCAGGTCCTTTGGCCGGATCATTGCGTTCAGGGAACGGAGAATGCCAGGGTTCTTGTGGACAACAACTTATTCATGGCGGTTGTGAAAAAAGGGAAAGATACAAATTATGACAGCTACTCGGGTTTTCAGGATGATGGGGGTGCCAAGACGGAGATGAACTCGATCCTGAAAAGAAATGGAATCCAGAAGGTGTTTGTATACGGAATCGCAACGGATTATTGCGTCAAGGCAACGGCTATTGATGCAGTTAACGCAGGATATGAGGTCACCGTTATAGAGGGCTTGTGCAGACATGTGGCGCCCGACACCTCGGCAAAGGCATTACAAGAGATGAAGGATAAAGGAATAACTGTTGAAAAGGAACTGAAATTGTAAATGCTGTAGAAGTTTAGCGTTTTGAAAAGAGCCCAATGTTTTTTGATGGTCTTATATAAAAAGGGCTAGCGCTCCGTATATAAAAAAACGGGTTTCGAATTTGGGAGTTCTTGAAGGCATTCTGTAAACCTGACTGGGAATGTGACCCAATATTTGGGGTTTTAGGAAATAGTGGAGCCAGATGCCAGGCGTTTGGGCGCAAAAAACCGCAAATATTGGGTCACTGCCAGATTTCGTTAATTGCGCTCATTGACAGAATCCCTTCAAGAACTCCCAAATTCTTCACCCTATCTTAAACGTTTGTCTTAAGTTAGTGACATTGATGTTAGGGCAAACACTGGGTGCTCGGAAAAGACAGAAAGACAACCAGATTTCATAGAAGAAAAAAACAATGGAGATTCAAAAAAATTTTGTACCCACTCGCTTTACTTTGAACGGGAAGGACGTTGAAGTGGAAGTTGAGGCTGGAGAGACAGCCCTTTACACCATCCGTGAGCGATTGGGACTCAAGGGGACAAAAGAGGGATGCGGTATCGGTGAGTGCGGTGCCTGTACGATCGAGGTGGATGGGAAGGCCGTTAACGCATGCCTTATGCTCGGGGCTCAGTTGGACGGAAGGAAAGTGTTCACCGTTGAAGGCCTTTCTCCAATGGGCGAGTTAAGCGCTATCCAACAGGCATTTCTGGATCATCATGCTGTCCAATGCGGATTTTGCACGCCCGGCATTCTTATGAGTGTGCATGCCCTTTTTAAGGAAAGTCCAAACCCATCGCGCGAGGATATTGTTGAGGGAATTTCAGGGAACCTCTGTCGGTGCACGGGGTACATGCACATTGTTTCTGCCATTGAAGATGCCGCAATGCATCTTTCAGAGGAGAAGGAATCATGAGAGCAGATCTCGCTTATGTGAGACCGGAGAATCTTGAGGTGGCCTTGGGATTCCTTCGCGAACATGGCGCGGATACCACAGTCATTGCCGGTGGCACAGACGTTATGATTGATCTGCGTTCCGGAGCCCTGCAGACAAAATATCTCCTGGATATCACACCTCTATCCGAACTCACGGGAATAGACTTGACAGGCGATTTACTGCGGGTTGGTGCAGGTGTGACATTGTCTGAGATTTATGTTTCGCCCATCTTGGCTCGGTTTGCCCCGGCGCTTCAGAGAAGTGCGTTTTCCTTTGCGAGTCAACAGATAAGAAACGTAGCCACCATTGGGGGAAATGTGGCACATTGTTCCCCCTGTGGCGACACGGTCCCCCCACTCATCATCCACGAGGCGAAAGTCGTTCTTAGAAGTGCAAAGGGTGAGCGAACCATTCCAATTGAGGCACTGCCCACTGGGCCTTATATGGGGTCCATATTGCCAGATGAGATTATTACCCATTTTGTACTCAAACCGAAGGAAGGTGTTTTCGCAGATTTTCAAAAGATCGGTAGAAGAAAAAAACTGGCCATTTCAAGGATAAGCCTGGCAGTTATGGCAGAAAAAGATGTGGCGGGTAAGATCGCTTTTGTTCGTCTTGCATTGGGATCCAGCACCCCCACGCCTCGAAGGATAGACGAGGTGGAAAATTTTCTTTTGGGAAAAAAACCTTCCAAAGCAGTTTTTTGGGAAGCGGGCAAGTTGCTCGCTTCGAAGATGATCGAGATCAGTGGTCGTAGACCGTCCACAGTGTACAAAGAAAG
>Ga0180435_10005600_pt1 | contig 12178 bp, 8 predicted proteins | sample SS_ome_3_FD_132467 | JGI IMG/M metagenome (GOLD analysis project Ga0180435, IMG submission 132467) | Hypersaline lake sediment archaeal communities from the Salton Sea, California, USA - SS_3_S_1 metaG | ecosystem: Environmental > Aquatic > Non-marine Saline and Alkaline > Hypersaline > Sediment...
GGGATGAACGAGATGTCGTAATGCCGCCGGAAACCTTTATACCTCCTCCGATGGTGAGCCAGGACATGGTTATGAACTTCCATAAATATTCGTTGATAACTTTTGTCATTTTTACCTCTGCAATCATGAAAAAATATTACGTCGTAATCGATGCTGGGCGCGCCAGGCGAAGCCGAAGCCGAGCGACAGATAAAAAAATGTGGTTAATAATATAATCAGGCTACTGAAAGTGAAGTTGCCGATGGGATTCTGAGAAGATGAGTTCCTGCGTGCGGAAGAACCTTCTTGATGAAAAGGCCAATCATATTGAAGAGCCGTTATTTCTTTGCGGGCGTTGCGTGCTCCGCCGGTTGCGTGCATGACGATACCGGTCTGGACGATGGGATTGGCGGTGAAACAATACACCATAGGTTTGTCGATGCGGCTGCTTTCCGCTACGAAGCTGGTAAGGAGAGGAATTGCAATCCATAAGCTTAAAGTGAGGCCCAGGTTGGTGATGACGGCGATGAGCTGAAGGGCGACAAACTGGAACCCGACGATGACAGTGGTGATAATCTGGCCGATGAGGGATGAACGAGATGTCGTAATGCCGCCGGAAACCTTTATACCTCCTCCGATGGTGAGCCAGGCAATAATAACGAAGAGGGTGAGTAAGGCAATGTAGGCGAAACGAAGCAGATAATTGCGTCGTCGTCGGCTGGAGACGCGGAGTTCCTTTTCGAAGATGGGGCCGGTGAGCCGGGAAGGGCTCAGGTATTTTCGGAAAGATGAACCGGATTTTTTTATGAAGGAAATCATTATTTTGTGGTTATATCAAATTTTTTCGTAATTGTACTTTGGCCCGCCAGAGGAAGAGGAAACCGATGCCCACGTTAATTCCAATATTAATCAGCGCACCGATTAACATCGAAACTATCATCATGATATCTGAACCTGGTTGATTCATATTAAACATCATCATACTTAGTCCTATGGAAGAACCTGTGCAGCAAGAGTACTGCAGGAATAAATTAGCACCGATGGTTGACGCTACGGCGGCGGTAACGGTTTTGAGGCGGGCGCTGAAATACAGTCCGCTGGAGATTATAAAAAACAGTGAACCAATCATTCCCACTGGTATGAAAATCAAAGTGATGAGTAATCTTTGTTGGGCCTCATTATGAATAAGGCCAAACAAAAGAATATGTATGGTTAGAATAATCCAGATGGGCAGATTACGGTAGAAGACGGCCAGGGCTTTGCTCTTGATAATCTGCCAGTCGTCAATCGGGGTCATTAAGATGGAGGTCCAGGTGCGGGCCTGTTTTTCGCTGACGATGCTGGAGGCGGAGAGACTAGCGGTACGGAGATAGCCCATAAAGAGAAAGGCATACATGATGATAATATGAACGATCTGGTTAACAAGGGAGTCGAAAATTGAACAGATGAGGTAAGTGGTAATCAATAAAGCGAACAGGATTATGGTGGCGGTTTTGTTGGAGATGCGTCGGCCCATAAAAGGTTTGCTAAGTTCTTTCCAGATGAGGGGGGAACCTTTGACGGTCCGGAGGGGGCCGGGAGCGGCAGTCGGAGTCGAAGGGGGTGACGAGGTAGGAATCGTTTTAGGTTTGAATAGTTGGCGGAAGGAGAAATTATTTTTGGGATTAAAAGCGAGGTTGAGGGAAAATTTACGTATCAAAGCGACCGAGGCGGTGAGAAAAATGATGGTGGCGGCCAACATGACCAGACAGTGTTGGGGCCAAGAGAAAAAGGGCGGGGCACCGACACCGGCCACAATCGGTTCAGCCAGAAAATGCATCACAGCCAGGGGATTGGTGAGCATGACAAACGATTGAATGGTTGTGGAAGAAACGTGAAGCAATTGCAGAGCCAGAGGGATGCCGCCATAAAGTAAGGTAAACAGGGCGATTACGCAACCGATCGCCGAGAGGGATTGACGGATAATGATGGAAGAGAACAAGCTGACCGATCCGGTGAAGAGGATGGCAGTGAGGGTGACGCAGAGGCTGGAGATGAGGAAATCCCAGGGGACACCACCAAAGACGCGGACAATGGTCAGCAGGGGCAGGCTGAGCGCGAGCAGGAGAATCATTTGCAGGAGTTTGCTGAGTAATTTTCCGAAGACGATTTGCAGGCTGGTGATGGGAGTGGTTAAGAGGATGGCGAGGCTGCGTTTGTTGATTTCTTCGCCGAGGGCGTTGTTGAGAATGACCAGAGCGATTAGTTGGGTGGCGATGAACTGGAACCATATGGTAAAGGTAATGATGGCTTTACCGGCTTCGGCGGTGCGGGAGATTTGGTAAGCCAGGGAACCGGAACCCGAGCCGGGAGCGAAGACCGAAGAGGCCCAGGCGATGCCGATAAAAATGGTCATAAGGACAAGATAAGCGGTACGAAGAAAATAGTTTCTTTTACGGCGACTGGAGACACGGAGCTCTTTGTCGAAAACCGGGCCGGTGAGCCAGTTCAGGCTGCCCAGGCGAGAGCCGAGTTGAATGATTTCCTGTTTCATATGGTTCTCTATTTTGTCCTCCGTTTATTTTGCTGGGAAAATATTGTAACGCAGGTTTATTGTGGCCAGGGCGGTGAAGGAGTAACTTGCTGCAAGATTAATTATTAGAAATATAATCAGATGAAAAATGGTGGAAATAAGGCTTTGGTTTTCTCTTATGGGCCAATCATAAGAGAGTTGGCTGAGATCACGGTCGGCGTGGGAACCGGTACTGGAGCCCATGATAATACCTGCCTGGACGATGGGGTTGGATGAGAAAATGCCCTCTCCATGGCATCCGATCCCGACGAAGATGGGAAAGATAAGGCCGATGAGTACGAAAAAGCCAATGGTTAGATTGGTCGCGGTAACGGTTTTTCGGGGCCAGGAACTGAAGAAAAGACCGGCACTAAGGGTGATGCTAACCAGGGAGGCTACGGGTATGATAAGTAGAAAAATGGCGGAGGGATGAATAGCGCCTATGCAGGTAAAAACCGCTACATGGCCGAACAAGAGCAGCCAGAGGGGCAGGGAGCGGCGCAGGATGCCCAGGGCTTTGCCTTTGATGATCTGCCAATTGTCCAGAGGGGTGGTTAACAGAAGCGGCCAGGTGCGGGCTTCCCTTTCACTGGTAATGGAACTGGACCCGAAGGAGATCAGAGTGGTCATGCCTATAACAAGGTATGCAATCACAAAGGCAACCTGGGTTTCGGTTTCAAGCATCCAGTTTTTCCAGATACAAATAGAATAAGCGGTGATAATAATAAGGGCGAAGAAAAAATTAGTGAGACGACGCCAGAATATCTTCTTTTCGTTGAGAGGGGCCTTGATTTCTTTCCAGACAATGGGTGAGCCTTTGATGCGGCGGATGGGACCGTTAAAATCCTGTTGGTCGGGGTGAACCGGGGCGGATTTTTTCCACCAGCAGAACCAGTTTATAGATTGATTGGTTGAGGAACTGTTGATTTGGCGAAGGGCGACTTTGCGGACGAGTATGGTAGTCAGTGTTAAAAGCAAAACGGAACCGGCGAGCATAATAATGCAATGCAGGGGCCAGGAGGCAGAGACGGTAGTGGCGGGGCTGCCGGATATCATGGAATCGGTAAGGGCAGCCAAGGTGAAAAAAGGATTGGTATAAGTAAAGAAAGTTTCAAAATTTTGGCCGGGTAGATTGTAGAAATGCAAGATGCCGGCGGTTAGGGAGGGGATTCCTAAGTATAAAAATATGAGTATGCTGACTGCCCGGGTGGTGATCTGGCGGTTTTTTTTGGTGCTGAGGGAGAAAGTTATACTGATCGAGCCAGCCAAGAGTACCGCGGTCAGGGTAATACATAAACCAGCGATGAGGAAATCCCAGATAACACCGCCAAAAACACGGACGACGGCCAGGAGGGGCAGGCTCATGGCGAGCAGAAGAATGATATGTAGCAATTTGCTGAGCAGTTTTCCCATTACGATTTGCAGGCTGGTGATGGGCGTAGTCATGAGCAGTCCCAGAGTTTGTTTTTTGATTTCTTCGCTGAGAGAGTTGCTGAGCATGGTGGCGGCGAGAAATTGGGCAACTATAAATTGGAACCAGATAATTAAGGTGATTATGTGTTTGCCGGCTTCGGCCATGCGGGAGGTTTGATAAGCCGGGGATCCGGGACTGGACGTTTCAACCATTTCGATCCATAAAATAGCCACACAAATTGTCAAGAGAATCAGGTAAACGAAGCGAAGGGTATAGTATCTCGCTCGTCGACTGGAAACGAGCAGTTCCTTGTCGAAGATAGGCCCGGTGAGCCAGGTAAGGCCCGCCAGACGCCCAAGTCGGTTGGTTATCGCAGTTATCATAGTTGATTAATGGTTACTTGTTGTTTTATGGTTAGTGGACGATTCCTTTGGTCAGATGGAGGAACGCGTCGTCGAGTTTCAGTTGTTCCGGTTCGAGCGAAACCACATCGATATCGGCATGGACGAGGGTGCGGGCGATGATACCGTTGGCAGAGACACCTTCCTGAAAGGTGACGGAGATAAAATCGCCGATGGTTTTGACTTCCTGGATCTGGGGCAGGGTTGAAAGAATTTCAAAGGCTCGGTCGGATTCGCACGCCACTTTTACTTTTACTTTGCTTTGGATACCCATGCGACGGCGAATTTCCTCCATAGTGCCGCTAAAGACGAGTTTGCCCCGTTCGATGATGCCGATATGATCGCAGATTTCCTCTAATTCGCTGAGAATGTGGCTGGAGATCATGATGGTTTTTCCCATGCGTTTTAATTCTCGGAGCAGTTCTCTGATTTCGATGCGGGCCCGGGGATCGAGCCCGCTGGCCGGTTCGTCGAGAATGAGTACCCGGGGGTCATGAATGAGAACCCGAGCCAGGCCCAGTCGCTGTTGCATACCGCGGGAGAGACTGTCCACCGCGGCACTGCGTTTGTCCTGGAGGTCGGTCAGTTCGAGAACGCCATCGACGATGGATTTTCTTTTTTTGCGTTCGATGTCAAAAGCGGCAGCGAAAAATTCCAGGTATTCGAAAACCTTCAGGTCGTCGTACACTCCCATGAAGTCGGGCATATACCCGACCTGACGACGTACTTTTTTGCCGTTTTTGGCAACGTTCAGTTCGTTGATAAAGGCGCTGCCTCGGGTGGGTTCCAGCAGTGTGGCGAGAATACGCATGGTAGTGGTTTTACCGGCCCCGTTGGGGCCGATGAAGCCAAAGATATCACCTTCCTGTATGTCCAGGTCCAGATCAACCAGGGCGGCCAAAGAACCGTAGTATTTGGAAAGTTTTTTCGTTTTAATCATTTTGTTAACTCCCTAATTGCTTATCATGTTTTGGCGGAATTGAACTAAGCTTCAACGCGGGTGTCGGTTAAGCCGTTTTTTTGGTTATGTTTTCATAGAAATTCTCACCTGCTATTTTCGATTTCTTTGTTATTGTGCGATTTCGCACTTTTTCTGGTGTTATATTTTAATGCAACGTATTGACAGGGCCTTATTAATGAATTTGTCTCTTTTTTAGCAACTTCGAGACATTTTTCGAAAGTTAATAAAATTCACCTGCTGCTTAAAAGGCCCTGTGGCTGGGAAATTCTAACGATAAAAACTGCGAAAGTTTACTTATTGATATCTTCAGGAAAAACCACCAATCGAGCCAATTGCAGGTGATTCCAATCACAATTTTTTTTATCCACGCTGAACGAGAGGGCGGTATTTCTATATTCGGCACAGACGACGGCTGCTCCGTGAAGGAGGTATTTATCGATTATACGCGTACGTTGTCCGGAACCCTGAGCCTTACAAGCATATTGAAGGCGGTAATCTTTTTTTCTATTGGAATCAGAAGCAGGGATATTTCTGAAATTGTTGGATTGATAAGGTCGGGAATTTCTATGCTCATGTTTCGGTATATTTTTTTGGGTATAGGTTTCCAGTATCCCGGAGAATTCTTTGGTGGAATGAGCTGGGACAGAATCGAAATAAAAAGCTTTTTGTTGAGCCAAGAGAACGTGGCCTTTAGCAATCGGTCTATCGGATAAGTTGGTGATTTTCAGGCTGATTTCATCCTGGTTTTTTTCGACGGTTGCCTGGATGGGAATCTGTTTTTGCGGGGATTCGTTGAGCAGACATTGCATGGTCCAGATATTGATGGGCAGGGAGTGGGGGATGTTGGCACCGTCGTGCTGGTAACAATAGATGTTTCGGGTACCGAACTGATGGTTATAGTAATAGATGTTTTCTTGGGTAGGGGCGATGCCGGACCACCATTGCTGCTGGTCTTTAAGAGAAGAGGTGTTTTTTAAACGATAATCGTCGCTATAGGGGGCAAAGAGGCCTGAGTAGGTTGAGGCCCAGGCGACGTTGCTGTTCTCGATACCGTCCAGAACGGTAATCGCGCGGAGCTGCATTTTGCCGCCCCGAAGGGCCTGGACACCAAAGTAAGCGCCCACGGTGAACAGGATAATCCAGCCGGTGGAGGTAAGCCAGGTCAGAGGGAGTCGGCCTTTGCGCTTGAGGATGATATAATCCAGCGGGCCCAGCAGAACCGCCAGGGTAATCAACAGGAGGATAACCCACCAGATACTTAGTGGTTTTAATTCCGCGATATTATAAAAATACTCCATAATGGCATTGTTGGCCTGATGGGCGGGACTGATTTTGAATTGATGATGAAATTGTTGATCTTTCAGGATTTCGGAAGCATTTTTTTCAAAGTTGATCGTGCGATTTATACTGCCGCTGTTGGGAGTGCTCATTTTCTTTCTAATACGCCAGGGTAGTTGAGATTCTGCCGAAGAAAGATTTAAGGAAGAGGGTGTGGTATAGAAGTCTTCCAGAACAGCTCTGAAATGATGAATCCAGAATTGGGTGGCATGGGGTTTTTGTGAGGCTGAGAACGCTCCCGGATCAAAAGCCATTATTCCCAGATGGCCGAATCCGACATAGGCGGTGGCAAAAAGGTTTTCGTCATTGTTAAACACTTTGTAGTAATTTGTTTCATATAATTTGGCGTTGGATTTAGGTCGCAGGGGCCAGGCGTTTACGGTTTCCGAGTTGGAGCTGTCGAGGTTCCATAATTTCATAGTTTCCGGCTTGAGGGTGATTTCCCTGAGGGGCTCGATGGTAAAAGGAAGTATTTCGGTGAGAGGGCTGTTCTGGGGTAAGGGATGGCCGCCCAGAATGATAAGCAGTTTGCCGCCGTTGGATACCCATTGGCAGATGGCTTTTATCTGCTGAACGCGAAACAGGCTCCAATCGGGGTCGTAAAGAATCAGAAGGTCGAGAGAGCAATAACCCGTCCAGTCCCAGGGCGCTTTACGGGGGAGCTTGGCTTTTATATATACTTTCCCCGGATTGTCGTCTGCGGATTTACAAATTGATTCGTTCGGTACTTTGTTCAGGTTAAAACGAGAGGGGCGGCCTATAATACCGATGAGCAGGTCCTGGTCGCTGACGATGGTTAATAATTTCTTTTCTCGGGTGAAGTCCCACAGGTTAATGTCCTGTCTTACCAGGGATCGGCCTCTTTTGTTGACGACATTTAGAGTGCATTTTTCGGCGGTGAAGGCTATCTTGGTTGCCAGGGAAATGTGTTGTGGAGCGGCGGCGGTAAGTACGAAAGAATGGGAGACATTCAGTCGGTTCAGGCCATCCTGGGGAGCGGAAACGGTAATGGCCCCCTCAAATGGCCTGGTAAGATGATTGTTGCTGATTTCTATTTCGAGGGGTGTCCATTCCATAGGGCGAAAACATCCCTGCCAGCCCAGAAAGTAGTCAACATTAAATTCCGATTTCGCCTGGACGGAGGGAACTGCGATCAACGATAAAAGTACGGAGATAAGTGGAACTATTGTCTTCATCTTCGAAATCCTTATCCTGTTCAGATACAATTTTATAATCTGGTTTTTGAGTTATAAATCATCCATTCAATGCAAGTAAGAATCAAGGCCACGACTACGAAATAGGGCCACAACGGGAGGTTGGAACGAGTCATTGATTTGTCGGCGGCTTTAATTTGTCGGCCCAGCAAGGCGATTTCCTTGCGAGGTTCGATATTGCTTTCCTTGTCATCCAGAAGGTTAACCGCGAAAACTTTCGGGGTTTCATCAGGGATTTTCAGGGTATAGATTCCAACCTGGTCGGTATCCGGAAAATGCAGGGCGCCACTGGGGTTGGCTTTGATTGTTCTGTCACTAAAGTGAGGACCGTCAATTTTAACGACAGTGCCCGGAGAAAGGCCTTCAAGGTGAATGGGTTGGCCGGCAAGTAAATCACTTTGGGGACCAATGCCAGTTTGGGTGCCGAGAAAATTGGTGGCGTTATAACAAAATAAAACAAATCCGGGCTCAAATGGCCAATTGCTCTGGAGGATATCAAAACCGGCCAGGAGAAAAACGCTCCCTTTGCGACGGAGAAGAGCAAGGGCAGGTGTTTCGTTGAATTCAGCAAGCACTTCGGCATCTCGGGGAAGAGACAGTTTATTGCTTTGGGCGGCGACAATATTGGATAGGTTGACGTATTTAAGAACCGGATGGCTGGCTTGCCAATCGACTACGATCTGGTTTTTTACTATGGCGGAGACGGAGACATCAATGCCGTTGGGAACAGATCCGAAAATCAAGTAGCGGGAACGAGGGAGTTGGTCGGGAATGAATTTATCCAGAACGATCACGTCGTAAGTTTTTTCGATGGTGAGACGGGAGTGGTCCATATTATTGAACTGAACGGGGGTACAGGTTTTCAGTTCAGCCAGGGGGCAGGCACGCAGAGCCGACTCGAGAATCACATTGCCCACCGTAACCAGCAGGACCGTAAGCCTTTGGGGTGGGGGGAGTATCGTCCAGGCGGCATCGTCAACTTTGAGGGAGTCGTTTTGTAACTGGCGGACTTCCACCACACCTGTTTCGGCCAGGGAAAGAGAGAAGTTCACCGCCGCTTTACCGGGTTGGATTTCCGCAGAAGATTTATCGACGATACGGGCGGGAATGGTAACGGACTTTACGGCATGTACGTTATTATTGACACTGAATTGTACATCACAAGTGGCTGTTTGGGTGTCATAATTGGAGACCGTGGCAAAGACGTTCACTTCGTCGGGATTTTCGTATGAGCGGGAGGCTTTGAGGGAAGTTACAGCTGTGTTTTTTCCGGATTGGCCCAGACTGTGGAAAGTCAACTCATTGGCTCCCACGTCGATTTGGTCCAGGTCCCGGATTTGCCCGTCGCTGAACAGAATGAGGTGGACAAGGTTTTGAGGGTCACGGTTGTTATCATCTACGCCGAGCGATTGCGCGAAAGCACGGGTAATCATCATGGCTTCGCCGAGGCTTGAAGAACTGCCGCCCGGCTCGATTGACTTAATGGCGGAGATAATTTGACGTTTATCTGAGGTAAAATTACACTGGACCTTGCCGTGTTGATTGAAGGCAATAACCATGGCCTGATCGGATGTGTCGTGAAGAGAAAACGCGGCTTGGTCGCGGAGCGATTGTACAAAAGTTATGGCCTGTTTTTTGGCCTCCTCCAGGCGCGATTTTGCGGCGATATCGGTGGCGCCCATACTGGCGGAACGATCGATCAGCAATATATAGCGACGCCCCGGCCCGGAAGTCAGGGAAGCCGTGGGACCAGCCAGAGCGAGCAAAAGGAGGATGACCATTAATAACTGAATAAGTAAAAGCAAATTACGCCGAATTTTCTGGAAGGGGGCATTGACCTGCAGGTCCTGGATGGCCCGTTGCCATAACAGAGTGCTGGAAACCATTTGTTCATGACGTTTGAGCTTGAGAAAATACATCAAGAGCAGCAGCGGTATGGCAATCGCGCCGGCAATAAGAGCATTAAATGGTGTAAGCCATTCCATTATTTACATTCCTTTAACCAGTACCGAAACAATACCTCTGGTTAACGCAGCAGTCCGATTTTCAGTAAATATTTTAAGACCAGCGATTCAATAGAATCGTTGGAACGAGCCAGAACATAGACACCACCGCGGCTGGTGCAAAAATCCTTTAGTTCGTTGCAGTAGGAATTCAGAGTTCGTTTATAGTATTTCAGCAGGGCGGTGCTGATGGTGATTTCCGCGGTGTCACTGTCTTCGATATCCACCAGTTTTAAATCTCCGGTAAATTCGGGCTCGAGTTCAGCCAGAGAGAGTACCTGGATGGTATAGATGTCGTATTTGCCGCCGATGAGTCGGCGGAGGCCTGATTGATAACCTTGCTTAAAGAAAAAATCCGAGATAATAATCATTATGCCGGTACCTGTACGACCGGCAGACAACTGGCGACAGATACCATCAAAGCCGGCAAGCAGGATATCCGGATCGTCAGGAGAAAGTGGGGATTCTTGAGGTGTTTCTCTCAGGAGAAATTCAGCCATTTGCGGGAGGTAATTTCTTCCACGCATATGGGCCAGTTGGCCGGTGATTTCGTGTGAGAAGCTGCTCAGAGTAACCCGGTTGTTATTGACGAGACTGACGTAGCCCAGGGCGGCGGCAAGTCTTTTGGCAAAACCTGATTTGGTTATCTGCGTTGCCGAGGTGGAGTTGGTTTTTTTGTTCGATATGGTTCGGTCGTCGTTCATAGAGGCGCTGTCGTCCAGAACAATATGGACGGTGAGATCCTGTTCTTCAAGGAATAGTTTCAGGAATAACTGATTCAGTCGCCCATAGATATTCCAGTCAACAAAACGAAGGTCGTCACCGGCTACATAAGGACGATGATCGGCGAATTCGACGCTTTGCCCCCGACGTTTGGAGCGGCGCTCTCCCTGTAATTTTCCCTGGAGGATTTTTCGGCTGAGTACGTCCAGGGAATCCAGACGGGCCATGAATTGAGGGTCTAAAAGTTCCGTCAATTTGCGCCGAGAAGATACGTTTCGGGTTGTCGCTTTTTTTTCATCCATAAGCAAAAGGTCAACAAGTTCTTATATTTATTTATACGCCGTTATTTTTTGAGATAATCTTGTTTTGATGTTTGCCTTTCATGTTTTTTCATCCAGGGACCGTTATGGTTTTATCCGGAGTTTTGGTAGTTTGGTTCAGGATTTCGTTGAGTATGTCATCGTTTTGGACACCTTCGGCGTGTCCTTCGAAATTTAACAGGACACGATGGCGTAGAGCAGGCAGGAAGACGGCGGTAATGTCCGAAAAGCTGACGTGATAACGTTCGTCGAGCAAAGCCTGAACTTTCGCTCCGAGGATCAAGGCCTGGACTCCCCGCGGAGAAGAGCCAAAGCGAATGAAACGATTGGTTATTTCCGGGGCGTACTCACCCTGAGGGTGGGTGGCCAGAACGAGGCGGATGGCGTAGTCCTGGACATGATCGGCAACTACCACATTTTTGACAATATCCTGCCCGGCGCGAATCTGGTCGGCATTTATAATTGGCTGGGCCTGAGGCTGGGCCGCGGTGGTGGTGCGGTCCAGGATAGAGCGGAGTTCGTCTCGGTTACTGTAAGGAACAAGCAGTTTGAAGAAAAAACGGTCTAGTTGGGCTTCGGGTAAGGGATAAGTTCCTTCCTGCTCGATCGGGTTTTGGGTGGCCAGAACGATAAAAGGCGCCGGTAATTTATATATTTCTCCGCCGCTGGTTACCGAATGTTCCTGCATCGCTTCGAGCATGGCGGATTGAGTTTTAGGCGTGGCACGATTTATTTCGTCGGCCAGAATAATTTGTCCGAAGATGGGCCCTTTTTGAAACTGAAATTGACGTCTGCCCGTGGACGAATCTTCCATAACGATATTGGTGCCGATGATGTCGGCGGGCATCAGATCGGGAGTGAACTGGATGCGGCGAAAATCAAGGGAAAGGGCTGAGCTAAGCGTGCGTACCAGGAGGGTTTTGCCCAGACCGGGGACTCCTTCCAGCAGGACGTGCCCGCCACAAAAAAGGGTGACAAGGACGTTATTGACGATATCCTCATGGCCGACGATGACTTTGGCGATTTCCCGGCGTAAGGAATCGAACATTTGGCGAAAATCACCACATTGCTTTGCCACTTGGGCAGGAACAGTGGATTCGTTATGGGGTAGGTCTGTTTCAGGCATTTTATCAATCTCCGTATTTTGTTATTACTGAACTTTTGCAAAATTAGGGTAAAGCCAATTGAACCTTGATACGCTCAAAATTCCATCCATCATCCTCGACCCGCTCGAGCGCCCAGGAGATCGTGTCGCTGAGGGTTTGTCGCAGTAC
>Ga0180435_10005601_pt1 | contig 12178 bp, 11 predicted proteins | sample SS_ome_3_FD_132467 | JGI IMG/M metagenome (GOLD analysis project Ga0180435, IMG submission 132467) | Hypersaline lake sediment archaeal communities from the Salton Sea, California, USA - SS_3_S_1 metaG | ecosystem: Environmental > Aquatic > Non-marine Saline and Alkaline > Hypersaline >...
CTAAGGACAGGCACTGTGTCAGTATTATATTTTTAATGCAGATTCTGTTGGCCGGTACCCGGCAAGCAGGTTTCTGGCATTGATTTCGTCACTAATTTGACAGTTTCAGCAACCTCTTAGCGGCGGTGATGCATCCATGGAACGAACCACTCCCGAGACCTATGACCGATACATACAGGCCTTGGTTGATATCAGTCGCGCCATCACATCAGATCTCTATTTGGAAGATCTGCTGAAGCTGATTGTGATGGTGACCGCCAAGGTAACCGGTGTGGAGATATGTTCGTTGTGGCTTGTGGATGAAAGCTCGGATCCGCCGATGATTCGTCTCAAGGCGACCCAGGCCATCGATGCCGACTATATCAAGGATCGCGCCCTTGCCCTTGATGAAGGTGTCGTGGGTTTTGTGGTGTCCCGGCAACAGCATCTGCTGGTACCGGATATCATGTCCGAAGCGCGCTTTAAAGAGAAGGAGATGGCCCAGAAAATGGGGCTGGTTTCCATGATCGGGGTACCTTTGTGGGCCAAGGAGGAAATTATCGGGGTGCTCAACTGTTTTATGGCGGAAGCCTATACCTTCAGCACCACTGAAATCAATCTCATCCAGGCGGTGGCCAATCAGGCTGCCCTGGCCATTCTCAACACAGAACTGATGGTTCAAACGAAAGTGATCCAGGAGGAACTGGAGACGCGCAAACTGGTGGAACGCGCCAAGGAGATACTCATGACGCGCCGCGGTAAAAACGGTGAGCAGGCCTACCGCTGGATCCAAAAGCGCAGCATGGCCACCCGGCAATCCATGCGCCGCGTGGCCGAAGCGATCCTGCTGGCCGAGGAACTGGATTTTTCCCACGAGGATGAATAGCCGCTCCTTTTTGGGAGTGAATAATGCATAGTCTGTATTGGTAATTCAGGTTGACATTTTTCAGCACAATTGATAGTAAATGCGGTCATGGCAGGCCATGGGCGTTCACTACAACGGCGTAGCGCGCGCATGTCCTGAATTAGTCTGACAACTGGTCGCAGTAATTGGACAAAGGCGTCTATAGCCCCCCATCGGGGGTGATGGACGCCTTTTTTTATTTTCTGGTCCCCTTCCGGATGAGGACCGTTTTCCGGAAGCCCCATACAGCTTAGGTGGTATCAACAACTAAAGGAGGAGTGCATGAATTTGAGTCGTCCCAATTCCAATGAAGCCCTGCAAACCAAGAATCGTTCACGGAACGTAGCGCCGCAGTCCGGTATCTGCAGCCGCTGTGTTGACGGCTGCAAGGGCAACTGCGATCTGTTCAAGTCCAGTTTCCGGGGCCGGGAGCTTTTGTACCCCTCCCCCTACGGCGGGATCACCGCCGGTGCAGACAAGGACTACCCGGTGGATTACTCCCATCTCAATATTAACGGTTACGCCATGGGCGCCGCCGGGATCGAGGCCGACCCGGACCATGCCATATTCCCCAAGGTCAACACCGAAACCTGGTTCGGGGCCACCGAAAAAGTCAAAATGAAGATTCCCATGTTCACCGGGGCCCTGGGGAGTACCGATATCGCCAGAATAAACTGGGATCATTTTGCCATCGGAGCGGCCATCACCGGCATCAGCCTGGTGTGCGGGGAGAATGTATGCGGGGTCGATCCGGAATTGGAGGTAAATCGCCACGGCAAGGTCACCGAGTCTCCGGAAATGCGGCGGCGCGTGGAAGCCTACCGCCGTTACCACGAGGGTTACGGGGATATCCTGGTGCAGATGAACGTGGAAGATACCCGCCTGGGTGTGGCCGAGTATGTCATTGACCAACTCGGCGTGGAGACCATTGAACTGAAGTGGGGCCAGGGCGCCAAATGTATTGGCGGCGAGATCAAGGTCGATACCCTGGAACGGGCCCTGGAGTTGCTGAAACGGGGCTATATCGTGACCCCCGATCCGAGCAAGGAGGCCAATCAGCTGGCCTTTAAGGCCGGATCCATCAAGGAGTTCGAGCGCCACTCGCGGGTGGGTTTCCTCGATCAGGATGAATTCATGCGTGAGGTGGACCGGGTGCGCAAGCTGGGCGCCAAGCGGGTAACACTTAAAACCGGGGCCTATCCCATGCGTGAACTGGCCATGGCCATTCGCTGGTCGTCGGACGCCCGCATTGACCTGCTTACCATTGACGGCGCCCCGGGCGGTACCGGAATGAGTCCCTGGCGCATGATGAGCGAATGGGGGCTTCCCTCCATCTATCTGCATGCCATGGCCTATGAGCTGTGCCTGCGTCTGGGCCAGAAAGGCGCCTGGGTGCCGGATATCGCCTTTGCCGGGGGCTTTTCCGCCGAGGATCACCTGTTTAAGGCCCTGGCCATGGGAGCGCCTTACTGTAAGGCGGTGTGCATGGGCCGCGGCCTGATGATTCCCGGCATGGTGGGCAAGAATATCGGCCTCTGGCTGGAAGGGCAAGACGGCGGCCTGCCCTCCACGGTATCCAAGTTTGGCAGCACCAAAGAGGAAATTTTTGTCAGTTATGAGAAATTAAAGGAGAAGTATGGGGCTGAACTCGACAATATTCCCCTGGGAGCCATCGGATTGTTCAGTGCCTCGGAGAAGATCCAGGTGGGCCTCCAGCAGCTCATGGCCGGAGCGCGCAAATGGCGCACCCACCTGATTACCCGGGATGATCTCTTCTCGCTTACTGAAGAGTGCGCCCAGGTGACCAAGATACCCTATGTCATGGATGCCTTCCGCGAAGAGGCCCTGGCCATTATTGACGACTGATGCGGTATCCTTGGGATCTTAAGGCCACCGGCACGGCCCAGCGGGTGTCGAAACCCATATCCGCCAGGATCTGAATTCCGGTTTCAATGTGGTTGCCCACGGATGCGACGCCATGGGAGTCGTCGCCGGGCACCACCGGGATATCCATGGCCCGGGCCAGCTTGAGGATGGGGCGGGAGATGTAGGGCTCGCTGGCCCCTTTGGCCAGGGCGCGCAGGTTGAGATCGAGGATGGCCCCCTGATCCTTGATCAGGTTGAGATTGCGGATGATGCAGGTTTGGACTGTGGGCAGGGCCAGGTGTATAGGGTAATGGGGGTCGTAGATGCGGATCAGGTCGAAGTGGCCCACTACCCGGGGCTGCAATTTTTGGATGAGCTGATGCTGCAGATCAAAATAGCTGATATAGAAAGCCTCCCACCCCCCTGAGGCGCGCCGGGCCGCATCGTATTTTTCCGGGCTGAAATCAAAGGCCAAGCCAGCCACGTGGTGGACCGATCCAACCACATAATCGGGCCTTAGCCCGGCAATGATGCGGGCCGCTAGTTCCAAGGCGCCGGGATACATTTCGGTCTCCATGCCCAGGTAGATGGTAATCCGTTCCCGGTATCGCTCCTGCAGGCGGCGGCCGGCGGCGATATAGGCGGCAAACCGGTCATGCAGGCTGGCGGCGCTTTCTCCGGCCTCCTTTTCGTCAGGGAAGAGGTAGTCGTCGTGGGCCGGGGGCATGTGCTCGGTGATGCCTACCCAGGCAAATCCCCGGGCGATGTATGCCTCTACAATCTCCTCAAGGGTATCCCGGGCGTGGTTGCAGAACTGGCCGCTGTGGCCGCCGTGGATGGAGACGCGTTGGGGTTTGGGGGTGTCCATGCCTGGGTCCTGTGGCGCCGGCGCCGCTAAAAGGTCTGCCGTGGTCGCATTGAAAGCTGCCGGATAATGGCACGATTGTTCTGCCGTGTAAACTTGATATTGGCGTCAATCACAGGCCGCGGCAAAAGGATCGCGCCGGGTCAGCAGCTTGAGGCGGGGCTGGGTGGCGGTGAGGATTTGCAGCTCTTCCAATGCAGCCGGTGAACCAATAACCACCAGGCGATTGACCATTTCCCGGGGGACGGGCTGTTTTTCCCAGGGGGTGAGTTCCTGGGTTGTCCCCACGCGGCTGAAAAGATGGGTGCGGTTCGCTATTTCCAGAAATCCCTTGGCCCGCAGAATTTCCCCGGGAAACTGTGCGGCAAGTGCCTCCCAGTCTGTTTCATCCCCACCGGACCAGCCATAGACAGCGGCCCCCAATGGGTCGGGAGGCGCCATGGTTCCCAAGGGGTCGTTTAACAGGGCGGCAATGGCCTGGTCCACCGCTTGATGGGTGGGGCCATGCGCCATTTTCCCGGATTGTGCATCCGCCGCCGGCTTTTGGAGCCAATCTTTAAGGGGCATCCGGGCGTAGGTGGTTTCATGGATAATGGGCCGGGGATGGTGGGTGCGAACCACGGCCCTGATCGCTGCCAGTTCCCGGGTTGAAGCAAGATCGATCTTATTCAATACAAAACGGGTGGCTGCGGCCATCTGTTTTTCAATGGCGGCGAATGTTTGATAAGTGGCCATGAAATTTTCCGCATCCAGCAGACAGATCTGCTCCTTAAAGCGGAAGCGGTCCTCGAATATGGACAGGGTGAGGTCCTTTTTGATGTCTGTGGGGTTGGCGGTACCCGTGGCTTCGATGATCAGCACCTGGGGTCGGATTTCCCGGGCAATGGCGGCCAGGGCTTTGATGAAATCGGTTTTGACACAGACACAGAACACCGAACCCCGACTGATTTCCAGTATCTCCATACCTGCCGGCCCTTGAATGAGCTGGCCATCGATACCGATCTCCCCGAATTCGTTCATCAATACCATCAGCCGGACACCGGCCGGGAAGGCGTTGATCAGCCGGTTGAGCAGGGTGGTTTTGCCGCTGCCTAAAAATCCGGTGATCAGATAGACGTCAATGGGCGGGCGGTCCGGGGACATGGGCTGCTCCTGTTTGCTTATCGATAAGAGGACACACGGCGGGCCACGGCGTCTTTCAGGCGATCTTCATCGGGGATGGTGGCAAAGATCAAGCGATCATCCATGAAAATAGAGGGAACCGGGGCCAGGCGCAGATGCCTGTGGACTTGCTCATGGCCGTAAAGCCCTGTGCAAAGCGCAATAAATCGCCGGCGACCCTGGGGTGTGCGCAGGTTTACCCGCCGGTAAGCCACGCCACCGGGAAAATGCCGGAGGGTTTTGAGCACGGCAGCGTGCATGTATTGGCAGGCCGCGCAGCCGGTGCCCTTGTCCGTCACTTCGATAAGCAGCCGTCGGGCCCCGGAGCCCGGCCGGGGATCCTCATCGGGAGCGGGTGTGGCGTCCGGCACCGGCTTTTTCCAGATTTTCCCTGATTTTGTCAAAATCGTACCCTTTGTCCCGCAAGGCCAGCAGTCGTTCCCGGGTGGCCGCATCCGCTGCGCGCGCCGCCAGGGCATCGATCAACTCTTCATACTGGGGGATTTGGCTTTGAAATACCAAATCCCCCGCCACACAGATGGTGGGCAATACCTTCCCTTTGAGCTCCATGAACCTGGCCACGCCTTGCTGGGTTTTAATGGACCATTCACGGTAGTCGATCATGGCCTGTACATCATTGGGCAGGGCCGCGATGGACTCCAGCATATATGTGCAGGCCGCGCATTGGACACTGTCCAGGGTCAGGACGTCAATTTGAATTTTATCGGTCATGGGATACACCGCCAATGGTTGGGAGGTGGTCAGGCCTGTTGGGGATATTTAGGGTAGTGCTCATCGAAAAAGGCCCGGGCCGCATGGGCTTGGATCAGATGCTCCGACGGAGTATCAAAGGGCAGATCTCAGCCCGGGGCGAAGGTGTAGCCGATGTTGCCCCCGGCCGCCAGACTGATCAGGGCATCTTCCCGGGGAGAGATCAGGCCCAGGCTCAGGGCCAGGGTCAGTTTCAGATTGCCGCCAAAGCCCTTGCCATATTTGCGGGCCAGGTCGCGGATGAAATTCATGTTCATCTGTTCATCCACGGCAAAGGCGTCGGTGCCCAGTTGACACACCTCCTCGGCGACCTTGGTACAGTCCCCGCAAATAAAAAAGGTCGAGGGGCGTCCGGCCCGGCGAACGGTTTCGATGGTGGACTGGCAATTGGGAGTAACGAATTCACGGAAAGTCTGCGGGCGGATTTGGGAAGCCACCGGATCCACGATGGCGATGAGGTCGCAGCCCATCTCCAAATAAAACTCAGCGGCCGCCCGGCTCACCTCTCCGGCGAACCTGACCACGGCGTGGGCAAACTGCGGGGCCTTGATCACCGCCGTGAAGATGCGCACACCGGCCAAATGGGAGGCCAGGGTCAACGGTCCGGTGACCAGCCCCAGCAAGGCGCAGTCCATATCGTCCAGTTGGGGTTTGGCGGTGCGCGCGGCCTCGAAAATCACCGGCCAGCGCCCCTGGTCCCGGGTGGGCGGGGTCAGGCCCAGCTCCTCCGGCGACCTGTTTTCGCAGGGATGGCTGCGCACCGAGGGGACATTGTCCTGCCAGTACTCCAGTTCACAGCCCAGGGATTCGGCCTCCACCGAAAGATCAAAGAGCAATGGGATGCCGTCGGCGTGGTAGGTGCGGGCGGCGCTGACGATGCCCCGGGCAATGAGATCGGGATCCTTGAAATAGCGATCCGCACGGACCCCGGTTAAATGGGCGCAGTGCACGCCGGCATAGGGTACCCAGGGAGGGCTGGGCGTGGTTTTGCCGTAGGTAGCGTCGATGAGCAGTTGCTTGGCCATGGCCGGCCTCCTCGTATTATTGCGATTCAGCAATTTTCACAAAAAGCCGTATAGTTGCTGAACCTAGACCCTGATTGCTTTTGTTCCCGATGGGGGAGGATCTGCAAAGAAATGAATGATTAGAGATGATTATATCCCCCTCCCCCGACCCCTCCCGCCAGGGGAGGGGAGTTTCCGGTCAGATACTGGACTAGTAAGGGAATTCAATTCCCAGTCGGGCGATTTCATCCTTGACCCGGCGGTACATGTCCAGATGTTCCGGGGTGGGCACGGCTTTGGCCACGTCGTAACACTCCGGGTATTCGCTGCCCAGGGGGGCATCGGCCGCCTGATCCTCATAAGTGGCTAAAAGCCTCAGGGCGATGGCGTTGACCTGTTCCCGATTGAGCCCCTGGCGGGCCACGGCATGACCCACCTCCATGCCCAGGCGGGCTTCCAGGGGCGTGGCGCGGTTGCGGTATTTATTGCGGGCCGAGGCCATCTCCCACAGGTGCCAGCCGGTCACCGTGGAAACCATGGCGTGGACCGCGGTTTCCCGGAAAACCATCTCAGTCATGGGGCCGGCGTTGGAGAATCCGTTGGAGGTATAAAGCAGCTTGGTATTGCGGGACAGGGCCGCGCCGGCCATGGCGATGGACCAGAGCAGTTCCCGGGTGGTATTGGAGCCGTAATTCAGGTGGAAGGGGAAGTGGTTGTTGAACAGTGCGCCATGAACCACCAGACCCATGATGCTGTAGGCCACCAGGGTAACCGCCACCCCTTCGGAGCCCATGCACCAGCCACCGTAAATAGGGCCGGTCAAATGGCCGGTGTAGCAGCCGTACTGGGCATAGTGCACGGAGCGGTTGAGGAGGGTGTCGGCGGTCTTGAACTCCGTCAATGCCCCCACAAAGCGCGCATCGCTCGGCTGCACCCCCCACTGGGGATTAGAAACGGCCATCTGGCCGCTGTCGTGTTCGGCCGTGCCCACGGCCACCATGAACACCCCGGGGCGTCCCACCATGCGCGCCGCCATCTTCTGGTTGAAAATGTGCTGCAGGGAACCGCTCACTTCCGTGGGGCCGCCGGACTCGATGAGCTGCCCGAAAGTTTCCTCCAGGATGGGGCCGCACAGGCCGTCCAGCAGGGGTTCTTTCAAATAAGCCATGCAAACCGACTGGTGCAGGGGCTCATCCACGGTGATGTCCGGTGAAAACAGGCAAAAGGGCGGTTCCGAATCCTCTACCTGGCGGTGTTGCCACAGACGGGCATCCTTACCGGCCCCCACCCAGTATCGGTCGCGGGCCGTGTATAGGGCTTCCCTGATTTCATCGTCACTGACCTGGATGATGCGGTGGGTGTCGGTGTTGTAGTAACCCACTTCCCGGAACAGATCCCAGCCCGCCTGGAAAATACGGTCCGCCAGGGCATCGTCCGTGGGACAGGGGGTGTCCGGATCGTACTTGATTTCGTACTTTTTTATCAGCTTGCCCAGAGCCGGTGTGAAACGCCTGGGCAGGAACTCATCCTCATCCATCAGGGGGCCGGTGTGGGAACGCTCTAAGATCTCCCACATGCGATAGGCAATAGTCATGGCATTACTCCTTAGCCCAACAGGGCTTCCAGCATTTCCGGGGTCGACTTGGCATCCGGACAGTAGAGGTCAGCGCCGATCTGCTCGGCCCACATCCGGGAGGTAGGGGCGCCGCCGATGATCACTTTGTACCGGTCCCGGATGCCCTTGTCATTGAGAATTTCGATGATCTCTTTCTGTTTGGGCATGGTGGTGGTCATCAGGGAGGAGGCTCCGATGAAATCGGCACCCATGGCTTCGGCCTCTTTGACGAAGGTCATGGAGTCAACGTTGTAGCCCAGGTCCTTGACCTCGAAACCGTTGGTCTCCAGGATCAGCTTGACGATATTTTTCCCGATTTCATGGAGATCACCCTTGACCACGCCAATGACCATTTTGCCCTTGATCTGCCGGCCACCGGCCTCTTCCAGATACGGGCCGAGTTCCTCGACCACGGCGCTCAGGGCTTCCCCCGCCAGCATGATTTCGGGCAGGAATATTTCCAGTTTGGCGAACAGGTCCCCTACGCGGGCCATGGTTTGTGTCATGCGTTCGATCATGGCCAGGGGATCCTCGCCCCCTGTCAGCAGTTCTCCGGCCAAGGCCCGGGCGTCACGGGTCTCTCCGTCTTCAACCAGTTTGCTCAACCTTTCCAATGACATGATGTTTTTGCTCCCTTGAACTCCTCCCGCGGGGGGGAGGGTGATTTAAATTACGGTATGATAGCTTGTATATACAGCTTGATTTTTACGTCTATACCCGGTTTTCATATCTTCCAAATGCATTTTGCGGTGCTCTTATTCGGTTTCCAGGTTGAAGTCGGTGCGTTCGATCTGGGGGGTGAAGCTGTCTTTAAAGGCCATGTCGCCGCGCATGAAATACTCTACATAGGAGAGGGGGGTATCCAGGGTGAAGGTCAGCCGTCTAAAATGAAACATGGGATAGCCTGGCGGCTCCTGGAACAGTCCGGCCAGTTCCCGGGGCAGTCCGATGGCGGTCATGCTCTGGGTGATGCGGGTCAGGGGCAGTTGGTATTTGTTGATCAGAATATCGTGTACGGATGCGTGCTCCAGGTCTTCCCATAGAATTCCGGCGCACTGCTCGGAACGCAGGTAACGCACGGAATAGCGCACCGGCCGCTCGTCCAGGTAGTTGAGGATCTTGAGCAGGATCAGCGGATCCCGGGTTTCCAGTTTGGCGGTTATGGGGGGCGGCGGATCGACGATCCTGGATTCCAGCACCCGGGTGGTCAATTGGGCGCCGAGATCTTCGGCCCACTTGCGGAAAGGGCGTACCCGGAAAAAGCCCTGGGTGAAGTGTTCGTTATGGCGCACGTAGGTTCCCTTGCCGGGAATACGCTCCACGGAACCCAGGCGTTCCAGGTCTCCCAGGGCCCGGCGGGCGGTCATGCGGCTGACGCCGAATTTATCGGCCAGCTGGTTTTCCGAGGGGACCGCATCGGTAAAGCTGCCGCCGGCAATACCTTGCATCAGGTAGTTTTTGATGCGTTCGTATTTGGGGACTTTGGTGGTCATTTTCCACTTGACAATTCGAATTGTTAGGCCAATAAATGCTTATTGTATATACAGCTTTGGGTTGGGGTGCAACCCCTATTTTGGCCCCTGGCCGAAACCCATGGATGGGGAGGTGTTTTGGGTTGAAAGTTGTCTACGTTGATCTTGATCGCTGCCTGGCCTGCCTGAGTTGCCAGCGGATCTGCACATTTCAGCAGCTTTCCCGGTCCCAGGATGCCGATCCCAATATTCGGGTGCAGGTGGATATGGACCAGCGCCTCATTTTGACCCACACCTGCCGCCAGTGCGCATCCGCTCCCTGTATCGGGAGCTGCCCTGCGGAGGCCATGGCCCGGGATCCCCGCACCGGGGCGGTGGTGGTCCATGGCGCACGCTGCACCGGTTGCGGGCTGTGCATCATGGCTTGCCCTTACGGCAATGTCCATCTGATGCCCAACCTGCGGGTGGCGGCCAAGTGTGATCTGTGTGGCGGCGATCCCCAGTGTGTACAGGTTTGTATGGCCCAGGCCCTCCATTATGGAGACATCCATGAATTGATCCGTAAAAAACGCGAGGGGTCCCAGGGCTCCTTGGCGCTTGATGTAATTAATAAAAAAACAACCACTTCCGATTGATTTGTTCCTGCATGTTCACAGCGGGAAACCATGCCGGTGGTGAGCATCATGGATTACAGGCGGTAACCAAATTGTCCATGGAGATTAAGCCCGCAATCGAAAACGGAACCATTGCGACCCTGTGCCGGATGTGCGATACGCGCTGCAGTATCAATGTGCATATTCGAAAGGGGGTATTGCGGGAGATTACGCCGGGGCAGATTAATCCGGTCAATGCCGGCCGGATGTGCCCCCGGGGTAAGGCCGCCATTGATGTTTTCTACCATCCGGACCGGATTTTAACCCCCTTGAAGCGCCGGGGGGATGGATCTTTCATGCCCATTTCCCGGGATCAGGCCCTGGCGGAAATTACCCGAAAAATCCAATTTTTGCGCGCGAAGTACGGTGCCCGCTCCCTGGCTGCCTGGAAGGGGGAGGGGGTCGGCTTTTTTCAGCAGGAAGCCTATGTGCGGCGTTTTGTTCGGGGGTTGGGTTCGCCCAACTATTTCTCCAACGATTCGGTTTGCTTTTCATCCCGCTATCTGGGCAATTTACTGGTCACCGGGTTCTGGTCGCCGTTTCCCAACTTTGCCAGGGCCCGGTTGATCCTGCTTTTGGGAACCAATCCTCCGGTGTGCCATCCGCCCTTCATGCGCTCCTTTGCCGATGCGCGGGAAAAGGGTGCGCGGCTGGTGGTCATCGATCCCCGGCTCAACCCCATCGGCTGCAGGGCTGATATTTTTGCCCAGCCCCAGCCGGGCACCGACGGTGCGCTGCTCTGGGGGTTGATTCGCGCCTTGATCCGGGCGGGGGAATATGATCGGGCTTTTGTGGAGCAATATACGGTGGGCTTTGCGGAGGCTGCCGCCTACGCCGAGCGCTTCACACCCGAGTATGTGGAACAGGCCAGCGGGATTTATGCCTCGGTGGTCAGAGCAATTGCCCGGCTGCTCATGGAAAACCGGCCGGAGATCAGCGTGTATGCCGGTGCCGGACTGGAGCATTACGAGAATGGGGTCAACAGCATTCGTACCCTGGTGATTCTGGCGACGCTTTGCGGTACGGTGGATAGCCCCTGCGGCCTTTACTGGCCGGAAAACCCCCCCCTGGCCGACCTGGCGCTGGCCCGGGAGGAGCCCCTGCTTCCTAAGCAACCCATTGGTGCCGGGCGCTATCCGGTGCTTTACGACCTTGCCCGGGAGTGCCACACCATGACCGCCATGGATTACATGGAGGGCAAGGGCGATTACCCGCTTAAGGGGCTGTTAATCACCGCCGCCAATCCGGTGATCACCAATCCCAATACCCGGCGGGTTGCCGCGGCCCTGGCCAAGTTGGATCTGTTGGTGGTCAACGACCTGTTCATGACCCGCACCGCCCGGCTGGCGCATTACATCCTGCCGGCGGCCACCTTTCTGGAACGTACCGAACTCCATCTCAATCTGGAGTATCAGCGGCTGTATCTGACCCGCCCGGCTGCACGCATCGACGGCGTGGGCACGGAGTATGAACTGTGGCGGGATCTGGCCCAACGCCTGGGATTCGCCGGGGAGTACTTTCCCTGGCCCGACGAACCCGCCGTGTGCCGCCATATGCTGGCGCCCACAGATATTTCCTTTCAGGAACTTGAAGCCCATCCCGAAGGTGTGGTCTATGCGCCGTTGAGGTACCGCAAATACAAACGACAGCCCCTGCCCACCCCATCGGGCAGGGTCGAATTTTACAGTACCTACCTCAAGGAACACGGGTTGCCGGCGCTGCCGGAGTACATCCCGCCCCGCTTCCGGTACGGTGCCGATGATGACTATCCGTTAATGCTTACCACCGGCGGACGCATGACCCTGCTCTACCAGTCCCGGCACCAGAATATTCCGCGTTTCCGGCTCATCCATCCCCGCGCCGAGGTTGAGATCCACCCGGATAACGC
>Ga0180435_10005603_pt1 | contig 12175 bp, 11 predicted proteins | sample SS_ome_3_FD_132467 | JGI IMG/M metagenome (GOLD analysis project Ga0180435, IMG submission 132467) | Hypersaline lake sediment archaeal communities from the Salton Sea, California, USA - SS_3_S_1 metaG | ecosystem: Environmental > Aquatic > Non-marine Saline and Alkaline > Hypersaline >...
CGACGTTGATGACACATGACGCATTACTCTCCGGGCTTTGCGACAGCTCCGATACTACACGGAGCTATCTTCTGGAGGGCACTGTGAATGGCGCAGGGGCCGCTCTGCGCTGGTCCCGAAAACAGCATGGACTTGACACGACACCGGCTGCTGTCAGCAAGGCGCTGGCGACTTGCCGGGACCCGCAGCAGCTCTTCATCAACAGTATTGGCGGACTCGGTTCTCCCTGGTGGATGGATGGCCCTTCACCCTGCTGGTGCAACCTTCACGGCCTCCCGGTCTCCCCGGCGGATAAAGCAGCAGCAATCGCAAGCATCATCGAAAGCATCCTGTTTCTCGTGATGAATAACCTGGCCTTGCTTCTCGAGATCACCCCGGGCATCCGGCATATTCAGATCAGCGGCGGTCTCTCCAACCAGGACCTGGTCTGCCAGAAACTGGCGAATCTCTCAGGTCTGCAAGTCATACGAACGAATCAGCCGGAGGCAACAGCACGCGGAATTGCCTGGCTGGCTGCGGGAAAGCCCGCCAGCTGGACGCGTAGCAAGCCGGAATGGTTTCATCCTGATGATGACAACCTGCTGCAGCAAAGATACCGCGCCTTCACCACTCTTCTTGAAGAGCTGCGAAGGAAGAATTGATAACGATCAGCGCATCCGTTCAATGGCTGATGTATCTTGCACTTTCAATCACATGACGGAGCTATCCATGCAAAGCCACAGGTTCGAGATGCGTCTCTATTGTAACTATGCTGGCGAGAACGGCATCGCCAGTCTGAAAGTCGAACATCTCGATGGAGATGAATGGAAAAACCTGGAACTCGATACAATGACTCCCGGGTTCCTGATCTTCACTTATGCTGTCTTCACCTGCCAGCATATGTTCCTGCGAGCCAATGCAAACGAGAGGAACCTGCAGCTGGCCTCATCGAACGGAAGAATCATGATTGATGCCGCCCCGGACTGGAAGATCGAGAAACTGCATGTCGCTTTCGACGTGGCACTGAAATCCGGGACACCGACAGCAGATGACATCGAATACATCACCGAAAGAATGCAGCAGTGCCCTGTGTCGAAAAACCTCGGTGAAATACCCGATACGCAGACTGAACTCCTCTTCGCCTGAAGTTCACTCATCCACATGAATAAAGCCGACTCTCCAGCAGAGCATTAATAAGAACCCTCAGGCATTCATCTTCCACCACCGGGTGACCAGTCGGGCGACAACAGGATGTACAAGATAGCCATAGGAGCGGTGCACGTTCAGTCCCCCGTCGTTCCTGTACCAGGTGTGAAGATCACGACAGTGATCATCAATCCTCCTGACAAATCCCGCCTCGAGCATTTCCCTGAAATCGTCAGCAAAGGTGCGATCGAGCGAGATCAGGTCACCGGCTGCCGAGACATTCATCCAGTTCCTGATCATTGCCGGGTAGCGACGGTCGGGTGAAGCCTTCGCACCGAGAAGCCTTTCCTGCACATAGTTGAGCCCGAGCGGACTGCCCAGTGTCAGAAAATCGACTTTCCCGCGCAGCTGTTCCTGCTGTGACAGGCTCCAGAAACTGTCATAAGCGACAATCGAGCCGAGACTGTGACCAATCACCAATACACGGTTTCCCGACTCCAGTTGCTCGCGCAGTTCGCGTTTCAGGAATTCACGAACATCCCATGCAACGCCGCCCTCATTGTGAAAATATCGTCGCGTCTCCTCGGCATTCTTTCGCAACGTCTCCGGCAACCAGGGAATGATGACCGGAAAGCTGTCAGCGATCTGGTAGAGCGAGCGCACCATTCGCCGGTTCCATGTCATGGCTTCCCTGCGATCCACTGCAGACGCTTCCTCCTTGCGCAGTAACTCATCGATCCATTGAAGTTCAGGGGTAATGTCCTGATGCCTGCCGTAATAGAAAAAATTCCAGGCAATCAGCTCGAAGTTTTCCTCATCACTGCTGATCGCATCGGCTGTTGCCCCGTCAAGGCGCGCCACACCCTCGACAAGGCAGCGCAATAGCAGTCCGCGATGCACCTCTGCCGGCGGTTTGGGATTTTTGCCCGGAACATAGAGTATGCGTCTCTGGCTCATCGGATTGACGGCGGCTGTATCATATACTGTTTTCCCTGGCTCGCATCATAACGCGGCATCAATCAGGATACCGCGTTGACCGCATGAGGTAACACAATGACCGAATCCTCCCGAAAAGTCCTCGTACTCGGCTATGGCGAAATGGGACATGCCATGGAAGTGCTTCTCGGCAACAGGCATCAACTGATGATCTGGGAGAAATATCCGCGGGACGATTTTGTCTCCGTGGCGCTTGAAGAGGCAGTACCCCGTGCCGACATCCTCCTCTTCTGTCTGCCGGTCGTCGCACATCGCAGCGTTCTGGATGAGGTGATCGGGATACTCGACAGCAGATCGATCTGTCTCAGTATTGCGAAGGGACTCGATGAGGAAGGAAAGACAGCATCGCAGATTTTCGACGAGAAGCTGTTGCCATCCCAGCCCCGAGTCTTGCTCTATGGCCCCATGATCTCGGAGGAGATAAGAGCCGGAAGACTGGCTTTTGGCCAACTGGGTTTTGATCGTCCTGAAGACTTCGGATTTGTTCACGAACTCTTTGCTGGAACCCCTCTCCATATCGAACCGAGCGACGACGTTCCGGGCATCAGCTGGTCAGTCATCCTGAAAAACGTCTATGCCATGCTCTTCGGCATCTCGGATGAACTCCAGCTCGGGGACAACATGCGCGGCTTTCTTGCCACAGCCGTCCTACGCGAACTTGATGCCATTATCCGGCACATGGGGGGCAAGCCCGGTACGGTCAACAGTCTCGCCGGGCTCGGGGACCTGATCACGACGGCAACCAGCGAGTCATCACATCATCATGAACTCGGCCGCATGCTTGCCTGTGGCGAAACAGAAAATATCAGCGGAGAAGGCGTGCATACACTGGAGATGGTCATCAAACAGGGGCTCTTCGCAACTGATGGCTATCCTCTCTTCAGCCTGATGCATGAGATCATCGAGGATCCTGTTGACGTCAGGGGGCGCCTCATGGATTTTACAGAGGACTATTTTTCCCGGGCCCTGCCTGCTGAAGACGAGTGAGGATCGTCCGGCGCCCCTGTCCCTTACTCTCGATCAGACAGTCACCAGAACCCGTAACGCATCAAGCCGGGGGTGTGCACTCTCGAGCATCCCGTCCACACGAACCTCCATGTCCCTGAAAAAGTTGATCTCCTCCTCGCGCACGTTGGGATTGATAACCTGTAAAGCCTCTAGGCGCTCAATTTCGACATGCAGCAACCCGTGTGCCCGTTCCCGCGCCTTGTCAAGCAGATCCGGCATTCGCTGATCGGCCAGCACTTCCGTCTTTTCGATCATCGATTTGAGCTGCGGGATACAGCTCTTGACGACTTTCAGGCCGGTCTTCCTGTCCACTTCACGTTGCGTTCGCTCGATATCGTCATGTTTGAGAACCTTGCTCAAATCGCGCCCACCATCATCAACGACAATATGCATCAGCGTCGGTGGAAGGTAGTACCCGAGTCCGCTCGACTCGGCCACACTGCCCTCGAGCACGAAAAGTGACTCGAGAAAGAGCTGGCCGGGTTTGAGCCCCGGTATCCTGATGGCCGTAAAGGCGCAATTCCCCTGCTCATTGCCTGTCACCATCTCCATGAGGCCGATCATCATGGGGTGTTCCCAGCTCAGGAATTGCATGTCCTCGTTGGCCAGGGCGATATCCCTCGAGACAGTCACCGTCATGCCGTCAGAGGGCAGTGACGGGATACTCGCTGCCTGCAGGTGCGCACCGGGCTTGAGCACAAGACACTGGTCGCTGTGCTCCTGGTACTCGACGCCAAAACAGTCGAAGGCATGGGTCGCATAGTCGACCAGTCCTCCAGGCTCATCCTGATCAGCAACTCTTGAACAGATGTCTCCGGCCTGTCGCGGGCGGCACGAATTGTATTCGAGCAACCTGTCACGCCCCTCGTGCATCTGCTGCTGCATTTGCTCATTATCGAGAGCAATTTGCCGGATGAAATCGCTGAATTGAGCATGATCACCGGGTTCTTCCAGCAAGGCAGCGACAAGTCTCTCCCTGTGGGCGGAAAAGAGCTGGTGCGCCGGCGGACAGGTCCTGGCAAATGCATTCAGTCCTTCGTGGTACCAGCGAACCATGCCTTCCTGCGGCGTTCCCTCGAGCCAGGGAACATGGATCATGATGGTTTCAGACTGGCCGATACGGTCGAGCCTGCCGATACGCTGCTCGAGAAGATCGGGATTCCATGGCAGGTCGAAAAGGACCAGGTGATGTGCAAACTGGAAATTGCGGCCTTCGCTGCCGATCTCGGAGCAAACCAGCACCTGGGTGCCATACTCCGGATCGGCAAAGAATGCAGCGGCACGGTCACGCTCGACAATACTCATGCCTTCGTGAAATACCGCGGCCTGGATACCGCGACGAATTCGTAAAATATCTGCAATATCGAGCGCAGTCCCTGCATGCGAGGTGATGACGAGAACCTTTTCAGGTCGCAGGTCGGCGAGCGTATCCAGCAGCCACTCGAGGCGCGGATCGAAGTGATGCCAGGCATCACCTTCGGGTATCGCTTCCCTGTAGAACAGCTCCGGACTGAGAGCGCGCTGGATGTTCTCATCGCCCGGCACGCCGTAATCGAGCCCTGTGTATTCAGGCGGGCAAGCCAGTTTGTGCAGGAGAACCTCGCGACCGGGAAAACCGCTGACCGAGGCACGCGTATTGCGAAAAAGCACCCGCCCGGTGCCATGCCGGTCAAGCAGGGGGTCTATCAGTTGCTCTCTCGCGTTTTGCCTGACGGCCTTGTCGGTTGATGGCTCATCGATCATTTCGACCAGCTGCATGTTATCCCCCTCCCCGATCGTTTTATTCAGCACTGTTCGCGCTTCCTGATCCAGAGGGGCATCGGCAAGGAGTCCGCTGATGGCATGAGCGACGGGTTGGTAACCCGCCTCGTCTGCAAGGAAGCTATCGAAGCTGCTGAACCTGCCAGGGTCGAGTAGCCGCAGGCGGGCGAAATGGCTCTGCCTGCCAAGTTGCTCAGGTGTAGCGGTTAGCAGGAGCAGACCCGGAGTCGAGGCCGCCAGCTCCTCGACAAGAAGATACTGGTCACTGGCCCCCTCTTCGCTCCACTCGAGGTGATGTGCCTCATCCACGATCAGCAGGTCCCATCCACTCTCCATGGCCTGCTGACGGCGCAACGGGTCGCTCGACAGAAAGTCGATATCACAAAGAACGAGCTGTTCAGACTCGAAGGGGTTTTCGTAACCGCTCGTCGTTTCATCCTGGCATCGCTCTTCATCGAGCAGACTGAACCGCAGGTTGAAGCGCCGCAGCATTTCCACAAGCCACTGGTGCAGCAGGGAACCCGGCACGAGGATCAACACCCGACGCACACGACCGGTCAGCAGTTGCTGGTGAAGGATGAGTCCTGCCTCGATCGTCTTCCCGAGGCCGACCTCGTCCGCGAGCAAAACACGCGGCGCATGGCGCTTTGCAACCTCGTGTGCAATGTAGAGCTGATGCGGCAAAAGGGATGTGCGCGGGCCAAGCAGTCCACGCACGTCAGAATGGTTCAGGTGACTGAGCTGAAGCAGGGTACGATAGCGCAGATCGAACCACTTGTGGTGATCGAGCTGCCCGCTCATGAGCCGTTCACGTGGCCTGCTGAGTTGAACGTTGCAGTCGAGCATTCCTTCCGGAAGGATGGTCCTGCTGCCGTCATCACGCCTGCCGATGTAGCGCATGAGACCATCTTCTTCCTCGACAGCATCAACCAGCATCTCCCAGCCCTCTATCGAGCGCACGCGATCACCAGGTGCATAAAGAAGCCGTACAAGTGGCGCAGAATCGATGGCGTAGTGACGGCTCTCTCCCGTCAGGAGGAACATGACGGTGACAGTACGGTGCTCGACGTGCGAGATCGTCCCAAGTCCCATCTGCAGTTCTGCGATACTGACCCATCGCTGACCCGGCCTGAAATTCGCCACCTGAAGCTCCGTATCTGTCATGAAAAATCAAGAAAGGCCGCTATGGTAGTCAATCGTCACCTGAAAATCATTGCTTTACATGATTGCAACGGGTTTCAGAGAGATCTGGCCGCGCTTGATCATGATCAGCGCACCAGACGCTCTCCCGGCTAGAATCATAAGTAACTGTCCAGAAAAATATTCCGGAGAACACGATGAACAGAGAAGAGCTGCTAGCCAAGAGAGACGAGCTCAGGGAACGCCTGGAGCAGATTCGCCAGGACATCCGCGGCGGCGTCGATGCGGATGCCGAAGAACGGGTCGACCAGATTGCCAATCGTGAGGTTCTCGAAGGCATCTATCGGTCAACCGAGGCCGAGCTGGCACGGATCGAGGAAAAGATCAGGGATACAGATTGATCGACAGCCTGCATTGGTATGCAGGTGAATCTCCGATTACACTGGCAATGCCTGAACCGGAAATCACCTGATGCCAAAAACTGTCACCCTGCGACCATCCGGCAAGCAGTTCATTGTCGAACAGCAGGAAACCATCCTCGAGGCCGGCCTGAGGAACGGCCTGAATTTACCCTACAGCTGCTCCAACGGAACCTGTGGCGATTGCCGCGGCAGAGTCATGAAGGGACAGGTCGAGGCGGTTCGCTATCACGATTACTATCTCGGCAAGATCGAGCGAGAACAGGGCTGGTTCCTTGCATGCAGCTACCGGCCCCTCTCCGATCTCGAGATCTCCATCGATCTCACCGATGCGCCGGCCGGCATACCACGTCAGCGTCTCGCGACAAGAATTTCGAAAATCCTGAAACTCAGTGACGAGATCACTCAGCTGGAATTACGCACGCCGCGCTCGCGGACATTTCGCTTTCTCGCGGGACAGAAAGCGCAACTGACTTTCGGGAACTGCGTCTCGGTAATACTGCCAATCACCAGCTGCCCCTGTGACGGCATGCATCTGCGCTTTCACCTGCGCATGGCCGAACTGTCACAGTCTGACTGCTGGAGCGAATTTCTCAAACACGGTCAGCGCGTAAACCTGCACGGTCCCGCTGGTGACTTCGTCATGAACGAACAAACGAGCCGCCCCCTGGTTTTCATTGCATGGGATACCGGGTTCGCCCAGATCCAGAGCCTCATCGAGCACGCTATCTCGATTGATCCTGACAGGACCATGCGGCTCTACTGGCTCTCGCCTTCTGAAAATGGCCACTATCTCTCGAACTACTGCCGGTCCTGGGAAGATGCTCTCGATGATTTCAGCTATCGCCCTGTCGCTCTCGCCTCGGTTAACCAGCTGGAGGATGTGATCGAGCAGATTCTCGCAAGCCTGACATTGAGGGATTTCGACCTCTACCTGACACTGCCCCGAGAACGCATCGACTCTTGCCGCCATCGCATCCTTGAGCATGGCATACCCCGTGAGCAGCTTTTCATCGATACTATCTGAGATGCCCCCCCTGACGGGCCAGGGGAGCATCATGCCCGATATCTGGTAAGATTCGCGGTTATTGTAAATTGACACGTCACTTGCATGAGAACTTCGCATTTCCCGCTTCAGACACTCAAGGAAACACCCTCGGATGCTTCCATCGAGAGCCACAAGCTGATGCTGCGTGCCGGCATGATCAGGAAACTGGCAGCCGGACTCTATACCTGGCTCCCGCTCGGGCTGCGCGTGCTGCGCAAGGTCGAGAACATCGTGCGCGAGGAAATGAACAAGTCAGGCGCTCTCGAAGTCCTGATGCCGGCTGTTCAACCGGCTGAATTGTGGCAGGAATCGGGGCGCTGGGAACAGTATGGCCCGGAGCTGCTGCGGTTTCATGACAGGCATAACAATGAATTCTGCTTCGGTCCGACACACGAGGAAATCATCACGGACCTCGCTCGCAACGAATTGCAGAGCTATCGGCAGTTGCCGGTGAATTTTTACCAGATACAGACCAAGTTTCGCGACGAAATCAGACCGCGCTTCGGCGTCATGCGTGCACGCGAGTTCCTCATGAAGGACGCCTACTCCTTCCATGCTTCACAGGAATGCCTGCAGAAGACTTATGACCTGATGTATGAAACCTACAGCAATATCTTCCGCCGTTGTGGCCTCGATTTCCGCCCCGTGCATGCCGACACGGGTTCGATCGGAGGAAGCGCTTCGCACGAATTCCATGTTCTGGCCGACTCGGGAGAGGATGCCATCGCCTTCTCAACCGGGAGTGACTACGCAGCCAATGTCGAGCTTGCCGAGGCGGTTGCACCTGCGGCAGAACGCGCAGCGCCTTCCGTGGAGATGACGCTCGTCGACACACCTGACGCCAAAACTATCGAGGAACTCGTCCAGCAGTTTGACCAGCCTGTCGAGAAGACAGTCAAGACGCTGATCGTGCATGCTGCCGAAGGATCGGATCACAGGCTCATCGCTCTGCTCCTGCGCGGTGATCACGAGCTCAACGAGCTCAAGGCAGCAAAACTGCCTGACGTCATGGAGCCGCTCTGTTTCGCAACTGACGACGAGATTCGCGATGTGGTCGGTGCCGGCGCCGGTTCGCTCGGCCCCGTCGGAATGCCAATCCCGGTCATCGCAGACCGCTCGGTCGCAGTGATGTCCGATTTCAGCGCAGGCGCCAACATCGACGGGAAACACTATTTCGGTATCAACTGGGAGCGCGATCTGCCACTTCCGGAAATCGCCGATCTGCGCAATGTACAGGAAGGGGATCCGAGCCCCGATGGCAAGGGAAGCCTGACCATCGCGCGCGGTATCGAGGTCGGCCATATCTTCCAGCTGGGAAGAAAATACTCGAATGCGCTGAAGGCCGAGGTGCTCGACGAGAACGGTAAAAGCATGGTCATGACCATGGGCTGCTACGGCATCGGTGTCTCGCGTGTTGTCGGTGCAGCAATCGAGCAATACAACGACGCGCAGGGCATCATCTGGCCCGCCTCGATCGCACCCTTCGAAGTGGCACTCTGCCCGATTCGCATGGACAAGTCAGAGCAGGTTCGTGAAACAACAGAAGGTCTCTACGAGGAACTGCTGGCAGCAGGTGTCGACGTACTGCTCGATGACCGCGGCCTGCGCCCCGGCGCCATGTTTGCAGACATGGAACTCATCGGCATTCCGCACCGGATTGTCATCGGCGACCGCGCACTCGATGAAGGTAATGTCGAGTACCGCGCACGAGCCGCTTCCGACAACGAGATGATCCCGCTCGGGGAGATCGTCGAGAAAATCACCACTACACTCAAGGATTCCATCGCATGAGCCAGTCCAGTTATACAAAAGAAGAACTCATCGCGTGCGGCCACGGCGAACTGTTCGGGCCGGGCAATGCGCAATTGCCCGTCGACAAGATGCTGATGCTGGACCGTATCATCAACATCAGTAGCGAAGGCGGAAACTATGGAAAAGGCCTGATTCATGCCGAACTCGATATCTCTCCCGATCTCTGGTTTTTTGAATGTCACTTCCCGGGGGATCCGGTCATGCCGGGTTGCCTGGGGCTCGATGCCATGTGGCAGTTGGTCGGTTTTTATCTCGGATGGAGCGGTCACCCGGGCAAGGGACGGGCGCTCGGTGTAGGAGAGGTGAAATTCACCGGCCAGGTGCTGCCGACGGCGAAAACCGTCTCCTACCACATCGATATCAGGCGTGTGCTGGCGCAAAAACTGGTTCTGGGGATTGCCGACGGCCGGGTCGAAGTGGATGGACGGGAAATCTACGTTGCGAAGAACCTCCGCGTCGGGCTTTTCACCTCGACAGACAATTTCTGATCTGCCTGAAAAAAAGGGACAACCTCTTTCTCAAGCCATGAAAAAAGCCGTGCGAATGCACGGCTTTTTGATTTGACTGGTCTGTTGACCGATCAGAGGTAGTCGGGGTTGCCAACACCTTGTTGCGAAATTGCCTGATCGTGGCCCATCTGCCCCTGCTTGGCGGCTTTCTCAGCCTGCTTCACAGCGGCATCGAAATCACCGTCGGCCATGGCTTTCTCGGCAGCCTTGATCATGGCGCCAGTATCGCGCCATTCACCACCAACACTCGCGGCTTTCTTTACAGACTCTTTTGCTGCGGCAATCGCCTGCTCTGCAGCAGCCTTGTCAGCTGCTGCGTAGGCAGAACCCATCATGAATGCAGAAATTGCAACCGCGGCCAGAACTTTTTTCAGCATTTTCTCCTCCTAACAGGGACTTTGTTGTCGGGCTTTGATGCCCGCTCTTTGGAATATGGAAAGCAAGCATACACTGTTTGGCCAGGCATTGACAACTCGCACTCGAGAATTAGAAACTCCTTATTTTCCAGTCGATTAGCCATCATTCCAGTCAATGCCAGCGGTGCCAGTGGCGCGAACAGTGGGTTGCAGCGCAACAGAACGCAAAAATTGACGTTTTCCCGACCATTTAGGCACAAATTCACGAATATACTGGACTTTTACAAGCAAATTAGCGAGACTTTGCAAATTATCAGCCACGCTGAAGTCAACCGGTAGACGCGTCCAATGCCAAAGATTCTGGTACTCAATGGCCCAAATCTCAACCTGCTGGGCAGGCGTGAACCCGGAATCTACGGCTCTGAAACCCTGGAAGAGATCGAGACTCGTCTGCAGGAAACCGCGCGGACGGCCTCTGTATCGCTGGAATTCCGGCAATTCAACGCGGAGCACGCGATGATCGAACGCGTCCACGAAGCCATGGATGACGGGACCGGATACATCATCATCAATCCTGCGGCATTCACACACACCAGCGTGGCATTGAGAGACGCATTGCTTGGCGTCGGCATCCCTTTCATCGAAGTGCACCTCTCCAACGTGCACAAGCGGGAGGAGTTCCGGCGCCATTCATACCTGACCGATGTCGCTGCCGGCGTGATTGCCGGTCTCGGGAGCATTGGCTACGACCTTGCGCTGCAGGCAGCATTATCCAAATTGCGAGAAAATACCTGACGATGGATATACGAAAAGTAAAAAAACTGATCGAATTGATCGAGGGTTCGGATGTCGCCGAAATAGAAATCAAGGAAGGCGAAGAGTCAGTCCGGATCAGCCGCTCAAGTTCGGTGCCCCAGCCCGTTGCAGCCCAGTTTCCCGGGCACTATCCCGTACCCCCTGTCGCATCACCGCCACCTGCGGCACCGGCAGAAACCCCGCCCGCAGCCGAACCGGCAGCCGAGGAACAAGAACTCAAGGGCCATATCATCCATTCACCCATGGTGGGCACTTTCTACCGCGCTTCTTCTCCCGGAGCCAGGCCATTTGTCGAGGTTGGGGACAGTATCTCGAGCGGAGAGACTCTCTGCATCATCGAGGCAATGAAAATTCTCAACCAGATCGAGGCAGACACATCTGGCAAGATCACCAGGATCCTGGTCGATAATGGTCAGCCCGTCGAGTACAACCAACCCCTGTTCGTCATCGAATAGGCAGGACATCCGATGCTGACCAAGGTCCTCATTGCCAACCGCGGCGAAATCGCCCTGCGTATCCAGCGAGCTTGCCGTGAGCTCGGAATCAAGACCGTTGCCGTGCACTCGGAGGCCGACCGCAACCTGAAACATGTCCTGCTTGCGGACGAGTCGGTCTGTATCGGGCCCGCACCTTCCGCGGAGAGCTATCTTCAAATCCCCAACATCATCAGTGCTGCCGAGGTCACCGACGCTGTCGCTATCCATCCGGGGTATGGTTTCCTCTCGGAGAACGCCGATTTCGCAGAGCGCGTCGAGAACTCCGGTTTCATTTTTATCGGCCCCAGACCGGAAACCATCCGCATGATGGGGGACAAGATCACAGCCATCGAGGCGATGAAAGCAGCCGGCGTTCCATGTGTGCCAGGCTCCGATGGTCCTCTCGACGAGGATGAAGCAAAATCGATGCGCCTTGCCAGGGAGATTGGCTACCCGGTCATTATCAAGGCGGCCGGAGGTGGCGGTGGTCGCGGCATGCGTGTCGTGCACTCCGACGGCTCCCTTTTGAACTCCATCGCCCTGACCCGGACCGAGGCGAAGACTGCCTTCGGCAACGATACGGTCTACATGGAGAAGTTTCTCGAGAATCCGCGGCATATCGAGTTCCAGGTCTTCGGCGACCGGCACGGCAACGTCGTCCACCTGTGGGAACGCGAGTGCTCGACCCAGCGCCGCTACCAGAAGGTGA
>Ga0180435_10005607_pt1 | contig 12173 bp, 7 predicted proteins | sample SS_ome_3_FD_132467 | JGI IMG/M metagenome (GOLD analysis project Ga0180435, IMG submission 132467) | Hypersaline lake sediment archaeal communities from the Salton Sea, California, USA - SS_3_S_1 metaG | ecosystem: Environmental > Aquatic > Non-marine Saline and Alkaline > Hypersaline > Sediment...
AAGAGCGCTTTTGGAACCTCGGCCTTTTCCGGCCAGCCGTCAGGGATAAGTTGACCGGATCTTTCCCCAAATTTTTTCTTGTCTGCATGCAGTTTGGGTCTTTTGAATTCTTCCCTGGGTTCTTTTGGAATCCTGCCATTGAGGATGGACTCTGAGCGCAGTCTCCTGCCTATGGTTTTTTCCATCATGGTGCCAAGCTCCAGAATTCTATCAATATTGATCCCTCCAATATCAATACCCATTTCGTCCATCATGACACACATATCTTCAAAGGTGACAAGTCCCACCACATTGGGATCTCTGTAATAATACGAACCTGTACCGGGGACCGGTGTCCTGTCAAGAAAGTTGGCCGGCTGTCCACCCGTCCCTCCCAGAGTGCCTTCAAAAATCTCAATACCTGCTTGAAGAGCAGCCAGGACATTGGCAAGACCCCAGCCCCGTGTGACGTGGAAGTGGCAGACGTGGAGATCCGGATTGGGAATCTCATCCAACAGCATGGAATAGTAGCGGTATACCTGATCCGGTGGTGCTGAGCCGTCATGGTCAGCGTGTTCAATGTCATCGGCCCCGATACTCAAAAACCGTTTTGTAAACTCTATAGCATCCTCTAATTTGGTCGGCCCTGATATGGGGCTTCCCCAGATCGTGCTTACGGTTCCATTCACCTTAATGCCGGCATCTTTACATTTCTTGATACATCTTTCAACCTCAGCCCAGTAAGCGGGCAGGGTTGTGCCACTATTGGCAAAGTGGTGCTCTTCATCAGTCGAGACCATCATCATAATCCGATTCGGGCCAACCCCCTGCTCTTTAAGCCGGATGGCCCGATCCACGGAAGGCTCCCTGATGGTTACGGCGGTCCATTCAATATCGTCAAAATTGATGCCTCTTTTGGCTAGTCTTTTCTCAAAGATATTGTCATGAATGCCTTTAAGCACTTCCTCTGCGTCCTTGAATTGAGGCATGATCCTTGGATTTCCTAAGTTCGTCACTTCTATTCTCTTTACACCGGCGAAGGCCAGTTCCTGAGCGTAATATATTTTTGCTGCGGTTGGAATCCAATTCTCTTCATGTTGAAAACCGTCCCGAACGGTTATGTCGCCCAGCGTTACTTTTTTGGGCATCCTTGGAAAGACCTTGAAAATATCATATTCACTCATTTGATTTCTCCTTTCTAAAAAGTTTAATCATAAAAATCTAAACGACTCAGGACCTATCCCCAAATCGATCTTGGCAGCAACATCTGATGTTGGGGGCATATGCTTTTTGGGTTTTGATAACTGGTTCTGGCAAACCCAATAAAATAATCTCTGAGTTGCGGCATCGGGATAATCTCATCCACGAGACCTGCTTTTGCACAGTACACCGGTCTGGACTGGTCATGGTACTGCTGCGCAAGGGCATTCATCTTATCAATTACCGGTTCAAGGGGATGCCCGGCATCCTGTTCTTTGACCAGTCGTCTTGCAAAGGCGGCAGCGGAGGCGGTTTCTCCATGCATCACATAGATCTCAGTGGTGGGCACACCCAGTGTAAAGGCATTATTCCGGGTTGCCTGGGGTCCCCCCATGATGTAATGCGCCGCTGCTGTCCCCTTTCGCAAAACAACACACATCATGGGAACATGTGAACTTTCAATGGAATAAATAAGGGATTGTCCGAGACCCAAAAGTTCCGCTTTCTCAGCAATATCGCCCACATCAATACCACTCGTATCCTGAAACCAGATCATGGGGACCTTATCCCTGCCGCAAAACATGACCAATTCGTTCATCTTGATAAGACCTTCCCTGTAAAGCTTGCCACCGATCCCCGGGTACTGACCCTCTGCATATTTGGGGTAGCCCTTTCCCAAAAATCCCTGGCGGTTGGCGATGATGCCGACCGGAAAACCGTCTATCTTGGCTAGCCCGCAATAGACCTCTGGGCCATAGTCGGGTCTGTATTCCATATGCTCACTTCCATCAAAAAGCCTTGCCAGGACCTGTTCAATACGATAGGTCCTTTTCTGATTAAAAGGAACAATACGATTAAGGTCTTCAGCTGGATAAAGGGGATCAGCAGGGTCTGCCACCCTGAAGGTAGATGGATCATAAAAGGGCATCCCTGCCATACATTTCTTTACGGCCTCAAGAACACCTTCCTCGGTGTCAAATACCTCCCTCATAAAGCCGGTTTCATCGTGGTGGATTCTAACGCCCCCGGGAGGAGCCTGTTTGAACTTTCTCGTTGCCTCAATCAGTGTCTCAGCCCCTTCCAGATCGAAATGGCCCTTTGGGGACATGCCGCTTACAATCCCTCCCCCGCCCACGGCCATATTGGATTTCTCGTGAGCGAAAATGATGGCAGGACTGATGGCATGGTATCCGCCACCCGCCGGATTTGTCCCATACATGGCAACGATTACAGGGATACCCTTTTCGATCAACTCGGAATGCCTGAAAAATGTCCTTCCGCCAGATCGTCTGCCGGCATATACTTTTTCCTGTTCTGTTAATTTTACGCCACTACAATTGAGTATCCAAACAAGGGGAATGTTTAACTGTTCTGCTATGTCCTGCGCGCGAAAGACATTTTCTCTCTGACCGGGTATCCAGGCCCCGGCAAGAACTTTGTTGTCTGAGGCAATAATAGAGGCGTATCTTCCAGATATCCTGCCCAGACCATTGATCACACCGGTTGTGCCCTCCTGATTAAACTCAGGATCATAAAGGCTGTTTAGGGGTAAAAATGTCCCCGGGTCAACCAGAAGCTCAATTCTCTCCCAGGCCGTTTTTTCTCCCCGCTTGTGTATCTTTTCAGCCGGGATTCCAGCCATTTTGACCGTCTCAAGGGCCTTGGCGACCCCTTCTTCAACTTTTGCGATCTCATGCATATTTGCCGTTTCACGCTCTATTTCACTGTCTTTCAGTGCCCTTCCAATTGAACTCATTTTTTCAAAATACGGTTTCATTTTATTTACCCTCCCTGTAATCAGCCACCCTTTGTTCAAGTGTCGCGATGAGACCGGCGCGGAATTTTGTGTCCCTGTACAAACCGGCGTCGGCCTCCATTTCTCTTTTTACAAATGATTTTTCATCAAATTCTGATGGATCATACCTCTCAAAAAGCCGGGTTAAGGCCTCAATGGACTGCGGTGCCAGGGGTCTTCCCATCTTAGCGATTTCTTCTTTTGCCTCTCTTAAGGATTTTCCCCAAAGATGAGAGTAACTTTCAGGATCTTTTCTCCTGTTCACCTCAAGTGTGATATCCTCTTTTGTCGCCAGGGTGCGTCTATCTTTATGATTTACCTTCGGGATGTCTTTTAACGCGCATGTGGCGAGCGCCAGCCCCTTTGGAAGCAAGAGCAGGCCTGTATCATCATTGTGGGTTTCTAGTGCTTTTAGGTAATTCGTTTTGTCAGCGGCGGGATCATCGGTTTTCTGTCTTTTTGGAAAAGAGAAAGGGATATCCACAACCGCGTTGTAAATCCCGATTTCTTTGAGCTGATTGGCCTTTACTTCTTTTGATGTCATGGCCATATATTCCGAATTTGTGAGCCCTGACTTGATTAATGCCCTGGCGATCCCTCCCCAGCCTGGAAGCAAACCGATCATGGCCTCGCTAAAACACATACCGCTTCTGGAATCGCCTACCAGAAAATCGGCCATCAGTGGAATCTCAGCAGAACCGCCGAACCGGGTCCCCCCCCCACAGACAGCGACTATCCTCAGCTGTTCAGCAAGTTTTCTGATAGTGCCATGGAGGGCAATCCCTTTTTTTAGCCTGTTATCGGCCCATTCAAAGAGTTTGTCTATTTCCTCGGCTGATGCCCCGTCCGCCATCTTTTCTTTTTTAATCTCAAGGGTCCTGTCCAGCTTGTTCAAGCTTTCCTTTAAATCTCCACCTGCATGCACAGGGTCGTTGGCACCATAAAGAATGAGAAACTCGAGTTCATCTTTTTTCTTAAATATTTTGTCTAACCCCTCTAAATAGGCATCTAATCCGGGGTTACCCACCTGATGGACCGGCGGGTTGTAATAACACAGGATTGCGCCCTGTTTTCCACCATAGGTGATTTGATCAATGGTAAGATACGCCTTACCCTCTGACCATTCATAGATGGGCCCGAGAATTGTAACCCCTTCAATCCTATCGGATCTCACCAACTGTATTGGGCCTTTCATACGTTACCTCCTGTTCAATATTCTTTGATGGCATTATTTTAGTGTTTTCAGGATTACATATACGAAAAACGTCTCTTTATCAAGTCATACAATAAGTCCGAGCTTTAATGCAAGGCTCAGTTCGTGAACCGCCTATACCATTACAAGAGCCCTTTCTCCAGGCATGAATATAACATGTTCAAAAACGGGATACAATTGTGCCGGTACACTGAAGAATAATTGTAATATTTCCGGTTGCATCGAAAGCATGAATGTATGGTATAAAACCCTGTAAAGCCAAGTAGGCTGAGGCAATTAATTTGAATCTGCCTCGTTTGACATGCACAAAGCGTTCGACTATACTCTATGTAATTTTGATATTCTGTATCTCTCAAGTAAAGCTATAAGAGAGATCTATTAGCTCATTCTTTCAGTCGAAGGAACGGTTAAAGATGCCTAAATAAGAAAAAGGAGGCATAAAAAATGAATTTCGAAGATACTCGCTACACCGTAAATTTTATGAATGCGAAAGAAAAAAAGGAGATTTCCCTTTCAATTCTTGGAAATGAAATCATTGACTTCCTTGAGCATTATGGCGAAGAAAGCCTGGTGGGAAAACCGTTTCATAAAATCATTGGAGAAGGTGATGGGGAGACAAGGTTCCTGAGATTGTTAAAAGCAGCGGGATATGAAAATGACCCGAGAGGCTTTTTTGCTGAGTTAACAGAAAAACTGGGACATGCAAACAGCAAGGATGGAGGGCCTATCGAAATCGACACAATTTCTCTTCCACAGCTTTTTCTTGTCTCCGTCTTGGAAAAGATTCTTCCAGAAAATAAATTCATTTCCATCAAAGACGTTTCTCAGTTCGAAAAGCTGGCGAATATGTCTGTGCCGGAAACAGAGCGGGCAGACTTGCAAAAGGTCATCGATACCTTTCCTGTGCGACTCTCAATGCATACCCTGCGCCAGATGAGAGTCTCTAAAAACATTGCCTACCAATATGCGCCTTTTGTGGAAGAACTGGATCCGGTAGGTCAGGTTAACACCTGGGTCGGTCAATTTCATGACGGTCTTCTCGAGCGGATGTACAGGAATCGGGTGATCTTCTTGTTGAACATGAGTTGTCCGGTTTACTGCCGTTTCTGTTTCAGAAAACACAAAGACTTGAGGAACCAGACAAACCCGACGGAGGCCGATGTTCGGAGGGCTGTTGAGTATGTCAACAACTCCCCCACAATTAAGGAAATCGTCATTACCGGCGGAGATCCTTTTCTGAATAAAAAGAATATGATGACCGCCATCGACGGCCTGAAGGAGGTCCCCCATGTGCAGGCCTTGCGCCTCGCAACTCGCTCGATCTCATATTATCCCCATTTCTTTTACGCCAATGATAGCTTCTGGCTCAACTATCTTAAGAGAAAAAATTTGGAGTTGCAGGAAAAAGGCAAACGCCTGGAGATCGCCACCCATTTTATCCATCCCGATGAGATCTCCCCGGATTGTCTGGATATCATTTCCGATTTCGTCAATAACGGTATGCCGGTGTATGTTCAGACACCATTTTTGAACAACTGCAACGATGAGGGACCCGAGCTCGCGAGGCTTTTCAGCTTATTGCGGGGCGCTGGTGCAGAGCTCCACTACATTTACATGCCCTGCAGTCCCATACACGGAAACAGTGTATATTGGGCACCCCTATCAAAGGGGGTTAAAGCCTACACCTATCTGCGAGCACATTTATCGGATCGGATCATTCCGAGATTGTGCACGGCGACACCGATCGGAAAGATGGACTGGCATTCGAGCGGATGGGCTGTGGAAAAAGACAAGCAGGATGAGCATTTTCTTTGGATCAGAACGCCCTATACACCTGACTACTTCAAGGACTTCGCCGAGCGTGTTGATAAAATCGATGTGGTGCGGGTCAACGAAGAAGGCACCCTGGATGCGCGTTTTATGGCACAGATTGGGGATGATTCCCTTTTCTTGGGAGCACGAAAGCCAAAACCCCCAAAGAAACAGGACACGAATTTGAAAGTTCTTGAGGAATCGCGCATCATCGCTCTTCGTGACCAGACAAACCCCTTATCCATTGTTTCAACTCCCTCAACCACCCTTTTTAGAATTCACGAAACCCGGGTTGAAATAGATCCGGATGCAGATGATAAAGACATGGCGTACATCAGAGACGACGATAAGATCACCGATGTGGTTATTGCGTCAAAAAAAGATGGCATCGAATGTATTTTTAAAGCGGCGGGGTTGATCAGAAAGCTTCAGGAAATTCATCATGTCAATGCGGTACGGTTGCGCAGCTTGAAGTTCAATTACGACCCGGAAATCTACACAAAAGGGGTCATTGGCAAACTGGGTAATCTGAATCGATTGACGGTTGCAAATCCCTTGAGACTGGAGATTGAGACGCAGTTTTTGCATTCAAGCGAAATCCAGCTTGCCCATAAAAAACTGACAAAGACTCTGAATAACAGGGGGATTACGGTTTATAACAACACGCCGCTTTTATCCACTGTCAATGACAGCGCTGACGAGATACACAAACTGGCTTATACATGCAGGAGTATGGGGATTGAGTTCCACCATGTGTATGTGGCGGGTTTACCCTTACAGAGAAAATTGAACGAAAGCCGTCCCGTGGACATCTCCGATGTAATCGACATTGCAGCGCGGGTCCGCAAAGACGGAAGTGGGAGAGAGATTCCCAGATACATTATACTTACTGAACTGGGGGAAGTGGACTTTGGCCTGACATCAAAGATGATTGGTGATAATGGAAGGGTCGCTGTCAAATTGCTGCCGTATGACCTGGCGTATTTCAAGGGTATGGAACCAGCATTTTCATGGCCAAGTTCTGTAAAAGTAGACGAAGATGGCAAGCCGATCGTTGCAGTCGCAGGGCTCACGAATTCGACAGATTTTTTCATTTCGTGACTTGTGTTAGTGTTCTGGGTGCGCGAATAAAGGCTTCTATTTACAAGGGTATGAAGACCTTTCCACGAATCGGGTAAGAACTCCCCTCCTATCAAGGGGAGGGAACAAATGTTGATCAATATGAGGTTCTTCATTAGTAAGCATCAACGCCCCTCTGAGGAGTCGGTGCTGGCACAAAATTTTAGGATCCGTCGCCTCGATAGACAATCCGGCCATCGAAAAGGGTCAACGCCACACGGGTATCGACGATTTCCATTGGATCGATAGAATAAATATCTCTTTCCAAGATAACCAGGTCAGCGTATTTTCCGGGCGTAATGCTACCCAATACATGATCCCGCCCATAAATCATAGCAGGGACAAGCGTGTACCCACGGACAGCCTCATCAACGGAAATCCTCTGAGCCGGATACCAGCCGCCTTCCGGTGTCCCGTTCTTTCTTTGCCGTGTCACGGCGGCATGTATACCCACCAACGGACTTGTATCGCAAACCGGTGCGTCTGAGCTGAAAAAAACGGGGATACCGGCATCAATCATATCCCGGTATGCATATGTCCATTTCCCTTTGGGACCGACTGATTGATCAATCATGCTGATATCCAGGATCATATTGTGAGGCTGGACACAGGCTGCCACACCCAGTCGGGCCAGGCGCTCAAGATCCTCTGGCCGGATCATCTGAACATGCTCAATCCGGTGGGGAATCCGAGGGAGTGTATATGCAGGTTTACCATCCTTGACACGGGTCTTTTCCAGCGCCTCAAAAACGGTTATCACCTCGCGATTGGCCCTGTCACCAATGGCATGGATCATAACGGCAAGTCCGGCCCGATCCGCTTTTTTAAGGGCGTCGGCAAATTCAGACATGGGAAATAGAGGCATACCAGATTCGGCGTCCAGATAAGGTTCTACCATCCAGGCTGTTCGAGCGCCCATTCCGCCGTCAGCAAAATACTTCAGATGTCCAATTCGGAGACGGTCGTCGCCAAGCCCCGTCCTAAGACCCAAAGCGATAGCTTCATCCAGGCGTTCACCGGGAATACCAACCCAGCAGCGCAAATCCAGTTCATCCATTTCATTGAGACGCTGCCATGCCTTTAGGGCACGGGCCCCCTCTAATCCACCCATAATACGGGAGTCATATATCCCTGTGAGTCCCAGGGAATGAAGAAACCCGATGCCATCCCGCATGGCCGCCAAGAGATCATCATCACTCGGATCGTTGATTATCTCTTTAATCAGATTCGGGGCGAGCTCCCTCAGAATACCGTTCGGCCGGCCTGAGGCGTCTTTCGCAATAACTCCTTGGGGAGGATTCGGCGTGTTTCTATCGATTCCGGCTAACTGGAGGGCCATGGAGTTTACAGAAGCCAGATGCATATCACAGCGCCAAAGGGCAACCGGATGGGAAGGGGCTACGGCATCAAGGTCATCGCGGGTGGGCATACGGTTCTCGGGCCAGTCCGATTCATTCCACCCCTGACCGACAACCCATGTTCCGCGAGGGGTGTCCCTTGTTTTAAATGCAACTTGGTCGATTAATTCCTGAAAGGTTTTCACATGGGCCAATTCAAGCTGTTGGCGGCCTAAGACCCAGTCATAAAAGTGAAAATGAGAATCAATCATACCGGGTAATCCCAGTTTTCCGCCGAGATCTATCACTTCAGTATTCGAACCGGCAAGGGGCTTAATATCTGTATCATCACCCACTGCAAGAATACGTCCGCCACCCATACAAACCGCACGGACTCGGGGCTGTTTTGGATCCTGGGTTTGGAAGTTACCGTTTAACAAGATAAGTTCGGGTGTAGACCAATTCTGGCTCATAACGATCCTCCTGGAATATGGGTGCGAAGTTTAAAACAAACTCGTGACCGCCTGCAAGGTGAGGCCTGTCTTTGATTAAGTCAATCACATCTTTTAAATAGTCAACCTTGGCTATTGCCTCGAGGAACTTTTTTTAAGAGGGTCGGAGAGGGCAACATGAGGGCCCGGTCTTGTGTCCCCCCCCATAAAGGGAATTTCTTCTTGTTATCCCGAGTTGTATCTGTTATGTGACGGGAAGCATTATTAGCCTGTAAATATCGCCTAAGTCAAGGGCAACTTCCGGGCAAATGAGGAATTTTTTAACGATCAACAGAAGACTTGATACCTGATAGGGTCAAGAAAGGAATCAACATGGCTGACATGAAAACAACAAGGGAAAAGCAACGCAGAAGAAAAATTGCTCTCAAGAAGGCGGATCAGTTTAAGGCCTATGCCCTGGATTATATCAAGGCCAAACAAGACGTGCCCACTGGTTTTCACCTTTCTGACCAATACCGGCTTCAGAAGAATAAGATTAAGAAAGCTCTCGGTGCATCAGAGAAGGATTGGCGTAACTGGAAATGGCAATTACGCAATCGTATTTCAGATGCCCGAACCCTTAAAAAAATTATACCCATTACAGAGAAAGAAGAGAAAGAATTTGATGAGATCAATACGCGATTCCGGTGGGCGTTTACACCCTACGTGGCAAGCCTGATGGATCCGGATGATGGCGGCTGTCCGGTCAGGAGGCAGATGCTTCCGGATATCCGGGAAATGGCCATGACCGGGGTCCCTGATTTTTCGGGTGAGGAATATACATCTCCCGTAGATAACCTGGTTCGGTGGTACCCGGACAGGGTGGCCGTCCATGTGACGAACATCTGCGCTGGATTCTGCCGACACTGTCTTCGCAGACGCAAGATCGGTGAGGTGGATACCCACACGTCAGAATCCAATATGAAAGAAATTTTTCGTTATTTAAAGGCGAGTCCGGAGATTCGGGATGTCCTGCTCACGGGAGGAGACCCCTTTGCATTCTCAACGGGTAAACTGGACAGACTCCTGTCGGAGCTGGACAGAATCGAACACATTGAGATCAAACGAATCGGCTCCCGAATCCCAGTTACAATGCCCCAGCGTATAGACGGGGATTTATGCCGAATGCTTGCCAAACATCATCCCCTGTATGTGAATGTCCAGTTTAATCATCCAAAAGAAATCACACAGGAAAGTGCCAGGGCATTGGATATGCTCAGCCGGGCAGGGATATCCCTCGGCAATCAATCTGTCCTTTTGAGGGGTATCAACGACTCACCCGTGGTGATCAAGGTCCTGAACCACGAACTGTTGAGGGTTCGAGTCAAACCGTACTATCTTTACCACTGCCAGGGTACTTTAGGGACCGAGCACTTCCGCACCCCCATTGAGACAGGCATCGAAATTATGGAAAATCTGCGGGGATTCACATCCGGCATGGCAATCCCGGATTTCATTATCACACCCTCCGGGTATGGCAAGACCCCCCTGGCACCCGATTATATGATTTCGTCCGGGGAGGGGTATGTACTGCTGAGGAACTGGGAAGGAATCGTCTATCGGTACGATAATCCCCCACCAGGAAGGTAGAGGGATAAGAATGTTATAACCACTCCTTGATCTGTTCCTTCAAATTGTCAAAATCTTCCCTGGGTCCTTCGGTCATATTTTTCCCTAACGCCAGTGCATAGACGTAATCAGAGACTTCAATGGCCTGTTTGATGTTCTGGTCCACGAGAAGGATGGTGATGCCTTCCCCTTTGAGTTCCACGAGCTTGTCATAGATCTCCATGGAGACCAGGGGGGCCAGCCCGGCAGTGGGTTCATCCACCAGCATCAATTTGGGATCGATCATCATGGCCCGGCCCAGTTCCACCATACGTTGCTGGCCGCCGCTGAAATTGCCGGCCCTTTGTTTCCGCCGCTCCCTCAGGATGGGGAACCGGTCGTAGTTCGCTTCCAGTCTTTTTTTAATACGGTCCTTCTCACCGCGAAAGGTCCATGCACCCAACCGCATATTTTCTTCCACCGTCATCTCGGGAAAAACGTTCCGCCGCTGGGGGATATAAGTCAACCCCAACTTGGGCATCTTATAGGGATCGGCACCTGTGATGTCTCGATCGTGCCAGAAGATGGATCCTTTGTTGGGTTTCAAGAATCCGTAGATCGTCTTCAGGAGCGTGGATTTGCCCACACCGTTCGTGCCGATAATGGACGTAAGCTTGGCCTCCTGCGCAGTGATGTCGACCCCCTGAAGGATATTGATATCCCGATAATACCCGGCAAAGACCTCTTTGACCTGCAACACGGTTAGTGGCCCTCCGCTACGGACACGCCTTCGAGCTGGGCCTTTTCCGAAGCCTCCCCCAGGTAGGCATCGATGACTGCCTCGTCCGTTCTCACTGCTTCCGGGTCCCCATCGGCGATTTTTTTTCCTTCATTCATCACGATGACCCGTTCGGAAAGTCCAAATATGGTGTCCATGTCGTGACTCACGATGACAAAGGCTTTACCGTCCTGGTGGACCTCACGGATATACTTGTGGATCTGTTTGCTTAATTCTGGATGCACCCCGGCAAACGGCTCATCCAGGAAGATGACGTCCGGATCGAGCATCAGGACCCGACCCAGTTCAAGGAGCTTCTGCTGGCCACCTGAGAGATTTTGAGCGTTTTCATTGGCAAGGCGTTCGATGGTCAGAAAGGCCATGACCTCATGCGCCCGCTTTTTCACCTCTGATCGACTTCCCTTTGATAGCGCCAGGGCCGGGACCATTAGGTTCTGTGTCACACTCATTCTCTGAAAAACCCGGGTCACCTGAAACGTTCTCCCCAGCCCTCTCCGGGCCCGTTGATAGGAAGGCATGTTTTCGATCCGTTCACCCTGGAAAATAATTTTACCGGCGGTTGGGTTGAGCAGCCCGTTGATGGTGTTGATGGTCGTGGTTTTTCCGGATCCGTTAGGACCGATCAATCCAATCAATTCGTTGCCCTGGACATGGACGGATATGCCGTCCACCGCCCGCACACCCCCAAAATGCTTTTTCAGTCCCTCGATCTTAAGATCTATGTCGGCCATGGATTACACCTCTTCCCCGATGAGCCTTCGGTACAATGGCGCTATCAGCCCGTTTCGGGCAAAGCGGACCACGATCATGAGCAGCCCCCCGAATGCGACCATGCGCCATGCCCCCAGCCCCCGCAGACTCTCCAGCCCGAATTCCAGGA
>Ga0180435_10005608_pt1 | contig 12172 bp, 11 predicted proteins | sample SS_ome_3_FD_132467 | JGI IMG/M metagenome (GOLD analysis project Ga0180435, IMG submission 132467) | Hypersaline lake sediment archaeal communities from the Salton Sea, California, USA - SS_3_S_1 metaG | ecosystem: Environmental > Aquatic > Non-marine Saline and Alkaline > Hypersaline >...
GATACTGCCGCCATGGGCCGGCGGATTCGAGTAGTTCGCCCGCACCGTCTGCTTGAGGCGGCTCATCACCACGGCAGCGGCGTCGGCATCGGCGGCAACGGCAGTCAACGCACCAACTCGCTCACGGTAGAGCCCAAAGTTTTTGGAGAACGAACTGGCGATCAGCAGTTCTTGCCCGGGGCGACAGATTTCGCGCAGGCCGACAGCGTCTTGGTCGATACCGTCGGCGAACCCCTGATAGGCGAAGTCGACCAACGGCAGCAGCTTGCGCTCGCTGATGACGTCACCGATTTGCTTCCATTGCTCGGGCGTCGGATCGATGCCGCTGGGATTGTGACAACAGCCGTGCAGCAACACCACTTCGCCGGTCTGCACTTCCTTGAGCCAACTCAGCATTTCGTCGAAATTGAGACAGTTGTTGACGGCGTCGAAATAGGGGTATTCTTCGATATGAGCCCCGGCCGCTGCGAAAACGCCGTGGTGGTTCGGCCAAGTCGGCTTGCTAACCCAGACGCCGGAGTGCGGCAGGCTGGCCTTGAGGAAGTCGCCGGCCACACGCAGGGCCCCAGTGCCGCCAGGGGCATGAATCGTTGCCGCACGACCACTCGTGACCACTTCGTGGCCTTCGCCAAACAGGAGCCGCTGCACCAGTTGGCCATATCGCGGGTTGCCGCTGATCGGCATGTAGGCCTTGGTGGACTCCGTCTCAACGAGGCGTCGCTCGGCTTCTTTGACGCTTTCAAGCACCGGGGTTGTCCCGCTGGCGTCCTGATAGACGCCGACACTGAGGTTGATCTTGTCGGGGCTCTCGTCCTTCTTGAAGGCCTCGGTCAGTCCCAGGATGGCATCGGGGGGGGCGGCGGTCAGCGTTTCGAACATGGCCGGTACGTCCTCGTTTCGGTGCGGTCGTGATTGGATAATTTCAACTTGCGGCATGACCTTACATTGGTCACGTGCCGCTTGACGGTCTCACAAGCGGCAAAGACAATCAATGTAATAGAGAGGTTCGTCAAGTGGTAGCCCCCAGCGATTGCGAAAGACATACATGGCACGGCAGAAGATCGGTATTTGGCTCATCGGCGCACGCGGGGGAGTGGCTACCACGGCTACGGTGGGGCTGGTCGCCCTGAAGAAGGGATTGGTGGGCGACCAGGCGCTGGTCAGCGAATTGCCTCAGTTTGTTGACATCGGCCTGAAACCCTGGAAGGATTTCGTTATCGGCGGGCATGAGATCCGCGATACGAGCCTTATTGACGAAGCCCAAAAACTCTGCCGTGTCAGCCATGCCATCGACGAACGACTGCTGGCTCGTTGCCGAGGTGAACTCGCGAAATCCGACGAAAACATCCGTCCCGGCACGTTGGTCAACGTGGGCAAGACGATCGCAGGGCTCGCCAGCGACGATCTGAAACAGCTCAAGGAAACGCCGGCCGCGGCGGTCGCACGATTGCAGGCCGACCTGAGGAGATTCGCGGAAACGAACAAACTGACCGACGTGGTGGTCGTCAACGTCTCTTCGACCGAACCGGTGATCGACTACAGCGGCATGCCAATAACCTGGGAGGATTTCGCCCCCTGGCTCGACAAGCCACGAAAATGCCCGCTCTCGGCAAGCTCGCTTTACGCCATTGCCGCGTTGGATCTTGGCTATCCGTTCATCAACTTCACGCCCTCGGTCGGTTCAACACCGGCGGCGATTCGCGACTTGGCGGTCCAGCGCAAAACCTGCCACATGGGGCACGATGGAAAAACCGGCGAAACGTTGCTCAAGAGCGTCCTCGCCCCGATGTTTGCCAAACGCCGACTCGAAGTAATGAGTTGGGTTGGTAAGAACATTTTTGGGAACACGGACGCCGTCGTGCTCAACAACCCCGAGAACAAAAAGTCGAAGGTCGACAGCAAAGATCGGCTGCTGCACGAGATCCTCGGCTACAGCCCACAAACTCTGGTTGGCATCGACTACATCGAGAGCTTGGGCGATTGGAAGACGGCCTGGGACCACATCCACTTCAAGGGGTTCTTGGGTACGCCGATGACCTTCCAGTTCATCTGGCAGGGATGCGATTCGCTGCTGGCCGCTCCGCTGGTGCTCGATCTTGTTCGCTTCACACAACGAGCCCACGAATTGGGAGAGACAGGGCTGTTGACCTTCCTCGCCAGTTTTTTCAAATCGCCACTCGACGTGACCGACCAGGACTTCGGCCGCCAGTTCCAAACATTGGAAGACTGGGCAGCGAAGGTGCGCGAATCGGCAAAATAGCTCTTGGAGAAAGCCATGTCGAGGTCGGCTGAGAATCCCTATCCACTGTCCCACAGCGATTTGTTGCAACTGAAGCGTTGGAATACGCCCACGATCTATAACGGTTGGGAGCAAATCACGAAGCGGGATCCGGCGGCTGACGGGTTCAATCTCGAAGAAACCCACGACTTCATGCCGCAGACGGGGCCGATGATCGGCTACGCCGTCACCGTGCTTTACGAGCCGAGCAAGGTGGGGCATCGACAGAAGAACCCTAACGGCTGGGACAAATATCGCCGCTACGTGGCGTCGCTGTCGGGCCCCAAAATCGTGGTTGTGCAAGATCTCGACAAGCCGCGAACGGTGGGATCATTTTGGGGAGAGGTCAACGCCAACACGCACCGTGCGCTGGGCTGTGTCGGCACGATCACCGACGGGGCGATTCGCGATGTGGACGAGATGACGAACGCCGGTTTCAAGGCGCTCGCCCGTCGGCTCTGTGTGGGGCACGCACACAGCCATCCGGTCGATTGGGGTGTCGAGGTCGAGGTCTTTGGGCGTACGATCCGTCCCGGCCAATTGATCCATGCCGACAAACACGGTTTCCTGACGATCGAGCCGGAAGAGGCTGTCAGTCTGTTGGACGCGGCCGAGTTCATGGATGCCAACGAGTGCCAGACCGTGATCGCCGCCGCCAGAGCCGCCGCGGGTAAGCCAGTTGACCAAGTGCTCGACGAAATGGCCGAGGCGGGACGACAGTTTGCAAAAAACACAAAGGACAAATTCGGAAAGCAAGGAGAGTGGTAGGATGCGGATTGTGATTCTCGATGGTAAAACGGCCAATCCCGGCGACCTGAGTTGGCAGGGGCTCGAAGCGCTGGGCGATTGCGACATCTATGAACGGACGCCCGTCGACGAGGTCGCTGATCGTTGCAAAGATGCCGAGATCGTCATCACCAATAAGGCGATCGTCTCGCGGCAGGTGATCGAGAGTTGCCCCAGCATCAAGTACATTGGTGTGACGGCAACCGGTTTCAACATCGTCGACATCGAAGCGGCCCGCGAGAAGGGCATTGTGGTCACGAATGTGCCGGCGTACAGCACGAACTCCGTTGCTCAAACGGTGTTCTCCCACCTGCTGGCTCACACGCATCATGCTGAGGGGCATACGCAATCGGTGATGCGAGGTGAGTGGTCGAACTGTCCAGACTTCAGCTACCAGATCCACCCCGCCGCCGAGATCGCTCACCGCACGCTCGGTATCGTAGGGTTAGGGGCGATCGGTCGCGCCGTGGCCAAAATCGCGCTCGGTTTCGAGATGAACGTGGTCGCGTACAATCACCGCCCGAAGGATCCGCCCGAGGGCGTGAAGATGGTCGACCTCGATGCGCTGCTTACCGAGAGCGACGTCGTTAGCCTACACTGCCCGCTGACGCCCGATACCGAAGGACTGATCAACGCCCAGCGGTTGGCGATGATGAAACCGACGGCCATTCTGATCAACACAAGTCGCGGTCCGCTGCTCGACGAAGCGGCCGTGGCCGAGGCGCTCAACTCGGGTCAGATCGCCGGAGCGGGCGTCGATGTACTTTCCGCCGAACCGCCGCCGGCCGATCACCCGTTGCTCGCGGCGAAGAACTGCACGGTCACGCCCCACTTGGCCTGGGCGTCTCGCGCCGCGCGAGAGCGTTTGCTGGCCGTGACCATCGCCAACGTCGAAGCGTTCCTGGCCGGCACGCCGCAGAATGTGGTGAATTGAACACGATCTGTAGCTGCACTCGCCAGAGTGCAGTTGGCGGAACAGATCACCGCGGTCTGGCGACCGCAGCTACATGAGCGGTTACTGCAACTCGATCGGCAACTGATCGATCTTAGCGGCGAGGATGAAGTCGTTCTCGCTCAGGCCGCCGATGGCGTGAGTCCACAACTCGACGGAGACGTTGCGGTAACCCTCGATGTGTAGGTCGGGGTGATGGCCGTCCTGTTCGGCCACGTCGGCCGCGCGATTGAAAAAGTCGATGCCGGCCATGAAGTTTTTGACGGTCCAATCTTTACGAATCCGTTGGCCGTCGTGCGTCAACCGCCAGCCGGGTAAGCCATCCAATTGCTGTCGGGCTTCGTCGATCGAACACGCTTCGACCCCACCCTCGCACGGCTTGCACTTCTTAGAAACCAGGTGATCGGCAGTCTGAATATCCATTTTTGTCATCCGCATTGAAAACGGCGAATCGGTAGTTGGTATCTGGCGCGAACCGCACACCACGCTACACCATAACGGGGAATCAAATGCGGGATACCGAGATCTGCTCAAGAGCGGGCGGAAACAGATGGATTTGCGAGGGGATGTGGAGACAGGAAGAAGGGGGGGGACTGGTGGGGAATTGGCAGGGCGACTCGTTCGTCGTTTTTACTCGTCGCCAATCCCGAAACGGCGGCGGAAGCGGAGGGAGCGATGGCGGGCGTACCACTCGCGTTTGGCTCTGAGGGGGCTGTGTCGGCGTTTTCGTTTTCCGTCGGGCATCGTATGTCTCCTTTGCGTCTACTCCTTTATTTCCAAACGCGCAGAGGATGCGACAAAAATCTGGCCGGAACGGCCCATTTCTCGGTCTGACGTTGGATGTCGTACAAAACCGGCTAGCAGCAGGCGTGTGTGCCCGTTTCAGTGCGGAATTTGGGGGATTACGCATCCCGTGATGACCCAGCCGAGGAGTCCGCTTCCGCCTTTTTCTCTGCCTCGTAACCCGAGATATCCTTGCCGATCAGCATGTTGAGCCAGCTTGGCGAAAAGGGCGACAACAAGGCAAGGGTTTTGTACTGCCAGCCGGGAACGATTTTGGCCTTGCCGCGAAACATGCCGCGAATTCCGGCCTTGGCCACCGTACCGACCTTCATCGTGAAGAGGCGCGTCAGAAAGGGCGGTTCCCAGTCGGCCCGCTCGAAAAACTCCGATTGAAAGAAACCGGGGCAGATCGCGCTAACTCGCACGCCAGCCCCTTTTACTTCCTCGCGCAAGGCGCGCGAGAAATTCAATACAAATGCTTTGGTGCCGGCGTAAACCGCCAGGTCCGGCACGGGTTGCAGAGCGATGAACGACGCCATGTTGAGAATGTAGCCGTGTTTTTGCTGTACCATCTTTTGGGCGCAAAACTGGGCCAGCCGAACCACGGTCATAACATTCGTTTCGATATTGGTGCGAATCGCCTGCGGATCTTCGTCAACGAGCGGTTTGTGCAACCCGTAGCCAGCATTGTTGATCAGAATCGACGGTGCGAGCCCCTCTCCTTCCAGGTGCTCAATCAATTGCTGCGCGCCGTTGACGTCCCCCAAATCCTGGATGACATTGGTGATGTTGACGGAATATTGAGCACTCAGTTCGTTCTTGACTTCCGCGAGGCGGTCTTCACGGCGAGCCGTGAGGATCAGATCGCAGTTTCGCGCCGCCAACAGCCGCGCGAATTCCACACCCACGCCGCTGCTGGCCCCGGTGACCAAAGCAAGTTCTCGTTCGTTCGACATATTTGTGGGCCAGGTCCCGTCCTGGCATCTCCCGTCTCTATTCGTTTTCCTTGCCAGGACCGATCCTGGCCTAGCGGTTGACCTACAGAGACCATCCCTGGCGGTATTCCCGTTTCAGGTATTCATCGGCTTCTGGATGACCGGGGACCGCCATTTTCTCGGCATCCCATGCGATCTTCTCGCCAACACGTAGGGCGACGTTGCCCAAAAGGCAGACTTCGGTAAGTCGCGCCCCATACTCGAAGTCGCTCGAAGTCGCGCCGTCGGTTTTGCAAGCGTTGATCCATTCTTGATGATGGCCAACCGTCGGCGGCAGGCGGAAGTTGATTTTACTCTCGTCGAAGGTGACGGTCTTGGGCAACACAACACAGTTCCGGCCACGATTGGGAACGAACAGTTTCGCTCGCTCTCCGACGATCAGTGTACCGTTGGGGGGCCAGCGTTTGACCTCGGCTAGTTCCGTCGGTGGCAGCCGACCGCCGTCGTACCAGGTCAGTGTTACGTCCGGTTGATTTCCACGTGCTGTGAACTCGAACGTCAATTGCGCCGACTTGGGCCCCGTCTCTTGACCGACCGGCGTGCTCTCGGGTGTAATCGACCGCGGCGCCCCCAACTCCAACGCCCAATAGGCGGGGTCGATCAGATGGCAACCCATGTCGCCGATCGCCCCGGTGCCAAAATCCCAAAACCCGCGCCAATCGAACGAGTGATAGATGGAGTGATACGGTCTTGCCGGCGCCGGCCCGAGCCAAAGATCCCAATCCAAATAGTCAGGGGCTGGCAATGTTTCCGGTGGGCGGTCGATGCCCTGCGGCCACGTCGGCCGATCGGTCCACACGTGTACATCGCGAACCTGGCCGATCGCACCGGATCGGACCAACTCGACGGCGCGACGCACGCCATCGCTGGCGTGATCCTGGTTCCCCATCTGCGTGACGACGCCGGTTTCCTTGGCCAGTTTTGCCAGCACACGTAATTCGTGCACGGAATGAGCAAGCGGTTTCTCGCAGTAAACATGCAGGCCGCACCGCATCGCCGCCGCCGCCGCAACGGCGTGCGTATGGTCGGGCGTGCTGATCACAACGGCGTCGAGATCTTGCTGATCGAGCAACTTGCGAAAGTCGCGATAGGTGCGAGCCTTGGTGAATTCCGCCGACATCTTGCCGAGCGGACGTGAGTCGACATCGCACAGGGCCGCAATGTTTTGGCTCTCGACACCAGCGAGATTGGCGATGCCGTGACCGCCGACGCCGATCAAACCGATATTGAGCCGCTCGTTGGGCGAGGGCGTTTTGGCGTAACCACGACTCTCAGACCATACGCCTGCCGCAACACAGCCCACTGCCGTTTTGAGCACGGTTCGTCGTGTGACCCGGTTTGACACGGTCGATTGTCCTAACGTAGGTTACCTCTCGTCCGAAACACCCATCATCCCATCCCTGCCACGAAGAGGCAAACCCCTTGGACGAAACAAACAACGAATCGCTGGCTGCCACGCTTGCGAAATACGAGATCGAACTAGCTGCAGAGCAAATCGAACGCCTCGACGCCTACAGCCGACTGCTGTGGGAAGTGAACGAGACGCTCAATCTGACACGACACACCGACTACGAACGGTTCGTCACGCGCGACTTGGTCGACAGCATTCAGTTGGCGAATTTGATCGAACCGGAAGAAACCGTGTTGGATGTCGGCACGGGCGGGGGTGTGCCGGGAATTGTGATTTCGATCCTGCGACCAGACGTCACGCTGACTCTCTGTGACTCGGTTGCCAAAAAGGCGCGGGCGGTCGCGGAAATCGTTGCGGAGTTGGAGTTGCCGATTCCCGTCGTGCATGGGTCTGTGCAGGATATTCTTGAGGATCACGGCTTCCACGTGCTGATTGCCCGCGCTGTAGCGCCGCTGTCGAAGATGCTCAAATGGCTGGCGCCGCATTGGGGGAACATCGGACGTCTTCTTGCGGTGAAAGGCTCGCGTTGGGCCGAGGAACGCGGCGAGGCCCGACACTTCGGCCTGCTGAAGGGACTGCAACTACGCCGAGCGGCAACGTATGAAACCCCGGGAACAGACGCAGAGAACGTGATCTTGAAGATTTGGTCCAACTAGTTGGGTGGTTGTACTGGTGTTTGCTTCGTCGTTTCGAGTTTTGAATTCACCAGAAGCCACGAATGGAACTCAACACGTTCGCCGACGCGCCTTGAGTTTGGCGTACGTCAACGCGGGGCTCTGGGCGACCGGCAATGGTCTGACGAGCACTGGTTTGGTCATTTATCTCGCCCGCGAGTTGGGGGCGAAAGGTGTCGAGGTCAGTCTGATCCTCGCGATCGCTCCGCTGCTCGGCATCCTGCGCATGGTCACGCCCGCAATTGTGCCGCTATTGGGTGATCGCCGCCGCTGCTGCCTGCTGACGTACGCGGTCAGCTTCTCGCTGCTGGTCGCATTGCCGTTGCTGGCGGCGCCTGGCGTGCTGTCGACCCGCGACGCGTCGATGACGGCGCTGATCGCGCTGTGGACCGTTTACCATCTGCTGGAATACCTGGGCACGGTTTCGCTCTGGTCTTGGTTGGGTGACCTGTGCCCGACCCGAGTGCGCGGCCGATTCATTGGCCAGCGTGAACGGTGGTTGGTGGTCGGTCGAATCGTTGGCATGCTCGGTGCCGGATTGTTCGCGTATCGGTGGCTCGCTACGTATCCCGACCAACCCCGGTGGATTGCCTACGCGCTACCAGCCGCGGCCGGCGCTGTCATGATGCTCGTGTCGCTCGGACCAATTTGGTTGATGCCGAACGTACAGAGTCGAGTTCCCAAAGCCAGCGCCAGCAGTCTCCGCCGTATCTTCACTCCACTCGTTGACCGCCGGTTTCAACGGCTGTTGCTGTTTGGATGCTGGTTTTCGTTTTTCAATGGCATTACCCAGGCGCCGCAAAGCATCTACCACATCGCTGCGGGAATTCCGCTTCTGCTTGTGTTGGGGTATCGGTGCGGCATGCGAATGGGACAAAGCGGCGTTGCCCCCGCCGTTGGACGCCTGGTCGACCGGTTTGGCAATCGCCCGATAATGATCGTCTCTCAGTTGATTGTCGCGACCGGTCCGCTCTTCTACGTGGCCGCCATGTATTCTGATTCGTATTGGTGGGTTGCTGGGGCTTTCGCCGTTTGGATCGCCTACGCCGGACTGAACGTTGCGCTGCCCAACATCATGTTGAAACTCGCGCCGAACCAAGACTACACGCCCTACACGGCTGCGTATTTTGGCGTTACCGGTATCTTCTACGGGCTCAGTACGATTGTCGGCGGCATGCTGTGGGACCTCATCCACCAGACCGAACAAACCTGGCAGGTCGCCGGCGTTTCGTTTGGTTTGCTGGAAACCCTATTCGTCTTCGGCTGGATCACGCGATCTTTGGCCGCCGTTTGGTTGCTCTGGATCATCGAACCGGGTGCGTGGAATTTGCGCGACCTGTTTCGGCGGTAGTGCTTCACGGCGGTTCAGTCTTCAAAAGCGCTGCCGTTCCGTGCGAAACAACCAGCATTCGCCCTACTTCTCCACCCGCTCGAAGATGACGAAGTAGTTCTCTTTGAGAAAGTCCTTTTCATCGATCTTCTTGAAACCGGCGGCAGTGATCTCGGCTTCGAACACTTCCTGGCCGGCGCGCATGTGGTTGAGAATCCAGTCGCGGCTGACGCCCTCAATGCGATGGAAGTCGATCAGCACGATTCGACCGCCGGGGCGCATCGCTTTGTAGATCGAAGCCATCGAGGTTCTTGGATACTCGAAGTGGTGGTAGGTGTCGCAGAGGAAGACCAAGTCGACAGAGCCTGCTGGCAATTTGGCGTCTTTCTCACCACACACGATACCCTCCACGTTTTCGATACCCTGCTCCTTGCAGGTCTTTTCGATGTGAGCGACGAATTCCTTGACGATGTCGACGGCATAGACTTTCCCCTCGTCGCCGACCGCCTTGGAAAACAGCCGGGTCATCAGTCCGGTGCCCGCCCCGACATCGGCGACGGACATACCCGGTTTGATGCCGCAGGCCTCGACGATCTCGTTGCGTTGTTGGTAGATTTCGCGGCTTTCTCGCTCGAAAGCCTTCACCCAGCGATTGACATCCGGGTTCTCGTAATTCTTGTTGATTCCCGGTTTGACGCTTTGCTCTTCGGCGAATGCGGTGGGACTTACAACAAACGCGAGCGTGGCAATCAGGGTGATGCGATAGATCGAAATCCTGGTGGACATGGCGGGGCTCCAAATTGAATGTGGGGAACACGCGGTGGGACGTGGGGGCCTGGCAATCTGATGTAAGCATGCGACCCCGTGCGGGCAACGAGGCGATTTTACAGCACTTTTCGTTCGGATGCTACAATCGACCTGTTGGTTCAATTATGATACCTAGGAAAGCGACCCGTAACTACGCTGCTTGCGGCTTGGCGACTCAAGCCTCAAGCCTCACTCCTCAAGCCTTCTCCACCAGGGGAGCAATTCGATGGCCGAAGCAGTTTGGTACTACGCCCGGGGCGACGAAGAAGCCGGGCCCGTCACGGCACAACGCCTGAAAGCACTGGCCGACGCTGGACAACTCAAGCCGGAAGATCTGGTTTGGAAGGAAGGCATGGCAGACTGGCGACCGGCCCGCGAGATCGCCAAGCTGTTTCCCGCCGCAGCGGCCGCGGCAACGGCTGCCGCCGTCGCGCCGGCCGGCGCCGCCGCACCTCCGCCCTCTTCGGCGCCTGCTCCCAGCGGTCCGCCGCAGTTCCAGGGCGCCGCGAGCGAAATTCCGCGCCCGGCACGTCGCGGTGGCGGATCCAACCAAGGTGACGGTTTCCGCCCCCTGGCCAGTGGAATCTATTTCGGGCAACCGCTACTGCTTCTTGGGCTGGTGCTCGTGTTGTTCGCCAAAGGTTGCGACGCCATCGGCAATCGGTATGTCGCCCGCCTCAACGCGCGAGTCGACTACGAGCAGACCAAGTTCGACCAGAAGTGGGAAGAGAAAGAGCAAAGCGTTCGCCACAGCATCGCCGACACCAATGACAAAATCGAAGAGTTGAGCGATCGCCTGATGGAAATCCGTGAAATGGACGCTGCCGATCGCACGGACACCATCACCACTGAAGAAGAAAATATCCCCATTCGACAACGCGAACTGCGCGAAACACAGAGCAAAGTTCAACGCGAATTGCGCGGCATCGAGCGCGACAAACGCAAGGAACAACGCGAACTTGAAGCAGATGAGTGGCGAAACAAACTAAACGACGCCGAGCTGGCCGTGCCCAGCAACCGAATGTGGGGTTACCTGCGGGAGGCGATGTTCATGTTCGGTACGGTTTGTCTGGCGGTCGGCCTGCTCGCCGTTGGTTTCACAGGGCAGGGGGCCGAACGGTGGATCTGCCTGATTATGTTGGCGATCATCACGTTCAGCCTCTACATTGGCGGCGTTGCCTGGATCTCGTCGATCATGAATTCCGTCGCCGGCGCGCCGAGGATTTAACCGCCGCCCAATCCGGTGGGGGTCAACCGCACGGCGCGGACCAACAGTTGTTGGCCGCCGGGCAACTCGGTGGTCTTGAAAACGAGCGTGTGTTGTCCGCTCTTGCGAATCGTGAGATGTCCAACCTTGGTGTTGCGGAAGTTGTTGATCCCCGAGGTGCCGCGGATGCGCGCCCCGCGAGTTGCGCCGCTGACTTCGAGCAGCATTCGCCCGCCACTCTCGGCGGCAGATGCGTACTCGACTTCTACCTGAAAGATCGCTGGGCGGTGCAGTTTTAACTCCCACCGCACCTCGTCGCCGGCGCCGCGAAACGATAGCGCCGTACCGCCCTGTGACTGCCGGCTCGCGCCGCGGACGACATTCGCTCGACTTGCGGAGAGAGTCACCACACCGTCGCCAGCTTGCATAATCGCCGTTGCCGTGGGTTGCTCGGCAATCGTTTTGGGCTCGTCGCCTTTGTCCTTCTTTTTGGGTTCGCCTTTTTTGGTTGCAAACGCAGCGATCAGCACAACAATCGCGATCGCCGCCAGTGATCCGATCGCCACGGTGACGGCGAACCACGGTTGCTTGTGAAGGGCCGAATCGGACTGGCGATCTCGCACCCGCGACACGGCCGACGACTCGGTAGCTACGGTCGGCGTTGTTTGCCGCTGTTGCGTGGGGGCAGCCGGCGGCGGTGACGCTGGAGGCGGCGCGGCCGTTCGTGAAACGCCATACCCGCCACTTGGCGGCATCATCGTCGACGGCGCAGGTTGAGCCGCCATCTGGCTACGCGAGTCCGTCTGCGGTGTTGGGCCACGCGGTGTCGGGCGAACCTGCCGGTTTTCGACGGGGTTTGGGGAAGGGGTTGCCGCCGGACCGGGGCCAGCCAGTTGCTGTCCAGCACGCATCGTCGGCTCAGAGACTTGGCCAGGGACGCCGGGAGGGC
>Ga0180435_10005609_pt1 | contig 12170 bp, 10 predicted proteins | sample SS_ome_3_FD_132467 | JGI IMG/M metagenome (GOLD analysis project Ga0180435, IMG submission 132467) | Hypersaline lake sediment archaeal communities from the Salton Sea, California, USA - SS_3_S_1 metaG | ecosystem: Environmental > Aquatic > Non-marine Saline and Alkaline > Hypersaline >...
AATTTAAATGCCAATGATTCAATATTGTGTCATGTTCTAACAAACTGAAATTTTGGGATAAAACAGTTTTCATAATGTCTGTGATCCAAAATTGAATCGATTTGGGATTTCCTGATACCAGTCTTCCCTGCGAATCAGGGTCTGTTTACCATTCCATGCGGTACTGGATTTTATAAGTAACGTTAACTATCCCACGCAAATGCATCAGAATCTAGGTCCGTATCGGAAATCTGTTCAATGCAAAAAGTGCATCCAGTGTCTGCCATCGGTTGGCACCTGTTTTGCACTACTTCGGGCATCCCGCTACACGCATCGCACAATTTATGTCATCCCCAAAACCTAAAGAGGGGTTATGTGTATGGATAATGGTAATCTGTACATGTCAAAGCTCAGGTCTATGGTGATTCCCAGGGGACCGTATAATATCACTCCCTATTTTGCCGAAAATGCACAAGGTGCAAGAGTTTATGACATCAGCGGCAAGGAGTTGATCGATTTTGCCGGCGGCATTGGCGTCATGAACGTCGGCCACTCGCACCCCAAAGTAGTTGCAGCCATAAAAAATCAGGCAGACAAGTTCACCCACACATGCTGGCACGTTGTAATGTATGGGCCCTATGTGGAATTGGCCGATAAAGTTTGCGAAATGATACCGGGGTCCTTCCCCAAAATGGCCATTTTCTGCAACAGCGGGGCGGAAGCCGTCGAGAATGCCGTCAAAATTGCGCGTTACCATACAAAAAGGCCCGGCATCATCGCTTTTGAGCATGCCTTTCATGGACGCACCTACATGGGTATGAGCCTTACCAGCAAATCCAATCCCTACAAGTACGGTTTCGGTCCCATGGCCAGTGATATCTATCGTATGCCCTATCCGTATTGCTACCGCTGCAGTTTCGGACTTCAGTATCCCTCCTGCGGTCTGGCTTGTGCGGAACACCTCAAACACTTTTTAGCGGTACAGGCTGATCCCCGGGATATCGCCGCCTTGATTGCTGAGCCAGTGTGCGGGGAAGGCGGATTCATTACACCTCCCCTGGATTACTTCTTAAAAATCCAGCAAATATGCCGCGAACACGAGATTGTTTTTATTGCTGATGAAATCCAATCGGGGATCGGGCGCACCGGGAAAATGCTGGCGATGGAACATTTTCAGGTTGAACCCGACATGACCACCCTGGCCAAAAGCCTGGCAGCAGGCATGCCCCTGAGCGCTGTGGTCGGCAAGCGGGAAATCATGGATTCACCAGGCACCGGATCCTTAGGAGGCACTTACAGCGGCAACCCCGTAAGTTGTGCTGCGGCCTTGGCTGTCCTGGAAGTTATCGAGGAAGACAGTTTGCTATCCCGTGCGGAAGTCATTGGGAACAAGCTTCACGCCAAGTTCGCTGCCTGGCACGAACAGTTTGAAATAGTGGGGGATGTCAGGGGGCTAGGCGCCATGGTGGCCATGGAACTGGTCAAGGACAGGGAGAGTAAGGAGCCGGCTGCTGAACAAGCCAGGGCGCTGATCAAATTCAGCCATGAAAAAGGCCTGATTCTACTGTCCTGCGGCACCTACGGCAATGTAATCAGGACTCTGGTTCCCCTAGTGGCTGATGATGAAGAACTGGAACGGGGCCTGGCAATTATAGAGGAGGGTTTGACAACTCTGCAGCAATAAGTGGGGTGATATTTATGCATACATTGCCCAAGGCGAGGAGAGTCAAACCTGATTCCAGCCGGATTCAGCCATTTTGTTTATCCACACCTAAAGAAGGAGGAGGATACTGACCATGAAAAATTTAATCATCAAATCAACCGTATTAGCTTTAGTGCTGGGCATGTGCCTGGGAGTTGCAGGTCTGGCCCTGGCCGAAGATGTGGTGAAGATCGGCTATAATGCACCACTCTCCGGACCGGCGGCGGCCTGGGGCCTGCCCGGGATGCAAGGTGTGAACATTTGGCTGGAAAAGGTCAACGGTGCCGGCGGGATCAAGGTGGGGGACAAAGCCTACAAGGTTGAGATTGTTAAGTATGACAACGAAGGTGTGGGCAGCAAGGCGCTGCTCGGTGCAAGGAAATTGGTGCAAGAAGACGAGGTGGTGGCAATGCTGATGCTGGGAGGAGCCACCAGCGCAGCAGTGCAGCCCTATTTAACCAAGAATAAAATCCTGTCGTTTGTGCTGATCGCCTCGGACATCAGCAAGGATCGCCCTTACCTGCTGGACGTTACCGACAACTTCCCGACCTACCATTTACTGCATACTCAGTACATAGCCAAGGCTCATCCCGAGAAGAAAAAAGCGGCCATTGTATCCCAGGATGATGAAATCGGGATTGCGGCCCTGGCCTGGTCGGAAGCAGGCTTTGAGGCGGCGGGCATCGATGTGGTTTACTCCAAGCCTTTCGGCATTGAGACAACGGACTTTGCCCCCATCGTGACAGCAGTGCTGGCAGAAAAACCTGACATTATCAGCATGGGAGCTTCTTACCCCGAGTTCCAGGCACTGATCCTGGAGCAGGCCTACACCCAGGGCTGGAAAGGCATCGTGACCTCAGCCTGTTGGGATTTCAAGGCCATTACGGCCAAGGTGCCTGAAGGCTGGATGGACGGTGCTGTCTCCGGGTTCCCGGACTTTGACGATCCCAAACTATCGGCTGAACACAACGAGTTTTATAAGATATGGAAAGCCAAACATCCGGATGAAGGTTTTTCCGAAATCGTGTGGGAGTATAAAGCTGCCCTTGATGTTTGGAAATACGGTGTTGAAATGGCTGGGAGCGTTGAATCCGAAAAGGTCTATGCAGCACTTAAAGGCGCTGAAAGTGTACCCCATTCATTTGGCCCGGCCAACTGGTGGGGCGCTGAGATTTTCGGCATGGACAACCTGCTGGTGCCTACCTGGCCGATAACCGAAGTCAGAGGTGATAAACCTTACATTGTCGACAGCCTTAGCCTGTTGGATTGGCTGAAAACGCCCGGCAATAAGGAAACTTTGGAAAAAGCCCTAACCAAGTGGGAATTAAAATAGCATCTGACCACCAATCCGGGCGAAGCCGGGTACACCGGTTTCGCCCGGCAATTAGAACACCAGATGGTGCATAATGGAATTTATCGGCCAAACCATCTTGAATGTGTTGATGACCAGTTCGTTTTACGCCCTGGTCGCTGTGGGCTTGAGCTTGGTGTTCGGTGTGATGCACATCGTTAACTTCGCCCATGGTGAGTTTTACATGCTTGGGGCTTATACCGTATGGATCCTTTATGCTAAATCACAATGGCCCTTTTTTCTTGCGGTAGCCGCAGCCATAGTTCTGGTAGGGATTTTAGGGCTGGTCACCGAACGTCTGGTGTATCGCCACGCCAAAGGCAACGTTCTCAGCGGATTCATAATGTCTGTGGGCATGGTCTTCATTCTGCAGGTGGCCACGGTAAAAATCTGGGGTTTAGGTAAGATGAAGCCGGTTCCGGCCGCGTTTCCCCAGGTTTTGGATCTGGGGGGAATCGCTACCAGCTGGCAGCGGTTCATTGTGATCCCGGTTACCATTCTGCTGTTGAGCTCGCTTTGGCTGTTCCTGGAACGCTTCAAGGCGGGACGGGCTTTGCGAGCCTCAGCGCTCAATCCCGAGGCCGCGGCCTTACAGGGCGTTAACGTTAAAAAAAGTGCCGCCCTGGCCATGCTCATAGGTTCGGCTTTGGCCGGAGCAGCCGGAGCCCTTATGGCTCCGATCATGTCGGTTCATCCCTACATGGGTCATTCCGTTATCTGGACAGCCTTTGTAGTCATCATCGTTGGAGGTGCCGGAAACATCAAGGGTACAGTGTTGGCTTCGCTGCTTTTCGGATTCCTCACTACCGTAATTACCACCCTGTTTGATTCGACAATCGCCAATCTGGTTAATGTACTAGTGATGCTCGTTCTACTGGCCATCCGGCCCCAAGGAATGGCAGGACATGCGGAACATTAATTATTCAAACGCATTAGCTTTTTCCATAATTCCCATAATTGCGGTTTCGGCTCCCTTTGCCATTACCGGCTACAGGGTGGATGTGCTGACCAATCTGCTGATCAATATTATTCTGGTTTCCAGCTTCCGCCTGATTACCACCACCGGTGGTTGGTCCCTGGCCCACATACCCATGATGGGCTGCGGCGCCTATTCATCGGCTCTGCTAACCTCTAGTTTGGGGGTTCCGTTCTGGCTCTCTCTAATTTTGAGTGCAGCCGTGGCGGGTTTGGTGGGTCTGATCATTGGATTTCCCCTGGCCAGAACCAAGGAGTTTTCTTTTTTTGTGGCCTCCTTTGCCGCCGGCGAGGCCATACGTCTCAGCTGGATGCGGTTTAAGTTTCCCTTTGGCGGCCATAAGGGGCTGACGCTGCCCCCACCGGATTTGTTTGAGAATGTTTCCTGGCTTAAATTCGCAGATTTTTCCGAGGCCGTGCCTTACTATTTCCTAACCCTGATTATCACAGGCCTCTGCCTGTTCATTATGTACCGAATCGACCGGTCGCGGCTGGGCAACACCTGGAAAGCCATAGAATCCCATGAGGATCTTTCCAAAAGCGTCGGTATCAATTGCACCAAATACAAGGTGCTGGCCCTGGGTTGCGGATCATTCTTCGCAGGGGTCGCCGGAGTTTTGCTGGCCCACAGGCTTTGGGCTATTGAACCCTATCAGTTTGGATTTACCACTACCTTGTATCTGTTGGTCTGGGTGGTATTTGGCGGATCACACACTTTTTCCGGTCCGATCATCGGTGTGGTTGTACTGACTTTCCTGGCTGAACTACTGCAGCCGCTGGCCGAGTGGGTACCCATGATCTTTGGCGGAATCATTATATTGACCCTGATTTTTTTGCCCAACGGCCTGGAAAGTCTGCCTTCCAAATTAAAATTCCATGTGGGAAAATCTTCATGAAATACATGCCGCAAACAGACGGTTACCGACGAACCGGTACTGCTGAACTGCTGCCAGGATTAGTATAATGGCGCTGCTTGAACTATATGGCCTGAGTAAAAATTTCGGTAAAAATCAGGCAGTTTCGGACCTGGATATTACAGTTGAAAAAGGCCAGATACGTGGATTGATTGGCCCTAACGGTTCCGGCAAGACCACCGTTTTCAATCTGATATCAGGTTTATTACGGCCAACCAGCGGTAAGATCATTTGGCAGGGCCGGGATATCACGCATTTACCACCCCACAAGGTAGCCAGACTGGGCTTGGCCCGGACCTTCCAGCTAACCGCATTTTTTCAAGATATGACTGCGCTGGAAAATGTGATCATGTGCAGCCATCTCCAGTCCGGCACCACTATCTGGCAACAGGTCTGGTGCAACAAAAAGACAAAACATAAAGAAATCATTATCAAAAACCATGCGTTGGACCTATTGGACCGCATGGGTATTGCGGATATTGCCAACGAACGGGCCGGCGACCTTCCTCACGGCCACGCCGCTGCCTTAGGCATTGCCAATGCCCTGGCCGTTGAGCCCCAAATGATATTGCTGGATGAGCCGGTGGGGGGCATGAATCCCACTGAGACCGCCGAAACCATGGCCAGAATTAAATCTCTCCGAGATGACGGCATTACCGTATTTCTTGTGGAACACGATATGAAGGCTGTGATGACCACCTGCGATGTGGTTACCTGTATCAATTTCGGCAACAAAATTGCTGAAGGTTTGCCCCATGAAGTCTGCACACATCCCGAGGTAATGGAAGCCTACCTGGGAGGGGAGGTCGCCGAGTGCTTTCTCTAAAAGATATCGTGGTCCATTATGGTGGTGTCCAGGCTCTCAAAGGGGTTTCCCTTGAGGCTTCCGAAGGTACGATCACTTGCCTTATCGGGGCCAATGGGGCGGGAAAAAGCACAACCCTCCGGGCCATTTCCGGCATGGCTCCGCTCACTTCAGGTGAGATTTTGTTCAAAGGGCGGCGTATTGACGGTTTAGAGCCCGAGGAGATCGTTGATCTGGGAATCGGTCATGTTCCGGAGGGTAAAAAACTATTTTTGGATATGACCGTGGAGGACAATCTTCTCATCGGGGCCTATCTGAGAAAAAGCAAAAAGAGAATTGAGCGGGATCTGAAAAGAGTATGCGATTATTTCCCGGTGCTTGGGAGGGCAATCAATCGCCTTGCTGCCCAGATGAGCGGCGGCGAACAGCAGATGGTGGCTATCGCCCGCGGACTTATGTCCGCGCCCTCTTTGTTGCTGCTGGATGAACCCTCGCTGGGTCTTTCCCCGCTTTTGACCAAGGAAGTGGGCGCCATTATCAGGCGAATCGCCGATGAAGGGGTGACTATCCTATTAATCGAGCAAAACGCCAGTCTGGCCTTACAACTTGCAACTTCCTGCTATGTGCTGGAAACCGGTAATGTGGTGATCCAGGGACCCAGCGCTGAACTGCGCAATAATGAACATGTCAAGGCGGCCTATTTGGGCATGGATGCCTCGGCTGGTGAGGCTCCGCTTTCCGTCACTGCGCGCGGGGCAGATCCGACGCAACAACCTGCATGGGACAAGCCAGACAAGAGTGAAGGGGGTCTCGATATTAAAAAGGAAACGCCGGTTGGGGTCTGTTTGGATATGTCAAGCCCGCTCTCTGCCTGTGAACGCCCCTGGCCTGATTGGGACAGCAAACCTGATTTGATGCAGCCGGAAAAGAGCAGCGAGGCAGATAAGCCGGTTCAAAAACCTGTATCGCCGGCACCCTTAGACCGGCCGTTGAGCCAAACATCCGGCAGGCTTGTAGTCAAAAAGGTATTCAGACCCAAAGTGAAATAACCACGGTTTTAAGCCGGAGAATATATAATTGAGTCACCGGGGAGTTGGCAACAGGCCCAATCCGCGGAATGAAAGACGGCAGTAAGGAGGTTTCCCATTGTCAGGCAGCGTTTCCATCCGGGTCGAATTTTATTCCCAAATGCAAAAGACTTTTGGGGAAAAGATGGCCAGGGTGAGCCTCAATCGGCCAGCCAGGGTCATCGATGCACTTGAAATGGTGTGCACGACCCATGAGCGCAAAGAGAAGGTTTTCCAACGGCAGGGTAAACTTCGCCAGGGAGTGACTGTGATGCGCAATGGGCGGAATATTGCCTTTCTCGATGGTCTTATGACCGAGCTGAATGATGGCGATGAATTGGCCATCTTCCCAATTGTATGCGGCGGATAAAGTCCACCGAAACAGCTGGCAGAAGCAATTTAGCCGTCATCCAAATATAAGGTGAAATCGGCGCCATCAACACCAAAAGGAGCTTTATCGATGTCTAAAAGCCTCGTCCTTGACATATCCAAATGTACCGGTTGCGGATATTGTGAGCTTATATGCTCATTTGCGCATCATGATGAATTCAACCCCCTTAAATCCAGGATTCAGGTCAGCGTGTTCATAGAAAAGTCCATGGCTGTGCCGGTGGTGTGCTACCAGTGTGAGGATCCCTGGTGTGTCAAGGCCTGTCCCGCCGGAGCCCTGGACATTACAACCGACGACACGGCGAAAACCAGAATAATCAGCGTTAACAAAGAGGCTTGTGTAGGCTGCAAAATGTGCACCATGGCCTGTCCTTTCGGCTGCATTGTGATAAGCGCCGGCCAAGCGGAAAAATGCAACCTCTGTTATGGGGATCCCCAGTGCGTGAAGTACTGCCGTTCCCAGGCCCTCCGGTTTGATGAACCGGATGCGGCCCTGTCGGCTAAAAAGAGGAACGTAGCCGAGCGGCTCGTTGCCTCATACCAGGAGGACTAAATACCAGGAGGATTATTATGTGGTACGGCTGGACTGGAAACGTACTGCGGATCGATCTTGATAAAACCTTGGTCACCGTGGAAGAACTCAGGCGTGATGCTGCCCAGGACTACCTTGGAGCCAGGGGCCTGGGGGTTAAGTACTTTTATGATGAGATAGACCCCGGCATTGATGCCCTGGATCCCCGCAATAAACTGCTGTTTGTGGCTGGTCCGCTTACCGGAACAGGCGCACCAGGCGGCAGCCGCTATATGGTGGTTACCAAGGGACCGCTCACCGGCGCCATCGCACACTCTAGTGCCGGCGGCCCCCTTGCCATGGCCCTGAAATATGCCGGCTACGACCTGATTATTCTGGAAGGCAAATCGAGACGTCCGGTTTATCTCTACATCGATGACAACGAAGTGGAGGTGCGCAACGCCGAGCACCTATGGGGTAAATCCACCTCCGAGACCGAAACCGCCATGATTGCCGAAACCCATCCCGACGCCAAAGTCGCCTGTATCGGCCCCGCCGGTGAGAACCAGGTCTTGCTGGCCTGTGTGATGAGCGATATGGGCCGGGCAGCGGGCCGGTCCGGGGTTGGGGCTGTCATGGGCTCCAAAAATCTCAAAGGCATTGCCATTCGGGGAACCAAAGGCCTGCGTGTGGCTGACAAGAACGCATTCTGGGGTGCCATGCGGGAAGCCTATAATAAAATTGATCAGCCGGACACGGAGCATTTCCATCAGGTTGGCACGCCGGGCGTGCTGTCCCTGGTTAAAACCCTGGGGGTCCTGCCAACCCGCAATTTCAAGTATGGTGTCAATCCGGATTGGGAGAAGCTCAGCGGCGAAACACTGGCGACAACGATCTCGACGCGCAAAAATATGGGCTTGGCCTGCCCCGGCTGCCCTGTAGGGTGCGGACGGGTTACCAAAGTGACCAATCCTAAATATGCCGGCCAGGGCGTGGGACCTGAGTATGAAACCATTGGCCTGTATGGCTCCAGCTGCCTCACCAATGACCTGGATGTGGTTTCCAAGGCTGGTTTCATCTGTAATGAGTTGGGGATGGATACCATATCGGCCGGTTCCACCATCGCCTGCGCCATGGAGCTGTATGAGGAAGGCTATCTGTCGATGAACGAGACGGGTATGCCGCTTAACTTCGGTAACGCCGAAGCAGTAATCCAGCTCACCGAAGATATGGCCTACCGCCGCGGCTTTGGCAACATCCTGGCTGACGGCGCCTACCGGGTGGCCAAACGCTACGGGCACCCGGAATACTTCATGGGTGTTAAAAAACTGGAATTCCCAAGCTATGATCCGCGCGGGCTGCAGGGGATGGCTTTGGGCTATGCGACGAACAGCCGCGGTGCCTGCCATATCCGGGGCGAAGTGCACGATTTGTCCCTCTATGGAGTGGATTACTGGCGGGTGTCCAAGGACCGCGGCATCAGCGGCGCTACCGACCCCCTGCGCTGGGACGACAAACCCGAGATAGCCATGGCGGTTCAGGACTGGTTCTGTGTGCTGGATTCCAGCGGCATGTGTAACTTCATGTTCTTTTTGGCTTTGAATGAGGACAACTGCCGATCCCTGATTGAAACTGCCACCGGCATGGATATGGGGGGGCACCGGGGTTTAATGCGCACGGGTGAGAGAATATTCAATCTGGAGCGGCTGTTCAATCTTAAAGCAGGTCTGACGGTCAGGGATGACACCTTGCCCAAGCGGATGCTCGAAGAACCCATGCCCTCCGGACCGGCCAAGGGCATGGTTGCCCAACTGGACAAGATGCTTCCGGAGTATTATCGACTTCGCGGCTGGAGCGCGGATGGCGTACCCAGTCCGGCGAAACTCAGCGAGTTGGGGATCGAGCGGAGATAACAGGATGCGCCCAGGTGGTCCTCATATCATCATAGGCAACAGCGCGGCGGGCTTGTCAGCCATCAAGGCTATCAGAGCCAGCGGGGACCACCGTCCTATTGTTTTGGTATCAGCAGAAAAGAGCATTGCTTACTCACCGGTACTCACCACCTATTACATCGGCGGCCAGATTGGCAAAAAAGGCCTCTATTTTGTAAATCGCGATTTTTACCAGCGGCACCAGGTAAAGCTTGTCCTGGGGCGCAAAGTGATGGAAGTTGATACGCGCAAGCACCGCCTGCTCTTGGATGACGGCTCCCACTTGGGCTATGGCAGTCTTTTGATCTCCTCCGGAGCTTCGGCCAGAAGTTTGGGCAATGTCAAGAAATCCGCCACCCGGTTTGTTTCATCCCTGAGAACCATCAGTGATGCTGACAAGATAAAGTCCCTGGCCGCCCAGGCCCGCGATGTGGTGGCTGCTGGTGCAGGCTTGGTCAGTCTGCAGACCATCAAGGCCATAGCGGGTCCTCAGGTAAACATTAAAATAGTGGTCGGTTCGGGGCAAGTGCTCTCCCAGCAGATGGATTGGGAGAGCGCCACACTGATCCAGCGGAAGCTCGAGTCCAATGGGGTCGAAATTCTTTTCGGGCGCTCTATTTCGGAAGTGTCCGAAAAGAATGGGCGCGCTTTGGTAACCACAAACTACGGCGAACACCTCCCTGCAGATCTGGTGGTAGTGGGGAAGGGCGTTTCTCCCAATATCAGCATGGTCATGGGCAGCCCCATCAAGACTGACTGGGGAATCCTGGTGGATGATAGAATGCGCACCAATGCAGAATGCGTATTTGCAGCAGGAGACGTGGCCGAGGGCGTGAACCAGATTACCGGCCAGAGGGAAGTGATCGCCACCTGGTATAACGCCTGCGCCCAAGGTGAGGTCGCAGGAGCCAATATGGCTGGCCGGACCGTAAGAAGAAACGGCCAGATCAAAGAGAACATAACAACACTGTTCAATGTTGTAGTGGCTTCAATCGGTGAATCCAATTCGGGACTGCGGGGATACGAGGAAATTCGCCACATCGATCAAAAAAGAGGAATTATCCGTAAATTTTTTTTTAAAGGCTCCGTCATGGTAGGCGCTTTATTAGTAGGCCATGCGCTTGACGCCGGGGTAATACGTCATTGCATTGCCAATGGGATCGACCTTCACCATTGGAAGGACTCATTAACGTCAGCGTCATTGGATTTTACCAGCATACTCTGCGGCCAGGGTTTTGAGTGGCCGCAATTAACCCAATAATCGCCACCGGCAAAGGGTACAGGACATGTCGACACCAGCAATTTTGTTCTTTGTTTTAATTGTTATCATCATTGCCTGTTTCATGATCTGGTTAATTTATTCCAGACGTTATCAAAGGGCATCGCAGAACTCGGCTTTTGTGCGGACCGGTTTTGGGGGACCCAAAATAGTCATGAGCGGAGGTGCGCTGGTTTTTCAGACGCTGCATGAGGTCATCACCGTAAACATGGGAACCATGCGCCTGGATATCGCCAGGGTTGATAATAACGCGGTGATTACCAAAGATCACATGCGCATGAACGTGCAGGCCGAGTTTTACGTCCGGGTAAAACCCTCCCTGGATGATATTGCCCGGGCCGCCCAGACCCTGGGTCGCAAGACCATGAACCGGGATGCATTGAAAAGCCTTCTGCAGGGCAAGTTTGTTAACATCCTGCATGCCGTCGCAGCCGAGATGAACATGGCTGAACTTCACCAAAACAGGGGCACCTATGTAAAGTTGGTGCAGGAGGCGGTGGGAGATGGACTGGCCCAAAACGGTTTGGAACTGGAATCGGTTTCCATAAGTGAACTGGTTCAAACCGATCGTAAATTCTTCAATCCACAAAACACCTTTGATGCTGAAGGCCTGATGAAGCTAACCGAAATAATCCAGGCACGGGCCAAACAGCGTAATGCAATCGAGCGGGACACTGAGGTGGCTATTAAGGAAAAGGATCTGGAAGCTGAGCGTGCAAAACTAATTATAACTAAAGAAGGGGAATTTGCCCGGTTGGCTCAAGAACAGGAAATTTCCGTGCGTCAGGCTGAGCAGCAGGCCCAGATCATCAGCCAAAAGGTGGAGAACGAAAGACAAGCCAGGGAAGCTGAACTCTTGGCAAAGCAAAAAGTAGAACAAATCCAGCTCCAAACCGATTTGGAGATTGAAGAAAAACGGATAGCAAAAGAGCAAGCCATCAAGGAAAAGGAAATCGTCAGGCAAAAAATTCTCGATGTCGCCGAGACCGAACGAGACAAGCTGATTGAGGAGACCAGAATTCAAACCGGCCAGGTTATCAAATCTTCCCAAATTGCGGCTGAACAAACCACCCAAGAGGAGCAGCTGGCCAAGGACAGAGAGCTTGAACAAAAGAATATTGAAAACACTAAGTATCTTGAACAGCTCAAGATTGAAAAGGATGCCTACCTGAATGCGAAGGAAATCGAACTGGAACGTGAGGTCAATGAAGCCAAACTCATCGCCGAGCAGCAGGTTGACAAATCCCGCCTAAAGCTGGAAAGGGA
>Ga0180435_10005610_pt1 | contig 12169 bp, 13 predicted proteins | sample SS_ome_3_FD_132467 | JGI IMG/M metagenome (GOLD analysis project Ga0180435, IMG submission 132467) | Hypersaline lake sediment archaeal communities from the Salton Sea, California, USA - SS_3_S_1 metaG | ecosystem: Environmental > Aquatic > Non-marine Saline and Alkaline > Hypersaline >...
CCTGCCGCCCGCCCGCTACGAGGTCCAACCCGTCTACGCGGGCACCGACTCGGCCGCCGGTCCGGCCCGGCCCTTCCTGGTGGTGCCCTCCTCCCTCGAGGAGATGCAGACCTGGCAGGACCACCGGCACCTGCGGGTCCTGGCCAGGGCCTGGGACGGGCACGCCATCTCCGCGACCGACGGCGACCGTGCGGCCGCCGCCCTGTCGGACGCCCTGGCCCGGGTCGACTGGTCTCCGGTCCGCGTCGATCGCAACGAGGATCTGAGCCTCTGGGCGGGATGGCCGCTGCTGCTGCTGGTCGTGGCCCTGCTCGGCCTGGAATGGATCATCCGCCGCGCCGAGGGCATGCTCTGACGGATGCCGTCGATCCCTTCGCGACCTCCCGGATCGGAAGCCCCGCTTGTTTTCCCGACGTATCCGGCAGGACACGCCCCTCGGCGCGGCCGCGCTCGCCCTCGTCCTCGTGTCGTCGACCGACGCGCCGGGGACCGTCACGCTCAATGAAGTGCTCTACGATCCCGACGGCGCCGACGGCGGCCACGAGTTCGTGGAACTGCACAACGGCGGACCGACCCCGGTCTGCCTGTCCGGGATCCGTCTGCAGTTCGCAAACGGGGCCGTGGGGGACGTCTGGCACGGGCGATGGACGGGCGGTCCCGCCGACACCCTCGCGTCCGGCGGTCTCTTCCTGGTGGTGGATCAGGGATGGCAGGGCCCGGCGCCGGACGCCGTGGCCTCGCTGGGGCTCCAGAACGGTCCCGACGCCGTGCGCCTGGAACGGGACGGCGAGGTGCTGGATCTGCTGGGCTACGGGGATCTCGCCCATGCGGCCCTCTACGAGGGACAACCCCATGCCGGAGCGGGCGGAGGTGCCTCCCTGGCCAGGCGCCCGGACGGGCACGACACCGATCGCAACCACCTGGACTGGACGGTCCTGGCGCGTCCGACGCCCGGCGAGCCGAACTATCCGACCTACGGCCTGGAGATCGCATCCTCCCGGGCGGAGCCGCCGAGCCTGACCGGTCCCGGCCGGGATGTCGCGCTCGACCTGGACATCGTCGTCAGCGGCCTGTCCGCCCTGCCGGCCGCCGAGGTGCGGCTGGTCGACGGCGACGGGAGCGTCCTGGACGCCGTCTGGTCCGCCGGTGTGGTCTCGGGCGCCGCGGGCCGGCTCGTCTTCCACTGGCAGCCGAGCCGGGCGGGCACGGCGGATCTCCATCTGCACTGGTCCCTGCCGGAGAGCGCCGGGGCGTGCCTGGTCGCGCCGGTCGGACGCTACGTGGCGGACCTGCCGCCCCTGGTGCTGGCCGAGGTGATGGCGGCGCCGTCGAACGACGCCTGCGAATGGGTCGAGGTCGCGGTCGCCGGCGCCGCGTCGGTCGATCTCGGCGATTACGCCCTGGCAGACGCGGACGGCGGGACCTGCGCCCTGCCGTCGCGCCTGCTGTCGCCCGGCGAGCGTTGCGTGCTCGTGCAGTCCTTCGAGACATACGACCGCTGGTGGGGCGTGATCCTGGGCGGTGCCGACGCCTGGCCCTGTCCCGTGGTCTCGCCCGAGCATCATGCCCTGGAACCGGCGGGATCCTGGCCGACGCTGAACAACAGCGCGCCGGCGGATCGCGAATACGCCGATCGGATCCACCTGCTGGACGACGCGGGAACGGTCCTCGACCACGCGACCGTCGGTTGGGCGGGCGCCGCGGTGCCGTCGGGCCGCAGTCTCGAACGGAGCGGCCTAGCGCCGACGGGACACGACCTGCGGTTGTGGCGGGCCAGCACCGCGACGACGGGCTCCACGCCCGGCTGCGAGAACGCCCTCGAAGCGGAGGTGCCGGCCGCCGGCTCGCTGGTCGTGACGGGCGGGACCGGTGACGACGGTCTTCTCTTCACCTTCGCTCTGGGTGACCCGGAGCGGGCCTGGCGACTCGAGATCTTCGACCTCACGGGCCGGCGCGTGCGCAGCCTGGGCGGAGACGCCCTGGGCGCCGGCCCGCGCCGGATCACCTGGGACGGGGCAGACGACCGGGGCCGGTCCCTGTCCCGTGAGGCCGTGATCGCCTTGCTGACCGTGACCGGCGCCGACGGAGCGCGGATCCGGCGGATCAAGACGCTGGCCGTCGTGGGGGGCGGGCGTTGAACGGCGTGCCGCGCACGGCCCTCGTGGTCTCGGCCGTCGCGCTCCTGTGCGTCGGCGCCGCCTCGCACGGGCAGGTCATGGCGGACGGCTGGCCCCTGCCGCCCGGCTGGTCGATCGCGACCGCCGCGGACGCCGCGTCGCTTTCACGCGGCACCTGGGTGGCCTGTGGCACGGGCCGTCTCTTCGACATGCCGGAACTCGCCCAGCGCTACCTGGGCGCGAGGATCGCACGGGGAGGCGGCTACGCGGAGGCGGGGTGGCAGATCCTCGGCGGAGCGGCGTGGTGCGAGCGGCGCGTGCGCGTGGAGGCCGGCTGGGGCCGGCGGCTGGGCGCGGGACTGGCCTGGGGCCGGCGGGGAAGCGGTGTCGAGGGCGGTGCATTCTCGTCGTGCCAGGAGGCGACGGCGGTCCTGTGGGCGTCTCTCGCCGATGATCTGCGCCTCTCGATCCGCTCCGATCCCCTGATCCTGACTCCGGACGGCGTGCCCGACCGCCGCTGGCCGTGGTTGCGTCTGTGCGGCCGCCGGGGCGTCGCCGCCTGGGCGCTGGTTCTGGATCGCAGGCGCGACGAGGCGCCGACGCTGCGCGCCGCGGGGCAGGCGCGTTGCGCGTCGGGCCTGGCCCTGGGCGTATTGGGGGAACCCGGCACGGGGACGCTGGGCCTGACCACGGTCTGGACCCGCGGCCCCATCGTCCTGATGACCTCTCACCTGGCCCATCCTGCGCTGGGGCTCACGCACCGCTGGATGCTGGTGCTGGTCGGGGCGTCCCGATGAGGGCGGGCCCGCTCGGACACATCTCCGCGATCGCCGCCGCCGTGCTGGTGACGACGTCCGTTCGGGCGGAGGTCTCGCAGCAGGATGTCGTCGCGGACAGCCTGGTCGTCGTGCTGGAGGAGCAGGGTTGGGCGTCGTCGCCGGACGGCATATCGCTGGAAGCCGAGGGAATCCCCGGCCGGTGGGCGCCGGCGTCCTGGCGCCTGGATACGGGCGCGACGCCGACCGTGCGCTGGCTGCGCGTCGGGGCCGGAGGCGTGGCTTGGCGCCTGGGCGGCGTGCATCGGATCGCAGAGGACGGGGACAGGACCGCCTGGCATGCGACCCTCGCGGGCTCGCTGGGCGATGCGGGGCTGGGGAGCCTGTCCCTGCACGCGGGCAGTGGGTTGCTGATCGGCGCGGCCGGCCGCGGGGGGGCGCCCTCGGCATCCCGCTCCCTCGGCGCCGGGCGTCCGGGTTGGCGTGCGTACGGCGGACGACCCGAGAGCCGGTCCTTCGCGGGAGCGGCCGGCCGCCTGTGCGTCGGAGGATGGGATCTGCTGCTGGCCGCGGGCGAGCGCGATCGCGGCGGACGGCGGGGGGGCGGCGGCGCGACGGAGATGGTCATGCTGGGGCGGCGGCGCGGGCGTCATGGGGTGGTCGTCGCCGCCGTACGCGACACGGGGGGCGTCGGTGGGAGCCTCGGGGTGGACCTGCGCGCCGCGGGCGCGACCCTGCGCGCCGAAGTGGCCGCCTGGTCGCCCGACCGGTCGCAGGATCCGAGGTGGGCCTGGGTGGCCACGTCGTCGGTCCGCAGCGGCGCCATCGACCTGGAGGGACAACTCGCGGCCTGCGATCCCGGCTACGCTCCGCTCTCGGGCGTCAGGCCCTCCGTATTGCCGGGGGAGGACAGCCGTGGAGGCGCCTTGCGGCTGAGGTGGCGCGGACGGGCGATGCGCGGTGCGGCCCTGTTCGCCGCCGCGCGGATGCACCGCTGGGTGGACGACTTCCCGGCGACAGCGGACATCGGACGCCTGGAGCTGGTCCTGAGCGGACGCGATCCGGAGGGGATCGACTGGCGTGGACGCGTCGCCACCCGGTCGGAGACGATCCGAGGCTGGTCGGAGCGGTTGCCATGGCTGCCGCCCGCCGAGATCTCGGCGCGCCGCGAGACCCGGATATCGGCCCGTCTGACGGTCGAATCCGGAGCTGTGTCCGCGCGCATGGCGGCCGGCGCGGCCGGCGTGTCGAAGAGGTCGGCGGACGGGCCCGCCGATGCCGGCTGGCGATCGCTCGTCTCGCTGCGGGCGGATCTGCGCCCGGCGCCGGGTCTGGAGTTCAGGATCAACCAGGTCTGGGCCTGGGGAGCGCCGGTCGACCTGGTCAGCGTCGAGGTCCCGGCGGCCGGATTCGCACGACCGCGACACTGGGGTCGCCGCGATCGGGAACGGTCGCTGGGTCTCGGTTGGCGGGGGCCGACCTGGCGATTCTCGGCGGCCGTATCCGTCTGGGAGATCGCCGGTTCCGGACTCGCCCACGAGGTGCTGGTCGGGTTGAGGCTGGGGGCACACTGACGTCGACAGGCCATCTTTGACTTGGGGTGTTCGACCGAATACCATTGACGGAGAACGTCGGTCTAGCCCTGCGCGGCACGCCGCGCGACCCGTGCAAGGAGATGCGTCATGCTGGCAGATAGGATGAGTCGTCTGGGGACTGAAACGGCTTTCGTCGTGCTCGCGCGCGCCAAGGCGCTCGAGGCCAAGGGCAAGGACATCGTGCACCTGGAGATCGGCGAGCCCGATTTCGACACGCCCGCGAACATCATCGCCAAGGGCGTCGAGGCCATGCAGGGCGGAGAGACCCACTACGGTCCGGCCGCCGGCAAGCCCGAGGTCAGGAAGGTCTACGCCGAGCACATCGCCAGCGATCGCGGCATCGACGTCGGACCCGAGAACATCGTCATCACGCCGGGCGGCAAGCCCATCATGTACTTCGTGATGACGGCGCTCGTGAACGCGGGCGACGAGGTGATCTACCCCAACCCCGGCTTTCCCATCTACGAGTCCGTGATCAATTTCCTCGGCGCCAAGGCCGTGGCCCTGCCGCTGACCGAGGACAAGGATTTCTCCTTCGACATCGCCGAACTGGAGAAGCGGGTCTCGGACAAGACCCGCATGCTGATCATCAACTCGCCCCATAATCCCACCGGCGGCGTGCTCTCTGGCGCGGATCTGGACGCCATCGCCAAGCTGGCCGTCGAACACGACTTCTGGGTCCTCAGCGACGAGATCTACAGCAAGATCATCTACGAGGGGAAGCACGAGTCGATCTCCACGCGTCCGGGCATGCTCGAGCGCACCATCATCCTCGAGGGCCATTCCAAGACCTACGCCATGACCGGCTGGCGGCTGGGCTACGGCGTGATGCCGGCCGAGCTCGCTGAAGCGGTGGCCAAGCTGCAGACCAACTGCAACAGCTGCACCGCGTCGTTCACCCAGATCGCGGGCGCCGAGGCGCTGACCGGACCCCAGGACGCGGCCGAGGCCATGGTGGCGGAGTTCAAGGTGCGCCGGGACCTCCTGGTCGAGGGCCTCAACGCCATCCCCGGTATCACCTGCAAGAGGCCCCGGGGCGCCTTCTACGTCTTCCCGAACATCGAGGGCCTGGACCGCAAGAGCTCCGAGATCGAAACGTTGCTGCTGGACGAGTACGGCGTGGCGGCCCTCAGCGGGACGGCCTTCGGCGCCCACGGCGAGGGCTACCTGCGCTTCAGCTATGCCAACAGCCAGGAACAGATCCGCAAGGCCCTCGAGCGGGTCGGACGAATGGCCAAGGACCTTCTCGGTTGAGCGGCGCGCCGCGCAGGAGGAGACGATGACGACGCGACGCTACGTGATCGCCCTCGGGGGCAACGCGATCGTTCCCGTGGACCGCAAGGGCACGTACTACGACCAGTACCAGATCACGAAGACGACCATGCACCAGGTGGCCGAGCTGTCGGCCGCCGGGCACCAGATCGTGATCACCCACGGCAACGGTCCGGTCGTCGGCAACATCTTCCTGCGCAACGACGCCGGGTACGAGAAGTACGGCATCGTTCCATGCCGCTCTTCGTCTGCGGCGCCGATTCCCAGGGCGGCCTCGGCTACATGATCCAGCAGAACCTCCAGAACGCCATGTTCCTGAGGGGGTTCGACCGGCAGGTGGCCACGGTCGTCACGCAGGTGCTCGTCGATCGCGACGATCCGGCCTTCGCGAATCCCACCAAACCCATCGGCCCCTTCTACGACCGGGAGCAGGCCGCGAAGGTCGCCGAGGAGTTCGGCTGGTCCGTGAAGGAGGACGCCGGCCGCGGCTGGCGTCGCGTCGTGCCGAGCCCGCGTCCCCGGCGGGTGATCGAGTTCGAGGTCATCAGGCACCTGCTCGAGGCCGGCGTGCTGGTGATCGCCTGCGGCGGCGGGGGCGTGCCCGTGGCCAAGTGCGAGAAGGACAAGATCGAGGGCATCGACGCGGTGATCGACAAGGACCTGGCGTCGGAGCTGCTGGCGGAGCTGATCGAGGCGGACACGCTGGTGATCATCACCCAGGTGGACAGGGTCTACCGGGGCTACGGGACGCCTGAACAGGTCGGCCTGCGGCGGTTGACGGCGGCGGAAGCCCGCGCCATGATGGAGGCGGGAGAGTTCCCGTCCGGGAGCATGGGACCCAAGATCGACGCGGCGCTGCGTTTCCTCGAGGCCGGCGGCCGCGAGGTCGTGATCACCGACCCGGAAAACCTGACCGCCGCCATCGAAGGCACGTCCGGTACCTCGATCACCGTCTGATCGGCCGCCGGGCGAAGAGACGGCCGGAGCGGACGCGCGCCGGCGCCTGACGACCCGAAGGGAGATCCCGGTGACCAGAGTGCTCATCGTGGGCTCAGGAGGACGCGAGCACGCGCTCGCCCGCCGGCTGGCCGGGACGGGGCACGCCGATATCCTCGCCGCGCCGGGCAATCCAGGCACGGCGCTTCACGGCACGAACGTGGATCTGGATCCCGCCGATCACGGGAGCGTCGCGGAATTCTGCCGCCGCGAGCGCGTCGATCTGGCCATCATCGGACCGGAGGATCCCCTCATCGCCGGCCTGGCCGACGACCTGCGGGCGGCGGGCGTCGACGTCTTCGGACCGGACGCCGCCGGTGCGCGGCTGGAGGGCGACAAGCACTACGCCAAGCGCATCATGGCCGCCGCGGGGGTGCCCACGGCCGGCTACAGCGACCACCGGGACCTCGATTCGGCCCTCGCCGCTCTCGACGCGGCAACCTATCCCGTCGTCGTCAAGGCCTGCGGCGCCGCCCAGGGCAAGGGCGTGGCCGTCTGCGCCGACCGCGCCGCCGCCGAGTCCCACCTTCGCCTGTGCTTCATGGACGACGCCTTCGGCGCGGCGGGACGTCACGTCCTGCTGGAGGACTGTCTCACGGGACCGGAACTCTCGGTGCTCGCCGTGACCGACGGCGAGGCCTACGCCCTGCTCGCGCCCTCGCGGGACCACAAGCGCGTCGGCGAGGGCGACGCCGGTCCCAACACCGGCGGCATGGGCGCTTTCGCCAGCGGTGCGCTGGTGCCTCCGGGACTCGGCGCGACCATCTGCCGGGACGTCGTGGAACCCGTGCTCGCGGAGCTTGGACGCCGGGACATCGTCTACCGGGGCGTGCTCTACGCGGGCCTGATGCTGACGCCCGACGGGCCGCGGGTCCTGGAATTCAACTGCCGCTTCGGGGATCCCGAGACCCAGGTCGTCCTGCCCCTGCTGCGCTGCGATTTCGCGGCGTTGGCCCGGGCCACGGCCCGGGGCGAGCTGGGGGCCTTCCTCGAGGACCAGGCCCCGGCGTCCGCGGGTGCGCCCGATGATTGGCCGGGCGCCGCGCTGACGGACTGGCGCCGCGCGGCCGTGGTGGTCGTGGGGGCCGCCGAGGGCTATCCCGGAGCCTACGAGAAGGGACGCCCCATCGACCTGCCCCCGGACGACGCGGGAGACGCCTGGGTCGTGCATGCGGGCACGGCCCGGCGCGACGGCGGACTGGTCACGTCCGGCGGCCGCGTCCTGGGTGCCGTGGGCGTGGGCGCCGGCTTCGCCGCCGCCCGGCGCGAGGCCTACGGGCTCATGGACCGCGTCTCGTTCGCGGGGATGCATTTCCGGCGCGACATCGGCGTCGGGTTCACCGAATAGGAGGTTGCCGGAATGGGCGCTTCGCGCAAGTCAGGACGCCGGGGGGACCCCCGCGTGGCCGTGGTCCTGGGCAGCGGTTCCGACCTGCCCGTCATCGAGGGGGCGCAGACCCTGCTGGACAGGTTCGGCATCGCCCACGTGGTCGAGATCGCGTCCGCGCACCGCCAGCCCGACAAGCTGCGCCGCTTCGTGAAGAAGTGCGATCGACAGGGCGTGGAGATCTACGTGGCGGTGGCCGGACTGGCGGCGCACCTGCCCGGCGTGCTCGCGTCGCTGACGGCCCGGCCCGTGATCGGCGTGCCCGTGGCCGCCGGCGCGCTGGCGGGCATGGACGCGCTCCTGTCCATCGCCCAGATGCCCGGCGGCGTGCCCGTCGCCACCATGGGCATCGGCAGCCACGGCGCCAAGAACGCGGCGGTGCTGTCGGCCCGGATCCTGGCCCTCGGCGACGGCAAGATCGCCGCGGCGCTCGAGGCCTACCGCAAGGAACTGGCCGGCGGCGGAAAGTAGGACGTGGTGCTGCGGACCGGCGATCCCAGGACGCTCGCGACGCACCTGGCGGATGGCGCGGTGGTCCTGATGCGCACCGACACCCTGCCCGGCCTGCATTGCCGCGCGGACGACGACGGTGCGGTCGCGCGCATCACGGCCTTCAAGGGACGGGCGGACGACAAGCCCCTGCTCGTGCTCTGCGATTCCCTGGACGCGGCGCGGGGCGTCTGCACGTTCCCGTCGGAAGCGGCGCGGGCCTATGCCGCAGCCTGCTGGCCCGGGCCCTTCACGCTGATCCTGCCCGCCACGCAGACGGCCCCGGCCGCGGCCACGCGCGGGCGAGCCGGCCTGGCCCTGCGCGTGCCGGGACCGCGTCGGCTCCGTGATCTCGTGGCGGCCGCGGGCGGACTCTTGGTTTCCACGAGCGTCAACAGGTCCGGCGAGCCGCCGCTGACCGACCTGGCGGAGGCCGTCGCCTTCTGCGCCGATGCGGTGGACGTCGTGGGCGACGTGGTCTGGACCGGCGGGGACGGGGAGCCGGCCGGCGGTCCCTCCGGTCTGATCGATCTGACCGGGTGGCCGCCCCGCGTGGTGCGCGACGGTCCGGTCGTTCCACCGGAATGGTAACCATGTTTCGTTAGACCTTGTCGGATAAGACGATACAATTGCAGGTCGCCTTGACGGTTCTGGCGGCAGCCCCTAGGATCGGGAACGGAACGGAGCGCTCATGTCCAACGGCAAGGTGCTCTTCATCTGCTCCGGGAACACCTGCCGCAGTCCCCTTGCGGAGGTCCTGGGGAGGGCACGCCTCGGTGCCGCCGGCATCCGTTGCGAGTCCGCGGGACTGGACGCCTGCGACGGTTGCGGCGCCACCGCCGAGTCGCGCGAGCAGGCCGCCGAGCGCGGCCTGGACCTCGAACGGCACCGGTCGCGCGCGGTGGATGCGCTGTCCCTCGACGGCGTGGGCTGGGTCATCGGCATGACCGTCGATCACGTCCGGCGTTTCAGGAACGGCCGTCCGGACTATGCGGGGCACGTGGGCCTGCTGGGCCTGCCGGGCGTGGATCTCGCCGTCGGCGGCGATCCCTTCGCCGGCGAGCAGGTGGACGATCCCTACCGGCGCGGCACGGTCACGGCCTACGAGGCCATGGCCGAACAGGTGGAGCGGCTGGTGGCGGCCTGGGCCCCGCGGCTGCTCGGAGGAGAGACGACATGAGGATCGCCATCGGCAACGACCATCGCGGCTACGCGCACAAGATCGCCCTGTCCCGCCTGCTCGAACGCCGGGGGCACGAGGTGCTCGATTTCGGCTGCGGTGACGACGGTCCCGCGGACTATCCGGACCATGCGCTGGCCGTGGGGGAGGCGGTGGCCGATGGCGACGCCGACCTCGGCGTGCTGATCTGCGGATCGGGCATCGGCGTGAGCATCGCCGCCAACAAGGTGCCGGGCGTGCGCGCGGCCCTGTGCTGCAACGACGACATGGCGGCGACGACACGCCGCCACAACGACTCGAACGTGCTCTGCCTCAGCGGCGACCACACCTCCGTCGCGGACGCCGAGCGCCGTCTGGAACTCTGGCTCGATTCGACTTTCGAGGGCGGCCGCCACGCGCGCCGCGTGGAGAAGATCCTGGCCTACGAAACGAGGAACGGTAACGGAGACGCCGGATCCTGACCGGACGCGGCGCCCATACGATGGAGAGACACATGAACCAGAACCTGCACGCCACGGATCCGGCCATCGCCGCCGTCGTTGACCGGGAGCTCGGACGCCAGCGCGACCAGCTCGAGATGATCGCCAGCGAGAACTTCACCAGCCGCGCCGTCATGGAGACCATGGGGAGCGTCCTGACCAACAAGTACGCGGAGGGCTATCCCGGCAAGCGCTACTACGGCGGCTGCGTGAACGTGGACGAGGCGGAGACCCTGGCCAAGAAGCGGGCCATGGAGCTGTTCGGCGCCGAACGCGCCAACGTGCAGCCCCATTCGGGCTCGACGGCCAACATGACCGCCTACCTCGCGTTCCTCAAGCCGGGCGACAAGATCCTGGGGTTGTCCCTGTCCCACGGGGGGCATCTGACCCACGGCCATCCCGTCAACTTCTCGGGGTTGCTCTTCGAGGCCCACCACTACGAGGTGGACCGCGAGACCGAGACCATCGACTACGACCGCCTGCGCGAGCAGGCCCTGGCCCTGCGTCCGAAGATGATCGTCGGCGGCGCCAGCGCCTACCCCCGTTTCTGGGACTACGAGGTCCTGCGCGGGATCGCCGACGAGATCGAGGCGATCCTGCTCTTCGACATGGCCCACGTGGCGGGGCTCGTCGCCGGCGGCGTCCACCCCAGCCCTGTGCCCCTGTGCGACGTGGTCACCTCGACGACCCACAAGACCCTGCGCGGCCCGCGCGGCGGCATCGTGCTCAGCAAGAAGTCGCACTTCAAGGCCGTCAACAAGATGAACTTCCCAGGCATCCAGGGCGGCCCCCTCATGCACGTGATCGCCGCCAAGGCCGTCTGCTTCCACGAGTGCCTGCAGCCGGACTTCAAGGATTACGCCCGGCGGATGGTCGAGAACGCCGCCGTGCTCGGCGAGGCCCTGCTCGAGCGCGGCTTCCATCTGGTGAGCGGCGGCACGGACAATCACCTGCTGCTGGTGAACGTCGCCAACAAGGGTCTGACCGGAAAGGATATGGAGGAGCTTCTGGAGCGCGCGGGGATCACGGCCAACAAGAACACCGTGCCCTTCGACCAGGAGAGCCCCTTCGTGACCAGCGGCGTGAGGCTGGGGACGCCCGCCCTGACGACACGCGGCATGGGGCCCGACGAGATGCGCCGCATAGCCGACGTGATGGACCGGGCCGTGCAGGCCCGCGAGGACGAGGCGGCGATCGACGCCCTGCGCGCGGAGACCCTGGACCTGTGCAGCGCGTTCCCGCTCTACCCCGACATGTAGGGAGCCGAAGGTGAAGTGCCCCCGCTGCGGCGCAGACGATGACAAGGTCGTGGACAGCCGGTCGGCCCGCGAGGGGTTGGCCGTGCGGCGCAGGCGGGAATGTGCGGCCTGCGGCGAACGCTTCACCACCTACGAGTACATCGAGGCCAAGCAGTTCCGCGTGATCAAGCGCAACGGCCAGCACGTGGAGTTCGATCGGGCCAAGATCATCGGCGGCATCGCGCGCGCCTGCGAGAAGCGTCCCGTGACCCTCGAGCAGATGGAGGCCGTGGCCGACGCCGTCGAGCGCGACCTGGCGGCGAACCTGTCCCTGGAGGTGCCGTCGGGCGCCGTGGGCGAGCTGGTCATGAAACGCCTGCGCGACGTGGACGAGGTGGCGTACGTGCGCTTCGCCTCGGTCTACCGTTCCTTCAAGGACGTGGACGAGTTCATGTCGGAGCTGCGCGAGATGCTGGATCGCAAGGGAGGCGCCGATGACTGACGACGTGTCCCGTTCCGAGACGCCGCCGCCCCCGCGCGAGACCCGCACCGGCCCGGGCGGCCAGATGACGCTGCTCGACCACCTTGAGGAGCTGCGGTCCGTCCTCATCCACTCGCTGGTCGCCGTGGCGCTGGCGTC
>Ga0180435_10005611_pt1 | contig 12166 bp, 8 predicted proteins | sample SS_ome_3_FD_132467 | JGI IMG/M metagenome (GOLD analysis project Ga0180435, IMG submission 132467) | Hypersaline lake sediment archaeal communities from the Salton Sea, California, USA - SS_3_S_1 metaG | ecosystem: Environmental > Aquatic > Non-marine Saline and Alkaline > Hypersaline > Sediment...
AACCCCGATTTCCTGCGTGAAAAGAACCTGCCGCTGCCGGGCTGGCTGGTGCGGCCGCGCGCCGAGCTTCCGCAAGTGTTCGAAGACGCCGAATGACAGTGTTTCGCACCCTCCTTGCCGCGCTTCTGGCGCTGACGCTGCTGGTTGCGCCGGGTGGGTTGGTTGCCCAGGAAGACGCGACGAGCACGCCGGAGGCAACGGCCGAAACCCGGCCCGACTACCGGGCGTGGGAGCTTGTCGCCGCCCGCGCCGAGCGCGCGCTGGAAGCGGGCAGGGCCTCGAACCAGGCCCTGGAATCGCTGCGCGGCGAGGCGGTGGCCTGGCGTGACCGCTTTGCCGCCGCGCGCAGCGAAAACCAGGTGCGGATCGACACGCTCAAGATCCAGATTGCAACCCTTGGGCCACCACCTGCCGAGGGCGGCACCGAACCCGCGGTAATCACCACCCGCCGGGCCGAATTGCAGGCGCAGCTCGAAGAATTGCAAGCCCCGGTGAAGGCGGCGGAGCTCGCTCATGCCCGCGCCGGGGCGCTGATCGCGGCGATCGACCGAACCCTGCGCGGCCGCCAGACCGATGCGCTTCTCGCCCTTGGCCCGACGCCGCTCAACCCGACGCTTTGGCCCAAGGCGGTGGAAGACGTCTCCCTCACGCTGCGTCTCGCCTGGCGCGGGGTGCTCTCGACCTTCAGGACCGAAACCCAGCGCGCAGCGTTGCGCCAGAACCTGCCGCTCGCTCTGCTGCTGCTCGTCGTTTCCGTCGTGTTGCTGGCGCGCGGGCGCACCTGGGTAATGCAGATGCGCCACCGTGTAGGCGCGAGTGCGCATGGACCGGCGCATGGGGTTTGGGACTTTCTGCTCTCTTTCGGGCAGGTCGCAGCACCGCTGATCGGTGTCTATGCTCTGGTCGAGGCCCTGCGTCAGGCCGGGGTGCTCGGCCTGCGCGCCCAGGTGATCGTCGAGCAACTGCCGGTTCTGGGGATGGCGTTCTTCCTGGCGCGTTGGCTCGGAAACCGGATGTTCGGCGTATCGGGCGATGGCAGCGGTGCGGTGCTTAACCTTACCGCCGGCACCCGGTCGGAAGGCCGCTACGAGGCGGCGGCGCTGGGGCTGATGTTCGGGATCGCGCTGCTGCTGAGACGGGTTGCGGAATACGAATCCTATTCCGATGCAACGCGCGCTGTAATCACCTTTCCGGTGGTGGTTTTTGCGGGGTTCCTGCTGTTCCGGCTCGGCCAGCTGTTGCGCAACCACACCCGTGCCGAGGCGGCCGACACCGAGGACGGTGCGGGCTTCATGGCGCGCATGCTCGGTTTGGCGGGGCTCACGCTGATCCTGCTCGGGGTGCTGGGCCCGCTGGCAGCGGCGGTCGGCTATGCCCGGCTCGCCGACAGTTTCGTGTTTCCGACGGTACTCACCGCCGGACTGGTGGGCGGGCTGCTGGTGTTGCACCAGTTCTTCATCAACCTGCACGGCATGATCTTCAAGGTTGGCGAAGATCAGGCTGGCGAGGCGTTGGTTCCGGTTCTGGCCTCGCTTGTCGTCGCCGTGTTGGCGGTTCCGCTCTTCGCGCTGATCTGGGGGGCGCGTGTCACCGATCTGACCGAGATCTGGCGACGTATCGGCGAGGGCTTGACCATTGGCGAGACGGTGATCTCGCCTGGCGACATCCTTACCTTCGCCCTCGTTTTCGGCATCGGTTTCGCGGTGACCCGGCTGGTTCAGGGCACGCTCAAGACCACGGTTCTGCCCAAGACGAAGATTGATACAGGCGGGCAGACGGCGATCGTTTCCGGGCTGGGGTATGTCGGGATCTTCCTCGCCGCGATCATTGCGATCACCTCTGCCGGGATCAATCTCTCATCGCTCGCCATCGTTGCCGGTGCGCTCTCGGTGGGCATCGGTTTCGGGTTGCAGAACATCGTGTCGAACTTCGTTTCCGGGATTATCCTTCTGATCGAGCGGCCGATCAGCAAGGGCGACTGGATCGACGTTGGCGGCCAAATGGGCTACGTGCGCGACATCTCGGTGCGCTCGACCCGGATCGAAACCTTCGACCGCACCGACGTGATCCTGCCGAACTCCGATCTGATCTCGGGCGTGGTGACGAATTACACCCGTGGCAACCTCACCGGCCGCGTGATCGTGAAAGTGGGCGTTGCCTATGGCACCGATACCCGCAAGGTGGAGTCGGTCCTGCGCGGCGTGGCCGAAAACCATCCGCTGGTGGCGATCAACCCGCCGCCCTCGGTGATCTTCAGCGGTTTCGGCGCCGACAGCCTCGATTTCGAGATCCGGGCGATCCTGCGCGATGTAAACTTCGTCTTGTCGGTGCGCAGCGAGATGAACCACGAGATCGCGCGCCGGTTTGCCGAGGAGGGGATCGAGATTCCCTTCGCGCAGCGCGATATCTGGCTGCGAAACCCCGAGGTGCTGGCTGCCGGGGCCGTCGCTGCCAAACCGCCGAAGAAGGCGAAAAAGGGTAAGGCCGGGCAGGGCGCGGTGGAAACCGACCCCGAACGCGCCGGGACGCATCTGGACGAGGCGGATATGGATGAGGCGCTCGGCCGGGAGGATGGCGACGACTGAGGTCTTGCGGGGTCGTGGTGCCCCATGGGCGGGCGCCACGACCCCGCAAGGTTATTCATCCGGCGGTCTACGAGGGCCGACGCTTCGTCGGCCCCCGTGGTTGTCCCTGAACCGGCCGTTGTGATGCACAGGGCTCAACAACACCGGTATGGCCTCATGCAGGTGGGCACTCGTCTTCTTCGCAAACATCGAATTCAAAGCCGGGGCCGATAGGTCCATTGTCATAATCGCCGTTAAGACCGTTCGGATAGTCACCGTTCGTCGGTTTTTCGCCATTCGGCACTTCCTCTTCCGGCACCACGACCGTACCGCTCGATCCGCCCGGCGTGGCGCGTGGCCAGGTTCCGCAGCTGTCGTAGACCTCCGGCAGCAAAGCGGTCATCGTCTGCGCGACGCCGGGGCAGGTGGCCGCGAGTCCCGCGATCAGGGGCTCGAAGAAGAGCTGGCGGTGGCCCAGTTCGCACAGCATCTCGCCGGGCAGGGCTCCATTCGCCGCAGCGTAGCCCTGCCAGTTGATCTCGCAGAGTTTTTCCGGGCAGTTCTTCGCCATCTCCATGGTGGTGTGAACGAGGAGGCCCTGGTCGTTCAGCGCGGCGAGCAGTGGCCCGGTTGCCGGTGCCGTCCAGTCCCAGGTGCAGATGTCGGTGGGCACGGTGAAGGTGGTTTGCGCCGACAAGGCTCCGCACGAGGCGATCAGGGTCGCGACGGCCAATGCAGAGATGGTGACGGCTGGTTTGCGCGTGTGTTTCATCGTTCGTCCTCCCTCGATTGAGAATGGGACATGGAAGCAGTCCAGCATTCGCGGTTATTGTGCCATAACCATGACCTCGGGAGTATGATTTGGGTCAAGCCTCCCCCCGAAGGCGCGGTGAACGGGCGCCGCCGCGTGCCTCGGGGTGGGCTGGATCTGCCGCTGTTGCCGGGATTTGTGCACTACGCCGCGGGTGAGGGCCTGAGGGCGGACGGCGGACGTAGTGGAGCTGGCCGCCGGAGCGGGTGCTGCACCGGCGGGCGACGCCTCTGCATCCGCTGAAGGTGCCTTGAGGCTGCGGGGGCCAACGTTCCGCCAGCCCCCACAATCGGTTGGCGTCTCAAATGTCTTCTTGCGTTCCCCGGTATGCCCTGTCAGAGCCCGTCGCGGACTATTCTCACTCGTATGAACAATCCCCGTTTTGGCACGGTTGGAGTTCCGGCGGCTCATCCCCATTCGACGGCTCATCGCCGCTGTCCGGCTCCTCTCCGCCCTGCGGCGGTTGCGCTGGGCCGCCTCCGCCCGTGCCCCCCGGCTCGGCACGTGGCCAGGTTCCGCAGGACCCGTAGACCTCCGGCAGCCGGTCGGTCATCAACTGCGCGACATCCGGGCATATCCCCGCCACGGTTTCCATCAGGGGTTCGAAGAAGAGCTGGCGGTGGCCCAGTTCGCACAGCATCTCGCCGGGCAGGCTCCCGCTGGCCGCAGCGTCGCCCGGCCAGTTGATCTCGCAGAGCTTTTCCGGGCAGTTCTTCGCCATCTCCATGGTGACGTGCGCGAGGAGGCTCTGACTTTTCAATTGGGCCATTAGTTGCGGCGTGGCCGGCCCCGCCCAGTCCCATGTGCAGATATCGTCCGGCATGGTGAACACGCTCTGCCCACCAGCGGTCTGCGCAGACAGGGCACCGCTCGACGCAAGCACCGCAGCGAAGGCGAATGCGGAGATTTTCAGTCCGGCGGACCGTCTCGAGTGTGCGATGTCATGTTTCATCCATGAATCCTCCCTTGATCAAATTGCTGGGAACCGAGTTCAACTCCCCAATGCAAATTCGATTAGTTAGTCGCCGCCTGAGCGCCGGTCTATGACTCACCTCAAAGAATCCGGGGGATACGGCCCCGCTGCGTCGAGATTTTCCGTCCGTGGCTGCCCGCGTCCGGTGAGTGACCAGCCCAGGCTGGAAGAGATTCGCGCGGCCAAGGGTGTTGTTTGCAGCGTCGATTGATTTTTGCCGCGCCCCCCTTGCCAGCCGGGGCGCGGCGAGGATAGATAGCGCGCAACGGAGAGGTGGCCGAGTGGTCGAAGGCGCACGCCTGGAACGCGTGTAGGCGGGAAACCGTCTCCAGGGTTCGAATCCCTGTCTCTCCGCCACTATCATTGAGCCCCCGGCGGACCTGCCAATTATGCCAGCCGAACGGCACCCCTCAACTCAGCTCGCCATCGGCGATGCCGAGGCGCCGGGTGCCTCGACAGGTCCGGACGGGCAGGGGTTTGGTTGCGCTGTCGCGAAGCTCCACGAACCAGGCGAGATTTGACGCTTGAAACCCTAGTTCAGCCGTCGCCCTGTTTCGGCGTTGAACAGGTGCAGGGCGGTCTGATCGAACGCAAGCACCATCCGGTCATGCAGCATCTGGTCGGGCGAGAAAGCCGCGACGAGCGGGTGCCCATCGACGAGGAAATGCCCCAGTTGCTGTGAGCCGAGCGCCTCGACATAGGCCAGCGACACATTAAGGCCCGGCTCGTCGCCATTTGCCGGGCGCAGGTTCTCGGGGCGAATGCCGACCTCGACCCTTTCGGCCCCCGCCACCTCGACGGCGAAGCTCTGGCCACCGACACGAAGCTGGCCACCTTCCAGCGTTCCGGGCAGGAGGTTCATTGCCGGTGAGCCGATGAACCCGGCGACGAAGGTGGACACCGGGCGGCGGTAGACCTCGATCGGCGCCCCGATCTGCTCGATCCGTCCGCCCCTCAGCACCACGAGCCGGTCGGCCAGCGTCATCGCTTCGAGTTGGTCGTGGGTGACGTAGACGGAAGTGGTGCCGAGGCGTTTCTGCAGGCTGCGGATTTCGCCGCGCATCGACACCCGGAGCTTGGCGTCGAGGTTGGAGAGCGGCTCGTCGAACAGGAAGGCGGCGGGTTCGCGCACGATCGCCCGGCCCATCGCCACCCGTTGGCGCTGGCCGCCGGAAAGCGCCCTGGGCTTGCGGTCGAGATAGGCGCCGATTTCGAGGATCGCGGCCGCCTCGTCGACCCGCCGGGTGATTTCATCGCGCGGCATGCGGCGGTTTTTCAGCCCGTAGGAGAGGTTCTGGCGCACCGTCATATGCGGGTAGAGCGCGTAGTTCTGGAACACCATGGCGATGTCGCGGTCGGCCGGTTCGAGATTGTTCACCACGCGGTCGCCGATCTGCACGATCCCTTGCGTGATGGTTTCGAGCCCCGCCACCATCCGCAGCAATGTGGACTTGCCGCAGCCCGAGGGCCCGACCAGCACGACGAATTCGCCGTCGTTGATATCCAGGTTGACGTCCGCCACCGCGGCCACGTCGCCGGCGTAGGTTTTGCCGACGTTCTCGAGAGTGATCCCGGCCATTTATTTCTCCGTCTCGACAAGGCCCTTCACGAAGAGCCGTTGCATCATGATGACGACGACCACCGGCGGCAGCATCGCCAGCACGCTGGTTGCCATGATGTAGTTCCATAAGGGTTCGCTATCGACCACGTCCGCCATGCGTTTGATCCCGGCGACGATGGTCTGATACTTGTCGTCGGTGGTGACGAGGATCGGCCAGATGTACTGGTTCCAGCCGTAGATGAACAAGATCACGAACAGCGCCGCGATATTGGTGCGCGAGAGCGGCAGCAGGATGTCCTTGAAGAACTTGATCGGGCCTGCGCCGTCGATCCGCGCCGCCTCCATAAGCTCGTCGGGGATGGTCAGGAACACCTGGCGGAACAGGAAGGTGGCCGTCGCCGAGGCGATCAGTGGCACCGAGAGGCCAACGTAGGAATTGAGCATCCCGAGGTTCGCGATGACCTGGAACGTCGGCACGATCCGCACCTCCACGGGCAACATCAGGGTGATGAAGATCATCCAGAACGCCGCCTGCCGGAACGGGAAGCGGAAATAGACGATGGCGAAGGCCGAGAGCACCGAGATCACGATCTTCCCGATGGCGATGGAGAGCGCCATGATCATCGAGTTCTTCAGCATCAGGCTGATCGGCACCGACATCTGCGACGAGACCCCGCCGGTCAGCACATCGGAATAGCTCTTCACCGCATTGTCGCCCGGCAGTAAAGGCACCACGCCCGAGACGAAAGCCGATGGCTCATGCGTCGAGGCGATGAAGGCGATGTAGACCGGGAAGGCCACGAGGAACACGCCGCCGATCAGCACGAGATGGGCGAGAATGTTCAGCCAGCGTTGATTTTCGACCATCTTTGCCCCCTCAGTAGGTCACGCGCCGCTCGATGTAGCGGAACTGGATGACGGTGAGCGAAATCACGATCGCCATCAGGATCACCGATTGCGCGGCGGAGGAGCCGAGGTTCAGGCCGACGAAACCGTCACGGTAGACCTTGTAGACGAGGATGTTCGTCGCCTGCGCCGGGCCGCCGGAGGTGACCGCGTCGATCACCGGGAAGGTGTCGAACATGGTGTAGACGACGTTCACCACCAGCAGGAAGAAGGTGGTGGGCGACAGGAGCGGCAGGGTGATCGTCCAGAACCGCTTGATCGGCCCGGCGCCGTCGATCGCCGCAGCCTCGCGCATCGAGGCCGGAATCGCCTGAAGTCCGGCGACGAAGAACAGGAAATTGTAGCTCACCTGTTTCCAGGCGGCGGCGATCACCACGAGGATCATCGCGTCGCGCTTGATCAGCGAATGGTTCCAGTCGTAGCCGACGCGGTCGAGCAGGTAGGGCAGGATGCCGATGGTGGGGTTGAAGATGAACCACCACAGAACCCCCGCGATCGCCGGGGCCACGGCATAGGGCCAGACCAGCAGGGTGGTATAGACCCGCGCCGAACGCAGCATCCTGTCGACCGCGAGCGCGAGCACAAGCGCCAGCAGGATCGCGAGCGTGGCGGTCGAGACCGAGAACACCGCCGTCACCTTCAGCGAGTTGAGGTATTCGGGATTGTCGAACAACCGGCGGTAATTGGCCAGCCCGACAAAGGTGGTCTTCAGCCCGAAGGCGTCTTCGCGCAGGAACGACTGCCAGATCGCCTGTCCGGCGGGCCAGAGAAAGAAGATCACGGTGATCGCAAGCTGCGGGGCGACCAGGAGGTAAGGCAGCCAGAGATTGCGGAAGATGGTGCGTTTGGTCTGCATGATCTTTGCATGGCAAAGATCCGCGCCCCGAAAGGCGCGGATCGGATTGCTGTTTGACGCTTTACTTGTTGGCGTCTTCGAAGTCGCGCAGCATCACGTTGCCGCGGGCGACGAGGCTGTCGAGCGCGCCCTGGGCATCGACGTCACCCGCCAGAAGGCGCTGGAATTCTTCGTCGATGATGTCGCGGATCTGCACGTAGCTGCCGAAGCGCAGGCCTTTGGAGTTCTCCGTCGGCGCGTTGAGCGTGATCTGCTGGATCGCGACCTCGGTGCCGGGGTTGGCGGCGTAGTAGCCCTGTTCCTGGCCAAGCTCATAGGCCGCCGAGGTGATCGGCAGGTAGCCGGTGAACTGGTGCCAGTCGGCCTGCACCTCCGCCGACGACAGGTAGCTCAGGAACTCGGCGACGGCCTTGTAGTTGCCCTCGTCCTTGCCTTGCAGCACCCAGAGCGTCGCGCCGCCGATGATCGAGTTCTGCGGCGCGCCTTCGACATCGTCGTAATAGGGCAGCATGCCGTAGCCGACTTCGAAATCCGTGGCGTTGGCGACAACGCCGGCGCGCGAGGCCGAGGAGTTCATGTAGATCGCGCATTCCTGGGCGTAGAACTTCGGAGCCGAATCGGCGCCGCCGCCGGGGCCGCCATACTGGAAAACACCGTCCTTCTGCCACGTGGCGAGGTTTTCCCAATGTTTCACCTGAACCGGGCCGTTGACCACGAATTCGGACTCCATGCCGCCGAAGCCGTTTTCGAGCGTGCCGATCGGCTGGTTGTGCCAGGCCGAGAAGTTTTCGAGCTGCACCCAGGAGATCCAGCCGGTGGTGAAGCCGCAGGACGCGGCGCCGCTGTCGATGATCTGCCGCGAGAAGGCTTCGAGTTCGCCCCAGGTTTTCGGCGCAACTTCCGGGTCGAGCCCGGCGGCTTCGAAAACGTTCTTGTTGTAGTAGAGGATCGGGGTCGAGGAGTTGAACGGCATCGACAGCATGTTGCCGTCGGTGTCGGTGTAATAGCCGACCACGGCAGGCAGGAAGGCGCTCGGGTCGAAGGGCTCGCCCATGTCGGCCATCAGCTGATACACCGGGTAGACCGCGCCCTTGGCGGCCATCATCGTGCCGGTGCCAACCTCGAAGACCTGCACGATCTCGGGCTGCTCACCGGCACGGAAGGCGGAGATCGCCGCCGTCATGGTTTCGGTGTAGGAGCCCTTGTAGGTCGGGTTCACCACGTAGTCGCTCTGGCTGGCGTTGAAGCCAGCAACGATTTCCTCAAGTTTCGCGCCGAGTTCGCCACCCATGGCGTGCCACCAGTTGATCTCGGTCTGAGCCTGCGCTGCGGCGGTGGTGGCGGCCAGCGCGATTGCGGAAACGGTGATATTGCGGAGCATGATCGCTATCCCTGAATGATCGGATTGAAGCCCCGTGATGCGCCATGTTCGTTACAGGTTCGCATCGGTTTTGTTGCAGTTTCTTGAAACAGTCAGCGGTACGTGACTTGCTTGCGGTTCTCAGCGTCGCAGAGCGCCTGCCCCGAGCAAGCGCGCGGCCTGGTCCCGCAGTGATGCGGCGAACCGGGCGGAATGGCGATCAGGCAGAAACCCCGTAGCCCGTGCACAGGTCGGGCCATTGTGTCGCCAGCGCCGCGGTGCTGCGCTCGACCAGCGGGCACAGCTCGTGGACCTGCCGACGGGCGCTGCGGATGTCGCGGGCGGTGCCGCTGGCATGCAGCCGGCGTGCCAACTCGGCAACGGCGGGGAGGCCGACGTATCCAGCGGCGCTGATCATCTGGTGCGCGGTCTTGGTGACGAGGCCGAGATCTTCACTCGCCATACCGCGCACCAATGCTTTGCACATTCCGGGCGCACTGCTGCGGAAGCTGGCGACGATCCGGTCGCTGCGCTCGATCCCGAGATCGGTCAGGAGCCGGTTGAGCACTTTTCGGTCGAGCAGCGGCGGCGCGCTGTTTGCGGCTTCGGGCGAGCTCTCCGGCTTGTCCGAAGATCCGGCGTCAGCGGGGCCAGCGACAGGCGCGGCGGCCATGACCCGGCGGATCGCCTGGTCCAGATCGTGCCGGGTGATCGGTTTTTCGACGAACAGCTGCACATCGTCGCGGTCATGGGCGTCGCTTGCTTCTGGCGGGATCGCTGCCGTGATGAGGATCACCGGCAGTTGCTTCAAAGCAGGGTTGGCATCGTGGCGCAGATGCGCGGCGAGATCGAGCCCGGTGGCGCCGTCGAGTCTGTGATCGGTGAGCACGAGATCGAAGCTCTGCCGGTGCAGCGCCTCCAGCGCGGCGTTGTAGCTCGGCGCGATCACGGGGCGGTGGCCAAGATCGGCCAGAAGACCTTCGGCCACCATCGCGTTCACCGCGTCGTCCTCCACCACCAGAACCGCCAGCGCACGGTCCGTGACGGGCTGCGGGGTCGGGGCCCTCGCGGCCTCCAGGGCGACCTCGAACCAGAACACGCTGCCGCCGCCAGGGTTCGGACCGGCGGAGATGCGTCCGCCGAGAAAATCGACCATGCGTTTGCAGATCGCGAGCCCCAGCCCGGTGCCGCGCGGCATCACGTCGATACTCGGGTGGGCATATTGGGTGAAGGGCGAAAACAGCCAGTCGATCCCGCCAGACGGCAGCCCGACCCCGGTATCGGCAACCTCGAAGCGGATTGTCGGATTGCACTCGGACATGCCGCCCGAGACCTGCGCGCGCAGCGTGACACTGCCTTGCGAGGTGAACTTGAGCGCGTTTGAGACGAGATTCATCAGCACATGCCGCAGCTTTCCGGCGTCGCCGTGCAACTGGCAAGGCACCTCTGGCGCGATCTCCACGCGCAGCTCCAGGCCACGTTTCGCGGCTTCGGGCGCGAAGACCGGGCGCAGGGTCTGGATCAACTCGCACAGGTCGAAATCCTGGTCCACCCGGCGCAGCGCATTGGCCTCGGCGCGCGACAGGCCGAGGATGTTCTCGGTCAACTCTCCGAGCAGATTGCCCGAGGCCCGGATTCCGTCCAGATGTGCGGCCTGGGCTTCCGTCAGGCTGCCGTCATCGAGGATCTCGGTCAGGCCGACGATGCTGTTGATCGGGGTCTTGATCTCGTGGCTCACCGTGGCGAGAAACGCGCTCTTGGCATGGTTGGCCTCTTCGGCGGCGGCGATGGCGGTGAGGTAGTCGGTGACGTCGTTGAGAATGATCACCCGCCCGGCGAACTTTTCGCTGATGTCGAGCATCTCCTGGATCGCGATCGAAAAACTGCGTTCGCCGGTCGCGGTTTGCAGCGCGATCTGGTTGGCGGCCTCGCAATCGCGCGTGGTGGCGACGAGGATTTCGGTAACGAGTCTGGTCAGTCCCTCGGTATCCTCCGATCTGTAATAGCTTGCGCCGGGCGAGGTTTCGCCCAGCAGGATCGCCGCTCCGGCCGCGTTGATGTGGCGCGGCCGGTCGTCGGGGTCGAGCAGGATCACCGGTTCGGCGATGCTCTCGAGCACGGTGAGAAACCGGTTCTTCTCGTTGCTCAACTCCCGCGTCATCTGCCGAAGTCGGGCCAGTTCCTCGGTCTCACCGGAGTGCGACCATTCGCGGGTGAGGCCCAGTTCGATGGAATCGAACATTTCGAGCAGCAAGCCAGTGAGTTTCCGCCGCGCCTCGGGATCGTCCAGCTTTTCCTCCACGAGGTCGAAGTAAGTGCGTCGATAAAGCTTGAGTAGGCCGAGAAACATCGCCAGCCCGGTGCCCCGGCGACGATGCTTGCGGGCCTGTTCCACGCCGAAGGCGACCGCGGCTTCCAGCGGTTGGCCGATCGGGCCGGTCTTGCCGCGCGATTCCTCGAGTGCGGCGACCAGCGGGCGGCTCAGCCCCACGATCGAGGCCCGCCAGGCCTCGCGCAGCGTCGATGTGAAGGGGGTGTAATCGTGCACCCGTGCGTAGTGGACAACACGGTCGATCAGCCAGTCTTCATGCGAAAGAATGAGCGGTTTGAGATTGTCCATGCCGGTCTTCCCGTATCCCCGAGGCGCTGCAAACCTGCCGCGCCCATGTTGCCACGCTGTCCCGGTCTGCCGTGAGGTCGCGCGCGAAATCGCCGCAGAAGGCCTGCCATTCGGCGCGATAGGTGTCGTTGACCGAGATCAAGAGCGGAATCTCGCGGCCCACGGCAAGGTCGATGAGCGGTCTGAGGCCGTGCCCTTGTGCCTCGCTGTAGCCGAACCGGTTGAGGATCAGCGCGTCGGCGCCGTTGTTCAGGCTTTGCTCCACGGCGGCATGTGCGGCGGCCAGACCGCCATAATCCAGTCGGCAGCCACGTGCCTCGCGGCCAAGCCGTTGCGAAATCTCGAAGGTCGTGCCGCTGGCCAGCTCCTCGAGGTAGAAATCGCTGCAACAGGCCGCCTGGCCGGGGCGGGCGCGCTGGACAACGCCCGCGACCCGCAACCCCGCCGCGCGCAGCGTATCGGCGGCGAGGCCGAGCAGCCGGTCGACCCGGTCGCCCTTCCGGTGCGGCAATGCG
>Ga0180435_10005613_pt1 | contig 12165 bp, 9 predicted proteins | sample SS_ome_3_FD_132467 | JGI IMG/M metagenome (GOLD analysis project Ga0180435, IMG submission 132467) | Hypersaline lake sediment archaeal communities from the Salton Sea, California, USA - SS_3_S_1 metaG | ecosystem: Environmental > Aquatic > Non-marine Saline and Alkaline > Hypersaline > Sediment...
AGCAGGTCGTCGTAGCCGAGGATGCCCTGGCGGCGTTTGCGGATCTCGATCTCGGCCCGGACCGCCCCGGCGAACTCCACGCTCGCCGCGGCGTAACTGCCCGGCTCGGGATTCAGCGGACGCAACTCGGTCGACGGGTTCTTGACCACCTCGCGGGCGATCTTGAGCGCCTGGGTGTACTTCAGCGAAGGCTCGTCGCGGTCCCGGCCGAACCTGGCCAGGTAGAGGTCGTCGACGATCTCGACCACGACATCGTCGAGGCTCTCCACCAGTTCCACCCCGGCGTCGGTGTCCCCGGCGACCCCCAGCGAGGTCAGCACCAGGTTGCAGAACTGGTGGATGGTGGCGATGGTGGCGGCGTCGAACCCGGCCAGCGCGTCCCCGAGGCGGGTGCGCCGCTGCTCGATCTCGGCGGGGGTGCCGTCGAGCAGGTGGGCGATCACCTCGTTCGCACCGGCGGTTTCCGGATCGCGCAGCGCGGCGTGAGCCTCCGAGATCTGGCGGCGCACCCGGTCGCGCAGCTCCTGGGTCGCCGAACGGCTGAAGGTGATCAGCAGCATCTGGTCAAGGCCGGCAACGCCTTCGGCGATGTAGCGGGTCACCAGTCCGGCCAGCGCGAAGGTCTTTCCGGTGCCCGCGCTGGCCTCCAGCACGGTGGTGGAACCCGGTTGGGGAAGCGGGCCGAGCAGGTTGAAGCGACGGGGTTCGGTGCTCATCGGCCCCCCTGCAGAGACCGCAGCAGCGGCAGCCAGAGCCGGGCCGCGTAGGCGCCCAGCCGGGTGTTCTCCCCGGGGTGCTCCTCGCCGGGCCGCACCGGCTCGAGCAGCCGGGCCAGGGGCGCCCCCGACCCCCACACCCGGGCGTGGGCGGGCTGTTTGTCCTCGCCGGGGAAGTTGTCGTTGGACTTCCACTTCCAGCCGGCCTGCCGTTCCGGCTCGCCGCCGCCCAGCCGGGCCTGCGCCCAGGCGTGGGATGTCTTCAGCGGCAGCGGGATCGGCTCACGCCGTCCGGCGTCGTAGATCGCGACGAGGTCGGCCAGCAGTTCGGCCGCCGGGTCGATCGGGGCCCGCAGCGTCTCCCGGCGGGCGCCCTCCCCTTTGGGCCGCCGGCCGATGCACACCGCCGTCCAATGCTGTGCACTGTCGTGGACGGTCAACGCCAGCAACGGGATCCACGCCGCCAGCAGGTGCCGGCCATCCAGCTTGGAGTAGGTCACCGAGACCAGGCGGTCGCCGAACACCGGCGACACGGTGCCGGTGAGACGCCGCCCCGATCCCAGGTCGATATCGACGTCGACGGCGCGGGCCGGGTCGGTGCGCGCCGCCGCGGCCTCCACGGCCAGCATCGCCGCCCGGTCCCGGACGGTCCGTGCGGTGCGCCAGCCGATCTGCCCGGGCGGCAGTGTCCCGCGGCACCATTCGGCATTGAGCGCGCGGTCGGGGCTCAGCCCGCGCAGCATGTCGGTGAGCATCCGGTCGCCGACCGTCCACTCCTCCAGGGCGTTGATGTCGACCGGGATGGCGTCCTCGACGCCCTCGACGTCGGCGGGCAGGGTGTAGTCCAGCGCCCGGAAGAACCCCTTGACCGGATCCTTGAAGAAGGTCACCAGGTCGGCCAGCGACAGGTCGCCGGGTTCGGGCGGCGCCGGCAGGGGCTGCGCCGCGAACCGCGGCCGGTCCCGGCGCTGCCCCTCCGCGGCGCGGGCGGCCCGCAGCACCGTCGAGTCGAAGGTGAACGGCTGGGCGGGTTCGGCCTTGACCACTTCGCCCGGGGTGACATTGCGAATGTCGAAAGGCTGCAGGGGATGCCGGGTCAGTATCGTCTCACGGGCCCCGCCGGGCACGGTGAGGTCGACCGCGTCGAGCAGTTCGGCCAGCGGCACCGCCGGCGGGCGGGGCTGACCGGTGTACTCGTTGGCACCGGTGTAGGTGATGACCAGGGTCTCGGTGGCCGCGCAGACGGCGTCGAGCAGCAGTTGGCGGTCCTCGGAGCGCACGTCGCGCTCGCCGGTCATCGGGTCGCGGGCCAGCGCGTCGTCGCCGTCGACCGCGCCGATACGGGGGAAGACGGTGTCGTCCAGGCCGGCCAGGCACACCACCCGGTGCGGGACCGAGCGCATCGGCACCATGGTGCACACCGTCAGGGTGCCGGTGCGGAAGTTGGCGCGGGTGGGCCGGCCGGCGAGGCGCCGGTGCAGCAGCTGCTTGATGTCGGGCAGCAGGAGCGGGGTCGCCGCGCGGGCTCCGGCCCGGGCGGTGACGTCGTTGAGTTCCCGCTCCAACTGCCCCATCTGCCAGGCGTCGGCCTCGTCGACCAGGGTGATCGCGGTGACGCCGGCGACGAGTCCGCTCAGCCAGTCCGCCAGCGGCCGGGACCCGGTCAGCGCGTCCACGGCCCGCTGCAGCCGGTCGACGAACTCGCACAGCCGGCCGGCCAGGTCCACCCGGTTGCTGCCGACGTCGTCGAGGGGCAGCGTCGCCTCGATCCAGGCCAGGGAGTCGTCGGACATCGCCACCCCGGCCAAGATCCGGTCCAGGCCGAAACGCCAGGTGTGGTGCACGAAGTCCACCCCGTAGGGCGAGCGGTGCTCCTTGTCCAGACCCCAGCGGATGTTCGACTCGCGGACCCAGTCGGTGATGTCGTCGAGGTCGTCGTCGCTGAACCCGAACCGGTTGCGCACCGGGTCGGACTGCAGCAGGTTGAGCACCTGGCTGGCGGTGACCCGGCTGCCGGCCAGGTCGAGCAGTTGCGCCGCCACCGCCAGCAGCGGGTTGGTCTGGGTCAGTGAGCGGTCGGCGAGTCTGACCCGAAGCCGGTGGGCGGGGTGGGCGTCGGGGACGACCTCACCGAGACCGAAGTCGGCGGCGATCAGGGGCGCGTAGGTCTCGATGTCGGGGCACATGACCAGGATGTCGCGGGGTTCGAGTGTCTCGTCCTCGGCGAGCAGTCCCAGCAGCACCTCCCGCAGCACGTCGACCTGCCGGGCCGGGCTGTGGCAGCTGTGCACCTGGACCGAGCGGTCGCGCGGGTCCAGGACACGCCCCTGCGGCCGCGCGGCGTTGGCGGCGATGTCGGACTGCAGCCACCCCAGCAGGGTGTCGGGCCGGGCGTCGGCGGGCAGGAACTCGTCGGTGCCGGGCGGGGGCAGGCAGCGCTGCAACTCCCGCAGGTCCCGGCCGAGGGTGGCCAGCAGCGGATGCCCGACGCGGCGGTGGGCGGCGTCATCCCGGCGCGGGATCACCCCGCGGAATTCGGACAGCGCCTCCCACAGCGCGGCGCTGGGGTGCGGCAGCCACAGATGGACGTCATGGCGGGCGGCCAGCGCGTCGATCAGTTCGGTGTCGGTGCGAGAGAGCCGGGTGTGGCCGAACAGCGAGACCCGCTGCGGCAGATCACATCCGGAGGCCCGCAGCCGCGCGACGGTGTTGTCGTGACGGAGGTGCGGGGGTTCGACGCCCATCGCGTCGACCAGCGCCCGCCACAGACGCGGCTGCCAGGACAGGTCCTCATCCAGCCCCTCCTCCTGGCCGGCCAGCCAGCCGGCCGGCAGCGCCGGGCGCTGCGCGGCGTAGGAGGCGAAGAGCCCCGCCAGCCGGCGGGCGACCGCGTAGCGGCGGCCCTGGCGCAGTTCCCTCTCCTCACCCTCGGAGAAGTGCCCGAGGTGGGTGGCCAGGGTGACGCACCAGGGTTGGTCCAGGTTGGCGTCGATGACCTCCAGCAGCGGCCAGGTCAGGGCGTCCGGCGACCACGGGTCGTCCTCGCCGACCCCGGAGATCTCGGCGATCAGCGAGGCCGGCGACCGGAAGGACACCCCCGCGCACACCCCGTCGCCGCTGCCGGGGCTGCTGCCCAGCACGTGGGACAGCCGCTGGGACAGCCAGCGTTCCACCCCGCGGGCCGGCACCACGACGAGATCCTCGGCGAACGGGTCGGGCAGCGGCGTGGCCAGCAGTTTCCCCAACCCGTCCGCGAGGACGTCGGTGCGTTCCGCGCGGTGTACGTGCAGGGCCATCGCGATCACCGTAGACCGGCCCTCTGACAACCCGGCCGGACACCGGCGGCCCGTCGGGGCCGGGGCGCTCAGCCCACCAGCCTGGTGACCGCCGCCAGCGGGATGTGCAGCCAGCCGGGGCGGTGGCGCGCCTCGTAGCCGGCTTCGTAGACGGCCTTGTCCAGTTCGTAGGCGGCCAGCACGTCGGCCTCCTCGCGGGGGTCGGCGCCGGACTCCGCGGCGTAGCCGTCGCAGAAGGCCGCGCTGTTGCGCTCCACCCATTCCCGGGCCCGCGCCGCGAACTGCCGGTCGGCGCCGTGATCGGAGCCCGGGTCGGCCAGCGGATGGTAGGCGGCGTAGCAGAAGGACCGCAGCATGCCGGCGACGTCGCGCAGCGGCGAGTCCGGGTGGCGGCGCTGCTCGAGCGGCTGGCCCGGCTCGCCCTCGAAGTCGATCAACAGCCAGTCCTGCGGGGTCCGCAGCACCTGCCCGAGGTGCAGGTCACCGTGGATGCGCTGGACGGTGACCGACCGGCCGTCCAGCCGCGCGTAACGCCGCTCGATGGCCGCCCGGTGTTCGGCGATCTCGGGGACGGCGGCCGACGCCGCGGCGAGCCGCTCGACCATCATCGCCACCGGAACGGCGCCCGCCGCGGTGCCCAACTCCGCGGCCAGCGCGGCGTGCACCGAGGCGACCGCCGCGCCCAGCCGGTGGGACTCCCCGGCGAAGTCGCCGCCGACCTCGTGGGCGTAGAGGTCGGCCTCGGCGTAGAGGTCGCGGGTGCTGGCGGTGGCCATGTCCCAGCCGCCGGCGGAGTTGGCGGCGTATTCGGTGACCATGCCCAGCGGGCAGGGCCCGCCGTCGAGGTCGGTCTGGACGGTTCCCAGCAGCCGGGGCACGTGCGCATTCCCCGCCAGTCCCAGCACCCGGGTGAGCTCGATGTCGGGGTTGGTTCCCGGGGCCACCCGGCGGAACAGTTTGAGGATGGCCTGTTCGGCGAACACGACGCTGGTGTTGGTCTGCTCGGTCTCGATAACCCGGGGCTCAGCCCCCACCGGTAGCTGCGCGCCGGGTTCCCTTCCGAACCGGATCGTCCCGGCCGAGGCCGAGGAATCGACGAACTCCAGCAGCAGACGTGCCGAATCCGGTTGGTAGAGCGCGTCGTAACCGGTTCTCCCGTCGACGGTCCCGATGGTGGCCAGCGGGACGTATTCCGGCGGCGGCGGCCGATCCCATTGCACCACAACCTGATAGCACTCCGAACCGCCGTCGTCGTAGTCGACCTCGACCAGGCTCAGTTCGATTCCCTCCGCCAGCGGGGCGGCGGTGCGCAGCCGGGCCGCCACCAGTTCCCGGGAGCGCCCGGCATACCAGCGCTGCCCCGGCAGCCATCGTGCCCACGGCAGCGCGGCCGCCGGGCTGTCGGCGCTCATGGGCCCTCCTCGTGGTGCAGCCGGAACCAATAGAAGCCGTGTCCGGGCAGGGTCAGCAGATACGGCAGCTGCCCGATCCGCGGGAACGGCACCTGGCCGGTGAGCTCCACCGGCGTGCATCCACTCCACGGCTGCAGGTTCAGCTCGATCGGCTGCGGGAAGCGGGAAAGGTTGTTGACGCACAGCATCACGTCCTCGCCGGCCTCCCGCAGGAAAGCCAGCACCGAGGGGTTCGAGCCCCCGAGTTCCCGGAACGTGCCGACCGCGAAAGCCTCGTGACGGCGGCGCACCGCCAGCATGGTGCGCGTCCAGCTGAGCAGGGAGGAGAAGCTGTCCCGCTGCGCCTCGACGTTGACCGACGGGTAGCCGTAGATCGGGTCCTGATTCGGCGGCAGGTGCAGCCGGCCCGGGTTGGCCGTCGAGAACCCGGCGTTGCGGTCCGGGGTCCACTGCATCGGGGTGCGCACCCCGTCCCGGTCGCCGAGCCAGATGATGTCGCCCATGCCGATCTCGTCGCCGTAGTAGATCACCGGCGATCCCGGCAGCGACAGCAGCAGCGCGGTGAACAGCTCGATCTGGTTGCGGTCGTTGTCCAGCAGCGGCGCCAGCCGGCGCCGGATCCCGACGTTGGCCTTCATCCGCGGATCCTTGGCGTACTCGGCGTACATGTAGTCGCGCTCGTCGTCGGTGACCATCTCCAGGGTCAGCTCGTCGTGGTTGCGCAGGAAAATCCCCCATTGGGCGGTGTCGGGGATCTGCGGGGTGTTGGCCAGGATCTCCGAGATGGGGAACCGGGATTCCCGGCGCACCGCCATGAAAATCCTTGGCATCAAAGGGAAGTGGAACGCCATATGGCACTCGTCGCCGCCGGTGGCCGGATCGCCGAAATAGGCGACCACGTCGGCGGGCCACTGGTTGGCCTCGGCCAGCAGCACCCGGCCGGGGTACTCGTCGTCGACGACCTTGCGGCAGCGGCGCAGGAACTCGTGGGTCTCGGGCAGGTTCTCGCAGTTGGTGCCCTCCCGTTCGAAAAGGTAGGGCACCGCGTCGAGCCGGAAGCCGTCGATGCCCAGGTCCAGCCAGAACCGCAGCACGTCGAGCATCGCCTCCTGAACCGCCGGGTTGTCGTAGTTCAGGTCGGGCTGGTGGGAGAAGAACCGGTGCCAGTAGAACTGGCGTCGCACCGGGTCGAAGGTCCAGTTCGACTCCTCGGTGTCGACGAAGATGATCCGGGCGTCGCGGTAGCGCTCGGAGGTGTCGCTCCAGACGTAGTAGTCGCCATAAGGCCCGTCGGGGTCGCGGCGGGACTCGCAGAACCACGGGTGGGTGTCGGAGGTGTGGTTCATCACCAGGTCGGTGATGACGCGGATGCCGCGCCGGTGGGCGCCGTCGAGCAGGGCGACGAAGTCGTCGACGGTGCCGAACTCCGGCAGCACCCGGTAGAAGTCGCGGATGTCGTACCCGCCGTCGCGGAGCGGCGAGTCGTAGAACGGCGGCAGCCACAGGCAGTCCACGCCCAGCCACTCCAGGTAGTCCAGCCGGTCGATCAGGCCGCGCAGGTCGCCGACGCCGTCGGCGTTGGAGTCGTAGAAGGCCCGCACCAGCACCTCGTAGAACACCGCCCGCTTGAACCAGGTGGGGTCGGCGGGCAGGGCCGCGGCGTGGCCGAAGTCCTCGGCGGTCGGGTGCTCGACGGTGCGGCCGTGCGGGCCGATCTCGACGTGCGATCCCTCCGCGGGATCGCTGCTCACATCCATCTGACTTCCCTCACCCGCCGAGCGTGTGGGCTGTGGACAGAAAACGGCCTTCGGGAGTCCACAGGGCCCACGCTCGGCGACGATCAGCGGATCCGCAGCACCACCTTGCCCCTGGCGGTGCGGTCCTCCAGCGAGGCTACCGCGGCGGCGGCGTCCTCGAACGGGTAGACCTCGGGCTGCGGGGGCGCCAGCCGGCCCGACGACAACAGCGCCGACAGCCCCTCCCACTGCTCGGCCAGCGCGCCGGGGTGGGTCAGGGTCCAGGCCCCCCAGCCGACGCCGACGACGTCGATGTTGTTGAGCAGCAGGCGATTCACCTTCACCGTGGGGATCTCCCCGCCGGTGAACCCGACAACCAGCAGCCGGCCCGCCGGCGCCAGGGACCGCAGCGAGTCGGTGAACCGGTCACCGCCGACCGGGTCCATCACGACGTCCACCCCGCGGCCGCCGGTGAGCTCGGCTACCGCGTCCTTGAAGCCGTCGGCGAGCACCACATCGGTGGCCCCGGCGGCCTTGGCGACGTCGGCCTTCTCCTCGGTGCTGACCACCGCGATCACCCGCGCGGCGCCCAGCGCCGGCGCCAGCCGCAGCGTGGAGGTGCCGATACCGCCGGCGCCGCCGTGCACCAGCACCGTCTCACCGGCCGCCAGGCGGCCGCGCACGGCCAGCGCGAAGTACACCGTCAGGTCGTTGAACAGCAGCCCGGCCCCGGCCTCGAAGCTGACGTTGCCGGGCAGCGGGAACACCCGTTCGGCGTCGAGCACCGCAGTCTCGGCCATCGCCCCGCCCAGCATGGTCAGGCCCGCGACCCGGTCGCCGGGGCCGACGTGCGCGCCGGGCGGCGCCGAGCGCACCACCCCGGCCAGTTCGGCACCGAGGGTGAACGGCGGGTCAGGCCGGTACTGGTAGAGCCCGCGGGTCAGCAGCGCGTCGGGGAAGGCCACCCCGGCGGCGTGCACGTCGATGACGATCCCGTCCCCGGCCGGCTCGTCGACCTCGGCGATCTGCAGGGACTGCGGGCCGTCCAGCGCGGTGACCCTGACCGCCCGCATCAGGGGGTCTTGATGGCCAGCAGGGTGACCTGCTGGTCGCCGCCGGGGGTGCGGTAGGTGATGGTGTCCCCCGCCTTGTGCCCGAACAGCGCCAGGCCCAGCGGGCTGTCGGCGGTCAGGGTGGTGTCCTCGGCGCCCTCGGGGGTCTCCTCGATGAAGTTCACCACCCGCATCCGGGCCTCCTCACCGTCGGCGAAGCGCAGCTTGACCTCGGTGCCGTTGGGCAGCTGACCCTCCACGGTCGCGTTCCCGCCGGCCAGCAGCCAGGTCAGCCGGCCGATCTGCTCATCGAGACCGGCCAGGTCCTCGGCGCGCTGCAGGGCCTCGGCCGCGTCGCCGCGGTCGCCCACGGCGTCGGCGTCCCCCTGGAGCTCGGCGTGCAACTGCTCACGGCGGCGGCGCAGCTCGGCCAGCTCGGCCTCCAGTCGGGCGTGCTCCTGCTCGACGAACTTCTTCGAACCCTGACTCATGACCGACAAGCTACCGGCCCGGTCAAGTCCGGACCGCGGGTATCGTGCCGGACGTGGCCTCCCGCGATCACGGCGACCCCGGCGACGCCCCGAGCATCCCCCCGCCGCTGGCCGACGTCGCCGACCCGGCCCGGCCGTCGGCGGCCGAGGAGGCGCGCACCATCGCCGCCGCCGCGAACACCGCCACCCTGGCCAGCCTCACCGCTGACGGCGACCCCTGGGCGTCCTACATCGCCTACGGCCTGCTCGGCGGAGACCCGGTCCTGTGCGTGTCGCATCTGGCCGAGCACGGCCGCAACCTCGCCGCCGACCCCCGCGCCAGCCTGGCCGTCGTCGCCGCGTCCACCGACCCCGACCCGCTGGCCAACAGCCGGATCACCCTCGCGGGGGTGGCCGAGCGTCCGGCCGGAGCCGAACTCGAGGCGGCCCGGGCGGCCCATCTCGCCGCGGTGCCCGCCGCCAAGTACTACATCGACTACAGCGACTTCACGGTCTGGGTGCTGCGGGTGGCCCGGGTGCGCTGGGTGGGCGGCTACGGCCGGATGGACTCCGCGGCCGCCGCCGACTACGCCGCCGCCGAGCCCGACCCGATCCGCCCGCACGCGGCCGGCGCCGTCGAGCACCTCAACGCCGACCACGCCGGCGCGCTGGCCGAGATGGCCCGCGCACTCGGCGGCTACCCCGACGCGACCGCCGCGGTGTGCACCGGCGTGGACCGCTACGGAATGGACCTCAAGGTGCAGACCCCGCGCGGGGCCGCCTACACCCGGGTGGGGTTCGAGACCCGGCTGGGCTCGGTCGAGGACCTCCGGGCGGCCACCGTCGAGGCGGTGCGCCGGGCCCGGCAGGGCTGACCCGGAATCGACTCTGCGCCCAGCGCGGGTTTTCGGGCCTGATCCCCGCTCTCAGTGCAGAGTCGATGGGCCGCCGGACATCCCCAGCGCGCGCCGGAGGAACGCCACCTGGTCGGCCTTGACCTGCGGGTCGTGGTAGATCTCGAAATGGCCGTAGGGGTAGCGGCGCAGCTCCCCGTGGGGGGCGCGGTGCGCCGCGGTGACAGATGAGCCCGGCGGTGTCGTCTCGTCGTCGTCGCATACGCAGAACAGCACCGGCATCGACAGCCTTCCCGCCAGCCGGATCGGGCGGAAGAACGGCACGCTCAGCATCACCCGCGCGGCGACCTCATTACGCCACAACGACCCCGGAGCCACCATCGCGGTGAACCCGGGCAGCGCCTCGGCGGCGGTCAGCGCGGCGAAGGTGCCGGGCGCACCGGCGGCGGGGATGAGCACCGGTGCCCGCCCGACGGCCGCGCCGGTGCGGTCGCGCAGTGCCGCGCCGATCGCCCGCAGCAGGGTGCGCGGCGGCGTCGCCGCGATGACCGGAAGGCTGTCGGTGTAGGGCGCCTGGGCGATGACCGCCGCGATCCGCGGGTCCCCGGCCGCCACCACCAGCACGTGCCCGCCGCTGAACGACGACCCCCAGAGCACGATCCGGTCGGGGTCGACGCCCTCGGTGCGGCGGGCCCAGGCGATGACGGCCCGGTAGTCGTCCTGCTGGGCGGAGATGTCGAGCAACTGGCGGGGCTCGCCGGTGGAGGCCCCGAAGTACCGGTAATCGAAGAGCACGACGGCGAACCCGGCGTCGCGGAACACCTCGGCGTACCTGGGCAGGCCGTCGTCGCGGGTGCCGGAGAAGCCGTGCGCCATCACCACGCACGGCGCCGGGCCGGCGCCCGCGGGCCGGTAGAAGTAGGCCGCCAGGTGCTCACCGTCGGAGGGAATCCGAACCTCGGCGCGCTCGTCGGGCATGGTCGTCAACCTAGTACGCTGCCCGCTATGACGACCGCGACCGACGAACGCAGCGCCATCGCCGATCTCGGTGACGAGCTGGGCTGGCAGCGCAGGGTGAGCAACGGGCGCGCCGACGTCTACACCAAGGGCACCGTGCGGATCCGGGTGGTCTGGGCCGGGGACGAGAAGATCAGCGGTTCATCGCTGTTCCACGACGAGATGTACGAGTCCTACACCCGCGAGCCGTCCACCGTTCGGGCCTGGCTCAAACGCTAGCGGGACCCAGCGCCGCCGCCAGTTCGCGCAGCGCCGGGCGGGGATCCCAGGCCGGGTCGCCGTCGCCGAGCACCTGGACCACCACATGGTCGGCGCCGGCGTCCAGATGCGCGGTGACGCTGGCCGCCGCCTGATCGACGCTTCCCATGCCGACGATGCCGCGGGCCAGCCGGTCGGACCCGCCGCGCACGAAGTCGGACTCCTCGAAGCCCTGCCGCAGCCAGGAGTTGCGGTAGTTCGGCAGACCCGAGTAGATCTCCAGGTGCAGGTGCGCCCGGCGTAGCTGCTCGGCGTCGTCCATCCCGTCGCCGACGGCCACGGCCTGTTCGGAGACGATCCACTTGTCCGGGCCGAGGATCTCCCGGGTGAGGGCGGTCTGCTGCGGCTGAACGAGGTAGGGATGCGCCCCGTCGGCGTGGGTGCCGGACAGCTCGATCATCTTCGGGCCCAGCGCCGCCAGCAGCCGGGTCGGCCGCCCGGAGCCGGGTTCGATCGCCTCCGGCAGCGCGGCCATCCGCTCCAGGTAGGCCCGCATGGTGGACAGCGGCTTGGTGTAGGTGCCGCCGAGCAGGTTCTGCACCAGCGGGCCGTGGCTGACCCCCAGACCCAGCACGAAGCGCCCGGGGTGCAGCGCGGTCAGGGTGCGCCCGCCGCCCTCCATGGTCCCGGCGATGCGGGCGTGGATGTTGGCGATGCCGGTGCCGATGACCAGCCGGTCGGTGGCGGCCAGCAGGGCCGCCGACTCCACCATGGCGTCCTTGAGGCCGACCTCGGGGATGAACAGCGATCCGTAGCCCAGCGCTTCGATCTCCGCGGCGACCTCACAGGCCGCCCGCATCGGCCAGGTGTCACCGGCCCACCAGACCCCGATCCGGGACGGGAAGTCGATGCGGGCTCGCTGCTGTGCGGGACCAGTCACGGGTCCCGACTCTATCCGGCGGGCACCTAGAGTGATCGTGTGAGCTTCAACCTCTCCACGGTGTTCGCCACCGTCGCCGACACCATTCCCGACCGCGAGGTTCTGATCTGGCGCGACCAGCGGTTCACCTACGCGCAGATGAACTCCCGCATCGACGGGATCGCGCACTACCTGGCCGGGTGCGGCCTGGGCTGCCACACCGAGCGCGACCGGTTGGCCGGCCACCAGTCCGGCCAGGACCACATCGGGCTCTACCTGCGCAACGGCAACGCCTACCCGGAGGCGATGGTGGCCGGCTACCGCGCCCGGCTGGCGCCGTTCAACGTCAACTACCGCTACGTCGAGGAGGAGTTGCTCTACCTGCTCGCCGACGCCGGGGCCAAGGCGCTGGTCTACGCCGCCGAGTTCGCCCCGCACGTGCAGTCCATCCGCGGCCGGCTCCCCGATCTGCAGGTGCTCATCCAGGTGGCCGAC
>Ga0180435_10005614_pt1 | contig 12164 bp, 11 predicted proteins | sample SS_ome_3_FD_132467 | JGI IMG/M metagenome (GOLD analysis project Ga0180435, IMG submission 132467) | Hypersaline lake sediment archaeal communities from the Salton Sea, California, USA - SS_3_S_1 metaG | ecosystem: Environmental > Aquatic > Non-marine Saline and Alkaline > Hypersaline >...
TATGGATCCTTTGTTCAGAAGACCGAAGTCATTGAGTCTCTGCACAACTCTTTTACCGTGGTAGTCCAGACAGCTTTCCTGGTCAAGCCAGCTCTCGGCTGCATGAATATGGATGGGTCTGTTACCAAGCGCCATCTTTACCTTTTCAAGGGTTCTGTCGGAAAGTGACATGGAGGCATGAAGGCCGAACATATCACCATATTCCAGGTTTTCCCTTATGCATTCATCCGTATCGAACCTATCACTGGTTTCAAAACACAGTGAGCCTGTAAGACCGGCTTTGTCGAAAGCTCTTCTGACTTCTGAAAGGGAACCGGAAATATATCCGCTGGCGTGGTGGTCAATGACAGTTGTCACTCCGTTCATAAGGTACTCCCGTGCTGCCGTGAGTGCACTGTAATAGATGTCATCCTTCAATAGATGGGAATCTATCTTCCACCAAAGTTGATCCAGAAGCTCCTGGAAATTAGCGGGATTGAACGGCAGTGAAAGTCCCCTTGAGAAGGTCGAATAAATATGAGTATGGGCAACGGTGAGTCCGGGCATTACAAGATGACCGGGAAGGTCTGTCACGTCATTTCCTTCATATGCAAATTCATTCATGGGTCCGACCGATTCAATTCTTTCATCGAATATGACAAACCCTTTTTCTATATACCGATCAAAATCATATATGCGTACATTGGTCAAAGCAGGCATTTTCCGGTACCTCCCTTCAGTTCTCCTTCGTGTATAACAAATCTTCCCCGGCACATTACAGAATCAACGGATACCATAGAGGCAAATCCGCCGCCATGTTCCGTATAAACGGAGTAGTCGCATGCCGAATGATCGTTCTTCTTTATATATGGACCTTCTGTCCTGAGAATTACCAGGTCTGCATCGTTTCCTTCTTTTATTGCTCCCTTTCGTCCTGATAAGTTGAAAATGAAGGCCGGATTGGTGCTCATTTTGTCAATTGCACTTTTTCCCAAAAGACCGTACATCGCAAGGAATGAGTACTCTACGGATCCTATTCCCATGGGTATATCTTTCAGTAATTCCTTGTTTTTATCTGCTCTCATATACGGACAATGGTCGGTTCCGATGCTTTCAACCAAGTTCGAATTATTCTTCAAAAGTCCCTGTGACCTTCTGCTCCTCAGGGGAGGAATCATGGTATAAAGGTATCCGTCCTCCCGGTCATAGGAATGAAGGTCAAAATTGAAATAGTGGGGACAGCTTTCAATGTGGAATTTTTCCCCAAGAAGATTCGGGTATCTATTGGAAAGGGCCTGAACGGTATGTCCGCTGCTTACATGAACCATATAAAGGTTGCCGCCGGTTTCCATGGTCATACGGGCAAGGTACAGTGCTTCTGAAATCTCTGCTTCTTCATTTCTTGCGAAATTGATATCCCATACCTTCTGTCCCGGTTTTATGCCTACCATATTGTCATTTTCCGCATGTACCAGAAGCGTGAAGTCCAGTTCCTTGGATAATTCAAGAAGTTCCCTGATTTCATTTCCATATGTTCTTCTACCTGAGTCCGAGTAAGTGGTGAAAATCTTTATGGAACTAATACCGAGTTCAATTGCTTTTTCTGCCAGGGCCCTGGTCTGACCCACGGGATTTGCAAGGGTTGCATGAAACTTATGGTCAATGATGCTTTTTTCTGCCAAGTTCTTTCTTTTTTCAAATGCTGCTTCCAGGTCCTTTACAGTTGAAACGGGGTCAAGGAAATCAATGAAAGTGGTTATTCCTCCGAATGCGGCTGACACCGATCCCGTACGAAAGTCATCACATGAGATGTTACTGCCTGTATCAAGTTCAAAATGCACATGGGGATCGATAAGTCCCGGTATTATTTTCATATCCGTTGCATCATATTCATTGCTGCATGGGAAAACATCTGCACCAATATGTGTGATTCTCTCCCCGTCAATGTAGATGTTTGATTTTCGGAAGTCCCCGTCTATGTAGACAAGCCCTCCCGTTATTCCATAGTCATGCAAATCTCTCACCTGTTTCCAGTATTCTTGCACCGCTTAATCCGTATTTATTAATGACATCCCTTAGATTGGTATCCCTGACCGTAATGAAAATATCATTTCCTGATTCCAGCATCTTCAGTACAGCATCGTTGAAACACAGGTCTGCAAGCTCCAGGGACCCTATTTCATCCAGAAAAAATGTCACATCGGTTTCATTCATCAGCCTGGAAGCTGTTTCCGTAACGTAATCAACGGCATCCTTTGAGAAACTGTATGGCCCGTATGAGCAGCATTGGTTCCACTCCCTCTTAAGGTCTATTTTTTTCCTGGCAAGAGGCATGGCAAATCCCGTTGAAAGCCTGAGTAGGTCGAAACCCTCAACAAAACTTCCGTCCATGATCTTCATGGATGCAAACCCGTCACCATTGCTGCATCTTGAAAACTCATCGACCAGTCTGGTTGTTTTTCCGGAGTGTATTGGACCGGTGATAATGGTAATCATAGGTATTCCTCTGGTCTCATGTGCCTGTGGCCCTCTTTCTTATTCTTAACTGCCAGTATCTCAGAACATATGGATACTGCAATTTCCTCAGGTGACGCACCGCCTGTATCAAGACCTACCGGTGAGTATAGGTTGGAAAGGTCCGGATTTCCGAAACGTTCCTTTATCCTTGACGTGAAGTCCTTGAGCTTTGGAAGGGAACACAACATACCGATATATGCAGGCTTGAGTTTTCTGTCCAATATCTCCTCTATCACGTTGTAATCATTCTTGTGCGACGGTGTACAAACCAGAACAAAGGCTCCCTCCTTTATACTGCTTTCCCTGATGTATTCGACAAAGGATGAGTTGACCTTTTCATCTGCCCCGACGAATGCATCTATCACAGGCTTTCTTTCATCAATCACCGTCACATGGTAATTCATTGTCTTGAGTATGTTTACCGTAGCCTGCCCCACATGGCCTGCACCAAAGACATATACGTAGGCATCGGGTCCTATGTATTCATAGAACAATGTCACTGTTCCGCCGCAGACCATGGGAAGGGTTTTTGCATTCTTTATTATCTCACCTTCATTCAGATAATATTTTTCCAGAAGATTTTCCTTTGATGCAATGAGCTCCCTGCATTTTTCACGGGCATGATATTCAAGGGCACCTCCGCCCACCGTGCCTTTCGCGTGGCCGTTTTCACAGACAATCATTTTCTTGCCTGCCTCAACGGGACCTGCACCTGTTTTTTCTACTGCTGTAACCAGCATGCATGCCGAGCCGCTGCCCGTAAGCCTTGCTATTTCATCAAAGATTCTCATTTTTACCTCAAACCAACAGTTGTATTCCCAATGCGGCAGCAAGCATCACCGGTGCATAAAACGGTCTGAACCTTGTTTTAAATGCGGTACGCTTTTCAAGGGCAAGTACTCCAAATACCAGTATTGCGCTCAGAACACCGTTGAGCAGTATGAACTCAACCGAAAGCATGGGTGTTGATATGAATTTTGTCATACTTCCCGATATCAGGAACTGAGCAACCATATAGAGTATGTAACCCATCCTCCAGCCGATGCTTATTCCCAGACTTCCGCTTATCCTTGCAGCAACCCGGTTGTTGTCAAGCATGGGAACTGCAACTGCAACCACCAGTGACTCAAGCATTATTGAAATCATCGGATTGATTGTCTTGAAGACACTCATGCCCGGCAGCAGGAAATCAACGGCCTTGATACCGGCTGCAACAAGTCCAACTAGAACCAATGATGACCTTGAACCGGTGGTTCTGTATGCCTTCATAAGTATATAAACCGCTACAGGGAACATCACAAGCCCTGCCACAAGCGGCGGTAGGAAATGCAGCAGATAACCAAGGGTAGCTTCAGCAAGACCCCATATGGCTCCGAAGAATATTATCTGTGCCGCCAGTTTCATTAATTTTTTAATACTCATTGTTTTTCTCCTTTTTGCCTTTTCTCCATTATTCCCATCAGTACTTTTTCTCCGGTAATTGGCAGGGAATGTATTCTTACACCTACGGCATTGTAAACAGCATTTGTAATTACTGCCGGGGGGGTGTCAATTCCGATTTCTCCCACGGACTTGGCTCCGTAAGGTCCTGATTCTTCATAGCTTTCAGCGAATTCCACCTTCAGGCTTCTGATTTCCTTCCTTGTGGGAATCCTGTATGTCATCATGTTGTTGGTTATCATCTTCCCTGAGCCCGAGTAACGGACATCCTCATACATGGCCATTCCTATTCCCTGTACAAGTCCGCCTTCTACCTGTCCCCGTGCCAGGTTTGGACTGATTGTGGTTCCGCAGTCAACGACAGCAGCATAGTCTATAAGCTCTACCTTACCGGTATTGGTGTCGACTTCCACTTCAGCAAATCCAGCCATGAACGGAGGAGGTGATTTTTTCCCGACATAGGAATCAACTGCAATCAGCTGTTTCTGGTCTTCGTTGTAATAGAGTCTGTTGGAAAGGTCCTTCAGGGATATTTTGCTTTCACCGTTTGTAATGTCGGTTCCGTCAAATTCAGTGCCTTCAACGGGCACTTCCAGCGCATGGGCTCCTTCTTCAATGATCATCATCTTCATCTTGTCGGCAGCTTTCCTTACGGCATTTCCTGAAACGTATGTTGTGCTTGATGCATATGCACCGCAGTCAAAGGGTGTAAGGTCTGAGTCAGATGAATAGACGACAATCTTGTCGGGATGGACCCCCAGGCTCTCGGCTGCAATCTGTGCAAGAATTGTATCGCTGCCCTGTCCAATATCCGTAGCTCCTATGATCAGGTTGAAAAACCCGTCATCGTTGAGCTTTATCATGGCTGAACCCATATCAATGTAAGGTATCCCGGAGCCCTGCATGGCAATTGCCATTCCCACTCCGCGCACCTTGCCGTTGCCAAGGTCCTTCCTTGGATATTTTTCCTTCCAACCGATGAGTTCCATGCCTCTTTCTATACAATAGTCAAGCTTACAGGTTTCCATATACATGGCAGTTCCTGCAGTTCCTTCACCCATTATTTCAAATATGGGGGAAGTCTCGCCTTCATTGATCATGTTCTTCTGTCTGAATTCAACCGGATCCATACCTAGCTTTTCGCAAAGCATGTCAACTGCGGTTTCCAGCGCATAGTTGCCCTGGATGGCACCATAACCCCTGAATGCTCCTGCCGGAGTCCTGTTCGTATAAACAATGTCTCCGGTGAATCTTACGGAATCAACCTTGTTGTAAAGCGGCAGAACCTTGGATCCTGCAACCATGAAAACCGTAAGAGCATGTTCACCGTAAGCTCCTGTGTCAGAAAGAACCTTCACATCCATGCCCTTCAGAGTTCCGTCCTTCATCGCACCGAGTTTGATGTCGAACCTCATGGGATGACGTGAAAAAGTGGATTCAAACACTTCCTGTCTTGTGTATACCATCTTCGCAGGTTTTCCCGTCCTCAGGGCAACGGCTGAAACAAGCATTTCACCGTGTACGCACTGTTTGCCTCCGAAACCTCCTCCTACCCTGGGTTTGATGACCCTTATTTTACTTAGGGGGTATTGGAGGGCTTCTGCAACAATTCTTCTTGTATGAAACGGCGTCTGTGTCGAGGAATACAATACAAGCCTTCCCTGGTAATCAATCCTTGCATTTACCGTGTGGGGTTCCATCATCACATGTGCCTGGGCCTGTGTGCGGAATGTTGTTTCAAGCACTGTATCGCATTCGGCAAGGGTCTTGTCGATGTCACCTATATGCATGTTATACGAAGCAGCTACGTTTTTCTTCGGGTCCAGACCAATGGGAAACATTTCATGTATCTCAGGTTCAGGATGTATTATTGTCTTGTTACCGTAGGCTTTCTCGTAATCCAGTACAGGTTCGAAAACTTCATATTCCACATCAATAAGTTTAAGAGCTTCTTCAGCTGTCTCCTTGTTTATGGCGGCTGCGACAGCAACTTCATCCCCTACATGCCTGACATAGCTGTCCAGTACGAATTTATCGTGGGGTGATGGTTCGGGATATCCCTGGCCGGCCCTTGTTACCGGAACTCTGCCAAAGTCCTTGTAAGTGAGAACAATTTCAACGCCTTCAAGTGCTTCTGCTTTTGATGTATCTATGGTCTTTATCCGAGCAAATGCATGGGGACTTCTCAAAACCTTTACGATAAGGGAACCCTGTTCAGCCAGGTCGTCCGTGTATCCCGGTTTTCCCATCATCAGGCCTTTGCCGTCGATGGACGGTCTTTTATGGTTTACATACTTCATCAGTCCACCTCCAGATATGCCTTTATGGCCCTGTGCTGTCCCATATAACCGGAACAACGGCACAGGTTGCCCACAAGATATGACCTTATTTCATCATCGGTAGGATTTTTCAGTTCTTTTTTCATCGCATAAACCGTAAGGGCAACGGAAGGATTGCAGAATCCGCATTGGTCTGCGCCTTCCTCACCGAAGAATCCTGCAAGCTTTGCAGCTTCCTCTGCTATTCCCTCGACAGTAGTTACATTCCTGCCTTCTGCCTTTAGTGAAAGATAGCTGCATGATGCAACAGGTTTGCCGTCAACAAGCACTGTGCAGACTCCGCATGATGTATTGTCGCAACCTCTTCTTACACTTACATAATTATTGTTTCTTAGAGTATCGAGGAGATACTCGTCAGGTTTCACGTCAAATGTCTTGTTTTCTCCGTTTACAATGAGTTTCAGTTTCATGACTTCACCTCCTGAAGGCCTTCCCGGACAAAGGCTTCGCACAGCTGTTTCCTGTATTCAGCCGAACCCCTTGAATTGCTGCCGAACTTCATTTCAGCAGCTGCGGTCATGGCGGCCCTTTCACAGCAATCAGCCTCCTGAGAAGCACAAGTGTCCATGTATGCCATGGCCTTTTCGGCAAGTGCAGCCTTGTACGGTCTGGATCCTACGGCTATAACTGTTTTCCCTCCTATGTATGATACGGCTGTATTCAGAATCGGGAAATCGATGGCGGTTATCTTCATGGTCTTGTAGAATCCCCTTCCTTCTGCAACAGGTATTCTGATCTTTAGGAGAAGGTCACGACTTTTTGCCTGTTCGTTCATGAACTCCACAAGCCCTATGCTTCCGCCTTTGTAGAATTCCAGCTGGGTTCCAAGGGTCATCAACGGTGTAATTATATCGGAAAATCCGTATTTCCCCGCGATTGTTCCCCCTATGGTCGCAATGTTCCTTACGGTTACGCCCATAATTTTTTCTGCGGCATCTGAAATGACTCCATCGTACAGAGCTCTGACTTCTGGACTGGTTTCTATGCTGCGAAGGGTAACCATGGAACCTATTTCCAGAAAATCACCTTTCTTTTCAATGGTGTCAAGACCCAGCCCGGATATGTCTATGGCTTCATCCACCTCCGTCGGCAATAATTTAAGCCACGCACCTCCGGCCACAACAGCCGCTTTCGGGTTCCCTTCAAGAATTCCATAGGCCTCCTCAACGGAACCGGCTTTAATATACTTTTTTATCTTCAAGCCCGTCTCATCTCCCCTCTGCTTTTTTTCTTATATTGACAAGGTCCTCCGGAGTATCCACATCCAGAAGGATTCCTTCATCATCCACATCCATATATTCGACCCATTGCCTGTCTCTGAAAACCTTGAGGTTGGAATCAACCGGTTCAGAAAGTATTTCCTCAATGAGTTTCTTTTTTATGAAAACAGGGTGGCCTCTGCGCCCCTTGTATACGGGAACGGAAATATCTGCTTCTGCCAATGCCAGTTTTTCATATGTTTTCTTTTCGATAAGCGGATAATCGCCGGGCACAAGAAAGAAATCCCGTTTCATTTCCATTACTCCACGTTTAACGGAACTAAACATCCCCTTATCATACTCTTCATTAACAACCAGCTTTACATTAGGAAATTGATCAGTGATGATTCCTGTTGATTCAATATGATGGCCTCCTACTACTACAATTTCCCCGCAGATATCCCGAAGAGTGTCCAGGACTCTTCCCAGGACGGTTCTTTCACCGATGGTCATAGCCATCTTGTCGGAACCAGCGCGACTCGAGTACCCAGCCGCCAAAACTACGGAATCATACTGCATTCAGCCTCCAAATGGTTAAAAAAAACGGCCTTACCGCATGCCTTCCCGGTTCACTGTTGAACGAAAATTGAATTAATCTTCCAAAACCGGTTTTACTGTTACATCAAGTATACATTTTCAGGCGGCTATTTTCAATATATACCGCCATTTTGATAGAATCCGCCCCGGGCGAAATGATTTCGCCCGGGGCGGATTCTATCAAAAAAAGAAACCCCGGTGCAAAACCGGGGTTTAGTGTCACTAAATTATTGGAATGCAATTCATTTAATATCCTTAAGTCTTAGTTCAACATCCTTGTTTATATATAGAACAGGATATCTGTTAAGGTCATTCGTATAGTATATATACATACTTGGTTTCGGTCCCAGTACAAGTCCGGTGTATTTCATCTCTACCTTTATGCAATCATATGTTCCGAAAGGTGAGTCTATTTGTTCAATGCCCTGATATGTCACCCTGAAAGGTATTATTTCCCCAGCATCAATTATGGCTACATTGATATCCTTGTCGAAACCTTCCTCAAGGGTAAGTGCTCCGACAGTAAAAAGAAGTCCCTCATTGTCCAGGAAGTATTCGGGCAGTTCAAGGGATCTTGTTTCCTGGTCTGATTCCGTTCTTGCCACCATATCAAGGGCCTGTCCGTAAGTAGCAGTTATTTCCCAGTCCTTATCCGGATCAAGGTCATATGTATTGCTTTTGAAAGCCGAAACCGGCTTTAGTGTATCTGCCATGAATTCTGATTCAGAAATGAATGAGCCTTCATCAAAATCTATTTCAACTTTCGTGGAAACCAGATTACCGTCAACCGTAACTTCGTAAGTAACCTCGTTGACAGCCTCGTCTTCTGTTCTTTCATATATGAAAGTATGGCTTTCATTGAAAATCTCGATGGATTCGAAACTATCTTCACTGAAACCCGGTTTACATCCGGTAAAAAGCAGAACCAGTGCGATTGCTGCAGTAAAAACTATAATATACTTCTTCATATCAAACCTCTATTTCAAGCACGAACCTGTCAAAGGGAACTTCCTCAACAAACTGTTCCCTGTCAAAGAATGTCTTACCGTATGCTGAAACTTCCCTGGTGTTTTTCTTAAGCCATATGGGTACCGGAATCTCAAGTTGCCGGCACAGCGCTACAAAAGCCTCTTCCATAATATCATGAAAAGGCTTTTCTGAATCATTGCCTATGGCCTTTGCTTCCTTTATATTCATATTTCCGATTACAAGTTTCCCGTAAAGAATCATGCTACCCTTCCTGGCACATGCAGTATTCTATGGAGTCAACCAATGCAAGCCAGCTTGCTTCGATTATATCTGTTGATACGCCTATCGTTGTCCATTCATTCCTGCCGTCAGTTGTTTCGATCAAGACTCTGACCTTCGCGGCAGTTGCCATTTCGGAATCAAGCACGCGCACCTTGTAATCCATAAGTTTTATTTGTTCAAGATCCGGATAGAACTTCATAAGGGCTTTTCTGAGTGCTCCGTCAAGGGCATCAAAAGGTCCGTCACCTTCTGCTGCCGTAACCTCATACTCTTCACCTACCCTTATCTTGATCATGGCTGTAGAATTCATATTCGTAATATTAGGTTCATTTACCATAACCTTGAATTCAACAAGTTCGAATGAGGGTTTGTATAAACCGAGAATGCGCCTGACAATTAGTTCAAAGCTGGCTTCAGCAGCCTCATACTGGTAACCCAGGAACTCCATCTCCTTAAGCTTTAGCATTATTTCTTTTGTCTTGGGATTTTTCTTTTCTATTGTCGGGTCTATTTTACTGATAAGCTTCATTACGGTACTGCTTCCTGCAACCTCACTCATCAGGATATGTCTGCTGTTTCCAACCAAGGTCGGATCAATCAATTCATATGATTTTGAGTTTTTAGTTAGTGCATCAGTATGCATTCCGCCTTTGTGTGCAAATGCTGCAGACCCCACGAATGGTGATCCGTCAGGTACGGCAAGATTGGCTACCTCACTTACGAAAACAGCAGTATCCGACCATGACGGGATACTTTCTTCAGGTATACATTCATAGTTTCTGAGAATCTGCAGGTTCGGAACAATGGTAGTAAGATTGGCATTTCCGCATCTTTCGCCAAGACCGTTCATTGTTCCCTGTACCTGTTCTGCTCCGGCCTCCACTGCTGCAATCGTTGATGCAACAGCCATACCGTTGTCATTGTGACAGTGTATACCTACCTGTATTCCGAATCTGTCAATTACCTTCTTAGTCATTTCCTTGATTTCCGTGGGGAAAGTGCCTCCTCTGGTATCACAAAGACATAGTGAAAAAGCGCCGCCTTCAATTGCAGCTTCCAGGGTTTTCATTGCATATTCAGGATTTTCTACATACCCGTCAAAAAAGTGTTCCGCATCAAAGATTACATCAAATCCTTTTTCCACAAGATACCCGATGGAATCCCTTATCATTTCAATGTTTTCTTCTAGGGTTGTCTTAAGAATTTCAGAAACCTGGAAATCCCAGCTCTTTCCGAAAACCGCGGCTGTTTTAACCCCTGACCCAACTATATGTCTAAGATTATTATCTTCGGATGCCTTTATACCGGGGCGTCTGGTGCTTCCGAAGGCCACTACCTTAGAATGTCTTAATTCAAGGGTCTTGAGGCTTTTGAAAAATTCAGCATCCTTGGGATTTGAACCCGGATTGCCCGCCTCTATAAAGTCTATTCCTGCTTCGTCCAGTTTCTTTACAATCTTTATCTTATCATTGACCGTAAATGATACATTTTTACCCTGAGCGCCGTCCCTGAGGGTTGAGTCATATATGAATATCTTACTCATCACTGTCTCCGTTACCGTTGTTGTATACCGCATAAGCTCGGTTTGCCGCATTGAGATATGCCTTTATACTCGCTTCAATTATATCAGTGGACACACCATGGCCTGCAAACCGGTGATCATCTTTCCTCACCATTACATTTACTTCACCCATGGCGTCTTTTCCACCGGTTACGGCCTTGATCTTGTAGTCTTCAAGAACCATGGGAAAATCCATGCATCTTTCTATTGCATTCAGTGAAGCATCAACGGGTCCATCCCCGGTGGCTGCCTCCGTGATGAAGGCATCACCTTTCCTGAGCTTCATGGTTGCCGTTGAAATCATCCTGTTTCCCGAGTTTATCTGAAAGCTTTCGAGCTGGAAGAATTCCTCAACCCTGAACATTTTATCAAGAAGTATGGCTTCTATGTCTTCAGAAAGAACCTGTTTCTTCTTGTCTGCCAGATCCTTGAATTTGACGAAAGCATCATTGAGGTCTTCCTTTGAAAGCTCATATCCCATTTCCTTCAGTTTTTCTTCAAAAGCATGCCTGCCGGAGTGTTTTCCGAGAACCATATCATTGTGCTTGAGTCCAATGGATTCAGGAGTCATTATTTCGTAGGTTGTTTTTTCAGCAAGAATTCCGTGCTGATGTATTCCGGATTCATGTGCAAAGGCATTCTTTCCTACTATCGCTTTGTTCGGCTGTACATTCACACCTGTGAGGGTACTTACAAGATTACTTGTCTTGCTGATGAGTGTTGTGTTTATACCATGGCTAAATCCGAAGAAATCCTTCCTGGTTTCCATGGCCATGATGATTTCCTCAAGGGCAGCATTACCGGCTCTTTCTCCCAACCCGTTTATTGTGCACTCAACCAGTTCAGCACCGTTCTGTATTGCTGAAAGGGAGTTGGCAACGGCCAAACCCAGGTCATTGTGGCAATGTACGGAAATACCTACCTTTTCTATGCCCTTTACGTTTTCCTTAATATCCTTTATTAATTTGCCGAACTCCTCGGGAGTAGTGTATCCCACAGTATCAGGCACATTGAGCATCACTGCACCGGCTTCAATTGCAGTCTCATATACCTTATACAGAAACTCCCGCCTCGACCTACTTGCATCTTCCGCGGAAAATTCAACATAGTCCGTATATGACTTGGCGCGCTCAACCATCGTCCTTGTTTTTTCAAGCACCTGTTCCTCACTCATCCTTAGCTTGTATTTCATATGAATGTCGCTTGTTGCAATGAAAGTATGGATACCCGGTTTCCTTGCTCCCTTAACCGCTTCCCAAGCAGTATCGATGTCCTTTTCGA
>Ga0180435_10005615_pt1 | contig 12161 bp, 9 predicted proteins | sample SS_ome_3_FD_132467 | JGI IMG/M metagenome (GOLD analysis project Ga0180435, IMG submission 132467) | Hypersaline lake sediment archaeal communities from the Salton Sea, California, USA - SS_3_S_1 metaG | ecosystem: Environmental > Aquatic > Non-marine Saline and Alkaline > Hypersaline > Sediment...
ATTTGAGGAGGGAATCGCCTTTTCCGATTATGACTTACTCCCAGAGGCATGTTTACACTATATCGAACAACCGAAAAAAAGAGAAAAGATCGCATCCAGGGGACACGAAATATTCCGCAAATATTGCCAGGTTGAATTCCTGAAACGTGCCGTTGAAAGGCAAAATTCTTCCCTACAAATATAGGTTTTGAAAATCGCTTTAGTCATAGGCGCGGCCCGTTCCGGAACCAGTATTCTTGGTGAGCTGGCTGACCTGGGCTATGAGAAAGAACACAAAAGCACCCGTGACAACGTTGTCCTTAAGTGAAAAGGCCAGATCCTGCCACGATTGCCTATGTTGGCTGGAACATTGTAACGCGGAATGTTGCCAACAGTTTCATTTTCCGATCAAGCCAACGAGCGACGTGGCAATGGATGGATTAACGGTACGGATCCGTATCCCTATGAGTTCGGATCGTAGATGGTACTTTGAACTTCACGGAGTGCAGGTACGGGGAAACGATCTCTTAATCCCTAAAGTCGACTGCCACTTCACTTCAGCAACCCAACTATCAGTCCATAAGCGATGTCGCTTGCTTACCGCCCAGAATTTATGCGCCGGTCACCCGGAAGGAAAACCGGACATTTGTAAGAATGTGACACTGAAAAATGCCAAAAACGGCAACTGCGACCTGACCCCTAACTGTTTGTTCACGTATAAAACATAATGCGGGTTTCAACAATCTCAACCTTTATCCCTCCCTGAAAACGAATCTGCGAACTTTACACATCAAAAAGGGGAAAGCCCCGTAGGGCCTTCCCCTTTTTTGTTTTCTTGAAAACGGAAACCAATCCTTCCCTCGGCAGTAACCCGCCACCGAAAAAAATCAGCCGATTTTTCTATCCGCTACCCCCTATTCAGCCGAATTCTCCACACCACAACGACCCCAAGGACAATACACATCGTCAGAATCAACCATATCCAAGGTTGTAACAAACCGATTTTATCTATCGCAGTGGCTACACCTCCCACTGTCTGGCCACCGCCGCCTGAAGGCGCATAGTAAGTTCTAATGGCCGGATCCGTGATAAATTGTATGGGATTGTCCTGTGAATCATAGCCGGACCATGGAATGTCAAAACTGTATGTTCCCGGTTCATTGTCCGGACTGACATAAAGCACCGGCCATTCGACCATCCGGTATTTACCGGCACCGATGGTTATGTACCCTTCCAACGATTCCACTGTGACCGTGTCCGGCGGTTCGCCATGCCACTCAAAGGATTGTGAGATCGTTATGTCATTTTCCGTCGGGTTGTGCACAACGGTTTTGAAGATCACCTGGCCCGGAATCCTTGCTCCGATAAACTTATTCATCGCCTTGGCCCACGGTGCAACACAGGCCGGATCATGTCCGTTACAATCCTGGTCCACCCCGTCCCCACACACCTCCGACGCTCCGGGGCTGACCGTATCGTCGTTATCATTGCAGTCACAAGCCGTTCCGTAGCCATCCAGATCGGAATCCGTTTGACTTGCATTGCTTTCTTCCGGACAGTTGTCGCAGGCATCACCTATTCCGTCACCGTCGATGTCGTTTTGACCCGGGTTGTAGGAACTCGGACAGTTATCCACTGCATCCGGTACGGTGTCCCCATCCGAATCGTTCTCCGCAACACCGCATCCCGAAACACCCGGTTCCGTCTTGTCGGGATCGTCCGGGCAATTGTCACTGCAATCCGGTGTCCCGTCGGAATCCGAGTCCGTATCGCTCACATTACATCCACAAGCTCCCGGCGCAATTTTAGTCGAATCAGTCGGACAGGCGTCGTTACAGTCGGGCGTGCCGTCACCGTCCGTGTCCGTGTCCGGGTTACCGCAACCACAAATTCCCGGTTCCGTCTTGCTCGAATCATTCGGACAAGCATCATTACAATCCGCCGTGCCATCACTATCGGAATCGGTATCGGCTACGCCACATCCGCAAATTCCCGGATCAACTTTGCTTCCGTCATTCGCGCAGCCGTCGTTGCAATCAAATGTACCGTCGCTGTCGGTATCCACGTCCACAATACCGCACCCGCAGACACCTTCTTCCGTCTTTTCGGGATCATTCGGACACTCGTCACAGGCATCGCCTGTATTGTCAAGGTCCGCATCATCTTGGTTCGGATTGGATACACCAGGACAATTGTCACAGGCATCACCCAGGGCATCCCCATCCGAGTTGGCCTGGGCAGCATTCGGAGTGTTCACACAATTGTCATTATCATCTAATACACCGTCACTGTCGGCATCCCCTTCGCAGGCGTCGCCCATTCCGTCACCATCTGTATCGGTTTGTGCAGGATTCGACGTGTTTACACAATTGTCTATGCAATCAACAACACCGTCACCATCGGTGTCAAGGCTATCCGAAACCTGGCATCCGCAGATTCCAGGTTCTGTCTTGTTCGGATCTCCCGGACACTGGTCAACACAATCCGCCGTACCGTCTTCGTCGGTATCCGTGTCCGGATTACCGCACCCGCACTGTCCGGCAGAACTCTTATCCCCATCAGAAGGACAGTCGTCGTAACAGTCGAGTGTGCCGTCACCGTCGGAATCGACATCGGCGACACCGCAACCGCAAACGCCGGGAGCTACTTTGTCACCATCATCGGGACACCCATCGTTACAGTCGGCCGTTCCGTCATTATCTGTATCTTCGTCGGAACTACCGCATCCACAGATCCCCGGTTCCGTCTTGGTGGAATCATTGTCGCAACCATCCGTGCAGTCCGGAACACCATCGTTGTCTGTATCGGTATCGGCTACGCCACAACCGCAGAGGCCCGGTTCCGTCTTGGCGGAATCGTTGTCGCAACCATCCGTGCAATCCGGGACACCATCGCCGTCGGTGTCCGTCTCCGGGTTGCCACATCCGCAATCTCCCGGTTCCGTCTTGGCGGAATCATTGGGACAACCGTCATTACAATCCGCGGTGCCGTCCTCATCTGAGTCCGTATCGGGGGTGCCACAATCACACAACCCTCTGTCCGTCTTGTTGGGATCATTGGGACACTCCTCGCAGACATCTCCTCGACTGTCTCCGTCTGCGTTGGCCTGATTAGAATTGGCCGTGTTGGGACAGTTGTCGCACGCATCGCCCAATTCATCACCGTCGCTGTTTTCTTGTCCCGGATTGGTGGTATTTATGCAATTGTCATCGTCATCGATGACACCGTCATCATCCGCATCGCCTTCACAGTCGTCGCCTATGCCGTCTCCGTCAGTGTCGGTCTGGCTCGGATTGTAGCTATTCAGACAATTGTCATCACAATCGGCAACACCATCCCCATCCGTGTCCGTATCCGCTATACCACAGCCGCAAACACCGCCGGTGGTCTTGTTTGAATCATTGGGACAGCCATCGTTGCAATCAGCCGTACCATCCCCATCCGAGTCCGTATCCGGAGTTCCGCAGCCACAGGTGCCAGAAGCGGTCTTGTTCCCATCGTTGGGGCAACCATCGTTACAGTCCGCAGTACCATCACCATCCGAGTCCGTATCGGCAGTGCCACAGCCGCAGAGGCCGGGATCTGTTTTATTGACATCGTTTGGACAGTTGTCATTGCAATCCACCGTCCCGTCGCTATCGGAATCAGTGTCCGGCACACCACATCCACAAATACCCGGTTCCGATTTGGCGGGATCGCTCGGACAATTGTCATTACAATCAGCTGTTCCATCGCCGTCGGTATCCGCGTCTACGTTGCCGCAGCCACAGGCCCCGGGTTGCGTCTTTTCCGGGTCATTGGGACACTCATCGCAAGCATCTCCCTCTTCATCCCCATCGGAATCCGCCTGGTCGTCATTGGGTGTCTGAGGACAGTTATCGCAGGTATCTCCAAAAGCATCTCCGTCCGCATTTCCCTGCTCCGGGTTCGGTAAACCGGGACAATTGTCATTGTCGTTTATGATCCCATCGCCATCACCATCCCCCTCACAGGCATTTCCGATACTGTCACCATCGGTATCTTCTTGTCCCGGATTAGGGGTATTGGGACAGTTGTCGTTACAATCCGCCACACCGTCATTATCTTCGTCGATATCGGCTGTCCCGCAACCACAGGCACCGGATTCGACTTTACCTGGGTCATCCGGACACTCATCGATGCAATCCGGCGTACCGTCACCATCGGCGTCCGTATCTGCAATCCCACAACCACAATCCCTCGGCGCCGTCTTATTGGGATCTTCGGGGCATCCATCGTTGCAATCCGCCGTGCCGTCACCATCGCTGTCCGTATCTGCAATCCCACACCCGCAAGCCCCGGGATGTGTCTTGGTCTCGTCGGCCGGACAGGTGTCAAAACAATCCGCCGTGCCGTCACCGTCTGAATCGACATCCGAAGTGCCACAACCGCATATGCCTTGCTCTGTCTTGTCCGGATCTTTCGGACAGGCATCAAAGCAGTTGGGAGTCCCGTCTCCATCCCCGTCGGTATCCGCCGTCCCACAGCCGCAAACGCCGGGCAAAGTCTTGTTCGGGTCATCCGGGCACTCGTCATTGCAATCCGCCACTCCATCTCCGTCTGAATCCGTGTCTTCCGCCCCACAACCACACTCACCGGGAGCTGTCTTCATAGAATCAGTCGGACAACCATCGTTACAATCCGGCGTCCCATCGCCGTCTCCGTCGTCATCTGCAACGCCGCAACCACAAACGCCCGGCTCTATCTTTGCCGGATCGTTGTCACAATTATCACAAGCGTTCCCGGAGCCGTCGTTATCTGCGTTCGCCTGGTCAGGGTTGATATGATTGGGACAGTTGTCGCAAACATCCCCCAGTCCGTCACCGTCCGAGTCCAACTGATTCCCATTCGACGTATTCGGACAGTTGTCATTGTCGTCTATGATCCCGTCGCTGTCAGCGTCACCCTCACAGGCATCCCCGACACCATCCCCATCGGCGTCCTCCTGTTCAGGATTCGATGTGTTCGGGCACGTATCATTACAATCCTCCACACCGTCGCCGTCCGAATCAGTGTCCGGAATCCCGCAACCACATTCGCCCGGACGGGTCTTGTTCGGATCGTTTTCACAACTGTCATAACAGTCCGGGGTATCATCCCCATCCGAGTCCGTCTCCGCGACCCCGCATCCGCAAACACCCGGGTGGGTTTTCGCGGGATCCAAATCACATTCATCGAGACAATCAGGGGTCCCGTCCTCGTCGGTATCATCCTCCGACTCGCCGCAACCGCACAGGCCGGGATTCACCTTGTTTCCATCGTTGGGGCACCCATCATTACAATCCGGAACACCATCGCCATCTGAATCGGTGTCCGCTACGCCGCACCCACAGACACCCGGGGCGGTCTTATCGGGGTCACCGGCACACCAATCGTCACAATCCGGAACGCCGTCGCCATCAGAATCCATGTCCGGAACACCACAACCACAGATCCCCGGATCTATCTTGTTGGCATCATTCGGACAGGAGTCACAGACATTGCCGACTCCATCTCCGTCCGTATCGTTTTGTTCTTCATTGGAAACGAAGGGACAGTTGTCACAAACGTCACCCAGCATATCTCCGTCGGAATCGGTTTGCTCCGGATTGGAAATCGACGGACAGTTGTCCACATCATCCGTTGCGCCATCGTTATCCGAATCGGCCACCAGCGGGCCCCTGTAGCACCGACAATCGGGTTCATCGTAGTTCGGCGACCGGTCAAGATTCGGGTGTTCGTAATCTGTAGCCCAGGCCAGCCACATACTTTCGACACCCCCGACCTCAGATTTTGCTACTCGAAGATCGATATAGTCTTCGGTTATTCGATAATCGGCTATAGAAGGATCTGTAACCAATCCTCCGGAATAATCGGATTCCCATTCATCGAATACCCCGTTGTCATCCGGGTCATTTAACAGGTAAACATCTCCAGCCCAATCATCCGGGTCCGTATCTTCCACGAACAATATATATTCTGCGTTCTTAAATTCGTCATTCGAGTAGTATCCGTCCCCGTCAAGGTCGATAAACCACTTGTATCTGCCTTCATAAAACCAGTATCGGAAGTTCGGAGTCCGTTTGCACTGCATCCTGAGATACAAATACGAGCTGTCGGAATGGTAGTAGACCTTCTTCACATTTCGGAAATAGAGTATCCGGGTACCCCCAACGGCGTCCGTATCCAGTAAAACCCAGTCATCGTAAGCAGGCCATGTTTGTGCCTGGGCCAGGCCGCTGCACAGACAAACCATCAACCCCACAATCGTACCTACCACTACGGATGATAAACGACGGCTACTCCTCATCTCTTTCCTCCCCGGCCCTCCCTGCGCTTTGCCCAACCCACACCCCTTCAGCGATGATCTCCATACGGTAAAAACACGGGGGTAAACCTAAGCGCTTGACCCTTTGGAATATTTCTATATGCTACTTGGTTATAGCTTCTAAGACGATATAGACGGATCTCTTGTACAATCTTGGATGAAAGCGGGCATAACAACGCATTTTCCCCACCGCGGATCTTTGCTGACTTGCAAAATGCAATACTTGCCGCATAGCTGCAATATCTGTGCAAGCGTTCAGACGACGGAAAGCAATGCAATTTTTTTACGCTATGTCGGGCTCTTATGGGACAAGCTGGCGAGACCAATTAACGACGGGCCGTCATTAAGACAGGAAACTCTTTTGCCAAAAAGGAAAAAAAACGCCACATCAGGGCAAAAAACGTAATATTACCAAAGGAATCGAGCCTTTTAGAACACATTGAGATATAACAAGGACCGTTCCTGCAGTGCCGGTGTGTGTTTTGTGTAAACTGGCAAATACAGTGGTACACATAATGCAGGTCTGAGAATAGGTGATGAAAAAGAAACAGGGACTACCTTCTAGCAGGAAGCCAAGCCGTGAAAAAGACACCTGAAGATAGACATAAAGGCAGTAAAGAAAGTCCGTGCTGTCACGCCGACCCGGCGCGGGTCGACGGAAAAATGGAAAAGGACAAATTGTCACCAGGGTTAACGGAAGCCTCGGGCCTGGTCCGAAAAAGCGACAATGGCGTGGGCCACAAACCGGCAGACGACTCGGGGCCTTTCAAAACAGAGGAGGTCTCGGAAATCATCCCGCCGAAATCGGAAATGCGGCACGGGAAATATAAGAAAAAGACAAGTAAAAAAAAGAGTTTTAACCCCTGGCGCGAGCTGGACAAGGCCTCCAAGAAGAACGTCAGCCGGAGAGACCTTGTCACCGGCCTTTTCAGGTTTTTGCCGCGTCAAGACGACAAGTAGCCGTTTTCCCCGCAGTCCAGCCTTTTTCCCTCGTTGTACTAAACACCCGCCCGAGATTCCCCAATTCGGTTCACTTTCCCTAAAGTTCCTCACCATTATTCCGATAAGATCAGCAAGGGGAATTCCGTATGGAAATTACGAGCTACCATGTCAATAACATATTAAAGGCCTACGGAAAACAGCTGAGCCTGAGCCGACGGGGGGCAAAGCATAAGGAGCTATCCCCTATGAATCGCTCGGAAAGTATTACCATTTCCGGCGAGGCCAAACGAAAGTCGGTAATCGAAAAGGTGACGGCGGACATCGTCGATCGCATTGTCCATTCCGGACCCCAAAACCGCATGGAAAAAGAGGCGTTTCAAGAACTTCAAAATGAATACGGCAATGAACTCATCACGGAAGAAGTCAGCAATACCGAGTTGGTATTCAAGGTCATCGACAAAGATAACGGAGAGGAACTCAAAACCCTTTCCTTGGAAGATTCGAATGTGTTAAAAAGCAGATTGGAAGAGATTACGAAGGGCAAGGTCAACACCAACATGCTTTGATGGCGTCGTAAAAAGTCCAATATCTGCGTTGCGCTGCATCCCTCGTCACTGCGACGTACGCTAAGTACGTCTCATTCCTCTGGATTTGCGGCGCCTTGATCTTGAACTTTTTACTTAGCCATCTAAAATCGGACTTTTTACGACTTGATCATGCTTTGATGGTCTGATAAAAGGGGGGGCATAAGCCATGAAAATAACGGGAAACGGCGACATTACCAAATACATCAACGACGCAACCGTCAATAAAACGCAGGAAACGGGCAAGGGCAACAACGTCGCGGCACCCGATGCCGCTCCCGACGCGAAAAAGGACACGGTTGTCAATTTGTCCCAAAAATCGAGGGATGTGCAAGCGGCTCAAAAAGCGGTTGAAGCGCAACCCGACATCCGCGCAGAGAAAGTGCAAACGATTGCTGATAAGATCAGTAATGGCACGTATAGGGTAGACCCCGAAAAGACGGCGGAAAAAATTATGCAGGCCTTCTTTGAAGAAATGGCCTAGCCGGCGGACGGCCTTATGCGACCGCCATCCGGCGACAAAAACCTAAATCACCCCTCTGCCCCCGTCAAATAGACGGGGGCATTTTTTTGTAGGATCATCTCCCGATTAGTTGTAGTCAGTTAAGGCAAAATGGGTGATTTATTTCCAACTTAATCAATACAGTCGCAAAGGATTCCCCGATGGGGGGATCTGCGACTAGGGCTCAAGGGTGCGAGGATTCAAGACAAGTATCTGGAAATAAGAAGGATCGGTTGTTTCAATTCCTCAAATATTCTTGCAGTAGAATAACTCGAAGGTAGTGCCGGTCATCAGTCAAAATTGAGTTTGGGATCTGGTTTCTTTCTAATGGAACCGCGATTCCGCCAATCCTGTCTGATTTCAGCATTGAAACAAGACCCGCCCCCGTTTTTTTTAGTCGCCAGACAAAACGAAGGCTCCGCTTTCGTTTGTTACAAACAAAAACAGATTCTTTCCCTTCGCGTCCTTCGCGTCTGCGGAGAGGCCAAAACAAAATAGTCTGCGCGGTCTGCGGACGCTTGCGACACTTGATCAAGCTGGCGGGGTAATCTGATCTTCGGCAAGCGGTGGCACATCCGGCACTATCGCCTCAAGCAGTTTCAAGGCTTCTTCGGGAGACGGCGCCTTCTTAATTCGGTCCTTGAGCGCCCTTTCTGCCTCCTTGTAGGCTACATCCTTTGTTAGGGTATACAAAATGTAGTTGTTCATTGACATTTTGCTACGTTGTGCTTCTGCCCGTATTTTTTCCCGCAGTTCCTCTGGAAGTCTCAGCGTGTATCCGCCGCTCATCGTTTACACCTCCAAATTTGCAGCAATTCTCCGGGCGTCATCACCCTAATGCCATATGGCTGTGTGACTGCCGGAGGAAAATCCTTCTTGTTGAATGTAATAATATGCGTACAGTTTCCCGAAACGGCACACTCGAAAACCTTATCATCCGTTAAATCCTGCAAGCTGGGCCGTATCTGCACGGGACGCAGTATGGTCCTGCCCATAGCAAAAAGAGCGTCCAGAATCCTCTCGCAATTTTCCTCTGACACCTTCAAGAACCCGGCAGCAATTTTCTCATGGATTTTTCCTTCGTATTCAAGGGCAAGCAAAGGAGAAATCGCCCAAGGCAAACTCCCGGACAGAATGCCATTCAACAACTGAAATGAAGCCCCGTTTTTGGAATACAGGGCCGAAATAATGACATTCGTATCTAGGACTACCAACATGACATCATATATGATAGCTTATATGACACCGACGTCAACCCCAAATGATCTACTTAACCGGTATCCGACCCTGGAAAAACAGGATATCCAAGCTGCGTTGCTTTATGCTGCCGATACTATGGCTGAAAAACTCATAGGCCTGCCAACCGGGACCTAGCCCTGAGTATCCCGGAAATAAAATTTCTCGCTGATGAAAGCTGTGATTTTGCTGTAGTATAGGAGCTTCGGTCTCGTGGACATGATGTAGTCTGTGTGTATCTGAGACTTTACCCGGAACCCCGGATCTTGATGGTTTCAATCCAAATGGTCCCTTGGCTGATGAAATCTGCAATCACGGCCTCCGAGAAGCTGCCAATGCCGACCACTCCGATGAAATCGTAAAAACTCTTTTGCGAACGACTTTTACGATTTCATCACCCCCCACAAGCGAAAAGGCCCACGTCCCACTCACAGAGATAGTCGGGACCATTGTGAAACCTTGAGTCCGGCCGGTCACTTACACGGACTATCGTTTTCCCCTGATTTCAAACAGCAAGACCTTGCCGAATAAAAAAAACGCCTGTTGACTTCCCGGTTTTGTCGAGTATACTGGACTTATTGGGCTACATTCCGTCGACTATTGTCGACAGAAAGGAGGGGGCATGCTCGAAGATCTTTTCAATATACAAAACAGAATCACCTCGGACACGCCTGTCCGTTTTAAGCGAAGCCTTTACGAAAGAATAAATTGGAATCGCCGAATGGTCATCATCACAGGGGGAAGAGGAACCGGTAAAACGACAATGGTACTTCAGCATTATCTCGAAAGATACGGGAATATCAAAAACTGCCTCTACATATCAGCGGATAACCCGCTTGTCCTAAAAAGCGGCCTCTATGAAATCGGCGTAGAGTATTTCAAGTATTACGGGGATTGTTTGATTATCGATGAGGTTCACAAACAAGCGGATTGGAGCATCGATATTAAGGCCTTATATGATGCCTACCCCAAAAAGCGGTTCATCCTGTCGGGAAGCTCCACTCTGAACATTATGTACGAAAAAGGCGATCTTTCTCGGAGAAGCACACTCTACTGCTTGCAACCTCTTTCTTTTAGAGAATACCTTGAGTTGAAGTACGAAAAAACGCTTAGCACCTACACGCTTCCTCAAATTTTGTCCGATCATCTGGAAATAGCTTCCCATTTCTCTTCTGAATTCAAGCCCATACTCGCTGAATTTAACAGGTTCTTAAGGCACGGCAGTTATCCTTTTTTCCTTCATTGTTCCGAGAATGAATATTTCTCTATCCTATCGAATGTCATAGACAAGATCATTTACAAGGACATCTCGACGCTAAAATCACTAAGATCCGTTTCCAGCCTAAAATTGAAAAAACTGCTCGCCTTTATTGCGACAAGCAAAATCCCTCTGTTTAATATTGAATCGCTCAAGGTTGAAATTGGTGTATCGAAAGACACACTATACGAATACTTTGACTTGCTAGACAGATCGGAGCTCGTGAAAATTGTAAGGACACAGTCAAAAAATGCCCGAGTCTTTAAGAACTCAAAGGTGCTTTTTAAAAGCCCCAATCTCTATTATGCCATCGCCTTTGAATCGTGGAAAGCAGACGCCGACAGGGGCAACATCAGGGAAGCATTTTTCGCCTCTCAGTTATCTGCTGATTATCATGTGCTCTCTTCCCCTAATACGGATTTCTCCGTACTGTTCAAAAAAGACAGATTCGAAATTGAGGTCGGCGGGAGGGGAAAAAAGAAAAAGCAACTTCGCAATCTAAAAAATGCATATATCTTCAAAGACGGCATCGAGATTGGTGCGGGAAATGCCGTGCCGCTCTACCTTGCAGGTCTTTTGTACTGAAAACCAGAACGAGATATGCGCTGTGTCAAATATTTGACGCAACTCCGATACAACACAAAAACCCCGGCGAGCATTGCACTCGCCGGGGTTCCTGACTTCACCCTGATCTCTTCTGAACACCGTCGGCCGGAAAAGAAAACTACAACATCCGTCACGCCTCAGCTGCGGCATGGCTGGCGATAAAGCTTTCCAGCCGAGCGGCCTGTTCGTCCGTAAGGTCACCAAATTCCAAACCGTGACGTCTTGGAGATAAGGAGCCAAATGGAATCTTTGCAATCTCAAAGTCGGAAACCGCCCGAATGGGCAGCCCGCGTAGGTAGAACTTGTCTCGGGCAGAGGCGATGGTCAGCTCTTTTGCTTCCGGCGGGAGGGCCTTGTCGGCCAGGTACCTAAACGACAGCCCGTTCATGCTGATGTCGATAATGTCCCCCACAACAGTCGAATGCGGGCCCGGCGGCGTAACCAAGGCAACCCCCCCATCCATTACCTTAAACCGCTTGTCTCGTCTTCTCTCTGCCAATTCGTTGCTCGTTTGCATAACAGATCATCTGTCCTCAAGTCGATTTATACCCCGGGTTTTTGCAATTTTGGGGCCAGTCCAAAGACAAGGGGCGGGCGCTCCGCCCGGCTCAACGGATCAGGGGACAAGGCCTTTAGATTGAACGGAAATCCCAGCGACTCACGTATCGCTCCCAAACTTGAACGGCCACACGATGCAATCCGTTGAACACGATGAGCACACCCCAGGCG
>Ga0180435_10005616_pt1 | contig 12157 bp, 13 predicted proteins | sample SS_ome_3_FD_132467 | JGI IMG/M metagenome (GOLD analysis project Ga0180435, IMG submission 132467) | Hypersaline lake sediment archaeal communities from the Salton Sea, California, USA - SS_3_S_1 metaG | ecosystem: Environmental > Aquatic > Non-marine Saline and Alkaline > Hypersaline >...
AATGCGGCCACTTTCTGTGCATCTAAACCGATAGATTGGGCGTCTGACATTCGGTGATTGGACATACAATTCTCTCTTTTTCTGAAGTGGAGCGGGTGCTGAAAATGGTGCTGCTAAGCGTACCGAGCGGCGCGCGGAGATGCGAGCCCCGGGAAAAACACAAAAGCCAGGTCGATAGGTGAGAAATAGGCTGAGATTCCCTAGAATCAACCCTCAGTTTTTCAGGTCTGATCTATGAACATATTGTCCGGGCTTGCCGAATCCATCGGCAACACGCCGCTGATTCGCATCGACAGTTTGTCTGCGGAAACCGGCTGCGAGATTCTTGGCAAAGCTGAATTCATGAACCCGGGCGGTTCCGTCAAAGACCGTGCAGCGCTCTGGATGGTGCGGGACGCCGAACGCAGGGGCGTGTTGCAGCCCGGCGGTACTGTGGTGGAAGGCACTGCCGGCAACACCGGCATCGGCCTGGTCCACGTCTGCAACAGCCGCGGCTATGACACGGTGATCTACATGCCTGACAATCAATCCGACGAAAAGGTCAACATCCTGCGCACCCTGGGCGCAGAAGTCCGCGTTGTACCTACCGTGCCTTATGCTGACGATAACAACTTTCAGAAGCAGGCCGGGCGCTACGCAGAGACACTGGATAATGCGGTCTGGGCCAACCAGTTCGACAATATTGCCAATCGACAGGCGCACATGGAATCAACCGGACCTGAAATATGGGCACAGACAGACGGTAAGCTGGATGCGTTTACCTGCGCCGTGGGCACCGGCGGCACACTTGCCGGCGTTTCACGGTATCTGAAAGCACAATCAGAAGACGTGCAGATCTGGCTCACTGATCCCTATGGCAGCGCACTGTATAACTGGGTAAAAACAGGCGAAGCGACCATGACGCCAGGACCTTCAATCACAGAAGGTATCGGCAACTCACGTATCACAGACAATCTGGCTGACACGGTCATCGACGATGCAGTGCAGATACCAGACCAGCCAATGGTCGATATGGTCTATCGCATGCTGGAAAAAGACGGCTGGTTTTTCGGATCAAGCACCGGTATTAACCTCTGCGGAGCGGTAGAGATAGCGAAACGCCTCGGCCCGGGCCATACCATAGCAACGATACTGTGTGATGATGGCAGCAAATACATGTCACGCCTGTTCAATCCGGAATTTCTCACCGAGAAAGGTTTATTCAGACATACACCATCCTAAGGGCTTTTATGCAGATTCACGCCGCGCCGTTAACAAAATTTGTCAGCGAAATATTCGTAACCGCAGGCGCCAGCCCGGGTGACGCACAGGAGGTTGCCAGCCATCTGGTTGAAGCCAACCTGAAAGGTCACGACAGCCATGGTATTGGCATGACGCCCGCCTATGTGGGCAATATAAAAGCCGACCTGCTGAAAGTGGGTGCCCAGGCCAGTCTGATTAAAGACAGCGGTGCTGTCATGGTCATCGATGGTCAATTCGGGTTTGGACAGGTGGTTGGACGTCAGGCGACAGACATGGCCATTGAGCGCGTTAAAACAACCGGCGTTGTCTGCGCCGGGGTACGTAACTGCCATCATCTGGGTCGCATTGGCACCTATGCGGAACACTGCGCTGCCGCAGGCCTGGTCTCCATTCATTTTGTCAACGTTGTCGGACACGCGCCGCAGGTATCACCCTATGGCGGGCGCGATCGACGCATGACCACTAACCCGTTCACCTGCGCGGTCCCCCGTCACGATGCGCCGCCGGTTGTACTGGACATGGCCACCTCAGCGGTTGCGTTAGGCAAAGTCCGGGTGGCATACAATGCCGGCAAAGAAGTACCCGCCGGCGCCCTGGTGGACCACGAAGGCACCCCGACCACCAATCCAGCGGTTATGTATGAAGAACCGTTTGGTGCGCTCGGCCCGTTTGGCCAACACAAAGGTTATGGCCTGGCCGTTATGTGCGAACTGCTCGGTGGCGCGCTGGCCGGGGAATGGACTGCACAGCCGGAAAATCACCGCAGCCACCATATCGTGAATCATATGTTCATGTGTGTCATAGACCCTGAAGCGTTTGGCGGCCTGGACAAATTTAATCACGAAGTGGACGCCATGGTGGATTATCTGCACAGCACCACCCCCGCAAAAGGCTTCGACAAAGTACGCGTGCCCGGCGATCCGGAACGTGAAAGCAAAGCTTTGCGCGAAGCCGAAGGCATTCCTATCGACGACACAACCTGGACCGGGCTGCTTAAAGCCGCAAACAGCGCGGGTTTAAGCGATGCACAGATCGACGCGCTGATAAAAACCTGATGAAACATGCAGCCGCCTGCCTGTTTGCGCTGATGTGGCTTGGCTGCCTGTCTGCTGCTGCCAGCACACCCAACCTGCTGCTGATTTATGTGGATGACTTAGGTTACGGGGACCTCGGGCACTATGGACACCCCGTTATCAAAACCCCTCATATCGATGCGCTTGCGCACAGCGGCGTCACCCTGACCCAGTACTATGCCCCTTCACCCCTGTGCTCACCTTCCCGAGCAGCCCTGTTAACCGGAAGGCACCCATATCGCACCGGCATCCAAAGCTGGATTCCTCAGGGCAGCAACATCTTCCTGCAAGATGAAGAACTGACGCTTGCAGAACTGCTGCAAGAAAATGGCTACAAGACTGCCCTGATTGGCAAATGGCATCTCAACTCTGACCTGGGTGACGCCACTCAGCCGCAACCCAACGATCAGGGTTTTGCATACTTCTATGGACACAATGCTTTTCAGATTCCTACCAATAGAAACCCAACAAACATCTATCGCAATCGCGAAGCGCTTCCTGAACAAAAAGGTTATACCGCTCAGCTATACGCAGATGAGTCCATCACATGGCTGAACCAGCAGGCGGAAGAGCCCTTTTTCCTCATGCTGAGCATGGCAGAGCCACACACCAGCATCGAAAATCCGGACCAGTACAACGATCTATACAAGGCGTATACCAAGGGTCCCATCGTACCTATTGTCTCTGGCACCACGGAACCGCCTAAAGACAAACTCATTCCGCGCGGTCCGGGTGAGTACTACGCAAATGTTACTTACATGGATGCGCAGATCGGTCGCGTACTGGCGTGGCTACACGACCGACCGGAAATCGAGCAGACAACCATCGTTGTGTTTGCCAGTGACAATGGGCCAGTCACCAGCGACTGGATCAACTGGTGGGAAGTGAACGCTTATGGGAGCACCGGTGGATTCAGGGGCCGCAAACATTACCTCTATGAAGGCGGTATCCGGGTGCCTGGCATCATTCGCTATCCGGGCAAAATCCCAGCAGGCAGCAGTGTCTCTACCCCTGTGGTGGGTACCGATCTGTTCAGCACGTTACTTACCTGGCTTGACGTAGCCGTGCCGACGGACAGACCCATTGATGGCCGGGATATGAGCCGCACCCTGATGCAGACAGGTGTGCACGCACCTGAATCGCCTGAAGTATTTCTCTGGGCCTTACCTTCTCAATCACCGCTTGAATACGCTCTGAGGTCCGGCGACTGGAAACTACTGCTTAGTGCTCAACAGCAGCCAGGTGCCCTGTTTGATCTGGCCACCGATCCGTTAGAGCTTTTCAATCTCATCGAGCAGCAACCCCAGCGCGCAAACGAACTGCACCAGCTGTTTCTCAAAGAAATTGCAGCTATTCGTTCAGACCCGCTGCTTCAACAGGACTCAATGAGCAGGCCTGACGCCGTTACGGGCAAATAGCGCAAACAGTCGTTCCCAGTGTCGCTCTGCTGACGCCTTTTCATAGATGTTTTCGCGCAGCGGAAAGACAAAGCCGTGTAAAGTGCCGGGATACCATTCCACTTCGTAGCGGACACCTGTGCCGCCGAGATATTCATCCAGACCCTGCACCATCTCTGGCGGCGCCCACTCATCAGTCTCCGCGCAGCCAAAGTAAACTTCGCCTTTAATTTTATCCGCGTCGAGATGTGGTGAATCTGCTGCGTCACTGAACAGCCGCACACCATGGAATGATGCACTGGCGGCAAGACGTTCGGGAAATGCAGCGGCGGCGGCAAAGGCAAAAGGCCCGCTCATACAGTAGCCGACACACCCCGCAGGTCCCTGCGCTGCTGCGGCATCACTCTGGGCATACTCAAACAGCGCCGCAATGTCTTCACACACCATGGCATTGCTCAGCGAGTTCATATGGCCGAACATTTCTTCCCGTTTATCCGGCGCCATCATGAATTCACGGGTACGACGATAATACAGATTCGGCAACATCACGTAGTAGCCAACCGTAGCAATCCGCCGCGCCATGTCATGCAGTTCTTCGCGTTTGCCTGGCGCATCCATCAGAAAAATAACAACCGGGTGTGGGCCGTGCCGCTCTGGCGCGGCGATAAATGTGTTCATCTGCCCATCCGGGCGAGAGATATCTACGTGTAGTTCCTGCATCGGTTCAAGCCTCAGGTGTTGCTGTCACGTGGATCGAGGCGCAACAAGTAGCGGGGAGGAAATCCGGTAAGAATTCGAAACGCGGTTGGCAGACTGTGCTCTGCGTTTACCCGATCGTATTCTGCTCCGGACACCTCCACAGCCTGGTAGGGATTCTCGACATCATCAATCGTCACCGTTACAGCCGGATTATCCAGGATCTGGTTGTACCAGGCCCGAGGCCAGTGATTGACCGCGACATAAAGGTTGTTTTCACTTTCCAGCCTGGCAACTACCCGCGGCGTACGCTCACCGCTGTCGTCTGTAGTAGTGATGATCATCATGCCCTCACCATAGGGCTGCGCGATACCCAGCCAGGTTTCAAATGCGACCACAATGCCTACGTAAACCAGAAACAAAATGCCGATAATTTTAAGCGCTTTCATAATCAGTCTCCCCTCATTGAAGCCACATAATGGCTTGGCCAGGCGACTGACACAATCATAATTGCCTTGCCAGCAACGCTCTGACTGTAGATTATTAAAGCAGATATACGATGATGAGGGAGGCGATATGGACGCTCACGAGCCAGTTGCATATATCGAACGTACACGCCGCTATTACGAAGCCCAGGGGTTTGAACACGCCTATCAGTACGCACACTATGATGAAACGCCATTTGTCCGCCCGGCTAAGCCGCTATCCGAGTGCAGAGTTGGCCTGATTACCACCGCCAGCCTCACCCACCGTCCGCCGTTATCACCGCGCAACGTGGCTTCAACAGACATCACACCACCGCCGGCAAGCTTATTCACCGATGATCTATCATGGGACAAGCAGGCCACACATACCGAGGACCTGAACAGCTACTGTCCTCTTGCGACCCTGCAGAGTCTGCAAGCTGAAGGCTACATAGGCGAGGTGTGTGATCGTCTGCACTGCGCGCCCACCGAGTACAGTCAGCGATCAACCCTCGAGAAAGATGCACCGGAGCTGTTACAGCGGTTGCGGGAAGATGGTGCTGACGTTGCTCTGCTGGTGCCTTTGTGACCCGTATGCCATCAGACCGTGAGTCTGATAGCGCGCGTACTTGAAGCCAACGGAATACCGACTGTGATCATTGGCTCAGCAAAAGATATCGTTGAGCACTGCGGTGTGCCTCGCTATCTGCACGTGGATTTCCCGCTGGGCAATCCGTGTGGCAAACCCTGGGATCGAGACATGCAGGATCGGATCGTCCGGCAGGGTTTGAGCCTGCTGCACAGCGCAACCGCGCCCAATCAGACGGTCTTCAGCCCTGAAACCTGGGGATCTGACCAGTGGCGTCGTCAATATATGGAAGTCAATGACGAGAATCGCGCAGAACTGGCCCGCAAAGGTGAGCAACTTCGTATCGATCGCTCTGTACGGGAACGCCGAACAGTTTGATCCGTTTGCACCACTGGTAAAGCGCACCCTGCCTTAGTATTGTGGCACCCGCTGAAACCCAGCAAATGCAACCCTGCGCAAACAGCAGGGTTGCGCAAGACTGCAAGATTGTGTGATAGAAAAGGATACCCAGGTTGCCCGGATCAGACCTTAAAAAAGCAGGCCTCAAAGTGACCCTGCCTCGCCTCAAAGTGCTGGAGGTGCTCGAACAGGCAGAGCCACACCATATGAGCGCCGAAGACGTTTATAAGAATCTGATGCAATCTGATGATGGCGTTGGCCTGGCCACTGTCTACCGGGTTCTGACGCAATTCGAAACTGCCGGCATTGTCGAACGCCACAATTTTGATGACGGCCATTCCGTGTACGAACTGGCGGACGATAAACACCACGACCATATGGTTGATATCGAAAATGGCTCGGTTATCGAGTTTGTAAATGAGCGCATTGAAGCTCTGCAACAGGAAATTGCCGAAGAGCATGGTTTTGAACTGGTTGATCACGAACTGGTTCTGTACGTGAAGAAAAAAGACAGCGCTTGACGTTCTAAAATGGAAGATATCTGCGGGTATCAGCCACATATTCAGCAAATTTCTCACCATGCAGGCTCTGCAGATACGGCTCTTCAATTTTTCGCACAATCACCTCAATACTGCCCCAGCAGATCAGGGCACATAGCCACAACGCCGGGTGTGGCAGGCTCACTGCCATCCCGATCCAGTAAAGTAGAATGCCAAAATAAATCGGATTGCGAGACCGAGCGTAAAGACCTGTACAAACCAGTTCTGTTCGCTCAGATGGATCAACACCAATTCGCCACGAGCGGCCCATCTGTACCTGCGCTACCAGGATGACCAGAATACCGACTAAACCAAGCGTGAATGCCAACCCTGACAACATGGGACCACCCAGTTGAGCTACTTCCAGCTTTTCAGAATAGTGGCTCACAATCAGTGCCGCGCTGAGTGCAAATGACAGCACAAACATCAGCCCGGGAATGATCTCAGAGGCTGGCGCAGTAGGCTTTGCCAGCCTGACACCGTGATCTCCGGTGAAATAATATTGCAGCAGGATCCGGCCGATAACGGCAAAACTCAGAAACATTGCAAATAGTAATAAAGCCATGGTCTGCAAACTGTTTGTTGACGATGGAACAAACTATAATTGCTCTAGTTACTAGAGGTTCAAGCGGTTTTTTGCATGTTTACCATTGGTGAAATCTCAGCTCGGGTTGGCGTGAAAGTGCCCACCATTCGTTACTACGAAAAAATGGGACTGCTTGCGGAACCCTCAAGGAGTTCAGGCAATCAGCGACGCTATTCGCAAAAAGAGCTTGAGCAACTGGGCTTCATCAAACACGCCCGGGACCTGGGCTTTCCCCTGGACACCATCCGCAGTCTGATCAGCTTGAGCCAGACCAGACACAATGACTGCAGCACTGTTGACGAACTCGCCAGCCAACATCTGCAGCAGGTGCGCAATCGCCTGAGCCTGCTGACAAAACTTGAAACAGAGCTGGAACGCATTGTAGGAGGCTGCCAGGCAGGTGTTGTCGAACAGTGCTACGTGATTGAATCGTTAGCACATCACGAACTTTGCCTGGGCAGTCACCGCAAATGAGCCAGTCAGCATAATGGCTCAATCCTTGCTTGGGTCAACGGACCTCAGGACACCACCGATCATCTTCGGCTCAATGGCCAGAGGCGTCCATGATGACGCCGCTCGGGTTGAGGTCTTGCAGTGCGCGATAGCAAACGGACTGACCACTATCGACACTGCACCACTGTACGATTTTGGTCAGGCTGAACGGCAGATTGCCCTGGCGACACAAGAACTGCCTGACGATGCTGTGCAGATTTTTACCAAAGTCGGGCTGCGTTGGGATGCGGGAGACCATGGCGATATTCACTTCGAATTTACGGATAAGAACGGCAGCAAACGTGCCGTCAGACGAAACTCGAGACCTGAATCAATTTGTTGGGAAGTAGAGCAGAGCCTTGAACGGCTGCAGCTTGAGACTCTTGATCTAGTGCAGATCCACCAGCCTGATGAGCACACGCCTCTTAACGAAACCATGAGTGCCCTGCTTGACCTCCGCTCGGCGGGCAAACTCCGTCATATCGGAGTTTCAAATTTCTCCCCTGCCCAGGTTAAAACAGCCCGGCGAGCACTGGCCGACGTGCCTCTGGCGAGCATACAGAATGAATACAGCCTGGTAAGACGTCAGATTGAGGCGCAGCTGTTGCCGTTATGCATGGCGCAGGATATCGGCGTGCTGGCTTATTCACCGCTGGCCGCCGGTGTACTGACTGGAAGCAGCAAAGTACAGATTACACAGCCTATGCAACAGGTGATCGACACCACACTGAAACCGCTGGCGGCGGAACACGGGGTAAGCCCTGCTGCTGTCGCGCTGGCCTGGGTCTATCAACAGCCAGGCGTCACTGCTGCCATCGCTGGAGCCAGCACAACAGCACAAGTGCTGGAGCAGGCCAGCGCTTTGGACCTGAATCTGTCCGAGCAAACGCTGAAGCAACTGACTGATGAATTTGCAACCTCGCCCCTTGAGTATCATGAGTTTTTACCGAAAGGCGTTTATCGTCGAGCCAGACGGCTGATGGGAAAAACGTTAAGGAAACTGGGGCTGAAGAACTAGCGGCGCTACTTCTCCAATTCATAGGTGTAGCCTACCACCGAAGCCACATCATCCGGTTCAAGAGACAGATACAGCGCGTTTGCGGGTTGGTTATCCACTTCTGTAGCCAACCAGACTTCTTCACAATCCGCCTCTTCCGCCAGCTTGATGAGCTTCTGCATGATCGCCTTGCCCACCCCCTTCTGGCGATGATCAGCGCAGACATCAACTTCATCCACATAGAGCCAGCGCTCGTGCGCATAGGGTTTGATCTCGAAACGACCTGAAGCAATACCCAGCAGGGTGTTGCGCACATCTTCCTCGTAACAGGCAACAAACAGTGTGTCCTGACGATCCAGATAAGCCAGCAGCGCACTGCCGTCGTACTCAGATATTTCGTTAGCTTCGTCCCAGGTTGCATCATTTATGTCTTGTGCAAGTTTCTGCAGATCATCGGCTTGAGTGATCACAACCACCTTCATCAGTTCATATACTCCTGCCTGAAACCCGGCTCGCCTGGTTGCACCTGAAAACTCGCCAGGGTGCGCACCGCTGATTGCAGATCTTTCATATCGTCAATCGCACGTGCCTGGGTTGTCCATACCCTGCTGTCAAGTTCATGTAACAGGTAACCGCGATAGACCGGATCGTAAAACCTGACCTGCGGGTTATTAGGCAGGTTGTCCGTAACCGGCTGAGCCAGTGGCGGGGGCCAGTTTGCGCTGAGCGCAGAAGTCACAAATTCAACCAGCGGAAACTGCTCATCAGGCAGAGTAGCTCGCGCACCATCCACCGCCCAGAAAGAATGCACGTCGCCGCTCAGAATCAATGGGTGTCCACATTTCGCTTCCGCGAAAGCGCGCGCGACGCGTTCCCGATTCGCAGGATAAGCATCCCACGCCCCAATGTAGCGAAGGTCTTTACCGTTGTGCTGATAGGTGAAAGGCAGAAACGGCCCTGGAGACGCAAGCACATTCCAGCGCTTCTTATTTTCCCTGATGGTTTTCGTCAGCCAACGCTCCTGCGCTTCGCCCAGCATGGTGCGTTCATTTGCAAACACAGCCTGGCAACGCTCCCGGTAGTTACCAAAGCCATAATTCGCATCATACTCCTCACTACACACTTCACGTTTATCGCGAAACTGCCTGGCATCAAGCAGGCTGATCTGGGCCAGGTTGCCCAGGGTGATACACCGCTTGACCTCAAAATGATTATCCCCTTGCACATGGTATCCACGCACCGGCATGTGTTCGTACCAGGCCTGGTAAGCGGCAGCCCGCTGCTGCGCCTTGGACGGATCGTTATCTTCCAGGGCATCATGATTATCGATAGAGACAAAAAAAGGTATCTGAGCGTGGGCGTGCTGCAGATCTTTGTCACTTTTATACAACGCATGTCGGCGTCGGTACTCATCAAGTGTGGTTGGCGCGGTTTCGGTGTCGTGTTTTCTGAAGGTCTCACCAAACGAGGTATCGTAAATATAGTCCCCCAGGTGAATGACAAAATCCGGGTTGTCATCAACCATGTGTCGATAGGCTACAAAATGACCGTGGCTGTAGTTCTGGCACGACGCGGTTACGAAGCGTGCGCGGTTTACCGCGTGCTTACTGTCGGGCAGCGTCCTGGTGCGTCCGACCGGTGATGCGTAGCCCGCAACATGAAACTGATACCAGTACGCCCGAGCCGGCTCCAGATCGTCAATCTCGACATGCACGGCGTGCGCCCAGGCCGACTGAGCCACAGCTTCACCCCGGCGCACAATCCGGGACAGATCCGGCGTCTCTGAGAGCACCCAGTGAACCGCGACACTCTGGTCAGGCATGCCGCCATTGGCTGCCTGTGGCGCGGGCGCAAGTCGGGTCCACAGGACCGTGCTGCTGTCCGTCACGTCACCGGAAGCTATACCCAGGGTGAAGGGGTCAGCGAATAATTTACCCTCAGCGTAGCCAGACTGAGCCAATGGGGCAGCACCCAGACCGACAAGGGTTCCCAGTAGAAACTTTCTTCTATCCATAAGCTGTTCAGGCCTCTTTCATGCCTCTTTCTTCATGCAAAAGTAACGCCTGAAGCGCATCTGCAACAATTTGAAATATTCTCTGTCACGTACGTCACACTTTTTGTAAAGTATCACCCGAAAATCCAGTCCACCAAGGAACAATAATGCCCCAGCGTCCGTCGCTCCCTCAATCTATCACAATGAGCTTAGCCGCAATCGTTTGCGTGCTCATCAGCCTCCCATTACAGGTCCAGGCGGCTTCAGGCCAGCAGAAAGTCCTGGAAGAAATTGTTGTCACCGCACAACGGCGGGATGAAAGCATTCAGGAAGTACCTATTTCTATCACCAGCCTGTCTGGTGATCGATTGAACGCCAGATTTGCAAGCGGTGAAGACATTCTGGCTTTATCCAGTGCTGCACCGGGCCTGTACATCGAAACGTCAAATGGCCGCCTGGCGCCACGTTTCTACCTTCGAGGTCTGGGTAACGCCGATTTCACAGCGGCTGCATCACAGCCTGTATCACTCGTGTTTGACGACGTGCCGATGGAAAAGTCGGCTCTGAAAGGATTTCCGCTGTTTGATATGGCGGATATCGAGATTATTCGCGGCCCACAAGGCACCCTGTTTGGCCGCAACACCACCGCGGGTATCGTCAAAGTCGATACACGTCGCCCAACGGCTGAGACCGAAGGTTACCTCACCACTTCAGCGGGCAACTACGGCACGTTTAATGTTGAGGGTGCTGTCGGCGGAACACTGATAGAGGACGTCCTGACCAGCCGCGTTTCATTTCTTCGCCAGAAGCGTTCGGACTGGGTGGACAACGGTTTCACCGGTGAAGATGAAGCGCTGGGCGGATTCAACATCAGCGCTGCACGCATTCAGTTCGAGTGGACCCCGCGCGACGATCTGAGTGTATGGTTCATGCACCAGCGTCAGGATTCGGACAGCACCACCAGCCTGTTCCGGGCAAACGTGCTCAGTCAGGGCAGCAACAGCCTGAACCGCAACTTCGATCGTGACACCGTATTCTGGGATGGTGGTGACGGCAACGAAGGTCGCATTGACTCCAGCGGTACAACCCTGAAAGTGGACTGGGACATCAATGCAGATTACACGCTGACCTCAATCACTTCCTTCCAGGACATCAGAGACCGATTCGGCCGCGGCGACATAGACGGTGGTTTTGGTTGTGTCTTCACCTGTAGCGGACCTGCCGGACCAGCCAGCGACCCGTTCTCGCCGTTTGCCTCACCCTTTGTCGTAAACGTTGATACCGGTGGTGACATCGATCTTGAGCAGTACACACAGGAAGTTCGCCTCGCAAGCAACTTCGAAGGGCCGATGAACTATCAGGTAGGTGTGTTCTACTTCAAAGATGATTTCTTCGGCACAGCCGCAAACCAGAGTGCTGGGGCGACCGAGTTTCAAACCGGATCCACAGCAAACATCGAAAACACCAGCATCGCGTTCTTCGGACAGGGCAGCTATGACTTCACTGACAAGCTGACTATCACCGCCGGTGTGCGATATACCGACGATGAGAAAGAAGCAGTCAACATTCGTTTCGCTGGCGGCGTTCCGGATGAAGTGCTGCCAAAAATCGAGCTCGACGACGATAACATCAGTTGGGATCTGGCCTTCTCCTACGCCGTAACCGAAGCCGGTCAGATTTACGGCCGCGT
>Ga0180435_10005619_pt1 | contig 12155 bp, 9 predicted proteins | sample SS_ome_3_FD_132467 | JGI IMG/M metagenome (GOLD analysis project Ga0180435, IMG submission 132467) | Hypersaline lake sediment archaeal communities from the Salton Sea, California, USA - SS_3_S_1 metaG | ecosystem: Environmental > Aquatic > Non-marine Saline and Alkaline > Hypersaline > Sediment...
CGGTGGCGCGCCGGGTACACGCGGTCGAGACCGGTTCCGGTGACAGCGATGGTTGTTCCACCCGCGAGCGCGCCTTCGTGTGCCGCGGCATCAATTCCCTGGGCCAGTCCGCTGGTCACGATCAGACCGTTGGCAGCAAGGTACCGGGCAAAGCGACGCGCATTGTCGAGACCACCGGTGGAGGCATTCCGGCTGCCCACGATGGCCAGCTGTGGCAGGTTCAGGAGAGAGCGGTCACCGCGCAGGAACAAGGCCAGCGGCGGATCGGAGAGTTCACGCAGCAGCCCGGGATAGTCCGGGTCGGTGACCGGCATCAGTGCTACGTCGTGTTCCACCAGCCAGTCGCGGTCGCGCCGGGCCTGCTCCACATCCGCCCGTCTCAGCGCCTGGCGGATGCGGTCGGTCGTTTCCGTGGGCGGGTTGTTCAGCAGAATGCGCGGATCGGGTTGGTGGTCAATTAGCGGTAGCAGGCTGCGTGGACCCAGGCCGGGTGCACGCAGCAGGGTCAGCCAGGCGAGCGTTTTATCACCGCTCGAGTCGTTCTCGGATATCACAGCGTCCATGTCGTGATCCTGTCAGATTGCACCACCGTCCCGCTACACCGGGACGGCTGTTTCAGGGGGTGCGTACGCGGTCAAAAAGGTGGATCGGGCGAACGGCATTCAACACCAGGCCAAAGCTGATGCGTTCGAAGGTCCGGAAGACCATGAGCAGGCCGGCTTCCTCGTCCGGGAGTGTGACCGTGTCACGCGAGTCGGGGGTCACCACGTCCCGGATAGTCTCGCCGCGCTGGTCGATGCGCAGCACGTGCCCCGGCTCCAGGCCGTCACTGGCACCGCGATCGAGTACCACGACGTTGTACTGTCCGATCTGTGCGACACCGCCCTTGACGCCAATGATCGATCCGCTGACCTCGTCTCCCGGTTGGTGTGGCATGAAGTTGGACCAGCTGGTGTCTCCACTGACCGGAATGAGACGGTCACCGAGAACGGATTCACGTTCGCTGCTATTGAAGAATACGGTTCCCGGGTCGCCGCTCTGGGTCGCCTCGACGGTGCCGATATAGATCGCCTGGTGCCCTATTACCTCATCGGTGTCGGCATCCCGGTAGGGCCCCCCCGGACGAACGACATGGTATTTGCCGCCGCTTTCCTCAAGTGACCTCACATAGGCACGTACACCGGTGCCACCGAGGATATGGTCTGCCCCGAAGCTCACGATATAAGGCGCCTGGTCGACCTGTCCCGGATCGAGCACGTACGGACGGGACAGGAAGGGGCTGATGTCACCGATCGGGATGGTCGGTATGGCGCCGTCCCAGGGCTGCGAGCGGACCTGGGGCGAGAGCTTCAGAACGCCTCGGCTCAGCTGCAGGCGGGGCTTGCCGTCGACGTAGACCAGGTCCAGCCGGTCGCCCGGGAATATTAGATGCGGGTTGGCGATCTGGGGGTTGACGTGCCAGATCTCCGGCCAGAGCCACGGGCTGCGCAGGAAGCGGCCCGAAATATCCCAAAGGGTGTCTCCCTTCTGCACGATGTAGTGCGAGGGGTGGTCACTGCGTAGCAGCGTTTCGGCAGAGGCCGTCGCCGCAAACAAAAGGGAAAGTAGCATCACGAGGGCGTGGCGGCGGAGAAATAGACTGACTCTCTTCATGGGATTCCCTGGGCGTTATCCTTGGTTCGCGCGGGTCATAAATACGGACATTCAGGGTATTATTACCTGATTGACCCGTTTCCAGTTTGCTGGTTGCCGACGGAAGTCTAGCGCAAACAGCGGCCTGGCGATGGAATTAGAAACCTCAAAGACCCCGGGCTGGCTCATGGCGATTCTCGACATTCTTCACTTTCCCGATTCCCGCTTGCGCAACAAGGCCAGGCCGGTTGTAGATGTTGACGACAAGGTGCGCCAGCTGGTGGATGACATGTTCGAGACCATGTACAAGGCGCCCGGTATTGGCCTGGCGGCTGTTCAGGTGAACGTTCCCCTGCGCGTGGTGACCATCGACATCTCCGAGGAGCGCGATCAGCCGATGACGCTGATCAATCCGGAGATCCTGCAGAAGGAGGGGGTCGAGGAGATGGACGAGGGCTGTCTTTCGGTGCCCGGCATCTACGAAAAGGTGAAACGCGCAGACCGGATCCGCTTTCGTGCGCTGAACCGTGACGGGGAGGCCTATGAGCAGGATGCGGACGGGCTGCTGGCGGTCTGTGTTCAGCACGAGATCGATCACCTCGATGGAAAGCTGTTCGTCGACTATCTTTCCAACCTGAAGCGCCAGCGCATTCGCAAAAAGCTTGAGAAAGAGGCGCGCCAGGCGCCGCTGGAACCTGCCGGCACGGTCATCTGAATCCGAATACAGCCCGTCTGCCGATTTCAATCATCGACCGAGTGTCCGACTTCCATGACAAGCTCTCTTCGTATCCTGTTCGCCGGTACCCCGGATTTCTCGGTACCGCCGCTCCGCAACCTGCTCAAGTCGGCACACGAGGTGGTCGGGGTATACACACAGCCCGACAGGCCAGCCGGCCGGGGCCGTAAGCTCGCCCCCAGTCCGGTCAAGGAAGTAGCTCTCGAGGCCGGCATTCCGGTCGAGCAACCGGAGAATTTCAAGGATCCGGCCGACGTGCAGAGGCTGGCTGATTACCGGGCAGACCTGATGGTGGTGGTGGCCTACGGTCTTCTTCTGCCCGAATCCGTGCTGAATGCCCCCCAAATGGGGTGCCTCAACATCCATGCCTCGATCCTGCCGCGTTGGCGCGGGGCAGCGCCCATCCAGCGCGCCATCCAGGCGGGTGATGCCGAGACCGGTGTGGCGATCATGCAGATGGAGAAGGGGCTGGATACCGGTCCGGTCTACTTGGTGGAGCGCACCCCCATTCAGGAGGATGAAACCGGTGGCAGCCTGCATGACCGTCTCTCGATCCTTGGGGCCGACGCGCTGATGAAGGCCCTGCCCGGAATTGCGGATGGCAGCCTGCCGGCACAATCGCAAAACGATGCCGAAGCCATCTATGCGCACAAGCTGCAGAAGTCCGAGGCCTGGATAGACTGGCAGCAGCCGGCGGACCAGATCGAACGTCAGGTGCGAGCCTTCAATCCCTGGCCGGTGGCGCAGACGCGCTACGAGGATGCCAACCTGCGGGTGTGGGAGGCACACGCGATCCCGGGTGAATCCGCTGAGCCGGGTACCGTGATGGCCGCAGGGCGTGAGGGCATTGATGTGTCGACCGGCGATGGCCTGCTTCGGATCACCCGTCTGCAACTGCCCGGCAAGCGGGATATGGAGGCCCAGGATTTCATCAACGCGCATGCGATTCAGGGCACCATTCTGGGCGCCTGAGGCTTTCCTGCAGCGCGCATGGCAGCGATTGACGACCCCCGGCTGGTGGCGATCCGCAATCTCGCGGCAGTTCTCGACGGGCGCTCCCTGGACGCCGTCCTGGCGGCCTCAAGCAGCGGCCTGGATGAAAAGGCGCGCACCCTGGCGAGTGAACTGAGTTACGGTCTGTGCCGCTGGTACCGCCAGCTGCGCGCGATCGTGGCCGCGCGACTGAGGAAACCGTTGCGGGCGCGTGACCGGGATGTGGAATTGTTGATGCTGCTGGGTGTCTACCAGCTGATGCATACCCGCGTTCCCCCACATGCGGCGGTTTCGACAGCCGTTGATCTGACGCGTCGTCTGGACAAGGGCTGGGCGGGCAAACTGGTCAATGGCGTCCTGCGCGGTGTGCAGCGTGAACTGGATGAGCCGGGTTCGCGGTTGCACGAACAACTGGGTTTGGACCCCTCGATTCGCTTTGCCCAGCCAAAATGGTTCGTGCGCGCGCTGCACAGGGCGTGGCCGGATCGGGACGAGGCCATCCTGGATGCACTGCAACAGCGCGCTCCCATGGCCCTGCGGGTGAATACCCGCCGAATGGCGCGCGAGGATTATCTCGGGCAGCTCAGGGGTGAAGGTCTCGCCGCCCGGGTTTTGGCACAAGTCCCCGGGGCGGTGGTCCTGGAGAAACCGGTGGCGGTTGTGCGGCTGCCGGGTTTTGCCCAGGGCCTGGTCTCGGTGCAGGATGCCGGCGCACAGCTTGCGGGACATCTCCTGGATCTGCATGACGGGATGCGGGTCCTGGACGCCTGTGCTGCCCCCGGGGGAAAGACGGGTCACATCCTGGAGTTGGCTGACGGGCTTGATTTGGTCGCCATGGACGTCGACGCCCAGCGGCTGGAGCGGGTTCGGGAAAACCTGGACCGTATCGGCCGCTCTGCACAGCTCGACGTGGGCGATGCAGCATACCCGCCGGAGGAATGGCTGCGCGAGGGTTTCGACCGGATCCTGGTGGATGCACCCTGTTCCGCGACGGGGGTCATGCGTCGCCATCCCGATATCCGGCTGCTGCGTCGGCCCCAGGATATCGAGGCGCTGGCGAAGCGCCAGGCGCAGATCCTGGAGGGACTTTGGCCCTGCCTGCGTGCTGGCGGAAAGCTGCTGTACGCGACCTGCTCACTGATGCCACAGGAAAATGAGGAACAGGTGGGGCAGTTTCTGCAGCGCCATTCCGATGCGCGTAGCATGGCATTGAATGCATCCTGGGGACATGAGCGAAAGGTGGGACGGCAGACGCTGCCGGGTGAGTTGACGATGGACGGGTTCTATTACGCACTGCTGGAGAAAACAGATGCCTGATGTCTGGCGTGCGATGCTTTTGTGGTTGACGCTGAGCCTGGCTGCAGGCAGCGCACAGGCGGCCGGGTTGGAGTTCAGCAAGGTGACGATCACCCTGGGGGAGGACGATCGTATCTACGCCGATGTCCAGATCCAATACCGATTGACGCCCGCGGTCAGGGAGGCGCTCGACAACGGAGTTCCACTCACTTTTGTCACGCATGTTCAGATGCGCCGGGCCGGTGCCTGGTTGTGGGAAAAGGACGAGGCGGAGTACCGCATCCGGTCTGTTCTGAGACACCGCCCGTTATCCGGTCTGTACGAAGTGCGTAATCTCGGTACCGAAGACCACCAGGTATTCGCGACCCGCGAGGCGGCCCAGCGTTACATGGGGCGCATTCGTGATCTGGCGATCATCGAGCGTTCCTTGCTGGATTCAACGCAGGAGTATCTCGTGCGCCTCGAGAGCTACCTGGATGTGGAGGCACTGCCCCTGCCCCTGAGACCGCAGGCCTATTTCTCCGGGGAATGGGAACTGGAGGCGGAGCCCTGGGAATGGCAAATCCGTCCCTGAACCGGCGGCGCCGGACCGACCTGTTCGCCACCGCACTGCTGGTGGTGCTGCTGCTCGCCTCGCTGCATATGATGAGCGGCGCGGTGCAGCGTTCCGAGGCGCTGGATGCCTGGTTCATGCCGCTGCTGGCATTCACCGTGCTCGGTCTGTTTGCACTGGTTTCGCTGGTTGGCTGGAATCTTTGGCAGCTGTTACGCGATTACCGCCGCCAGGCAGCTGGTTCACGTCTGAATGTACGCCTGGTGTTGATGTTCGCGACCCTCTCGCTGGTGCCGGTTGGGGTGGTGTATTTTTATTCGCTGCAGTTCCTCGCGCGTGGCATCGACGGTTGGTTCGACGTCCAGGTCGACAGTGCGATGGAGGATGCGCTTTCGCTCAGCAAGGTGTCACTGGACCTGCACAAGCGGGAGAAACTCAAACTCACACACAATCTTCTCGTTTCGCTGGAAGACACCTCCCAGACGGCCCTGGCGCTCGCCATCGGTGGGTTGCGCGAGACTTCCGGTGCCTTCGAGGTCGCTCTGTTCGACCGCAAGGGAAAGGTGCTGGCCCTGAGCCACCGTAATCCGGATGTGCTCACGCCGAGTCCGCCGACGGCGCACATGATCCAGCAGATACAGGAAGGCAAGGACTTCGTCAGCCTGGTTCCACTCAGGAGCGGAATGATGGTGGTGCGGGTGATGGCGATCGATCCCGGGCCAGGCCAACTGGTGATGCAGGCGATCTACGCGGTGCCGGAGAACCTCAGCAGCCTGACCCGGCGGGTCCAGGATGCCTACGAATCCTACCGCGAAAGGGCCTATCTCAGGAGCTCGATCAAGTTCAGTTTTGGCCTGACCCTGTCCCTGGTGCTTTTGCTTGGCCTCTTCGGCGCCACCTGGGGCGCTTTCTATACTTCACGCCAGTTGGTGCGCCCGATCAAGCAGATTGCCGAGGCCACACGCGAGATCGCCGAAGGGCGTTACGACGTGCGTGTGCCGATTCCGCGGGTGCGGGATGAGCTGGCCTTTCTGGTGGATTCCTTCAACCAGATGACCCGGCGGATCTCGCAGGCACGCAACCTGGCGGAGGCAAGCCGGCGTGAGCTGGCTGCCCAGCACCGTTACCTCGAGACGGTGCTGGGCGCGCTTTCCAGTGGTGTCATGGCCCTGGACGCCTCGGGATTGATTCAGACGGCCAACCCGGCGGTGGGAACCATTCTGCGGTTGCCGGTCTCGTTTATGGAAGGCCGCGCGCTCAAGGAACTGGCGCAACTGGATAGCGCCCTGACCCAGTTTGTGGATGACGTTTGTGAGGCAATGAATGCCGATACCGAAGAGGGCCGGGTGGAGATCACACTGTATCGTGAGGATGGACGCCAGGTGCTTCTGTGTCAGCGCTCGTCGCTGCAGCTGCAGGAGGACGAGGCTGCGGGCAATGTGCTGGTATTCGATGATGTGACCGAACTGGTCCGTGCCCAGCGTGATGCGGCTTGGGGTGAGGTGGCAAGGCGGCTCGCGCACGAGATCAAGAACCCTCTGACGCCGATTCAGCTTTCGGCGGAACGTCTCCGCCGCAAGTACCTGCCGAGGATGGAAGCCGCCGAATCGGATGTGCTCGACCGCGCCACCAATACCATCGTGCAGCAGGTGGAAGCACTCAAGGCGATGGTCAATGAGTTCTCCGACTATGCCCGCCCAAGCAAGATGGAGCCCAGGCCGGTGCAGCTGGATGCACTTGTCGGGGAGGTGATGGACCTGTACGCAGGCGGTGAGCACGATGTCAGTTTTTCCCGGGGAGCCGAAGGTGCGACCATTGAGGCCGATCCTCTGCGGCTGCGCCAGGTGTTACACAACCTGGTTAAAAATGCCCTGGAATCGCGATCGGAAGTCAAAACCCGGGTATGGTTGCGCACGCGGCTGGTGCAGCGTCGTGGCCGCCAATGGGTCGACCTCGAGGTCGAGGACGACGGCGCCGGTTTCGATCCAAGCATGATCGATCAGGTCTTCGAGCCCTACGTCACGAGCAAGAAGAAAGGCACCGGCCTGGGACTTGCCATTGTCAAACGCATCGTGGGTGAACACGGAGGCAGCATCCGCGCGGAGAACCGGTCCGAGGGTGGTGCCAGGATGGTGATATCCCTGCCGCTGCGGGCGCCCGGGAAACCCGCGCAGGACAAAAAGAATTCGGCTGAAGGTGAAGAAGTATGAGTGCGCCCTTTGTACTGGTGGTCGATGATGAGCCGGATATTCGCGAACTGGTGAGTGAGATACTGGTAGACGAGGGCTACCAGGTGGTGACCGCCGAGAACGGTGGAGAGGCGCGTCAGGCGCTGCGTGACCGGCGCCCGGATCTGATCCTGCTGGATATCTGGATGCCGGATATCGATGGCATCAGTCTGCTCAAGGAGTGGGCGGCGGCCGGCGAGCTGCCGTGCCCGGTGATCATGATGTCGGGGCATGGCACGGTCGAGACCGCTGTCGAGGCGACCCGTCTGGGCGCCTATGATTTTCTCGAGAAACCCCTGTCACTTGCGAAGCTCCTGCTCACGGTCGAGCGTGCTCTCGAAGCGCACCGTCTGGCGCAGGAGAACATCGGCCTGCGACGCGGCAGCGAGAAAACCGTGGAGCCGGCGGGCAACAGCCAGGCGATGGTGCGCCTGCGGGAGCAGGTCAAGCGCGTCGCGCAACATGACAGCTGGGTGCTGATCACGGGCGAGCCGGGCAGCGGACGCGAGACCATTGCCCGTTATCTGCATGCGCACAGCGCGCGTCGGGATGGTCCATTCATCGACGTTGGAGTGACCGGCATCACGCAGGGAGGGGCCGCCCTGGAGCTGTTCGGGCGCGAGGACGAAGCGCAGGTTCACTATGGACGCCTGGAAAAGGCCGCCGGCGGCACCCTGTTTCTGGACGAGGTCGCGGACATGGATCTCGAGGTCCAGGCGCAACTGGTCGCGGCCCTGGATACCGGAACGTTTCTGCGGGTCGGCGGTACCGAGCCGGTCCGTCTGGATGCGCGCGTGGTCGCAGCAACCCGTTTCGACCTGCAGCAGCGCGTCGACAGCGGGGACTTCCGTGAAGACCTGTTTTTTCAGTTGAATGTGGTGCCGCTGAATGTGCCTTCCCTGCGCGAGCGTCCGGAGGATATCCCGCTGCTACTGAACAGTGCAGTGGATCGGCTGGTAGCGCGGGAGAAACTGCCGTACAGGCATTTTTCGGTGGCGGCGCAGAATTATCTGCGAAATCATGACTGGCCGGGCAATGTGCGCGAATTGATCAACCTGGTACAGCGGGTTCTCATTCTTGGCAGTGAACCGGAAATCAGCCTGGAGGAGGTCAAGGCTTCCTTGGGTGAGGTACAGGTGGAGCAGGGTGCGCCGCAATTCGCAGGAGTGGTTCTCGATCAACCGCTACGTGAGGCGCGAGAGGCCTTCGAGAAGGCCTATCTGCAGTATCATTTCGACCAGAGCGGGGGCAACATATCCAACATGGCCAAAGCGGTGGGTATGGAACGCACACACCTCTATCGCAAGCTCAAGGACCGTGGTATCGAGATCAAAGGTCGATAGGAAAGTGCCTCAGCGGGCCTGCTGCCAGGTGAGACCGCCAGTCAGTCGGTACGCCGAACAGGGCATGGGATAACGGGTATTTTCGATCGGAAGGGTACATGAAGATCATCATCCTGGGTGCCGGGCAGGTGGGCACCACAGTGGCCCAGAATCTGGCCAGTGAGGCGAATGACATCACCGTGGTGGATCGCAATGGTGGTCTACTACGTGAGATGCAGGACAGGCTGGACATCCGGACTGTGCAGGGGCGGGCATCCCATCCGCAGATTCTGCGCCAGGCCGGCGCGGACGACGCCGACATGATCATTGCGGTCACCAACAGTGACGAGACCAATATGGTGGCCTGCCAATCCGCCTGGACGCTTTTTCATACGCCTACCAAGATCGCGCGCGTACGTGCTCCCGAGTATCTGAAACATCCGGCGCTTTTTTCCCAGAACGCGCTGCCAATCGATGTGCTGATCAGCCCCGAGCAGCTGGTCACCGACTATATCCTGCGCCTGATCGAACATCCCGGGGCGCTCCAGGTGCTGGACTTCGCCGGTGGACTGGTTCGTCTGGTGGCGGTGCGGGCCTATTATGGCGGCCCCTTGGTGGGACACGAACTGCGCGACCTCAACGAGCACCTGAACGGTCCCGAAGCGCGGGTTGCCGCCATTTACCGCAAGGGTCGTGCAATCGAGCCGCATGGCAGTACGGTGGTGGAGGCGGACGACGAGGTCTTCTTTCTTGCGGCGACCCAGAATATTCCCGCGGTGATGCGGGAGCTGCGCCGAGCGGAAAAGCCCTTCCGCCGCCTGATCTTTGCGGGGGGTGGCAATATCGGACGGCGCCTGGCGCTGGCGCTGGAGACTCGTTTCCGGGTCAAGGTGATCGAACGTGATGCCGAGCGCGCGGTCAGCGTGTCCGAGAATCTGCGCAACACCATCGTCCTGCAGGGGGATGCGGCCGACGAGGACCTGCTGCGAGAGGAGAATATCGAGGACACGGACGTCTATTGTGCGATCACCAACGACGATGAGGCCAATATCCTGTCGGCCATGCTGGCCAAGCGCCTGGGTGCACGCAAGGTCATGGCCCTGATAAATCGGGCGGCATATGTCAACCTGGTCCAGTCCGGCAGTGTGGATATCGCGATCTCGCCGCAACAGGCGACCATCGGCTCGCTGTTGACCCATGTCCGGCGGGGTGACGTGGTCATGGTGCATTCGCTCCGACGGGGTGCAGCCGAGGCCATCGAGGCGGTCGCACATGGTGATCCGGGTTCCTCCAAGGTGGTGGGCCGCATGGTCGAGGAGATCCGATTGCCGGAAGGTGCCTCCATCGGTGCGATCGTGCGCGGCGAGGAAGTCATCATGGCGCACCATGACACGGTCATCGAGGCGGAAGACCACGTGATTTTGTTCCTGATGGACAAACGTCGTATCGCAGAGGTCGAGCGTCTCTTCCAGGTAGGCGTGACCTTCCTCTGACAGCATGCGTTTTGCCTCCGTACAACGCATTCTTGGCATCCTGATGATGCTGTTCAGCATCACGCTGTTGCCGCCGCTGGCGTTTGCCTGGTTCAGCGATGACGGAACCGCGGAGGCCTTCGTGACCGCGTTTGGGCTCACCCTCCTCGGCGGTATCGGGATCTGGTTGCCGGTGGCGCGGGTGCGACGCGAGATGCGTACCCGTGACGGTTTCGTGGTGGTGGTGATGTTCTGGACCGTGCTGACCCTGACCGGTGCGCTTCCCTTCGTGCTTGCCCCTGATCCACATCTCTCGTTTACCGATGCGGTGTTCGAGTCCGCATCCGGCTTGACCACCACCGGTGCGACCGTGATCACCAGTCTCGACCAGCTCCCCATCTCGATCCTTTACTACCGTCAGCAGTTGCAGTGGCTGGGAGGCATGGGCATCGTGGTGTTGGCGGTGGCGGTACTGCCCATGCTCGGTATCGGTGGTATGCAGCTGTACCGTGCGGAGACCCCGGGGCCGATGAAAGACAGCAAGTTGACCCCACGCATCACCGAGACCGCCAAGGCGCTTTGGTACATCTATCTCGGACTCACGGTGGCGTGCGCTCTGGCCTATTGGTTGGCCGGCATGAGCGCCTTCGATGCCCTCGGTCATGCCTATTCCACGGTGGCCATCGGCGGGTTCTCGACCCACGATGCCAGTATCGGTCATTTCGACAGCACCCTGATCAACATGATTGCGGTGTTCTTCATGTTTCTTGCCGGGGTGAATTTCTCGCTGCACTTCGTGGCCTTCCGCAGTCGTGGCCCGGGTGGTTACTGGCGTGATTCGGAGTTCCGCTTTTATGTCCTGTTGTTGGGGCTGGTCAGCCTGATCGTGGTGGTGGGGCTGCGCCTGCACGGTACCTATCCGACCTGGCAGGAGGCATTCACCCATGGACTCTTTCAGGCGGTCTCGATCGGTACCACCGCCGGTTTCACCACCGATGCCTTCTACAACTGGCCGAGCTTTTTCGGAATTCTGCTCTTGTTCGCGAGTTTTGTGGGCGGGTGCGCGGGCTCAACGGGTGGTGGGATCAAGGTGATCCGGATGCTGTTGCTGATCAAGCAGGGGATGCGCGAAATCACGCGCCTGGTGCACCCGAACGCCTTGATACCGGTGCGCCTCGGCAGCAAGATCATCTCGCCCCGGGTCATCGAGGCCGTGTGGGGCTTTTTCGCCCTGTACGTGGCCAGCTTCACGCTCATGTACCTGGCGCTTGCCGCCACCGGGTTGGATCTGATGACGGCCTTCAGCGCGGTGGCCGCGAGCATCAACAACCTGGGGCCGGGTCTCGCCGGAGTCGGTGCCCATTACGCGGATATGCACGATACAGGCAAATGGATCCTGGCTTTCGCGATGTTGCTTGGGCGACTGGAGATTTTCACCCTGCTGGTACTGCTGAGCCCGGCTTTCTGGCGACACTAGCCCGCATCGATCACCGGTCGAACCGGAACATCGGCAATAAGTTCTATTTTTCCGAGTGTTACCAGACTTCACGTGCCCAGCTTGAATTAAAACGCTGTTCTATGCGGTTTTTGCAACGATCTGGCCGGTGCATCTTGAACGATCGCTCTCAAACCATAGCCGGCTATGCTTCTTCGAGCGATCGTTCAATCTGCTTGGCCACATCGACCCAAAATTCCGCATCCCGGTGAGCGATGCGGGCTAGTGTACTGCGACACACTAAGCGGCACATTCAGAGTCCCTCCAATCGGTCAAGGCAAGGCGCAGTCCGCAGGGAATGGCCGGCCCTTGCCAAGGACTGCAACGCGGCATTGGCCGATTGGAGGGACTCCCGAAGGGCGGGCCTCTGAGCGGTCATCTGCGTTGTTGCGTCCTCTTGAGGCAGAATCACTGCCCCGGCGAGAACG
>Ga0180435_10005621_pt1 | contig 12152 bp, 12 predicted proteins | sample SS_ome_3_FD_132467 | JGI IMG/M metagenome (GOLD analysis project Ga0180435, IMG submission 132467) | Hypersaline lake sediment archaeal communities from the Salton Sea, California, USA - SS_3_S_1 metaG | ecosystem: Environmental > Aquatic > Non-marine Saline and Alkaline > Hypersaline >...
CATCCGGGATAAGGCCATACAGTTCGCGGGCATCGTAATAAGGCTCCCGGGACTGGCGATGCTCAACCGCCGCTTTTTCAGGTCGGGGAAATGTGCCGACGATTTCACGCACCAGAGCAATGCCTTCCTGCTCGTTATCCACGGCGTAGTCAGAGGTTCCGCTGATGGTGCTGTGCACATCGGCGCCGCCAAGTTCATCCGCCGACACATCTTCCCCGGTGGCGGCTTTCACAAGGGGCGGTCCCCCCAGAAATACTCCTCCGGTACCCCTGACCATGATGGAATAATCGCAAAGCGTGGGAACATATGCCCCGCCGGCCGTGCTGTGCCCCAGCACCAGGGCAACCTGCCGAATGCCCTTAGCACTTAATACGCATTGGTTCCGAAAAAGGCGGCCGGCCATATGCCGGTCGGCAAACAGATCCGATTGCAGCGGAAGAAAGGCACCGGCCGCATCAACGAGGTGAATCATGGGGAGATGGTTTTCAATGGCGATATCGGTCGTACGGACCATTTTCTTCACGGTCAGCGGAAACCAGGCCCCGCCTTTAATAGAGCTGTCGCTGGCCATCACCAGGACTTCCCGCCCGTTGACAATGCCGATTCCGGAGACCAGGCCGGCACCGGGGACTTTGCCGTCATAGCTCCGGTTGGCCGCCAGGGTGGAAAGCTCGAGAAAGGGAGCCCCTTTATCCAGCAGCAGGTCGATACGCTCGTGCACCAGCAGCTTGCCCTGCCTTCTCAGACGCCGGACATCCCGATCCGGCCGTTGATACCGGGCCAGGCGTTGATGCTCATGCAGCTCTGCGGCTAAACGCCGGTTGTGCCGTGCATAGGATCTGAATGTTGCCGAGAACGGTTCGATCGCGGTTGGAATACGGCGCATGGCTTTATTTATCCTCCGGGCCCAGGGCCACCAGCACGGCCCCCTTGTCAAAGGACTGCCCCGTTGTAAAGTGAAGTTTAGCGACCCTTCCGTTCAGCGGAGCTTTGATTGCGGTGAGAATTTTCATGCTTTCAATGGTCAGCATAAGCTGACCTTTAGTTATGGTATCACCTTCAGCGACATGGGTGTCCACAACGACACCGGGCATGGGGGCGATGGCCCGGCGGCGGCTGCCGCCCGGTCCCAGGGCGGCTTGCTCCACCGGATTGACAACGCTAAGCGTGAATGTCTGTCCGAATGCCCTGATATAAACTGTTTCTCCCTTGACCTGCAGCCACGCCTTTGCCCGTTGCCCGCCCAGTTGGATCTCCCATTCCCCTGAATCCAGCCTATTCAATACAGCGGCCTGGGGCAGGCCGTCCCCGATTTGAATGCGCTGCCCGGGAGATCGGCCGTAAACGCTGACATCATAACAGCGACCTTTAAGTTCAATGCGGCCCTGCATATCAATTCCTCCACATGCCGATGTTGGCATAGGGTTCTTTTACTTCAAACTCGGGGTTGGCAATCTCATCGCTGCCCAGGGCGGCGGCGGCCAGCAACAGGTTCCGCTGGTCAACGCTCAAATCCGGCGGCTGGAGATCCCCATGGTGGCGGGGGATAAAACCGGTATGGATCCGACCGGCAGCATAGTCCGGATGGGCAACGAGCCTGGCGAGGTAGTCGGCATTGGTGGTTACCCCCAAGATCCATGTTGCATTAATTGCTTTTTTTATCCGCTGGATGGCCTCTTCACGGTTTTGGCCGTGGGCAATCATTTTCGCCAGCATGGAATCGAAGGCCGGGGTTATCGCCATGCCTTGCGCCAACCCATGATCGATCCTGACACCGTCTCCCTGCGGCAGAGAATAGGAAAGCAGCCCGCCGGTTGTGGGCATAAAGTCGTTCTGCGGATCTTCGGCGCAAATGCGAAGTTCAATGGCATGGCCTGTCGTCTCAATGTCATCCTGACGGAGAGCCAGGGGTTCGCCTTGGGCGATGCGGATCTGCATCTCCACCAGGTCGATGCCGGTGACCATCTCGGTGACCGGATGCTCGACCTGAATACGCGTGTTCATTTCCAGAAAGTAAAAATTGCCATCGGGGGATAAAAGAAATTCGACGGTGCCCGCATTGCGGTATTCGGATCGGCGGGCGATCTCCACGGCCAGGGCGCACATGCGCTCCCGAAGATCGCGCTCGAGTCCCGGGGCGGGACTCTCCTCAATGATTTTCTGGAAGCGACGCTGGAGGGAGCACTCCCGCTCGCCCAGGTGCAATACCTGGCCATAATGGTCAGCCATGATCTGCACTTCAATATGACGGGGGGTTTCCTCATAGCGCTCCGCATAGATCCGGTCACTGCCAAACGCGCGCAGGGCCTCGGTTTTGGCGATTTGAACCGCCGCTTCGAGATCGTCCGGAGCGCGCACGATCTGCATCCCTTTGCCCCCGCCGCCCGCGGCCGCTTTGATCAGCAGCGGGACACCAAGCTTTCCGGCCTGCTGCACAAAGGGTTCCCCCCGGTCATCCTCGGTGACTGACGATGAAAGCGGAAATTTATTTTCCATACAGAAAGAGCGGGCCCGGATCTTGTTGCCCATCAGTTCGATGTTCCCGGGGGAGGGCCCGATGAAAGTAACTCCGGCTTGGCCCAATCGTTTGGCAAATTCGGCATTTTCAGCTAAAAACCCGAAACCGGGATGCACGGCATCCGCACCGGTTGCCTTGCAGGCGGCCACCATCCCGTCAATATCGAGATAAGCGGCCACCGGCGTGGGACCATCGATCTTGAGGGCCTCCCCGGCCATCGCCACCGCCGGCGAATCCGCGTCCAGGGAATGGTAAACGACCACCGCGGCAATATCCAAACGCTTCAGCGTCCGGATAATCCGACATGCAATTTCTCCGCGGTTGGCAATCAAAACTTTTTTGATTTTATTCATAAGCATGCATGGCCTGACCGAATAATGATGTAAAAATAGACCAGACAATCCACCGGATCAACCCCGCTCACCGGGTGCCGGCGGATCCTGCACGATACCGGCGAAAGCCTGGGCTAGGGACAGCCACTGTTTGACGTTCTCCCCCCGGCACTTAAGATCCGTATCGGCCAGATTGCGTCTCTGGGTGACCACCAGGCAGAACTCTTCAGCCGTACCTTCAACCTGCTCGGCGGCGGTCGCCTCTCCCCAGACCCACAACTCTCCCGTGGGACCGGTGAGTTCCACGCGGGGTCTGCTGTGAGGGACCGGCAATTTTCTAACCCGGAAGCTCCAGGCAAAGGTAACGACGCCGATATGCGCCACATGGCGCAGCCGGGCATGGTTGTTTCTACTCAGCCCCAGAGTGTCAAAGACATCCTGGCCATGGGCCCAGGTCTCCATTAAGCGCGCCGAAGCAAAGGAAAGCGCACTCATTTCCGGCCCGTACCAGACGATGCGGTCCCTTAAACCCTTTTGTTTCAGCCGCTTGACCAGATTACTTCTGATCTCCCGCCACAGGGGCATCAATTGACGGGGCTGCTCCGGCCCCAGCAGCGGGTTAATTTGCGGCGGCCAGGCCCCATCGGATTTCAGGATTTTCAGGACATTGCGGGCACGATCCTTAAACTTCCCGGGTTCTTCAACGGCCAGCAGCGCCTGTTGATCGAAAAAGGCAATGTGGGCCACCTGGTCGAATATGGTCCAGCCATAAAAAGGTGTTGCCGTGAACCAGTTATCTTTGCTCAACCCGGATACGAGATCATCGAGTTCCATGTACTGTGCATTCAGATCGGTGCAAATCGCTTCCATGGTAGCCTTTTACATCTCCTTGAGCCTGTTCTTCAGAATTTTGCCGGTTTTGGTCATGGGCATTTCCTCTAGGAATTGGATTGCCCGGGGATAGGCATGGGCTTCCAGTTTACCTTTGACATGGGCACGAATACTCTCTTCCAGTGCCTGGTCGGGATGATAACCCGGCTGGGGTACGATGAAGGCCTTGACGATTTGCCCTCTCACCGGATCCGGCACGCCCAGTACACAGACCAGCGCCACGGCCTCGTGTTTCATCAGACACTCTTCAACTTCTCCCGGGCCAATGCGGTAACCGCCGCTCTCGATGAGGTCGTCGGCTCTGCCGGTAAACCAGAAGTGGCCGTTCTCGTCCTTGCGCCCGAGATCTCCGGTCTTCATCCATTGGCCCTCGAATTTCTCGGCGGTGGCTTCGGGATTGTTCCAATACTCAAGAAACATCACCGGATCCGGGCGTTTGACGCAAATTTCCCCCACTTCATTGACTGCCGCGATCTCCCCGGCGGGATTGAGAATTTCCACCTCATGGCCGGGAACCGCCTTGCCGATGGCCCCCTGGACAATGGGCATCACACGGCAGCAAAAGCCGATCACCAGATCACACTCGGTTTGGCCATATTGCTCATTCAGCTCGACGCCCAGGGCTTCCCGGCTCCATTGGTACAACTCCTCCCCTAAGGTTTCACCACCGGCGGTGACCGATCGCAAATTGATTTTATAGCGATCCTGGACATTTTTTACGTTGTTCATCATGATCCTCAACACCGTGGGCACGACCATCAAATTGCGGACCGCATATTTTTGCATCATGTAAAACGCCTTGTCCGGATCGAACTTGGGCGGTCTGAAGGCCAGCATGGGCACACCGTGGTGGAGGGTGGGAAACAGTGCATCATAGGATCCGCCGATGTAGGCCCAATCCAGCGGAGTATACATCAAATCTCCGTTTTGGGGGAAGAGATTATGGTAGTATTCAAATCCCGGCAAGATGCCCAGCAGCAGGCCATGGCCGTGCAGTGTGCCCTTGGGCTGGCCCGTTGTTCCCGAAGTGTAGATAATCAAGGCGGGATCATCGGGTCTGGTAGCCGCCGGCCGGAAAGTACTGCTGCCTCTGGATACGCTCTCCCAAAAATCCATGGTGTCGCCGCCGGCATCTTCACCGACCACAATGACCAGCTTCAGCTGCGGCAGGCGGTCCTGGATTTCGATAATCTTACCCAGATTCTCACTGTTGGTGATAACCACTTTGGCCGTGCTGTCCTGAAGCCGGTATTCAATGGCCATGGGCCCGAACAATGTCAGCAGGGGCAGGGCAATGCAGCCCAGCTTGTAGACCGCGATATGGGATATCAGCGTTTCCGGGCATTGCGGAAGCAGGATACCGATACGGTCGCCGGGTTCCACACCCTGGGCCCTTAAGGCATTGGCCAGCTGATTGGAGAGGGACTTAAGATCCCGGAATGTATAGCGCTGCTCCTTCTCATCGAGGCCGACATAAATCAGGGCCAGTCTATCTTTTCCATTGGCCCATTTATCGCTGACGTCCACGCCGATATTGAACCTGTCGGGTATTTCCCACCTGAAATTACGGCAAACCTCATCATATGTCTCACCCTTGAGCATTGATCTCACCTTATCGGGATCCTAAGCCTAACGCTTTCCCGCCTTCATGTTTTTCAGTTTATTGTCAACCAGGGTCTGTTGCTCATTTGAATTAATGCAAGCCAGCAGATGGGACGCTTCGAGTTCCAATATCTGTTCGAAACTGGCGCTCAGGCCATGATCGATGGCAATGCGCGACAGCTTTAATGCCAGGGGCGAACGTGCAGTAATCAGCCCGCACATCTCTAGGGCGCGGTCCATCAGGGCACCGTTGTCCACCACTTTATTGACCAGTCCGATTTCAAGTGCTTCCGCTGCATCCACAAACCTGCCGGTGAGAATCAGCTCCTTGGCCCTCCCCAAGCCGATGATCTGGGTGATCAGCTTGGTTCCCGCCGTAGTTACGGTAAGCCCTACGCCGGTTTCCGGAAAACCGAATTGGGCATCTTCGGCGGCAATACGGATGTCGCAGCTCAGGGCGAACTCCAATCCGCCGCCCACCGCATATCCATTGACTGCGGCAATGATCGGCTTGCCGATCCCCATAATGACCCGCTGGACATCCTGCAGGCCATCGATCTCGACGGTCCACTGCTCCAGCGTTTTGCCGGCCGAGGTTTCCTTTAGATCTTCTCCAGCGCAAAAGGCCCGGCCGGCACCGGTCAGGATGATCGAGCGGACTTCCGGATCATTCCCAGCCACCTGCAGTTTATCGATGAAACCTTTCAGCAGGGGTTGGTTAATGGCGTTGAGGCGCTGCGGCCGGTTGAACTGTATGATCCCGACATTTTCCTTTTTTTGGTAGACTACAACATTTTCTTCCAATGAACGATTCCTTTCTTCCAGTCTTATTTTAAAAACAGATTAACTAGAACAAGTGCAAATTCAGGGACATAAGTTACAGTCAGGATAACAGGGAGTGCGCCGAAAATCATAAAATAAGACGCCGGTTTCACATATTCGTTGAGTGGCAGGTTGCCGCCGATCAGGCCCGCCAAATACAGCATGGGAGCACAGGGCGGCGTGATATTGCCCAGCGACAGGTTGGTTACCGAAATAGCTGCAAAATGAATGGGATCAATGCCCACGGATTTGGCAATGGGCAGCAAAATGGCCGCTGAAAGAATATTGCCGGACACATCGTCCACCAGCATACCCATCAACAGCAGGATAATATTCAGCATCATCAGAACGAGCCACTTATTGGTGGTAAAACTGAAAATGAATTCGGTAAGCTGCTGGGGCACCTGGTAGGTGACCATGATTCTGCTGACCATAAGGATAAAGAAAAGCAGGATCATAACCACACCGGATGTTACCATGGAGTTTTTAATATTACTGCACATCCCCTTGAAGGTCATTTTCTTGTAGACAACGAATCCCACAAAAACCGCATACACCGCCGACATTCCGGCGGCTTCGGTGGGGGTGAACACCCCGCCGTATATCCCGCCCAGGACCAGCACCGGCATGAATAACGCAAATCCGGCATGCCGGGTGGAACGGCCAATCTCTCCCAAGGCCTGGGGAAAGGGTACTTTCCGTGCGACTTTCAGGGATTCCATGCGCCGGCTCATGATCAGATTGATGACGCAATAGGCCGTCATCATTAGAACACCGGGAATCAATGTACTTAAAAACGCAGCAAGAATGGATATTTGCGCGGTCATGGCGAACACAATCATGGGGATGCTGGGGGGGATGAGCAGGGCCAGCATGGAGGAAGCTGCCACCAGCCCGGTGGAGTATCCCCGGGAATACCCCTGTTCAACCATTTCCGGTATCATCACTGAGCCTATGGCGGCGATGGCCGCCGAGGCCGATCCGGAGATGGCGCCGAAAATAGTGCAGGACACCACGCAGACCATTCCCAAGCCCCCTTTAACCCGGCCCAAAAAGGCCATGGTAAAGGCGATCAGGCGCTTGGATATATCGGCATCGCGCATCAGGCCGCCGGCCATGATAAACAAAGGAAGGGCCAGCAGGGTATAGGATTCAAGATTGCGGAATGCAGCCGGTATGGCGAACCGCGGGTCAAGCCCGGTAATGGCCAGGATGGCGAATCCGCCCAGGCCGAAGGCAAAGCCCACGGGAACGCCCAGCAACATAATCACAACCACCAGCGCCATTACAGCGATTACGACCGTCATACTGCACCTCCCGCTGTTGTTTTTGCTACCCGCAGGGCGGCCCCTGAATACTTGACCACATTGGCAATACTGTAGATGGTCATGAAAAATGCACCGAAAAGCATGCTGCCGACACTGTAGATTCTAGGCCACCACAAGCCGGTGGTCCGCTCTCCGGTACCATAAAGCCATAAACTGTAAGTGGCGGAGTGATAGAGAAACAGCAGGCAAACAACGAGACTGAGGATCCAGGCGATGGTCTTGATCACGGCCCTGGAGCGATCCGTGGAAAAAAGCCGTCCGGCCACGTCGCCCTGCACGTGAGAGTCCCATTTGGTTCCGAAAATGGCACCCAGGAAATAGACCCAAACGGCAATCAGCCTTGAAAATTCCTCCAATCCAAACAGAGGAACTTTGAAGATATATCTCAATACGACCTGCAAAACGACGGTCAGCGTAACCAGTATGCCGCCGAAGATGATCAATGCGCTGACGATTTTATCAAAAACGTTGTCGGAAACGGAAAAGTAGTGATTTATGGTTTTCCAGGACATGGCGGGGTCCAATCTCGGTGTGAGGCGGGGGCCGGGATGGTGCGGCCCCCTTGATTTAAACTCTTAAGTCAAAATGCCGAAGTTGCCCTGATCTATTCGGGTATCTTCGTGGCGTGGGCTTTGACTTTTTCCATGAGCACGGATCCCAACAGTTCCTCCTGGATCACCGGCCAGGCTTTTTCGCGCACCAGTTTGGCTCCGGCTGTCCACTCTTCATCGTTGACCTCATAAACTTTGACACCCGCATCGATGAGTTTTTGCTTGAAATCGTTCTCGTCTTTTTCCGCGGCAAGCGCCTGGTCATCCATGACCTTGTCCGCGGCACCGCTCAGTACCGCCTGATCTTCAGGGGAGAGTGAGTCCCAGAGGTCTTTATTCATGGTCAGGAACCAATACTCAAAACAATCCCGGGTCGCCACCCAATAGGAAAGTGCATCCCGCATGACATAGGCCTCAACGGCCGGGCAGGCGGAGCGGGCGTCGACAATTCCGGTTTGAAGTGCGGTAAAGGTTTCCGAATAGGCGATGGGGGTTGAAATAAAGCCCAGTGTCGGCACATAAACTTCGAAAATCCGAATGGGCGGCACCCGCATTTTTATTCCGGAGTAATCCGCAGGCACCTTGACGACTTTATCGACCCGTTTCGTATAGGCCATCCCGTCCCAGGCATTCAGATAGATTCCGAGCACTTTGAGGCCGATCTGGGAATAAAGATCGTCAAAAATGGGCGTAAGCCAGCCTTTGGAGCCGATGGCGGCGCGGGCTTCATCCCAGGTGGCAAAGAGATAGGGCATGAACATCAGGTTGGTGCGCGGATCATATGAGGTGGAGCCGGCATTGAGCCCGATTTCCAGGGTGCCCATCCGGTTGGCCTCGATCTGCTCCATCCAATCCCCCAGTGCGCCTGAGGGGAAGTAGGTCAGTTTGATATTTCCATTTGATTTCTGTTCGACGAGTTCTGCAAACTGTTTGCAGCGGGCTGAGGCGGGATGGTCTTCAGCAATGCCCTGGCTGATTTTCCATTTATAGGACTTGCACTGGGCATCGTTCACCATAATAGACAACGTGAATAAACATGCCAAAACGGATGCCAGGCCAATAATCGTTTTACTTCCCAACAGTTTAGCCATTTTACCCTCCTTGCGTGTTGATTTAATTAAGACCTCATGCCATAAGCCTCTCTTTCCCACCTCCCCTCGTGCTTCAGCCTGAATATTCCGACTGTTTGTTTATGTTTTTACCAACCCCTTCATTATGAAATCGGCATAAATATCGGCCACCGCTCTCTTTGAAAGGCGTCCTGAACGCTTAAACCATGTGCATACACCTGTGCACATGGATAGCAGAGCATAGGAAATGATTTTAATATCCGTTTCGTGAAAGATGCCTTCGGCGATACCTTCTTCCAATACATCCTGAATCTGCTGCTCGTAATCGTCCCGCATCTGGATTATTTCTTTGTAGTTCCTTGCGGTTAAGCCTCTAAGTTCGCTATCTGCGATGATGGCCTCCTTTTGCCGCTCAATATGAAAATTGATATGGCAGTAGATGACGGCCCGAACTCTCTGCTTTGCGCCGGCAGCAGTGTCTAACCGCTTTTGCAAGGCACCCTGAAGATCGGTCATAGTCGCCCTGAAAATATCCAGCAAAATATCTTCTTTGGTTGCATAGTGGTGATAAATGGAAGATTTTGTGATGCCGGTGGCCTGGGCAATGGCACTCATGCTGGTGGCAAAGTAACCCTTTTTGTAAAACAGCTTGATCGCTGATTTTTTAATATTATTTTTCATTATTTTATTATCTTTTTTTCTATTATTTTAGTTGGTTATGATCTTTTTCCCGACCGAACGGCCGGTCGTCTATTTACCATAAGCATGTTTATAATCGGCTGTCAATAATAATTTCAACAATGTCAAATTATATGCAGTAGGATCAAAAAATGATGCGGATTTATAAAGAGGACTGACCACTGGAAATGATGAACCAACTTATCAACAGGAATGCAGAATTGCGGGCAATGAAAAATGGCGAAACCCAAGAGATCTTTGGGATTCGCCATAAATTGAAAATTGCAGCGGATAAGTCGCTAAGTTCGGTTGCCGTACTGATCGTCAAGCCTTGTATGTGGGAAATATACCCCCGGCTAACGGCTCATAAATTCTGAAATCGGTTTTTTCCCGGGTAATGGAATCGATTTTTTTCTGGAGGGCTGTTCTTTCTTCACTTTTCAGCCAATTCTTCCAGTCCTCAGCGGATTGCCAGGTACTTCTAACCACGTATTCGTCTGCTCCGGGAGGGTCTATGCATTTCAAGGACTCGCTGGATATATAGCCTGGCTGCACTCGTGCGAGAGATCTCAATTTAACCATGAGCGGGGCTACTTCAGCGGCCTTATCTTTTACAAATCTTCTTTTTATAATTACCTCAACAGCCATTTTATTACTCCCTTCCACTTTCCATGTATTGCTTATACTGTAAGTTTTTGTGCCTGTTCAGCCATCAATGATTTAAACCGCTCCAGTGTTACCGGATACGGAATGATCGGGATTCCCATCCAGTCGGAATAATCCAGGAAGTCTTCCGGCTTTTCGGCCATATAGGTGTCTGTATAACCGATACCATCCAAAACAATGGCACCCCCTGTATGTTTCGGAAAGTTTTCATTGGCCAACCCTCTGTCCCATCCCTTGAACACCTGTTTGCGAAACTTGATCCAGCCGGGAGTCATCCACCAAACCGGTTCGCCTCCGGCCACTTCTTGGGCTATCTGTTCCCGTTGGGTTTCACTAGCGATCATATCCATGCAATGGGTAGCCTCAATCCGGGTCACCCCCGTTCCCTGCTCCGCAATAACCGTCTGCATAAGGCGGGTCGGTTCATCCGCATTGACGTAACAAAATTTACCGCCGTAAATCACAAGAATCTTATCCCTTTTTTCTTTCGCTTTCCTGATGCGGGCAACCAACTGCCGTTCCAATTCCAGGATATCCTGGTGCAGGCCCGGGGTGGTGAACAAGATGTGTTCCGTATCCAAGTAACCGGTCTCCTTGAGGTAATTCAATTCAAGACTGAGTGTGCCGCAGGAAACAATGGCAATGTCCGCAAAAGATATTTCACTCATAAAATCCTCCCTGAGTTTGACCGCATGTCACTCGTCCCCGTATTGGCCTCAATCATTTTGTTGTGCCGGATGAGTTATAGCGGGCGCTCGGCATGGTTGATATTCCCGGTGGCCCCACCGTAGTGGAATGTTGACTGCAAACCCTTCCAAACATGATTGGCCATGGCATTCAAATCGGATTGATCCGCCTGGACAGGAATACAATGGACAACCATCATTGCCCCCGGCCTGGCTTGTGGGAAGAAGGGTGACGGTGCGCTTGACCATGGAGTTTATTTCCTGGAATTCAATCCAGTTCTATTTCACTGCAATATCAGGGCCAACCGATGCTCAGCAAACCTTCTGATTCCGCGGGGACAAATCCGCCTGCAATCCCAGGGATAAGAGTCTGGGATGTTGATGGTGAGAGTTTATGCTGTTGGAACAATTTGAACCCTTTATCCACACCCTAAGGTGCATTTGGTTCCTGATCGATAAACCAATCCCGGCGATGGGAATCAGTCTTCGCGTATAGCATGTCAGAGGAAAAAGCATATCCCTCCAGTAATATCCTCCTCCGTTTCCGATGGTACGTTTTTTGCTGGTATCCGAATTTGAAGGAGTTTACGCAACAGATTACTCCGGCAATGAAATACATATTTATTAATTTCCAGTAAGTTGGCCGGAAAAATTCAATCAAGGGTGCTAAAATGTCAAAACAAAATGTCCTTCAGGCGTCGGCTGCAGACTGGGCTATCGACACGGCCAAGTGTCTAAATGATGTCGAACTTGCCGGGGCCCTCATGGAAAATGGGAAACAGAACGGGGGGGAACTCAGCACTGCGGATATCGTGTTCAGCCTGCGAAATTTCTTAAAAATGAAATACTATCCAGTCGCCATCAAATACTATTATAAGGAGAGCGAGCTCGATGAATTTAAACAAAAAGCAGCCTACAAAACAGCGTTGCACCCTTATACCTTCTGCCATTATGTAGCAGCATCCAGGCAACGCGGAGACATATTGCTGGGCACTTTGGGGAAACTCG
>Ga0180435_10005623_pt1 | contig 12149 bp, 11 predicted proteins | sample SS_ome_3_FD_132467 | JGI IMG/M metagenome (GOLD analysis project Ga0180435, IMG submission 132467) | Hypersaline lake sediment archaeal communities from the Salton Sea, California, USA - SS_3_S_1 metaG | ecosystem: Environmental > Aquatic > Non-marine Saline and Alkaline > Hypersaline >...
AAGCGCGCCAGGATGTGGGGCTGGCCGCAGTAGCCCAGGCCCCACGCCAGCAGGGACACGAGGGTGATGGCGCCCGCAGCGAAACTTTTTCCCCGGACCTCGCCGAAGAGGTCGAGCAATTGGGGATCGATGGCCATGAGATCCGCCCAGGTGGCGCGCACGCCGCCCAACGCCCCCGTGGCGGCGAGGGGGACGGCGGCGATGCGGCCCGGCGGGATGCGGAAGCGCTCCATGACTTCGCGCCGGATGCTCTCGGTGGGAGTGATGACCATCGTGGCCAGCCCGAGGCCGAGAAGGACGGGCGCACGCCGGCGGACCCTTCCGGCGGCGTTGTGCCAGGACGGATCGCGCCACGGCGAAAGATCGTGAACGGTCATGACGGCGGGCCGGAGAGGCAGGTAGGGCACGGCGAAGTCCGTTCCGTGGAATAGCGTGGTGCGGCGGCGCAGAAGCTCCGCGGCGACGCCGAGACTCCACCAGCGCCGGGCGAGCGGACCGGTTGGTGGGGCGCCCTTCTTCAGATTCGGCGGGGCGTCCGCCGGCAAGGCGAATGGCTGATCGGAGATCAGGCGCCAGACGTCCGCGGGGTGTTCCCGGGCGAGCGCGCGGCTGAGTTCCGCGGTGTAGCGGGATATGCCGCCGATTGGTACGGAGAGAGGCGTGGCGTCAAGAGCAACATTCATCCGCAAATCCCTTCAATACTACAGCGATTGCGGGACGTCCGAGGGAGACGGCGCGCGCCGGTCCGGCGAATCCCCTAGACGGAGCGCGAAAACCGCCAGCATCACAGGCAATTGTCGCTGAGGGATCAGTACGACTGACGGGCGGGATCACGGGTGGAATCCCTCTGTATTCCAGCAACTTAACCTAAATAATTCTCCGCGGAGTGCCGATAGACAAGCACCTGAATAGTGGGAGGTGTATTTTGGAGCAACAAGTTGCGTTCTTCCTTGCCTTGGCCGTAGGGCTTGTGTTCGGCGGTCTGGCGGTGTGGCTCATGCTGCGAGCCGACACGAACAATGCCTATGGGCGGGCCAAGTCCGAGCTGGCGTCGGAGTTGAACAAGCTTACCGAGCGGCTGAGCGGCAAAGAGGCCCGAATCAACGAATTGATGACGGACCGCGATCAGTTGAAGGCGGAGCTTGACCGGCAGCGCCAGGACACAGCGGCGATGCAGGCCGCCAAGGCGGAGTTGGAAGCGCGGGTCAAAGAAAAGGACAAGGCGGCCGAGGAGCGGCTGGCGGCTGTGAATCAGGCGGAGGAGAAGCTCACCGACACCTTCCGCGCTCTGTCGGCTGAAGCGCTGCAGACGAACAACCAGACCTTTCTTCATCTGGCGCAGGCGACGCTCGAGCGGTTCCAGGAGGGCGCGAAGAACGACCTCGAAAGCCGCCAGGAGGCGATCAGCGGTTTGGTGAAACCGCTGCATGAATCTCTCGGCAAGGTGGACGACAGCATCCGCGAGATCGAGAAGAGCCGGACCGCCGCCTACGCTGGAATCTCCGAACAGGTTCAATCGTTGCTCGAAGTGCAGAACCTCCTTAGATCGGAAACCTCGAATCTTGTCGGAGCGCTGCGGACGCCTACGGTGCGCGGCCGGTGGGGCGAGATCCAGTTGCGGCGCGTTGTCGAGATGGCGGGGATGGTTCCGTACTGCGATTTTGAGGAACAGCCAAGCATCGATACCGATGACGGGAAGTTGCGTCCGGACATGATCGTCAGGCTTCCGGGACAACGGCAGGTTGTCGTCGACGTCAAGGTCGCTCTGAAGGCGTACCTCGAAGCCGTTGACGCCGCCGACGAAGAGACACGCCAGGCGAAGCTCTCCGAACACGCATCTCAAATCCGGACACACTTGCAGCAACTCGGAGGGAAGGCCTATTGGGACCGGCTTCCCGGGGCGCCGGAGTTCGTCGTCGCGTTTCTGCCGGGCGAAGCCTTCTTCAGCGCGGCGCTCGAGAAGGATCCCGGATTGATCGAGTTCGGCATCGAGCACAAGGTGATCCTGGCGACGCCGACGACGCTGATCGCGCTGCTCAAGGCCGTCTCCTACGGCTGGCGTCAGGAGAAACTGGCGCAGAACGCCGAGCAGATTAGTGAGTTGGGCAAGACTCTCTACGACCGGCTTTGCACTTTCACTCACCACGTCGAGACGGTGGGGACAAACTTGAAGCGCACCGTCGAAGGCTACAACCGAGCCGTCGGCTCGCTGGAATCGAGAGTGCTCGTAGGAGCGCGCCGGTTCCAGGATCTTGGCGTGGCGCCGGCTGACAAGGAGATGCCGCCGCTAGAGCCCGTGGACAACTTCCCGCGCTCTTTGCAGGCCGTCGAGCGGGCCGTGGCCGCGGGCGTCCTGGAGACTCCGGTTCTCGAAGCTCCCGCGGAGGAAGAGGAGGCGCTGGAAGCCGGGGAGCCGGAGAGCGGTCCGTCGTCCGATGGCGCCTATGATGCGGAGCCAGTCGAGGACGAGGCGCCGCCGGAAGAGGAACTCGACGAGATCCCCGAGGATATCGAGATCGAGGTCGTTGACGAGCCGGCGACGCACTGGTCGCTGGAAAGCCTGCGGAGCGAGTACACCGAGCGGACTGGCGAGGGAGCGGAGATATCCGCGGAGGAAACGCCGGACCAAGAGACCGGCGAACTCGAGGAGACTGTGGAGGACGAGGCCGGGGAACCAGCCGGGGAACCGGCGGAGGAACTGGACGCGGAAGAGGAAGTGTCTCCAGCGGCGGAAGAAGAGCCGGCCGCGGAAGCTCAGGATGAGGAGCCCGTGCCGGAGGAGCCGGAGCCGGCGGCCGCGAAGAGTGAGGCCGTGGATGAGGAAGTTGGACAGGGGCAACCGAACAACTACCTTTCCTTCGTGAAAGCAATGTGACGAGACCGGGTTGGCTGGAACGCGCTCCCAGTCTGATTCGTCTGACTTACTGAGTCCGGACACTCCCGAACATGGGTTGCCGGGAGTGGCGAAGCCGGAGACAATAACGTTCACTCAGGAGGCAGAGATGAGAGTCAGACTGGGATTTTTGCTTTTGCTGGCCGGGATCATTGCGGCGACTCCTGCACTTGTCAACGCAGAGACACCCGAAGCATACCTGGCGAAGCAGGTGCGCCACGAATTGGCCATGCTTCCCTACTACACGGTTTTTGACCACTTGCAGTTTCAGGTCGACGGCAACACGGTCATTCTTAGCGGCGAGGTTAGCCGGCCGGTCCTGAAACGCGATGCGGAGGGCGTCGTGAAACGTATCGAAGGCATCGGCGGGATTGTGAACCGGATCGAAGTCCTGCCGCTCTCGCCTTTCGACGACCGGATCCGCGGCAACGTACTGCGGGCCATTTACACGAAGTCGAATTTACAGCGCTACGCACTGGGAGCGCGCCCGAGCATCCACGTCATTGTGAAGAACGGGACCGTGACGCTGGAGGGCGTTGTAGCGAACGAGATGGACCGCACCGTCGCCAACCTGCAAGCCAATATGGTCTCCGGCGTGTTTTCGGTTACGAACAATCTGCGGATCGAGGGAGAGCGGCGGACGGTCTAGCGCGAACGGTCCCTCATCTTGCATCAGTTTAGCTCCTGGACGGCGGTCCGGTTCCTTTGGGAGACCGGACCGCCATTTTTGTGTACCGCGGCCGGCGTGGAAGTGTTTTCGGATTGCCTCCGCTGACGGTTATCATACGTAGCAGAGACGCCGTGTTCCGCATCCTCGCAGCTCTACTGCTTCCCGCTCTGCTGACCGCCGCCGGCGGCTGGCAGCGTTTTCGTTCCGGTCCGTTCGAGGTGCTCACCGGGGCCGGACCGAAGCCGGGACGCGAGATCCTCCTGGAGTTGGAGCAGTTGCGATTCACCCTTGGATTCCTGCTGGGACAGCCGGACATGGAAGCCGTATGGGGATTCCGAGTGGTAGTCTTCGATTCGGCCCAGGAGGCGCGGCGATACGGGGCCGGCCAGTGGCGGCTCGGCCGTGACGCCTGGATGCTGGCGGCGTGGCCGGGCGGATCGTTGTCGATCCCGGAGTTCACTAACATTTTGTTGGAGGCGAATACCCAGCGGATGCCGGACGATGTGGAGAGCGGGTTGCGGTCTCTCTTGTCCACGATACGGGTCGAGCGGACGCGGGTGATGCTCGGCGCGCCCGTGCCAGCCGGGAGACGGAACCTGGCCTGGGCGAGGATGCATCTGCTGACGGTGAATCCGAAATACAGCGGCCGGGTCCGGGTGCTGTTCGCCAATGTGCAGCAGGGCGGGGACTGGCACTCGGCGTACGGAAACGCATTCGAGACGACGCCGGAGGCGATGGACGCGGAGGTGGAGCGCTATCTGGCCGCGGGCAGTTTCCCCATCCGGACAATCTCGGGCGCGCCGATCTCAGTCCGGGATTTCAGCCCGCGCGATTTCGGGCCGGGATATGTCGAGACAGCGCTGGCCGATCTGCTCGAGGGTGAGGCGGCGCGGGCGGCGCACCAGGCGGTGCTCGACCGGCGGCCCGGCGACCCGGCGGCTCTCGAAGGCGCGGGGCGATATGAGGAAGCCGTAAAGGCTGGGTCGCGCAGCGCCCGCTGCTACCTCGAATACGGGAAGCGGCTGGAGCAGCCCGTGCGCGCCCGCGCCGCCTGGACGCGGGCCGCGGAACTGAATCCACGCTGGGCCGAGCCGTACGTTCTGATGGCGGGAGTCGATACGAACGAGACCATGAAGCTTCAGAATCTGCGGAAGGCGACGGAACTGGAGCCCCGGAACCCGGAGTATTGGGTGATGACGGCCGAAGCGTACGCGGAGGCGGGGCGGTATCGGGACGCCGCGAGGACGTGGGGCGGGGCGATGCGATCGGCCAAGTCGGCTGAGGAACGAGAGCGGTACTACCAGGCGCGGATGAAGGTGGAGGCGCAGCGCACCGGCGTGATGAGCGACGCGCGCCGGAACCGGATCGAGGAACGCTCCCTCGAACACCGGCGGCTGCGGGATGAGTGGGCCGATCTGATGCGGCGGGCAAGGGAACCGGACGACCCGAACGATCCCGAGGCTGTCGGGTCCGGCGCAGATGTCGTCGAATGGTGGGACGATCCGAGGCCCAAGGGCCGGGCCGCGGGAACGCTGGCCAAGGTCGATTGCATTCGCGGCGTGGCCCGCCTGGTGATAGAGGGCTACGACGGAAAGACAGTCCAACTCGTCGTCCGCAATCCCGGCGAGATTGTGCTCACCGGCGGCGGGGAGCGGACATTGGGCTGCGGTCCGCAGAATCCGCCGCGATCGGTCACGGTGGAGTACGTCGAGGAAGTGGACGAGAACCTCAACACAATCGGGGAAGTCACATTGGTAGAGTTCCGCTGATGGCTATCCCGCCGCGCTGGGCCGCCATTCTGGTTATCGCCCTTTCGAGCGCGCTCAACTATCTGGACCGGCAGACACTGCCCGCGTTGGCGCCCCTGTTGCGCCAGGAGTTCGGCCTAACTAACGCGGACTACGGACTGGTGCTGTCGGCCTTCTCTTTCGCCTACGCCCTGAGCGCGCCCGTATCGGGGTGGTTTATTGATCGCGCTGGACTGAACCGGGGCATCATCATCGTCGTGGCGCTATGGTCGATGGCCGGCCTCGGAACCGGACTGGTCACCGGGTTTCTCGGGCTCCTCCTGCTGCGCGGGGGGCTTGGCGCAGCGCAGGCTGGGGGCGTCCCGGCCACCGGGAAGGCGACCGCCCTTTACCTGCCGCCTCAGGAGCGGGCGCTGGGCACGGCGACCACGCAGATTGGCCTGAGCCTGGGAGCGATCGTGGCGCCGCTGGCCGCGAGTTGGTTCACGGCGGCCTACGGTTGGCGGTCGGCTTTTCTCGTAACGGGTCTTTGCGGTTTCGTTTGGATACCACTGTGGCTCGTATGCGCGCGGCGGATTCCGCCGGCGGCGGCGCGAGAGACTTCGGCGCCGAAATCAGCCGGCGGAGTGCTGAGCGACCGCCGTCTGTGGGGAATGATTCTGGCGACGATTCTGTACATGACGCTCTACAGCCTGTGGAGCAACTGGACGACGGTCTACCTTGTGGACGCGCAAGGAATGACGCAGCAGGCCGCGAACCGGACGCTGGCCTGGGTCCCGCCGGTGTTCGCCAACCTGGGAGGGCTCTTCGGCGGCTGGCTGGCGCTACGCTGGATTCGTGGCGGCATGTCCGTGATCCGGGCCCGCATGTCGGTGAGCCGGTGGAGCGCGTTGCTGTTGTTGGCCACGGCGGCGATCCCGTTCATGCCCACGACCGGACTAGCCACGGCCCTCATTTGCCTCAGCTTTTTCTGGGTCACGGCAATGAGCGTGAACGTCTACGCCATGCCCCTGGACATCTTCGGCGCCGAGCGGGCGGCCCTGGCCGTATCCACGCTCACGGGGGCGTACGGGCTGATGCAGACTTTCCTCTCTCCAGCGATCGGATCGGCGATCGACCACTACGGTTTTGCCCCGGTTTGCGTAGTCGGCTCCCTGCTTCCGCTGGCCGCGTTCGGCGTGCTTAAGTTGATGACGGAGCGGGAGGCGTGATCCAGGCGCCGGGGGCGTTTCCGGTCCGGCGAGCCGGGCCCCGGGACCTCGAATCGATCGCCGCGATACAGGCCGCTTCACCGGAGGCGGCGCAGTGGGAGCCCGCTTCGTACTTGGAGCATCGTTGCTTCGTGGCGGTGGCCGGCGGGGACGTCGTGGGGTTCATCGTATTGCGGGAATTGGCCGTGGACGAGTACGAGATCCTGAACCTTGCGGTGGTCCCTGGGCGGCGCCGTAATGGAGTCGGTAAGATGTTGATAATACATGTCTTGAACGGACTTCAAGCGACCGTGTACCTGGAGGTTCGGGAGTCGAATCAGACAGCCCGGCGGTTCTACGAATCCATAGGTTTTTCGACCCACAGGATTCGAAAAAGCTATTACTCAAAACCCACCGAAGCGGCTATTGAAATGCGATTTCAATCGTGTTAAGGTTCAATTGAAGGTCGGCCTCCCGGGGGGTCGTCCCGCCTATCAAACGATGATCGCTGTCGCGTCCAACCGGCTAGTTAGACTTTCCTCTGAGACCCACCGGATGCGACGAGCCAATTCCCAAGGGAGAGACTTTCTATGGAGATTCTCAGCCAAGACGAGCTAAAAGCGCATCTGATCCAGACGGACGACGAGTTTCGCCGCTTAGCGACGGCTCACACAGAATACGCCCGCAAGATAGAGGCGATCGAATCCATCCCTCATCCGTCTGAGGAGCAGCAGATCGAAGAGATCAAGCTGAAGAAATTGAAGCTGCATGCCAAGGATCTCATGGCGAGGATACTGACTCGTCACGAGGCCCATACGCAGTAGCTTGTCGGATGCGCGAAAGTCCCGATAGAAGCGAGTCTAGTTGAGACCCGGCCCCTGAACAAGGGGCCGGGTCTCGTGTTTTTGGGAGGGGTTACTTGGTTAGGAACTTACGGATGCGCTCGACAGCCTCCATCAGGTTTTCGAGGGAGTTGGCGTAGCTGAGCCGGATGTATCCTTCGCCGTAAGCGCCGAACGCCGTGCCGGACAGACCCGCAACGCCGGCTTCCTGGAGAAGTCTATTGGCGAGATCGTCAGCCTTGAAGCCCGTTTCCTTGATGTTGGGGAAGGCGTAGAAGGCGCCCTGCGGCAGGGCGCAACTGACTCCGGGGAGTCCGTTCAGGCCGGCCACGAAGGCGTCGCGGCGGCGCTTGAACTCGGCCACCATCTTTTCCGACTCGTCCTGCGGGCCAGTGAGGGCCGCGATGCCGGCGCGCTGGGTGAAGCTGGCGGTGCAGGAGTTGCAGTTCACCATGAGTTTGTTCACGGCGTCGACCAGCGGCGGTTGCATGACGCCGTAGCCCATGCGCCAGCCGGTCATGGCGTAGATTTTCGAGAACCCGTCGAGGATGATCGTCTTCTCAAGCATTCCGGGAATGTTGGAGATGGAGTAGGGGGACTCCCCGTAGATGATCCGGGAGTAGATCTCGTCGGAGAGGATTGTGATGTCCCTGTCGCGGACCATTTCGGCGATGGCCTCGATGTCCTCCTTGGGAATCAATCCGCCGGTCGGGTTCTGCGGCGAGTTGAGGATGATCATCTTCGTCCGGTCATTCAGGCTGTCCTTCAGGACGTTCAGGTCGAAGGAGAAGCCGCGTTCCTCCACCAGCGGGATCGGAACCGGCTTCGCGCCGGCCACGCCGATCATCGACTCGTAGATAGGGAAGCCCGGGTTGGGGTAGATGACCTCGTCGCCTTCCTCGATCATGGCGAGGATAGGAAAGAAGATGATCGGTTTTCCCCCGGGGACCACGCAGACGTTCTCCGGCCCGACGGAGATGTCCCGCGTTTCGGAGATATGCTTGGCGATGACCTCCCGCAGTTCCGGCTGGCCCTGGGTCGGCCCGTAGTGAGTGTAGCCTTCGTCGAGGGCCTGCTTGGCCGCCTCTCGAATATGGGCCGGGGTGTCGAAGTCGGGTTCTCCGATCTCGAGGTGGATAACGTTCCGCCCCTGGGCCTCCAGGGCGCGCGCCTTCACCAGAACTTCAAAGGCGGATTCCACCAGAATGTGATCCATTCGCTTTGCGAGTTTCATTTGTGATTACCTTTTATGACCGCACGGCCGCTGGAGACGCGGACGTGTTCAGATATGATATCGCACGCCGCCGAACCGTTCACGGGGCGATTCTGAGAAACCGGTCCGGCGGCAGGCCGGGTCATAATACTATGAGATCAGTGGCAAATCTTGACTCCACGGTTCTGGGAAGGCGTTCGTCATGTTTAGTAGGACATGAGTGCGCTGGCCGGAAGACTGTTTGAGGCGTCGATGAGTGAAGCGCTTCCGCAGGTCCTCGAAGAATCGGCCGATCGGAAGAGCCGGTTCATCTCGGACAACCTGCGCCGGATCTTTGTGCAGATCTACCGCGTCGTCGGCAATGTCGAGGACGCGCAGGACCTGACCCAGGAGGCGTTCATTAAGGCTCTGCAGCGGTCCGATCAGATCAAGGACCCGAAGAAGGCGGCGCACTGGCTTTCGCGGATCGCGACGAATACGGCGATTGACTTTCTCCGGCGGCGGGGCCGCGTCAGTTTCAGCGACATCGACGAGTTGCCGGAGCCTCCGAGTTCCGAGCCGGGCGAGAGCCCGGAGCAGATGGTGCTGCGTTCGGAGCGCAAGTTGTATCTCGAGGAAGGGTTGGCGCAACTGACCGAACGGGAGCGATTGGCGTTGGTGCTGCGGGACGTCGAGGGACTGCCGGCCGCGGAGGTGGCGAAGCGCCTGAATTGCTCCAAAGCCACGGTGCGCTCGCACATTGCGAATGCGCGCATCAAGTTCCGCCGATATATGGAAAGGAGGCAGGCGTGAAACATCCGAGCGAAGTTGACCTGGCCCTTTACAGCGGCGGGGACCTGCCATTCTGGCGCCGGTGGAAGGTCGCCTGGCACGCGCGAGGTTGTCCGGAGTGCCGGCGGGAAGCCGAACGTTTCCGGGACGAAACGAATTCGATCGCCGGGGCCGCCTCCGAATTGCCCGACGATCTGAATTGGGACCGCCTGGCGGCGGAGATGCGCGCGAACATCCGGGTCGGACTCCAAGCCGCGGAGTGCGTCGCTCCGGCGGAAGTGCCGGCGAGGGCGATGAACTGGCGGGTAGCCGTGGCGCTCGCATCGCTCGCGTTGGTGGTGGTGAGCGGTTTCTGGCTCCATGCGCCCCGTCCCCCCGACATGGCGGAGACCGGCGCGGGCGTGGTTCTTTCCGCGACGGCGGAAGGGCTCGAACTGCTGGACGAGGACCGGGCCTTGACGCTGATGCATGCCAGTTCGGAGCCGGTCATGCTCTCGGTCAATGTGGACGGAGCGATGGCGGAGCACTATGTCGACGATGAGACGGGCATGGTGACGATCAACAATGTCTATGTTCAATAAGACGACGATCGTGACGGCGGCGGCGCTGGCCGCGCTGGCTTTCCCGGCCGCGGCCGAGGAGAACCTGCAGATCGACTTCCCGCCGGAATCGCCCGTGAGCGTGGTTTCCATGGACTGGGGCGCTTCCGACGCGACCCCGAGAGGCGGCGCGCTGGTCGTCGATCTTCACACCTCGCTGAAGCTTCGCAACGCCTCGCAACGGCGCATCCGCGGCATTACGCTGTTGGTGCTGGCGCAGGAAGTGACGCCGGGAGGCAAGGCCAGCGTGTCGGCTCCCAGCCTGGACGTGGGACCGGGGCAGGTGTTTCCGGTGCGCATTGACTTGCGGCTGTTGCGGCCGCTGCAGCGCGGGACTGGGCCGCTGGTCAAGGTGGGACTCGACGGCGTGCTGTTCGAGGATCTGAGTTTCTATGGGCCCAACCGGTTGAACTCCCGGCGTTCGATGACCGTTTGGGAGCGTCAGGCGCAGCGGGACCGGGCCTATCTGAAGCGAATTCTGAAAGCGAAAGGCGCGGAAGGGCTGCAGCGCGAGGTGCTCACGAGCCTGGCCCGCCAGGGCGAGAGGCGGCGTCCGGATGTACGCGTGGCGGGGACCGGCCGGGCCACGAACATCGACGCGGGTGAGCAATATCAACTCACGTTCCTCGGTTTTCCGGGGGCCCCGGTGGAGGCGATTTCGGGGACGGCCCGGATGTCGGGCCGCGAGGCGCGAGCCCCGGTGATGGAAATGAAGAACCGGTCGGCTCGTCCGGTGCGGCATCTCGAGGTTGGCTGGATTTTCAAGGATGCCGACGGCCGCGAATTCGTTGCGGGGGCGGTGCCGGCGGCTCTGGAACTGGCTCCCGGGGAGAGCCGCAAGGTCGATGCCGGACGAGTGCTCCGGTTCTCGCGCCCATTGATGGTGGAGAGCATGTCCGCCTATCTGACGCACGTCGAATTCGAGGACGGCGAAGTCTGGATTCCGAGCCGTGACGAGTTGGCAAGCCAGGGACTGGACCGTCTGGCCGGGCCTTCGCCGGAGGAACAGCGTCTGACGAACCTCTACCGTAAGAAAGGTCTCAAGGCGCTGATAGAAGAACTCGACAAGTTCTGAGAGTCCCGCCCGGCGCCAATTCGCTCGAAACACCCGGAAAGTGATGTGAACCGGCGTTTCAGCCGGTAGAATAACCCTGATGGACACGAGCGGGGCAAGACAGCGCGGCACACCTCTGCAGAACCTGGCGGCGCTGGTGATCGTGATTGCGGGGCTCAAGGTGGCGGCGTCGATGGTGACGCTGCTGCTGATCTCGCTATTTATTGCCCTGACCAGCGCCCCGGCGGTTCTATTGCTGCAGCGGAAGCGCGTTCCGCCGGTGTTAGCCGCGCTGATCGTCCTGCTGGTGGTGGTAAGCATCCTCTCGGCGTTCGGCGCCGTACTCGGGACCACCACGAACAGTTTCGTCCGAGCCCTGCCGGGGTACCGCGCACAAGTGAACGACGAACTGGCCGCTTCCCTCACGTGGATGAACGAGCGAGGTCTGGATCTCTCCGCTCTCAATCTCATGGACACTTTGGAGCCGGGCTCCATCATGTCGATCGCCGGGAACATCTTCACCGCGATCGGAGGTCTGCTCGGCAATTCACTGGTGATCATTCTGGTTGTCGTTTTCATCCTTCTGGAGGTTCCGGGGTTTGCGGCCAAGTTCCGCGCCGCGTTTCCGCACTCCGAGAACACGATGCAGCAGATGGGGCGGATCGCCAATAACGTGGTGAACTACCTGGGGCTTAAGACGCTGGTCAGCGCCTTCACTGGGCTGTTGGCGGGAGGGCTCGTCGCCGTTGTGGGGGTTGATTTCGCGCTGTTGTGGGGGCTGCTGGCATTCCTGCTCAACTACATCCCGACGTTCGGATCGATCATCGCCGCCCTGCCTCCCGTGATGCTGGCGCTGGTTCAGTTTGGAGTTGGCCCGGCCGCGGCGGTGGGCATCGGTTACCTGGTGATCAACTTCGTCATGGGCAGCGTCATCGAGCCGCGGATCATGGGGCGAAGCATGGGCCTGTCGACGCTGGTTGTGTTTCTCTCGCTGCTGGCTTGGGGCTGGGTGCTGGGAACGGCGGGGATGTTCTTTGCCGTGCCGCTGACGATGGCGCTCAAGATCGGTTTGGAGACCGATCCCGACACGCGGTGGCTGGCGGTGCTGATGGGACCGGAACCGAAGCCAACCCCGCCAGCCGAAGAGCGGGCCGGGGCGTAGGCGGGAC
>Ga0180435_10005624_pt1 | contig 12149 bp, 8 predicted proteins | sample SS_ome_3_FD_132467 | JGI IMG/M metagenome (GOLD analysis project Ga0180435, IMG submission 132467) | Hypersaline lake sediment archaeal communities from the Salton Sea, California, USA - SS_3_S_1 metaG | ecosystem: Environmental > Aquatic > Non-marine Saline and Alkaline > Hypersaline > Sediment...
ATCGAGAAGCAGATCCTGCGCGAGGCCTTCAGCGACCTGCTGCCCGCAGACATTGCCTGGCGGCAGAAGGAGCAATTCTCCGACGGCGTCGGCTACGGCTGGATCGACGCGGTGAAAGACTTCACCGCCGGGCACGTCAGCGACGCGGAAATGGCGCGCGCCGAGGGCCGCTTCCCGCACAATCCGCCGGCCTCGAAGGAAGCCTACTGGTTCCGCAGCGTGTTCGAGCAGCACTTCCCGCTGGCCTCGGCCGCGCAGTGCGTGCCGGGCGGGCCCACCGTCGCCTGCAGCACCCCCGAAGCGGTGCTGTGGGACGCGGCCCTGCAGCAGATGAACGACCCCTCCGGCCGCGCGATGAAAAACGTACACAAGGATTCCTACTGACCATGAGCACGACGTCAAAACCCCTGGGCAAACCCCTGCTCGTGCAGAAATTCGGCGGCACTTCGCTGGCCGATCTGAAGGGCTTCGACGCCAGCGCGAAGGTCATCGCGCAGTACGTCGACGACTACCGCGTGATCGTGGTGCTGTCCGCCGTCAAGGGCGTTACCGACCTGCTGTTGGCGGCCATCGACACCTCGGTCGCCGGGCAAGACGGCGGTGAACACCTGGAAGAGGCCATCCGCCGTGAACGCGCCATCGTCAGCGACCTCGCTTCCGGTGGCTTCGAAACACCGCAGGCCACGTCCTACCTGGACGAGCAGGAAGCCGTGCTGTCGCGCATGGTCGAGGGCATCCGCCTGCTGGGCCAGTGCCCGGACGAGACCCGCGCGCGTATCCTGGCCACCGGCGAAGGCTTCGCCAGCCGCCTGATGGTCGACGTGCTGCAGGCGCGCGGTTACGACGCGCTATGGTCCGATACCGACGTGCTGCCGCCGGCCAACGAGGACTGGCTCGATTCGCTGGTCGACGTCGAGGCCGCGGCGCCGCTGGTCAAGGCCCGCCTCGGGGAGCGCGACAGCCAGGTGGTGGTGCTGCCCGGCTTTTACGGCCGCAACGCCGACAACAAGATCCAGTTGATGGGCCGCAACGGCACCGACTACACCGCGGCCTGCATGGCGGCGGCGTCCGGCGCGGGCCTGTGCCAGATCTGGAAAGACGTGGACGGTTTCTTCACGGCTGACCCGCGCATCGTGACGAACGCGCGCTGCCTTGACGAGGTGAGCTACGAGGAGGCGATGGAGCTGACCTACTACGGCGCCAACGTGATTTCCGCCAAGGCGCTGATGCCCCTGGCGGCCAAGGACATTCCCTGCCAGGTGCGCAACACCTACGACCCGTCCAAGCCCGGCACCCTGGTGCACGGCAAGGCGACCCGCGCGGAGACCGTGCGCGGCATCTCGCACCTGCACGGCGTCTCGACCATCACGCTGCAGGGCGGTTTCCTGCGCGGCCGCGTCGGCACGGCGCAACGGGTGATGGGGGCGCTGGCCAAGGTGTCGGTCTCCACCCTGCTGATCGTGCATTCCTCCTCGGAATACAGCCTCAGCTTCTGCGTGCGCCAGGCCGACGAGGAAAAAGCCGTGCGCGCGCTGCGCGAGGAGTTCCACTTCGAGTTGCTGCACGGCCTGCTCGAGGACATCAACGTACTCAGCGACCGCGCGGTGGTGTCGCTGGTGGGCGAGGGCATGAAACACGCCCGCGGCATCGCGGCGCGCTTCCTGACCGCGATCTCCACCGCCGGCGTCAACGTGGAAGTGATCGCGCAGGGCTCCACCGAGTTCTCGATCTCGGTGGTCGTGCGCGGCGAGGACGCCCGGCCCGCGGCGCGCTCCTGCCACACGGCCTTCTTCGGGCGCTCGACCCACATCGACGTGATCCTGCTCGGTTGCGGCAACGTCGGCGGCGAACTGCTGGACCAGTTCCAGCGCCAGGAAGAAGCCCTGGCCGCCCACCACATGGACCTCCGGGTGCGCGCCATCGCCAGCAGCGGAAAACTGCTGGTGGCGGACGACATGATCGATTTGTCCGACTGGCGCGGCGCCATGGAGCGCGACGGCAAACCCTGGACCCTGGACGACCTGCTGGCGATCCGCATGCGCCTCGGCCTGCTGAGCCCGACGATCGTCGACTGCACCACCGACGCCGGCATCGCGCATGCGTACGTGCGTTTTCTCGACGCGGGCTTCAACATCGTAGCCGCCAACAAGAAGGCCAATACCTCCGGCTTCGACTACTACCGCGCGCTGCGCGAGGCGGAGAAACGCAACTTCCGCAAGTTCCTGTACGAGACCAACGTGGCGGCCGGCCTGCCGTTCATCGACACGCTGCAGAGCCTGATCCGGTCCGGCGACGAACTGGTCACCTTCGAGGGCATTTTATCGGGCTCGCTGTCGATGATCTTCGGCCTGCTGCAGGACGGCATACCGCTGTCGCAGGCCGTCGCGAAAGCGATGGAGCTCGGCTACACCGAGCCGGACCCGCGTGACGACCTGTCGGGCATGGACGTGGCGCGCAAGCTGCTGATCATCGCCCGCGAAGTCGGCTTGCGGCTGGAACTGGACGACATCGCAGTCGAACCGGTGGTGCCGATAGGCGCGGTGGAGCACGTCGAACGCTCCGAACTGATCGATGCGCTGGCGGCCCAGGACGCGGCCTTCGCCGAACGCTGCGCCGCGGCGGCGGCGGAAGGCAAGGTCCTGCGCTACGTCGCACGGCTCGAGGACGGTCAGTGCCGGGTTTCGATCGAAGCGGTCGACCGCGCCGGCCCGCTGGGTGCGATCCGCGACGGCGAGAACGCGCTGGTCATCCACTCACGGTACTATCAACCCATCCCGATGGTGCTGCGCGGCTACGGCGCGGGCGCCTCGGTAACCGCCGCCGGCGTGTTCGGCGACCTGCTGAAGACGGTCTGGCGGCCTTTGGACAACTGAAGGACATGATGGAATCAACGGCGAACTACCGCACGCAACCGCTTTCGGTGTACGCGCCGGCCTCGGTCGGCAACATGTCGGTGGGCTTCGACGCGCTGGGCCTGGCCCTGGCGCCGATCGACGGCACCTTGCTGGGCGATATCGTCATGCTTTCGCCGCTGCCCGAGGGGGCGGAGGACTGGGTGCTGGAAGTGGACGGTCCATTCGCCGCGGCGCTGCCGCCGGACCCGGAGGACAATATCGTGATCGCCTGCTGCCGCGTCTACCAGGAAGCGGCGGCGCGGGTCGGGTACACGCTTCGGCCGCTGCAGGTCCGGCTCGAGAAGCGGCTGCCGATCGGCAGTGGCCTGGGCTCCAGCGCCAGCTCGATCGTGGCCGCGCTGGAGGCCCTCAACCGCTGGCACGCACACCTGTTGCCGGCGCAGGAACTGTTCGGCCTGATGGCCAGGATGGAAGGCTCGATCAGCGGCGAGGTGCACCTGGACAACGTCGCACCCTGTCTCTACGGTGGTTTGCGGCTGTGTCCGCCCGGCAGCCAGCAGGAGTACGCACTGCCCTGGCCGGCCGCGTGGCGGGCGGTGGTCTGCTGGCCCGGCACCCAGCTGGAAACCCGCACGGCGCGCTCGGTTCTGCCGGACGAGGTGCCGCGGAAGACCGCGGTCCGGCACGGTGCTCAGTTCGCCCAGTTCGTACACGCCCTGCACTCGGGGAACGCCGCGCTGGCAGCGGACTGCGTGGTGGACCACATCGCCGAGCCGTATCGCCGCGCCCTGCTGCCCGGTTTCGACCAGGCGCGGGTGGAACTGCGCGAACTCGGTGCGCTGGCAGTCGGCATCTCCGGTTCCGGCCCGACGATTTTCGCGCTGGTCGACGACTACGACGCCGCCAACCGCGCGGCCTACTGGCTGGACCAGAACTACCGCAAGAACGAGACCGGCTTCGTGCATATCTGCCGGGCCGACCTCGGCGGCGCGCGGTGCATCGACTGAGCCGCAGAAGGAAACGGACATGAAGCTCATCAACATCCGGCACCCGTCCGAAGAGGTCAGTTTCCGCCAGGCGGTGCTGCAGGGCCTGGGCCGCGACCAGGGGCTGTTCTTTCCCGAGGCCTTCCACGCGCTGGACGACGTGCCGGGCCTGCTGCAGGCGCCTTTCGTCGAGCGCAGTGTCGCCGTGCTGCACCACCTGGTCGGTGACGAACTGGGCGAGGCTACCCTGCGCGGCATGGTCGAATCGGCCTTCGACTTTCCGCTGACCGCGCCGCGCCTGGCCGACGGCAGCCGGGCGCTGGAACTGTTCCACGGCCCGTCGCTGGCGTTCAAGGATTTCGGCGCGCGCTTCATGGCGCGCTGCCTGGCCGAATTCCACGACGGCGGCCCGATGACAATCCTGACGGCCACCTCCGGCGACACCGGGGCCGCGGTGGCGCACGCCTACCACGGCCAGCCCGGCATCGACGTGGTCATCCTGTATCCGCAGGGCAAGATCTCGCCGTTGCAGGAAAAGCTGTTCTGCACGTTGGGCGGCAACGTGCGGACGATCGCCGTGGACGATGATTTCGATACCTGCCAGCGGCTGGTGAAGCAATCCTTCGAGGACGACGAGCTCAAACAGGAGCTGGGCCTGAACTCCGCCAACTCGATCAACATCGCACGGCTGCTGGCGCAGGTCTGCTATTACTTCGAGGCGGGCGCGGCGGTCGAGGACGTTCGGCGCATGGCGCTGTCGGTGCCCAGCGGCAATTTCGGCAACGTGACCGCCGGCCTGGTGGCGCGCCGCATCGGCCTGCCGTTCAAGCGCATCATCGCGGCCACCAACGTGAACGACACGGTGCCGCGCTTCCTGGCCTCGGGCCACTGGGACCCGAACCCGACCGTGGCGACCATCACCAACGCGATGGACATCTCGCTGCCGAACAACTTCCCGCGGGTGCTGGAGCTGGAAACGCGGCACGGCCTGCCGCTGGTGGACCTGCTGAGCGCCACCTCGCTGGACGACGACGGGACCCGTGACGCGATGCGCAGGCTGCACGCCATGGGCTACCTGGCCGACCCGCATTCCGCGCTGGCCTGGCAGGCGCTGGACAGCGGCCTGCACGCGGGCGAAGAGGGCGTGTTCCTGTGCACCGCCCACCCGGCCAAGTTCCTCGAGGTGCTCGAGGAGACGCTGGACATCGAGGTACCGCTGCCGCCCGAGCTGGCGGCGGTGAAGGACAAGACGGTACTGTCCGGCACCATCGACGGAAGTTTCGAATCCCTGCGCCGCGAGCTGATGGGCGCCTGACCCCGTGGGTGACGCATGAAGAAAACCGCTGCCTGGCTGGTCCGCCACGCCCTGGAACAGATCGGCGTGCCCTACACCTTCGGCATTCCCGGGGTGCACAACATCGAGCTCTACGACGAGCTGCGCGAGTCGGAGACGATCCTGCCGCTGCTGGTGACCCACGAAGGCGGCGCCGCCTTCATGGCCGACGCGGTCTACCGGGCCTCGGGCCAGGTCGGCGTGCTGGTGGTGGTGCCGGCGGCGGGACTGACCCACGCGATGAGCGGCATCGGCGAGGCCTACCTGGACGGCATCCCGATGCTGGTGATCTCCGGCGGGGTGCGCACCGACCTGGAGCAGGGTTTCCAGCTGCACGAGGTAGACCAGCAGGCGCTGATGCGCACGCTGACCAAGGCGACGTTCAAGATCGAGAGCTACGACGAGGCCGTCGCGACGGTGTACCGCGCCTGGCTCGCGGCGGTCGAGGGCGAACCGGGGCCGGTGTACATCGAGATCCCGGCCAACCTGCAGTTGCTCAGCGCCGAAACCGGGGACATCCCGGCTTTCGACCCCGAGATTCCGCGCCCGGCGCTGGACGGCGGGGCCGTGCAGGCTGCGGCCGAACTGCTGGCGTCGGCCGAGCGTCCCGGTATCTTCGTGGGCTGGGGTGCGCGCGAGGTGACGGAAGACATCCGCCGCATCGCCGAGCACCTGGGCGCGCCGGTCGCCACCACGCTGCAGGGCCTGGGCGTTTTCCCGGGCGACCACCCGCTGCACACCGGCATGGGCTTCGGTCCCTCGGCCGTGCCGGCGGCGCAGAACGCCTTCGCGGAGTGCGACGCAATGCTCGCCGTGGGCACGCGGTTCGCCGAGATCTGCACCGGCAGCTACGGCGCGGTGCCGCCGAAAAACCTGGTCCACGTGGACATCAACCCGCAGGCGATCGGACGCAACCATCCCGCTGCCGTGGCCATCCACGCCGATGCGCGGGACGCCGTACCGGCCCTGGCCGAAGCGGTGACGGCGGTCGGCGAACCGCGTGACTGGAAGCGGCTGGCCGGTAAGATCGCCGCCGACAAGGCGGCCCAGCGCCAGGAGTGGCTGAGCCATGACTCCGGCGGCCGCGTCAACCCGGCGCGTTTCTTCGGCGCGCTGCGCGAACGCCTGGCGGACGACGCCATCGTGGTCGCGGACGACGGCAACCACACCTTCCTGACCGCGGAACTGATGCCGATCCATGCGGGTGGCGCCTACCTGTCGCCGACCGACTTCAATTGCATGGGGTACTGCGTACCGGCCACCATCGGCGCCAAGCTGGTACAACCCGGGCGGCAGGTGGTGGGCATCGTCGGCGACGGGGCCTTCATGATGACCGCCATGGAAGCGGTCACCGCGGTCAGCAACCGCCTGGGCGTGGCCTGGTTCGTGTTCAACGACGGCGAGTTGTCGCAGATCGCGCAGGCCCAGGAAATGCCGTACCAGCGCACGACCTGTACGGCGTTGGGCAGCCTCGACTACCGCCTGTTCGCCGAGGCGCTGGGTTGCGGTTTCGTCGCGATCGAAAACGACGCCGCCGTCGGTGAAGGGATCGACAAGGCGCTGGCGTTGATGGCCGACGGCTTCCCGGTGCTGGTCGACGTGCGCATCGACTACTCCAAAAAGACGCAGTTCACGATTGGCACGGTGAAGACCAACATCAAGCGCTTCGATACGCGCAACAAGCTGCGCATCATCAGCCGGGCGTTGTGGCGAAAACTGCGAAGAGAAAAATCCCGAGCATGAGGAACACCAGCGCCAGCTTGGCCGCGGTCGCGACGACCAGGCCGAGCCAGGCGCCGAGACCGGCCCGACCCGACTGGGTCAGCCCCCGCCCCGTGCTGAGTTCACCGGCTACGGCCCCGATAAACGGGCCCAGCAGCAGGCCCGCCAGGCCGAAAAACATGCCCACGACCGCCCCGATCGCGGCGCCCCAGAAGGCCCGCGGGGTCGCGCCGACGTAGCGGGTGCCGGCCGCGCCGGCCAGGAAATCGACCAGCCAGGCCAGGGCTGCGAGGGCCGCGAGGATGCCGATCGTCACCCAGCCCACGTCCTGGAAATCACCGATCCAGGCCCCGACGAACAGCCCCACGAACACCAGTGGCACGCCCGGCAGGGCTGGCAACACGGTGCCCGCGAGCCCGGCCGCGACGATCAGCGCGACCAGCAGCCACAGCAGAAGGGTCCAGTCCATCAGCGAGTCCCGAACGGTGAAAACGACATGATGACAGCGCGCGCGGGCGATTGCACGCCGCGCCGCGGGGCGGCGCCGGCCCTGGTCGGTGGCGCGTTCAGAACAGGTTCTTGATCTTTTCCAGCAGCGCCGTCGCCTGCTTGCGGTCGCGGACGCCGAGGGCGTCGAACTTGTCCTTCAGGAACGCGACGTGTTTCGGGTATTCCTTCTCATAGACGCGTTCACCCTGCTTGGTCAGGGCGACGATGGTCTTACGGCCGTCGCCCTCGACGGACCAGCGTTCGACCAGGCCCTTCTCCTCGAGGCGGTCGATCACGCCGGTCAGGGTGCCCTTGGTGATCAGGGTGATATCGCCGATATCCTTGCAGGTCATGCCGTCGGTGCCGCCAATCGTGAAGATGACACGGGCTTGTGACGGGGTGAGGCCGGAACCGGACAGGCGCAATCCCGCTGCGTCGTACAGCGAGAAGGCCTGGTAGGCTGCGGCCAGTTCCTGCATCAGGGGAATGAATGCCTCGGCGGAGGCGCTTTCTGCGGTCAGCTTGCTCATCGTTCCGTTCGCCTGGGCGGGTGGGCTCACAGGTTCGTGTGAGAACATAGAAATAGTACGGTCTGGCACAGGTCGACCGTTATGACGTATGTCAACGCGCCCTCAGGCCGACTTGCGGCCGGCCTGCACGGACTCCAGGTAGGAGACGATCGAAAGGGCCGCTTCCCGCGCGTCCGCGATGGCCGTGACCACCAGGTCGGAACCCCGCACCATGTCCCCCGCCGCGAAGATCGCCGGGTTGCTGGTCTGGCCCGGCAGGCGTTCGGCGGCCTTCACCAGGCCCCAGTCGTCGGTGTGCACGCCGAGGGTCTCCAGCCAGCCGGGCGGGCTGGGTTGGTAGCCGAAGGCGAAGATCACGGCCGTTGCCGGCAGGACCTCTTCGCTGCCCTCGATCGGTTCGGGGCGCGCGCGTCCGCCTTCCGCCGCGACCAGGCGCGTGCGAACGACTTCCAGCCCGGTCAGTTGCTTGCCTTCGTGCACCAGCGCTAGCGGCGAAGTGTTGAACTCGAAGTTCACACCCTCGTTCATCGCGTGTTTCACCTCGCGCTGCGAGCCGGGCATGTTGGCCTGGTCGCGGCGGTAGACGCAGGTCACCGATTCGGCGCCCTGCCGCACAGCGGTGCGGACGCAGTCCATCGCGGTGTCGCCGCCGCCCAGCACCAGCACCCGCTCGCCGGCGAGGTCGATGTGCGGGTAGGCCGGCAGGTCCAGCCCGTAGAGGTGCGCGGTCTGGCCGATCAGGAATTCCAGCGCCGGCACGATGCCGCCCTGGTCGGCGCCCGGCAGGCGGGCATCGACGGGCTTGTAGGTGCCGATGCCGAAGAACAGGGCGTCGTGCATGGTTTCGAGTTCCTCGGCGCGGATGTCGCGGCCGATCTCGCAGTTCAGCTTGAAGTGGACGCCGGCGTCTTCGAGCAGCTGGCGCCGCCGTTTCATCACGGCCATTTCCAGCTTGAAGTCGGGGATGCCGAAGCTCAGCAGGCCGCCGATTTCCGGGTAACGGTCGTAAACGGTGACGCTGACGCCGTTGCGCGTCAGCACGTCGGCGCAGGCCAGGCCGGCCGGCCCGGCGCCGACGACGCCGACGCTCCAGGGCCGGGTCCTGACGTGCGACAGGTCCGGGCGCCAGCCCTGTTTCAGCGCCTCGTCGACGATGTAACGCTCGATCGCGCCGATGGTCACCGCGCCGAAACCGGTGGCCAGGGTGCAGGCCTGCTCGCACAAGCGGTCCTGCGGGCAGATGCGGCCGCAGACTTCGGGCAGGCTGTTGGTCTCGTGGCACAGGTCGGCGGCCTCGAGGATGCGCCCCTCGTTGGCCAGCTTCAGCCAGTTCGGGATGTAGTTGTGCACCGGGCACTTCCACTCGCAGTACGGGTTGCCGCAGTCCAGGCAGCGTTCGGCCTGCTCCGCCGCTTCTTCCGGTTCGTACGGCTTGTAGATCTCGCGGAATTCCTTGCGCCGCACATCGATCGGGTACAGGTCCGGGTCGCGCCGTTCATGGTCGAGGAAGGCGAAAACGTCTCTCTTGTGGCTCATTCGTCGCCCTCCTTCAGGCCCGCACCAGGCGCAGTGGCACGTCCTGCTGCGAAATTTCGTTACTGGCCGCCAGGTTCTTGGGCACGATGTACACCCAGTGCGGCAGCATCATGTCCCAGGTGTCCAGCACCCGCTTGCCCCATTCGCTGCCGGTCAGGCTCACGTGGCTGGAAACCAGCGCCTTGAGGCGCCGGTGGGGCGCGCCGAAAGGCTGGTCCTCGAGGCGCGAGGCCTCGACGAACTCGGTGTTCAGGTAGCGCTCGGCCAGGTTTGCCTGGTCGAGCAGGAACAGCTCGCCGCCGGTCATGCCGGCCGCCAGGTTCGGGCCGATCGGGCCCATGATGACGACCGTGCCGCCGGTCATGTACTCGCAGGCGTGGTGGCCGGCGCCTTCGATCACGGCTCTTGCGCCGGAATTCCGCACCGCGAAGCGCTCGCCGGCCTGGCCGTTGGCGAACAGTTCGCCACCGGTGGCGCCGTACAGGCAAGCGTTGCCGCAGATCACGTTGCGCCGTGCCGACTCGCGGTCGGCCTCGTGCGTGGTGAGCACGATGCGGCCGCCGGACATGCCCTTGCCGACGTAGTCGTTGGCGTCGCCCTCCAGGTACAGCGATACGCCGGGCGCGTTCCAGCAACCCAGGCTCTGGCCCGCGGTGCCGCTCAGGTGCACGCGGATCCGATCCGCCGGCAGGCCCTCGCGGCCGTGCCGGCGCGCCACTTCGCCGGCCAGCATGGCGCCGACCGAGCGATCGAAGTTGCGGATACCGAAGTGGCCGGACCACTCTTCGCCGCTGTCCACGGCGTCGGCGCAGCCCTCGAGGATTTCGCGGTTCAGCCGCCCGGTGTCGTAGGGCGGGTTGCGCGCCTCGGTGCAATAGGGGGCTTCGTCATTGCGTGTCGCCGCCGAGGCCAGGATGGCAGAGAGGTCCAGCGCGCGCTGTTTGTCGGTCACGCCCGGCAGCTGTTCCAGCAGGTCGCCGCGGCCGATCAGATCTTAGAAACGCGTCATCCCGAGCGAGGCCATGATCTCGCGCACGTCCCGGGCCAGGAAGCGGAAGTAGTTCATCACCCGCTCGGGCAGGCCGTGGAAGTGCCTGGCGCGGAGTTCTTCGTTCTGCGTGGCGACGCCGGTGGCGCAGTTGTTCAGGTGGCAGATGCGCAGGTACTTGCAGCCCAGCGCGACCATCGGGCCGGTGCCGAAGCCGAAACTCTCGGCGCCGAGCATCGCGCCCTTGACGACATCCAGGCCGGTTTTCAGGCCGCCGTCCACCTGCAGGCGTATCTTGTGCCGGAGCTCGTTTTCCACCAGCGCCTGGTGGGTTTCGGCCAGGCCGATTTCCCAGGGCAGGCCGGCGTACTTGACAGACGTCAGCGGGCTGGCGCCGGTGCCGCCGTCGTAACCGGCGATCGTGATCAGGTCGGCGTAGGCCTTGGCGACGCCCACGGCGATGGTGCCGACGCCGGCGCCGGACACCAGCTTGACCGAGACCAGCGCCTCGGGGTTCACCATCTTCAAATCGAAGATCAGCTGCGACAGGTCCTCGATCGAGTAGATGTCGTGGTGCGGCGGCGGCGATATCAGCGTGACCCCGGGGGTGGAGCAACGCAGCGCCGCGATCTGGGCCGTTACCTTGTGGCCGGGCAGTTGGCCGCCCTCGCCGGGCTTGGCGCCCTGGGCGACCTTGATCTGCAGCACGTCGGCGTTCACCAGGTAGTGCGCGCTGACGCCGAAGCGACCGGAGGCGACCTGCTTGATGCGGGAGTTGCGCTCGCTGTTGAAGCGCGCCGGGTCTTCGCCGCCCTCGCCGGAATTGGAGCGGCCGCCGAGGCGGTTCATCGCGATCGCCAGCGATTCGTGGGCCTCCGGCGACAACGCGCCGATGGACATCGCCGCGGTATCGAAGCGGGGATAAATGCTTTCTTCTTTCTCGACGCGGCTCAGCGGCACGGCCTCGTCGGCGAGTTTCAGCGCCAGCAGGTCGCGCAGGGCGAGGGCGGGCCGCTGATTGACCGTGTCGGCGAAGCGCCGGTAGTCGGACCACTCATTGGAAGCGACCGCCTGCTGCAGGTTCATCACCACGTCCGGGTCGTAGGCGTGCGCCTCGCCGCCGTGCATGAAGCGGTAGAGGCCGTCGCGCTGAGGGCGCATCTGTTCCGCCCAGGCGCCGGCGGCAACCCGCTGGATGTCGTCCTGCAATTCGGCGAAACCGGCGCCGCCGATCTTGGAGGCGACCTTGGGGCAGCACAGCTCGACCACTTCCGGCGCCAGGCCCACGGCCTCGAACAGCTGCGAACCGCGGTAACTCGCCATGGTGCAGATGCCCATCTTCGACAGGATCTTCAGCAGGCCTTTGCGGATGCCCCGCCGGTAGTTTTTGCGCAGCTGGATCGGGTCGCCCTCGAGGGCGCCACATTCCTGCTGCTGGTTTATGCTCTGGAAGGCCAGGTAGGGGTAGATGGCCGTCGCGCCGAGGCCCAGCAGCACCGCGTACTGGTGCGGATCGCGGGCCGAGCCGGTCTCGATGACGATGTTGGCGTTGGGCCGCTGCCCGGCGCGCAGCAGGGCCTGGTGCACGGCGCCCACGGCCAGCGGCGCCGGCATCGGCAGCAGGCCGTTGGCGATGCCGCGGTCGCTCAGCACGATGATGGTGGCGCCGTTGCGCACCGCTTCGACGCTGTCGGCCGCCAGCTTGCGCAG
>Ga0180435_10005625_pt1 | contig 12147 bp, 11 predicted proteins | sample SS_ome_3_FD_132467 | JGI IMG/M metagenome (GOLD analysis project Ga0180435, IMG submission 132467) | Hypersaline lake sediment archaeal communities from the Salton Sea, California, USA - SS_3_S_1 metaG | ecosystem: Environmental > Aquatic > Non-marine Saline and Alkaline > Hypersaline >...
CCGGAGAAACTGTAAAACATCCTGCCACCACTGAAGACCCCATGATACCGGGATCACCGAATATACTGCAAACAGTATAAAAATCAATCCGAAAACTAAAGCAAGCATATCTCAAACCTCCACCGGAATTATTGCTGTCTCAGCACACCTAATACATCAGATATCTACAATATCAATATTTGTACTTTAGTCAAGGGAATGGAGATGAGAGAATTTTACTACTCTCCCGACGCGTTTTTGATTATTTTCTCAGTATGAAAGTTATTCTGAATAAAGATTTGTGCGTTGGATGCGGCTTGTGTGAAGAAAATATAGACTCTATGTTTCGGATGAACGGACAAACCGCAGAACTCATAAACGATGAAGTTTCGGAAGCACTTCTTGAAGAGGTTAGAAATACAATCGAAGACTGTCCCGCTGAGGCAATCTCCCTGGAAGAATAGACAAATTCAATATGCTAATCGGTTATCTCTTCAGCTTCTTCTATCTCTTCTAATTCTTCAAGTTCTTCTAATTCTTCAAGTTCTTCGACCTCTTCGGTTGCCTCTAACTCCTCAGGTTCCTCAACCTCTTCAATTTCTTCTATCTCTTCCGGTTCTTCCACCGCCTCTGGTTCCTCTATTTCTACAGCTTCAACAGGTGCGGTTTCCTTCTCGATTTTTTTCTTCTTCTCTTTTTTCTTTTTCCGTTTTTTCCCGGGCTCCCCTTTCTCTACTTTTGATGCCAGAGTTTCGTACCTGATGCGGTTCCGCCCGATCATAATTGAAAAGGCGATGATGAAAAAAAGGTTCGGCAGATTCTGAAAGAGCATTTCTACAACCGGTATCCCCGCCAGCACGTATAATTCAGCCTCGACAATGCCGAACATCTGGAGTGTTGAATACATGATCTGGCCGTAGGTGACGATTGTACCCATAACAATCAGCATCCACGCGGTATCTCTTGTACCGGACCAGAGGACAATCGCGAGGAAAGTAGCAACAGCGCCAATCGACAGCCGGCTTAAGATCATTATCATTTCAGCATAATCCATTCCCCGTTACCTCTTACCCTTTCCGTAAAAATTGTATTTCCCCGTCTGTCCATTCACCGGGAATTATGCTTGGTTTTCCGGCTTCCGGAGCTATTAATATACCGTGCTCTCTGCAATTTTTAAATACCTGGCGGTACTCCTTCTCACTCCCGGAAAACAGAAGATACGGCCCTTTTCTCTGCCAGAATGGAAGGGGGAATTTTTTCCAGCTATTCTCGTTATACCCTTCCCCGAATGCAAGAAGATCATACACCGATCTCGTCAACATAGCCAGCAATGCCGGAGAAACTGTATCGGAGGGGGGAGCTTTCTCACCGGCTCTTCCGGTAAACCCGACAACCCAGGGGAAAAAATCACCAGACACTGCAAAAACAGGAATGAGAGCAGGAAAGGCGGGGGTTTCCGGGAGGAACGGCCGCCAAAAGGCAGCTTTTTCCGCCGAGGCACCTGGATAGAGGGGATCTCCCGGTATACCCGTTTCTTCCCCCAACAGATCCTTGAGAGAAGCAACAAGACGTTCCATGTTCCGGTAGATACGAAAACCGATACAGTCCGGGAGAAGAATGCGCAGCACCTTCAGCAGCCGCTCTTCGTATATGGAAGGATAGGAAGCGAACAGCCCTTTTGAAACCATATTTTTAAGTACCAGGGCAATCCGCCCCGGTTTATGTCCCATGAGAGCATGTCCGTTCAGCCTGTAGAGATCAAGATAGCGATTACCCTGTAAATCATAGACATGAAAATCCCGCATTCGCCGGATAGTTGGGAATCGTTGAATTTCCGCATTATTACGCATATCTGTTTTACTTTTCGTCATATTTTACCGGGACTAAAACAAGGATTCGATGCTTATCAGCCCAGGACAGTAAGAGGTGAAAACCTGGGAATAAACCGGGCGGCGAAACCGGTATCGAAACGGACAAACACCACCTCTTCAGTTTCCTGGTATTCAACGTTATAGACAACGCCTGGGCCGTACTCTTCATGAAAAACCCGTACCCCTCTGGAAAAGTCTCTCTCCCTGGATTCCCCGCTGAAGCCCCCCGACTCCAGCAGGTCAGAAGGAATCTCATACAAAAAACGGGAAGGCTGAAAGGACATCGTCCTGCCCCATATTCTTCGCCGCCTGCAGCTGGTTAAATAGAGCTCTTCCTTCGCCCTGGTTATGCTGACATAAAAAATCCGGCGCTCCTCCTCGATATCCTCATCCATTCCATCCCGGAGTGACGGAAACAAACCTTCCTCCAATCCGGTAATAATTACCCTTTTGAACTCCAGGCCTTTCGTATTGTGCATTGTTATCAGAGTAACCCGCTCCCTCCGGTCATCCTCTTGTCCCGCAAGCTGGGCCCTGTCCAGTTCCAGATGCTCGACAAAAAGGGTCAGCCCCTCCAAATTCCCGGGATAATCGGCTGCCGCGTTGATGAGCTCTTCCAGGTTGAGTATTTTCTGTGTTCCCGCGACCTCATCCTGCTTCTGATGATACTCGATAAGGCCGAAATCGGTGACCACTCTTTCAATGAATGCCGGCAGGTCTATTCTTCCCAGAAGATCAAGAGTCGCCCTTACAGTATCCATGAATCCTTTGAGGGCTTTTCCCCCTTTCGAAGAAAGCAGATGGGCGGCGGCATATCCTGCTTCCACCAGGTCCTTTCCGGTACCATCCTGATGTTCCAGGATAGCAGACACGCTTTTCTTCCCTAGCCCCCGGGCCGGTTTGTTTATCATCCGTTTGAACGCAATTTCATCCCTGGGATTGATAAGAAAACTAAGAAGTGCCAGCGCGTCCTTTATCTCTTCCCGTTCGTAAAATCTCAAGGCCCCTACCACCCGGTAGGGAATTCCCTGTCTGATAAACAGCGATTCAAATGAGAGCGACTGGGCATTTGTGCGGTACAGGATGGCAGTTTCACCGATATCCCCCTCCATTAAAACAGACGCGCAGTATTCGGCTTCCTGGTTCTGATCTTCCAGGATTTTCAGAATCCCCTTACGCCCCCCTTTTTTATCTGTCCAGAGCGTCTTGCCCAGGCGGCCCGTGTTATGATCCACAACAGCGGAAGCTATAGCGAGAATATTTTCGGAGGAGCGGTAGTTCTGTTCCAGACGCACGATCGTCGTTCCTTCGAAATAATTGGGAAAATCTATGATGTTCTGCACCTCCGCGCCCCGGAAACGGTAAATTGACTGGTCATCATCCCCGACAACACACAGGTAGGAATCGTCCCCCTTCAGCTGTTTCAACAGCTCGAATTGAGCAACATTTGAATCCTGATATTCATCCACCAGAATAGTGGAAAATCTCTGCTGGATTCGATCTTTCACCTCCGGATAATTTGCGAGAATATTGACACATTTGAGAATGAGATCCCCGAAATCAACGCTGCCGATCTGCTCTAGTTTTTTCTGATACGACTCATACACTTCCGGAAAATCTTCGTGGCTGGAAATAGAGTACAGATCATCCTGGTAGTGCAGCCCGTAGTCTTTTGCCCTGCTTATCCATCCGGCATAGGGTTTCAATTCACTCCGTGTTCGGTCGGGATAAAGACCGTGAAGCAGGGTGACCATATCCTCTTCATCGTAAATCGTGAAATTGCTGCTCAACCCCGCGCAGTGGGTATTCCTGCGAAGAAGCCACGCGCCGAAGGAGTGGAATGTCCGAATCATAACACCTTTGGAGTGGGGGGACATGCGGAGTACCCGTTCATACATTTCCCCGGCGGCTTTGTTGGTGAATGTTACTGCAAGAATAGAATAGGGATCGGCCTTCTTTTCCTCAATAAGATAGGCGATTTTCGTGGTAATTACTCTGGTTTTACCCGAGCCGGCACCGGCAAGAATAAGAAGAGGCGAACCTTCATGCATAACAGCTTCCAGCTGCATCTCATTCAGCTGGGATAAATATTCTTCCATAGCTCCTGTTATATCTCACGGGCCTCCAGATCAACCCCGTTCCTTTTAACAATTTTTCCAGTGATCCTTTTACCCGTTTCCAGAGGCTGTTCAGGATCCTTCCCCCGGACAACGATCAAGCCGTCTACATCAGGAGCCTGAAGGTACCCCCTTCCTATATACAGGGTTTCCCCCTCTACTGCTTCTTCAATAAGGATTTCCAGTTTTTTCCCCAGGAATCGATCGAGCCTTTCCGCGGTAATTTCTATCTGTTTGTGTTCCAGATGCTGTTTCCGCCTTTCCGCGGCTTTCTGCGTCCGCTTGTATTTCACCGGCCCCGTCAGGTTATAGGCCGGGGTATCTTCTTCCCGGGAATAGGTGAACACCCCCAGCCAGTCCAGCCTGGTTTCCTCCTGAAATTCAAGCAGATTCTGAAAATCGGCCTCCGATTCCCCGGGAAACCCCACCATTAAAGTAGACCGAAGAATTGCTTCAGGAAGGGTAGTTCGAATTTTTTCTATAAGTTTGCTGTATACCTTTCCATTTCCGGTTCGGCCCATTGCCCGCAGTATCCTTTCCGAACTGTGCTGAAAGGGGATATCGAAATAGGGAAGAACTCTCCTGTCGCTTTCACAAACCTGGAGTATCGGTTCGGGAAAATGGTCAGGGTGTATATAGAGCATTCTGATCCAGAAGTCTCCTTTTATCGAGACGAGACTGCCCAGAAGCTGTTCAAGACTAGCCTGCCCGGTATCCTTTCCGTAGGATCCCAGGTCCTGGGCCACAAGATTGAATTCAGAAAACCCTTTCTCCACGAGGATGGAGATTTCCTCACAAATCTCGCCGGGTTCCCGGCTCTTCATTCCCCCCCTGATAAGCGGGATGGAACAGTAGGTACATCGGTTATCACACCCCTCCGCCACCTTGATGAAGGCGCTGCCGGGGTAAGAAAAAAACCTGTTCCGCTGAAGTGTTCGGCCCGGGTGTTCAGGTATCCGTATCCCCCGGTTTCCGGAGAGAATTTCCGCGGCGAATTGGGGTATTTCTTCGGGGGCCTTGTTGCCGAATATACCGTCCACCCCTTCCAGGTTCGCCTCCAGTTTTATTCCGTACCGTTCGGCCAGGCATCCCGCGACAATAATTTTCTTGCCGGGATATCTGTTTTTCAGAGTAAAAAAGGATTCGATGGATTCTTCCTTCGCGGGCTGAATGAATCCGCAGGTGTTGACAATGATGAGATCCGCCTGTTCCGCGTCCTCTTCCCACTGCCAGCCAGATTTTTCCAAGGCGGCAGTCATTACTTCCGCATCGACCTGATTTTTCGCGCATCCAAGATTTTCGATATAAAAGGAGGGATTAGTAGAGGGGGATGATTTGTAGCTCATATCCCCCGGATTGTTCTGTTTCCACCCATTTAATGAGTCTCGTCGCGACTTCTCCCGGCCGCCCGAGGTCAATGTCCTCTCCGAACAGCCGGGCCTTGAATGACCCCGCATTGGAAATCCAAAGCATAACCTCACGGCTGGCTTCCAGCCTGAATGTTTCCCCTTTGTGGAAGTATCGCTCTTCCCTTCTTTGGTTATCCGCAACATATCGGAGCAGGCAGTAGCCTCTGAAAATAATATCCAGAGTAATGGGTTCCGGTGAGAGTTTCTGTGTAACGGTAATCGTTTTCTGTTCCCTGGAAGCAATAGCCGTAGATCCTATGGCGGGAATCGAAACCTCCTCAAGACCCAGGTCCTCTTCGGAGAGTTCTCCGGAAGGCTCTTCGGTTCCGGTGAATGCGGTTTTTTCCTGGGTAAACCGATCGAACCGGACAATTACCGATTTTTTTTCTCCTTCCGCATCAAGATCCCTGAGAAATATTTTAATATCTTCCCGGGCATCTCCGTCGAGATCAACGAGCTTCTCCTCCCCCAGGTTGAGGCTGACACCTCCCTCCAGCAGCTGAAGAGTTAATTCCTTCCCTACCTGGGATAGAAGAACCGGATACTCCTGGTTATCCAGCATTACCAGGATCTCGTCCCCTTCAAAAAACCTTCGTTCCAGAATCTCGTCATCCATCGTATAAGAAACACCCGTAACCGACTCTTTCTCCGGCTCTTCCTTTTCCTGAACAACTTCCCTCTGCTGTATCCGCTGAATGAGGGGAGGAACAAGAAAATAGCCGCCCACACCCAGTGCCGCGACAATACCGATTATTATAAAGATACGATAGGGTTTCCTGCTCCGGTCCTGGAGCAGTTCAGTCATCGGCAGAGGCTGTTCCTGAATTTTAAAATTTTTATAGAGGGCAATGATCTCTTCCGGAACAAGTCCAAGATTTTCCGAATAAGTCCTTAAGAAACCTATCAGGTAGGGTTCACCGGGGAAAATATCAAAATCTTCTTCTTCAAGGGCCTTGATATACCGTTTGGCGATATTTGTTTCCCTGGCAATCTGTTCGATGGAGAGACTGAGTTCTTCCCGTTTTGTTCTTAACTTTTCACCTATCGATTCCATGCAACCCTATTCTTCCGGCTCGAATAGAAAATTTTCAAAAATATTCGCCGTTGCCGGTGATTCATAATCAAACCTGGCGTCCGGGATATTCTGATTTACCAGAATGTTCATCAGATCAAACTGAATATTTTCATATCCTACAGTAACACCATTAATTCGCCGAATCAAGCCGTTCTCACCGATTGATATTTCAAGCTGTCTGAATCCTTCATCGGTGGATCGCCAGTCCAGCTTCATTTTTATCACCATTTCCGGAAAAGGAATTTCTCCCTCTTCTTCGGGGAGCGGCTCATCCAGAGGAACAGGATCGGGGCCGATCAGGTAAGCGACACTGTAATTCCGTTTCAAAAGCAGAAGCCCCTGTTCACTTGCCATATTGGTGATGGTCGTGCTGCTCCGTTTCTTCAGCGGCTGGTGCATGATAACACTGTGTTCCGGGATATAGATAGTCAGGGCCTCTCCGTCCACTACCAGTACCTGCTCTTCAGGCTCTTCAAAATTTATCCTCAGCAAATTGGGCTGCTTGTAGAAAAGCACTCCCGTCATTACCGTTTCGTCCTGGGTAATGACTATATCAGCCTGGTAATCTTCAATATCGCCATATATTTCGGAGATTGTATCAAAGTATTTTTCCGCGGTAAGAATTTCCTGACCTATACACAGGAAGGGGAGGAAAAAAAAGATAAGTATCACGAAGATAAAAGTTAATTTCATGTAGTAAGCTCCCGTTTATCATACTTATTGTTATCTCTTTGTCAATATTGGCTTGCAGAGAGACTTTTTACCTATTCTTCTTTCGAAAGAAAGGTTTTAAGAATAAATTTAAGATGATCGTCAGACAGCTTCAGATTCTCTCCGCACTCGGGACAAATAAACCTGCTGTCTTCAAGATAATCTTTTTCGCACCCGATGCAGTATATCTTTCCGCAAGACGGGCATTTTCCTGCGGGAGCCTCTTCCGGGGGATCCCCTACCAGTTTCAGCACTCCCTGGGCCGGGATATCCTTTTTTACCGTCCAGGTACGATCACAGGTAGCACAGCTCAAGACAACATGTGTTTTTTCAAATACGCGGTTCTTAAGCTTTTCCGCCCTGGGTGATTCTCCGCTCTTCAACACCCTGTCGGCTATGGCCGCAGCCTCGTCGCACCTGCCTCTTTGAAAGAGAAGTTCACCATAGTTTAAGGCTACATCCGAATCCTGGGGATACTCCTCCATCCCTTTCTTGAATATCTCCTCGGCCCGAAGGTGTTCACCTTTGATCCATACGGTATTTCCCAGCAAATTGTAAATCCGCCCGGTGGGATTGGTATCCAGAAGGGGGACCAGGATCTCTTCCGCCCTGTTCAGCAGATCCAGCTCCAGACATACCGACGCATAGTTTTCTTTGTAAAGGGGATTTTCTCTGTCTCCCTCCAGCGCCTTCTCGTAGGATGCCAGGCTGTCTTCATATCTGCCCATGGCGGCATAGTGGTTGCCGGCTAGATTACAGGCTGCAGGATCGTTCTCTTTTTTTTCCAGGAGAGCAATGGCCTCATCCCTTTTTCCATTCTGGAAAAGCGCTTCAGAATAATTGAGTAAAATATCGACCTCTTCAGGCTTTTGGCTCCACGCCTGCTCCAGATAGGCAAGTGCTTCCCCGCTTTCCCCTCTCTCGATATAGTACTGTCCGGCAAGATTCAGCGCCCAGGGCTCTTCAGGACTCAGTTCCAGCGTTTTTTGTATTGAAATCTCCGCCGGCAGAGACAGCAGCATATCCGTCTCAGCCAATTTTCTCCAATACAGGGGGAAGTCATCTTCCAGCTCAACAGCTTTCTTAAAACGGAGGTAGCCTTTTTCCCGGTCCCCTTTTCTCAACGCAAGTAAACCGGAAAGATAGAGAACAGCACTGTCTTCACAACCCTTTTCTATCAGTTCTTCAAAGATTTTTTCGGCTTCCCCGTACTTCTCTTCCTGAAACAGCACCTTCCCCTTAAGCGCGAGCATCTCTTCATTTTCCGGGCTGGCGGAAAGAATGTAGTTAAGGATTCCGAAGAGATCTTCAAATGCTTGCTGCGCATAGAGCTGTCTCGCTGCTTCAACGTAAAGATCCATTGCTTCTTCTTTCTCTTCAATACGCTCCAGAGCGCGCGCGGCGTTCATCAGAAAAATAGGCATCTCAGGTTCCAGTGACAATGCTTTTTTATACGCAGCCGCGGCCGCCTCGAAATTGCCGAGAGAATATTCGGTATTTCCCAGCAAATTTTGCAGGACTGAGCTTTGATCGAGCTGCTTCTTCCTCTTCTGCAGATACTCTTTCAGCTCGATATACCGGTTGAGTGTATAAAGAGCATTTGCTTTCCCAATACAAGCCTCCACATTGTGCTGATCGAGACTTAGGGCCTTTTCCATCGCGGACAATGCCTCTTCCGGGAGATTGAGATTTATACAGCTGTCCCCCAGCATCAGGTATTCATCACAGATCAGCGATCGTGCCCGGGAAATTTTTTTTAACTGGATAACTGCGGCTGTGAATTGCCCCTGCCTGTAAAAGGATTCGGCCAGTTTTGAACGCCGGTCCGGGTCGGCCGGAATATACCGGGTCCATCTGAAAAAAGATTTTTCAACCTCGACGGGCCGTGATTCCATAAGCAGTTTGTGAAGAGAGAAGGATGCTTTATCTCTCTCATCATAATTTTGTCCCGCGAAGGCGATACCGCCGGCATCAATCCCTTCATTTTCGACCTCACCGATCCAGGTGTTGTCCACAAAAAAATAAAACAATGACCCGCGGCAGAGAATCCTTATCGGCCACTGAGGATCCTCCGGCATGGGAAACTCCGTCCAGGGAATCAGGGACATGGGATTTCCATTGAATACCAGATCAAATCTAAAATATCCCCTGTTTGAGACCAGGAAATAATAATAATTTTCCTCGTTTACATACCGGAATAAAAAACCCGCAGCAGAGTGTCCGTTGTCCCTTCCAATTTCTATTTCCGCTTCAAGGGAAAAATCCCTGTATCTGTAAAGCGGATCGTTAACCCAGGCAAAATGCTGCTTCTTTTCAAGTCTGAGGATAAGCTGACCGTTCGTATAGCCGGAGGTATAGGAAGGTTCCTGAACAGATTCAAACCGGCCGTTCTTTTCACGATTAAACCGGGCTCCCCACTTCTCGTAAACAATGTCATCGGGATGGAATGTGTTTTTTTTTCTGAAGGGCCACAGCATAAGCGGGTAAATCAGTCCGGAAGGTCCTTTATCTCCTTTATTTTATCCCGAAGCAGAGCCGCCCGTTCATAATCTTCATCCGCTACTGCAGCATCGAGTTCCACTTTCAGCTTGTCTGTGGGAGTGGAATCGGAATCGTCAATTTGTTTCAGCGCCGACTTCAGATAACTTAAGGATCGAATTTTTTCAAACTTGAAAGCTGGTGTATCGATATCCTGCATATTGTTAATCATCGCGATGGCTGTCTCCAGTGTATCCTTCGCCACCGTATTGAGGTTCTTATGGAGTGATATCATGGCTTCCGCTATCGCGTGCATCCGCAATATATAAGGTTTATATTGAAGAATTGTGTTCTTGTCCTCCGATTCCTGACAATATTTTTCTATCCGCTCACAAATATTCAGATTATGAGCAGTATCCCGTACTGTCCGTTCAAAATCACCTACCTGGAAAAGCTGCAGGTACCTGTAATAAAAGAGAATCCCTTCATTTTGAAGGTTTAAAAGATCTTCCTGAGAAATGGAAAACTCGCTGTCGTTGGCGTGTTGCAGAATATGATTGCTCAACCGTTTCTCAATAACGGATAGAAAAGTTTCTTCTCCCTCAGGCCTGCCGCCGTCGGGCCGCCCGTCCAGCTCATACTGTTCCACTCCAAGGGGCTGCCTCACCTGAAGCACTTCTCTACCGTCATCCGCTGTAATAATGCGTACTGGTTTATCAGGATTATATTCCCAATTTTTCAGTATATGTGAGAGATCGTCCGACACCCCTGCCATCTCCTTCGTTCCTATAATTAAGGTACAATATGTTGATTCAATTGTAAATGTTTTTCCGCTACATGACCGAACCTCTTGCATCCCTTCAAGCCCACCCTGTATAGTTTCCCTATGACAGATATTACCGTCATCTCTCTGGGGGGATCAATCGTTGCCCCCGACCAAGTTGATATCGATTTCGTTACCCGTTTCAGAAATACAATCCGCGACTATTTACGGGAGCAGGCATCCGGAAAAATCATCCTGATTGTCGGGGGCGGCGGACCGGCACGCTCCTACCAGTCGGCGTACCGGAGTATTGCCGGACCGGCCGCGGAAAGGGACCAGCAGGACTGGATCGGTATCGCCGCTACCAGGCTCAACGGCGAACTGGTGAGAGGCGTGTTTCTTACCGATTGCGCGGAGCCGCTGGTAACAGATCCGCACGGGGTAGAATCCTTTTCCGGGAGGATACTTGTTGCCGCAGGCTGGAAACCCGGTTTCTCTACCGACAATGATGCCGTCATTTTGGCAGAACGGTTCAATGCCGAAACAGTCGTCAACCTCTCCAATATTTCAAAGGTGTATACCGCCGACCCAAAACTCGACCCGGGGGCTGAACCCCTGGATCAAATTTCATGGAAAGAGTTCCGAGCAATGGTGGGTGACACCTGGGAACCGGGAAAAAACCTCCCTTTTGACCCCGTTGCGGCAAAACGAGCAGCCGAACTGGGATTACGGGTAATAACCGCCGCGGGAAAAGATCTGCCGAACCTGGAAGCCCTGCTGAGGAATAAACCTTTCGAAGGAACCGTCATCGGTCCCGAATAACCCTCCCTCTTCTATCCGAACCCATTGTCCCGGAGGACAAACCGGGGGACACTGTCCTCTTCGTTACTGCCAATAACCTCATCCGCTATCACCTTAAGGCTTTCCGTCGCGTTTGCCACGGCTATTCGTCTCCCCGCGGCGCGAAAGAGATCGACATCATTTACGTTGTCGCCGAAGGCGGTTACTTCATTTTTCTTATAACCATGTTTTTTCATGATCATTTCGGCACCCCGGTCTTTTGTCGAACCGGCATCATGGATCATCAGCCAGTACCACTCCCGTGAATAGAGGTTTTCCATTACATGCATGGACAACTGCTCCCCCCTGTCGCCGTCAAGTGCCTGATAGAGTTCTTCTATGACCGGAAGCCGGTCAATGACAAAAAGGGAAACAACCTGCTCGTTGAGCGCTTCCGCCGGATCGCTGATCATCCTTAACCTGCTGTCCCTGAGGGTCTTGCGATTATCCAGATACCACCGCATCCCCGGATTGGACAGATCCTGAAAATATGAGAGGTTGTCCCTTCCGTTGTAGCTGCTGATAAAGGGGAGCAGGTGGAAGGAAATAATTTGATGATACACGGACCAGGCAGTTTCCCTCTCCATCGCGTTCACAAATTCGTGGTTGCCGGTCCGGACACTGGAGACGTATGCGCCGCCTCCCGTTACAACCGGTAAAGTTAGGGGGATGTCTTTGAACAGGGGCTTCACCGAGGCAATGTGCCGGGCCGTAGCGACGGTGAAATCAATCCCTTCTCTGAGAATCTTCTGAATCAGCTCCCTTGAGGAATCGGAAACGACTCCCTCCCTGTTCAGCAGCGTGCCGTCCAGATCCGTAATATACAGGTGTCTGCTTAACATGTGCCTCCTTGAACAATTTCATGTTACATTGTAGATTTTCTATTGCCAAGCGTTTTGCCGCC
>Ga0180435_10005627_pt1 | contig 12147 bp, 8 predicted proteins | sample SS_ome_3_FD_132467 | JGI IMG/M metagenome (GOLD analysis project Ga0180435, IMG submission 132467) | Hypersaline lake sediment archaeal communities from the Salton Sea, California, USA - SS_3_S_1 metaG | ecosystem: Environmental > Aquatic > Non-marine Saline and Alkaline > Hypersaline > Sediment...
AAACTCCTCACCAGCTCTGCCGCCCGATCAAGATTTGTAAGAAGAATTGTCGAGCTTTCCCTGGAAATCCTCATCATTTTCTCGAGGTCGGACCGTTTTAAATCATCTGACAAAAACAATTTCTCGTATTCTTCCACCTTATCTGCAAGAAACGATGCCGCCGTCAACCCCACTCCAATCGGTGTATTAATTTCGTGGGCCACTCCCGCCACGAGACCGCCAAGAGATACCATCTTTTCGGATTGCACCAAATGGTCCTGGGTTTGTCTCAGCATTTCCAAGGACCGCTGCAAGGCGATGTTCGCCTCTTCCGTTTTTTCTTTTGCCGCCCTCAGTTCTTTTTCCTGATTTTTGTTCTCCGTAATATCCCTTGCAATATTGACTATGCTTACCCCACCGCTGCCGCGTTCTTTCAAAACAGTCGATGTCATCATTGAAATAAATGTCGTGCCGTCTTTCCTCTTGTGTCCAAGAGATCCCGTGTGTGCGCCTTTCTCCATGACATGGTCTTTAAACAGCTCATATTCACCACTAAGTTGTTCATCACTATAAAAGCTATCCATGTTCATCCCGGCTATCTCATCCGCGGCGTAACCATGCATATCCGCCCATGCCTGATTGGCAAATCGTATGTCGCCGTTCAACTCTGAAACGGCGATTCCGTCAACCGACTGTTCCACAGCACTTTCCAGCATAAATGTCTTTTGGAGAGGGCGGCTTATAGATCTTGAAATAATAATAGAAATAAGGCCAAGCGCAACAATAACCACAAGAAAAAATACAACCATGTTGATGTATCGTTGCCGTCTCGTATTCTCCCTGATTTCCGCGAGCTCCCCTTTTAGCTCGTCTGAAAATTCCCTGGCATAGGACGTCAGCTCCCGGGTTATCACTTTTGTCTGTTCCGCAAGGTAAAACGCTTTCTCTCTCAGGTCTTTTTTGTCATCTTTTCCCTCATCCGCTGCCTGCATGGCGTCCAAATATTCACTCAGATCAGAATACACATATATTGCCATTCTGTTAAACTCATCTAGTTTTTTTATAGTTTTTTCAATGCGCTCTTTCTTCCTCTGGCTTATTCCTTTTATGGCGACAACATTGGTCAAGAAATCGTGTGCGTCCTTACCTTTCTCTTTTGCGGAGGCGATAAAGGATTCTTCCCCAAGAACCACAACATCATCAAAAAATTTGATTTCTTCCTTAAAAGCGACAAGTGCCAATTGGCTTTGCTTGGCGGCGGGAAACAGATACTCCGACACCATGTGGAGGCGCAGTTCGGCCTGTCGCCCGAGGAAAAAGCCCAGCATCATTGACCCGAGATATCCAAAAACAAGAATACCCAAACTAAGCCATATTTTTGCAGATATCCCGAAAGATCGATTCATTCCCCGATCCTCTTTGGCCTTTTTGCCGCCGCCGGCCGTTTCGGTCTTTGTGGTCCTTTTGGCATCTTTTTATATTAAATTGGAAAGGGTTGAGTGCAAGGGGCAGCCCTGCGCTTGCCGTTGACTGCCTGGTTATAAGCATAACAGCGGGGCAAAATAAAAACAAGTTCTAGTTTTCAGGAATTGGCGGCAAGTGCATCCAGTACATTGCACTATGAAGATCCCTGCCGCCCGGATACCATCCATAATTTGCGTCATCCTTTTGTTCAGGCAGATACTTGATTTCAATGGACCCTTTCCCCTGCCCTTTAAAAAATACGATTACATTTTCTTCCGGCGGCGGGAGCTTGTCGCCGATGTCAACCCATTCCATGATAAAGTAGTCGGTAAGGCCATTGTCCGACTTTTTAGACCCATTTCCATTCTCAAACATTTTTTCTCCACGTTGGATTTCAAGAAATTCTTATCATTCAAGTGTTTATTAAAAAATCAATGAAATGTAAAGTGTGCGGTAAACGTTTATACCTTGAATCTGTTTTTAAAAAAAGTTAAAGAAATCTGTTATGAACATAATAGAAACCATTATATCAAATCAGTTAATACCGCCGGTGCTTTATCACTACACCTCTCCATCCCGCTTTATTGACATCGTTGAAGGGAGATGCCTTCTTGCTTTCAATCTTCAGCATATCAAAAACAACGATTCCTTCGAGTATACTATTGAGTTGGTGGAAAAAGAGCTAAGGGAGCAATTAAAGCACAAAAGCCGGCTTCTGAGAACAAAAGGCAAACATGACGGCACCGGAAAACAAATCAAACTGCTGAGTGAACTGACCAAACGTTTGTCTGAGCTGGCGCGGTTTCATATTTTTATTGTATCACTCACCCAGGATGGTGATGCGAAAAGCAGCTGGCAGGACTACTGCCCTAAAGGTATCGGTGTCAGTATAGGCTTTGATGCCGCCCATCTCAATGAACTTGCACAGCAACAGGGGTTTATACTCGCGGGGTGCTGCCATACTAGACGTGAACAGGAAAACGCCGTAAAGGCGTTAATCGGCGAATCGGTGGATAAAATAAAAACCGAAGATAAAAACGCATCCGAATGGCTGTTAACCCTTAACAATACAGCCGATGAATTTGCCACGAAAACAGTTCAGCTTGCTGCTTTATTTAAGCATCCGCATTGTTCTGAAAAATCCGAATGGCGCTTGCTGGCCATGCCGACTCCCATACTCCCCACTAATTCATCCATCCGGTTTATGGGAAATGATTTGATGCCGGCACCGTATCTGAAGTTCATGTTGTCCGATAATACGGGGATGGCGTCTTTAATACCCAAGGTGATTATTGGTCCTGCTCCTGATAAAAAGCTGTCCCGGGGCTCGTTAGAGCTCTTTCTTTCCGCCCGCGCTCTGGAGTCAATTACGATTACCCATTCCCGGATTCCATATTCAAGTCACGGCCAAGTCGGGAAAAGCTAGAAGCTATACGTCAGTTTTGCTGCATACAGCATCCAGTTTTCGCCGTAGCGTTCAGACCCGTCCGCCGGTGCAGGGTTATCAGCGCCGAGAATGATGGCTGCTCCATCCATATAGTGGCCTTCAAGTTTTGCCACCCAGTTCTCATTAATATCAAACCGCAGGGTCATGCATGTGTCCTTCAGCCAGCCCCGATGGAGTTCATCATCAATCTTTTTCTCATTCACGCGAATTTTGCCGTCCTTATCGTCTTCGTCGGGATAATATTCCGAATAATACAACCCCAGTTCGAACCAGTAGGTAAAGCGATATGCACCGCTCACATACCATCCCATTGCAGAAAAGTCGGGGACTATCATATTGCCTGCGGCATCCATGCTGGTATAGTCGCTTGCACTTTCCAGCAATGCGTTAATGGTCGGATCTTTAAACAGATCATTCTGGAATTTCAGTTTATAATCCGTTCGCATGTATTCTGCTGCGAGAACAAGGCTTCTCCATGTGTACTCTATTGAACCGACATATGATTTAGCATCCGCGGAAAATATTGTCGGAGAGATGGGGAACGTTACCCCATAATCTGCAAAGCCGCCGATGCTTTCTGCGCTGTTAAACAGCTCAACGTGGTCGGAGGCACTATCCACGCTGCCGTTATCGCCAAAATCCTGCAGCATGCCGCTTACGCCCTGGTAGGCGGCAACGGTCTGCATGGCACTGCTGGCAATGGATGAGTTCATTCTGGCATCAAACATATATCCGTATGTCGACGCGCCGATGACCAACCCCTCAATCGGCGTGTTCCAGTGAATCTTTCCTCCATATGCCTGTTCAACGTCTATTTCATCAGTGTCCACACTTATTAAAGCAATATCCGACCGGCTGGTCAGTTCCTGCACCTGCACCTGTGCGTTGTCAAACTCCTCCTGTGTAATATCCGACCCGATTGAGGCCGCCATGGAGGTAAAGGCGGCCTGAACCAGCGCCGGGTCAGCGGCAGCCAGCAGGGGTGATATGTCCACATTGGATAGGGGCCACTGATCTTCGGCCAGTCGGGCTGCTCCTTTATCCGGAGCAATGGATATGGTACCGTATTGGCCGTCATAGGACAAACTCCCCCCGGGACCCATGGGCACCTCTCCATAAATACCCATTCCCTGAATCAGTGTCGCGGATTCTCTCCAGGCTTCATTGTAAACGCTCTGCGGGAGGAAGATATTCGTCCGGATCATGTCAAGGTCCCTGGTCTCATTATAAAGCCCATTTACCATTTTCATATTGCCGGCACGGAGACCGAGCCAGTCTTTATATCTATAGTCGGCAACCGCCCAGTCCAAAATCACTTCATTATTTCCGATCGTCCCCATATCACGGGCAAACAACTGCAATCCGATTCGCAGGCGTTCCGTAATATCCGTGGAGAAGTTGATTCCCGCCTCGTTAAACTGGGGCGTCCCATCCACCGTCTTGGCAAAAAAGTTGTTTTCCGTGCTTTTGAGGTAACCCTGCGAAATAAACCCATGTATATCGACATTATCCAACATATCAAAGTCCATAGCCCCTGCGGCTGTGCTATAGAGGACGAACAGTAAAAAAGGTATTGAAAAAACAATTTTTTTCTTCATTATAAGGCCTCCAAGAATTTATCTTTTAAAACCCCGGTTGTCAGAAAAGGCAAAACATGCATACTCCCTGTTCCGAACCCGGGAGAATGTGCTGCAAACTGGAAGATATTCGTAATCAACATAACCTTCGATCACCCATGTTAAAAGTTGATTGAGAGGACTTTTACGCCATCCGTTGGAGCTGCTGCCGACACATACCCGATGGCTCCTGATGTGTTTGCCACATATTCAATCATATCTTTCTCTACTTTAAAAGATACCGGCCGCCTGCCCTTTCCCGTAAACACCTGCTTTTTCCAAAACCGCCGATATTGCTCCGGGGTCCTTTTCACATATTCACGGAGAAAGTCTTTGTGTACGCCTTCATTTTCAAGGATAACAAAATTGATCTTTTTATTATCATCCCATCTTGTTTTTTTGCCAACAAAGATTTTCTTTACATCATCGCTGGTCAGCGAATCTGCCGCCACACTTTTATTTGAGATTATCAACACATCGCCGGCAGAACCTAAACTGGGAAATGAAAAAAGCAGTCCTGCAATCGCCGCGATTATCAACCCGGCTGTCAGGTTTCGATTCATACCCTTTCTCCTTTTTTATTAATCGATTTCTATAACAATCAGCTGCCATCAATCATAGCAATCGTTGCACCTGTAGAACGTGCTGGATATTTTTTATTAAAAACCACAACATCAAGTGGATGTCAACAATAAACCATACATTATAGGCGGTATATACCACTAAATTGTGCATATTATCAATAATATGGCTGCAAACTTGCCACAATGTCAAAGCTGTGTTAGTAGTATCAGAGCACGGCAACGTGATGCTAAAACTACCGCCCTTTTTAACCGGAGTGTGATAATTTGAAAAAAATCATTATCGTTTTTATCGCCACCCTCGGCGTCCTCTTCATGTTTTCATTTAAGATGGCGGAACACGCCGATGCCGCCCAGTCAAAAATTGCCAAAGCAAAAAACTTTTTAATGCAAGGAATCATTAACGGGAAAAAGGGTGACTATGATGAAGCTATAGAAAACTTTACAAAGGCGCTGGAATTGAACCCGCGCCTGGATGACGCCTATCTTAACCGTGGCATTGCATGGAGCAAAAAAGAAAACCGGGAGAAGGCTCTTCTGGATTTTGAAAACGCCCTAAAACTGAACCCGACAAATACCAAGGCGATATATTATCTGCGGATCACCGAAGAAAAAGCAGATATCCCGACGGCTCCTGAACCGGTTAATAAAAAACCCGATGCCGTGGACTGGTATGAGAAAGGATTGGCGGCGTTGGAAAACGAATCTTATGACCAGGCCATATCAGACTTTGATGCTGCCATTAAAAGGCAACATGATCATACCGATGCCCGTTTCCATAAAGCCGTCGCGCTGGACAAAAAGGGGGAGCATGATCTTGCCATTGCAGAATATAACACTGCCATAAAGCAACGCCCCGATGATGCGAAACTGTATTACTATCGTGGGCGCTCCTGGGAAAAGAAAAATGCCCTTGACCAGGCAATCGCCGATTATAATTCAGCTGTCAGGATTGATTCGCAATATGCCGAAGCCTACAGCCAAAGGGGACTCGCATGGTTCAAGAAAGGCAATGTTGATCAAGCCATTGCCGATTACAACAAAGCGCTTGAAATAAACCCTCGTCTCGCAACCGCCCTTAATTTAAGGGGAATTGCATGGGGCAAAAAGGGTAATATCGAACGGGCCGTCAAAGACTTCCGCCTGGCCGTAAAAATTGACCCGGAAATATCCGGACAGCAAATAATTACACCGGATACACCGGAAAATTCCGGTATCGACCTGGACTCCATCCCTGAAAAACATTTAGATGCCGACGACTGGTTGAGCATCGGCGTTGCCCGAATGAAAAATAAAAACTATGATGAAGCGCTGACGGATATTCAAAAGGCCATCGATATCAACCCCTCATTTGCGGAAGCGTATACGGCTCGGGGCACCGTCTGGATTAAAAAAAACCAGCTCAATAAGGCCATAAATGACCTGAATAAGGCGCTGGAAATTGATCCGGAACTGGCGGAAGCATACAAGCAAAGAGGTCTTGCATGGAGTAAAACCGGCAATTTCTCGGGGGCCGTTGAAGATTACAATAAATCACTGATCCTTGATCCACGCTCGTTTGAAACATTGACCCTCAGGGGAGTTGTATTGGGAGAAATCGGAAAAACAGATGAAGCGCTGGCAGATTTCACCAAAGCCATCGAGTTCAATCCGAACTATGCCGAAGCATACAAGCAGAGGGGCATTTTGTGGGGCAAGACGGGCAATTTGCCGAAAGCGGTTGAGGATTATAACACGTCGCTGGAACTGGAGGAACAATCCCAAATAAATCAATCGGAAACCATAATCGGACCCGACGGTCAAGACGTCGAACTTGCCGCAAAAGAGTTTGATGCGTCAAAATACTTTACCTTCGGGCTCTCATGGGCAAAAAAAGGGAACTACGACAACGCCGTCGATTTTTTCACAAAAGCGATTAACATGAACGGCTCCTTTGCAAAGGCATATTATAACAGGGGACTTATTTGGATCATTAAGAAGGATTATAACCAGGCAATTGCGGACCTGAACAGAGCAATCGAGATCAACCCCGGCTACGAAAAGGCCTATAACCACAGGGGCAGGGCCTGGCATGGATTGAAAAAATATGATCAAGCGCTTGCCGACTTTGATAACGCCGTTAAAATAAATATTCGATATGATGAAGCCTACTACAACAGAGGCGTAACCTGGATGAAAAAAGGTGAGTACGAAAGGGCTCTCCTTGATTTTAATAAGGCCGTTGGGATTAATCCCAGATACGCTGAAGTTTATAACCAGCGGGGTATCATCTGGAATCATACCGGTGACCATGAGAGGGCTGTGGATAATTATGACACCGCCATCGAATTAAACCCTCAATATGCCGCCGCTTACTTTAACAGGGGATTGGCACGGCAAAGTTTGAATCAGTTGGACGGAGCCATATCCGATTACACCAACGCCATCGCCATTATTCCCGAATACGCCATGTCATATACCCAGAGGGGCACGGTGTACTATAAAAAGGGCGAGTTGCCCAATGCGATAAACGACTTCAATAGAGCGATCGAGCTGGCTCCGGATAGCGCCGAAGCCTATTGTCAAAGGGGCATCGCATGGAACAGTCAGAATAAGATAGACCCGGCACTGAGTGATTTAAATAGCGCGTTGAGGATCCGTCCCAATTATACCGAAGCGCTCATCACCAGGGGAAAGGTGTGGATAAAGGATAATAATATAAAAAAAGCAATCCTTGATTTGAACAGGGCTCTGGAGCTCGATCCGGAAAATGAGGATGCGCTCTGCAGCAGAGGCATTGCCTGGAGAAAAGCGAAAAAATATGACAGCGCCATGGCTGATTTCAATAAAGCGCTGGAGGTGAATCCTAATTTCGCACCAGCCTACTATAATAGGGGAATTTCCTTTAATGATGCAGGAAAGTATTACCAGGCCATTGCCGATTATAATACCGCAATCAAGCTCGATCCTGACAATGCTAAAGCATACAATCAAAGAGGCATCGCATGGAATAACAAAAACAATATGGACCAGGCCATAAAAGATTATGACAAAGCGGTTGAAATCGACCCGGTATATGTTGCGGCCTACTTTAACAGGGGGCTCGCGTGGGACAAAAAAAAGGACTACGAAAAAGCAATTGAGAATTATACCAAAGTAATAGAGCTCTTCCCCAATAATGCCATGAGTTATTTACAGCGGGGCATCCTTTTAAACAAGCAGGGTAAGCATGGCAAGGCCATCGACGATTACAACAGGGCACTAAAAATTAATCCATTGTACGAAGAAGCCTATTTCAACCGCGCCATTGCCTGGGGTATGCAGAACGATTATGATCAGGCAATTAAAGATTATTCGGAAGCCATCGGCATCAACCCCAATTACGCTGAAGCATACTACAACAGAGGGCTTGCATGGGAGTACAAGGGCAATATGCAAAATGCCATTGCAGATAACAATCGGGCCAGAGCTCTGAATTCAAACTTTGCTAAAAATGATTATGAAGACGAGATGGATATTGGCGTCGCCGGCGCGCCTGCCGAAGAAAAGCAAGTCAGCAGAAATGCCAAAGCCATGCTTGACAAAGGGCTGGAATGGAGCAGAAAGGGTGAATATGCCAAAGCGATCGAGGAATATGATAAAGCCATCCGCACAAGCCCGGAATATGCAACAGCCTACTTCTATAAGGGCCTTGCACTGTATAATATGGGAGCACTTGAAAAATCTTTGAACGAGTTTAAAAAAGCGCTGAAGCTTGATCCTGCCAATAATGATTACCAGCGGATTATGTCAAACATCCACGAAAGACTCAAACAAAAAGCCGCAACTCGACAGTGAGACTATGTCAACCTCCTGTTTCCTGACCTGGCGGGATCTAGCGGATAAGACAAAGGCTCAAGGGGGGGAAATACGTTACCATAAGCAAGAGTGAAAACAGCAGCAGCAGATATGGTATGGACGCCCGGTAAAGAAGGGGAACGGGCTTTTCGAACTTCAGGCTTGAAATAAACAAATTCATCCCGACAGGCGGTGTGGAATATCCGATTTCAAGATTCAGCAGAAAAATAATGCAAAGGTGCACAGGGTCGATGCCGTACTGAACGGCGACAGGGGCAATAATCGGAACAATGATGACAATGGCGGAGAAAATATCCATAATGCATCCCACGGCAATCAGAAATATATTCAACCCCGCGAGAAAGACATATTTGTTTTGAGTAATCTCGATCAAATACCCTAAAATCAGGTTGGGAATTTTTTCATCCACAAGATAGCCGGTGAATCCCAGGGCAAAGCTTAAAATTACGATTATTGCACCTGAAAGGACGGCACTTTCCACTATAATTCCCGGAAGCTCTTTAAAAAACTTGACTTCCTTTAAGATAAAACAGTCCACGACGGTTACATACACGGCCACAACAGCCGACACCTCGGCTATTGTCACAAGCCCGCCGTAGATACCGGCAACAATCAAACCGATGATGGGCCACTCCCATGCCGCAGCAAAGAACGCCTCCATGATCTTCATGGGAGGAGCTTCTCTTTGAACCGACCCTTTCGCACGTTTACCGTCGGAGTAATCTTTAAAAAATGAATAGCCGGACAAAACCAGAATTGATAAAACACCGGGAATTATTGCCGCTGCAAAAATCTCATGGATATTGATCCGGGCGACGACACCATAGAGTATAATCGGAAGACTGGGCGGAAACAATAAGCCAAGACTCCCGGAAGTTGTCAACAGCCCCAGAGAGAAGGTTTCGGAATACCTCTCCTTAATGAGAATGGGGTATAAGATGCCGCCGACGGCAACAATGGTCACCCCGCTTGCCCCTGTCAGTGCCGCGAAAAACGCGCACCCTATAACTGAAGCAATGGCCATTCCTCCGGGCAGCCTTCCGGTAAGGGCCCTCAAAAAATTCATAATCCTGACCGGCGCATTACTCTTCGTCATAAGGCATCCCGTAAATGTGAACATGGGGAGTGCCATTAAAACAGGCATGGATGCCAGCCTGTTCATTTCTATCAGAATCATTTGTATTGAAAGCGGATCGTAATCCACGAAATAGAAACAGGCAATGGAAAGGCCTGCAATGACGGTAAACAGGGGTGCTTCAAGAAGAATTAAAAGAACAAGAATGCATATGGATATAAAAAAAAGGTTCATTCTCTCGTAAAAACCTTTTGGAGATTTTCAAGAATATCGGCCAAATAACGAAAGCACGTCAAGCCGAAAAAAAGGGGAAATATAATGGAGAGCCAACCTCGGATTCCGAAAATACTGACCTCATTTTCCACAAATTGAAGAGAGGACACAAAAAGAATCCCTGTAATAATCGCCCCTGAAAAAGAAACCAGAACATACGACAGTGCCTGATATTTTTGTGGACAGTAGTTGAGAAACAGTTCCAGTTTCAGATGACGCTTCGTTTTCATGGCGATGGTTGCGCCCAGTAGTGCCGTCCAAACAACAAACACGGGTGACAACTCAAGGATGGTGTCAAAAGAAACCTGGAATATATTTCGGGAGATGATGTTAAATGCCACGCCTAAAACAAGAAGTGAAAAAAAGGCCACGACAAGACATTTTTCAACCAGAAAAAGGAAACCGTCAATTTTTTTTATAATCCCCATGGTGGTTTAGTTAAACGCATGGCCTTTTTTGTCGGATACCCGATACTCCGCCCGGAAGGTTTTGAGGATATCTTTTATTCTGTCAAATATTTCTCTGGAATAAAGTCCGGGTATACTTCTTTCATATGTCTTTGCCGCTTTCTTTTCAAAAAGCCTCACCTGTTCTTCTCCGGGTGTCACAAATTTCACACCTGCTTCGGAAAGAATGGTTCTTGCCTCCGCATTGGACCCGCGGGTGAGTTTGACCAATTCGTTGCAATATTTTTTTGTGAGGTCTCTTATGATCTTTTGGTTTTTTTCGGAAAGGGTGTAGAATACCTGTTTGTTCATTAAAAATCCACCCGTTGAATTCACCATGGGGTAATCAAGCATATACTCGATTCGCCAGTACCACTGGAATGCCGCAGCGGCCACCGGAACAGAATAAAACGAATCGATCATGCCGGTTTCAAGACCGGTGTTCACATCGGCCACATGGAGGGGGTAAGTCTTGATTCCGAATGATGTTAAAAATGTTTCAGCGACTTTGTCGCCGGTCCAGAGCCACATTTTGATATCACTCAGACTTCCGGGTTTGGATATATCTTTTTTTGAAAAAAAGTACACAAAGCCGCCGTCGATATATCCCAGGAAAACGTATCCTTTTTTCTCAAATCCCTTTGCGAAATCATCATACAGCCGTGCTTTTACCTCATCTATCTCGCCAAGAGTTCTGAACATCATCGGAGCTTCGAGAATTCGTATTTCCGGCTGAATAATTCCCAAGCCCACACCCGTAAATCCGGCCGCATGGATTCTGTTCACCCTCATTTTACGGATGACATCCGACTCGTCTCCGCTGACACCGCCGGCATATATTTTCAGTTCAACTTCTCCCTCGGTATCCCTTTCGACGCTTTCCGCCATCTCCCTTAAAATATTTGTCCAGGGGCTGCCTTCCGGCATCACGGATGCCACTTTAATGGTTTTGGTTTCGGCAAATGCCTCTGACAAACCGGAAAATAGAGCAAATACAGCTATCAGTAGAGTAAGTTTTTTTAACAACCGTTGCATCGTGTCCCCTCTCTCACTCAAAAAGAACATCCGTTGCTTCAAGATATATCCTTGCGCGCTCTTTGGCGACAATGTTCAGCATTCGATATTCTTTTCCATTCCATGCCGACTCAATAATATGTTTTAACACCTTTTCAAATTCCTCTCGCTTCTGGTTTTGATAAAGATAGTAACGGGCATACTGGAGATCCGTATGCAGAAAATTCTTTCCGGCGATTTCCTTGTGTTTTTTGTAATACGTCAGCGCGAGCTCGGGGTTGCCTCCAAGAATTGGCGGAACGGAAGAGCAGATCGTCATCAGGTTGAGATAGGCGCCCCCATAATAGTACTCGGGATCGACAATGGTTACCCTTTGCATTGCAGCCCGCGCTATATGAAGCTTTGAAACCGCCTT
>Ga0180435_10005628_pt1 | contig 12146 bp, 11 predicted proteins | sample SS_ome_3_FD_132467 | JGI IMG/M metagenome (GOLD analysis project Ga0180435, IMG submission 132467) | Hypersaline lake sediment archaeal communities from the Salton Sea, California, USA - SS_3_S_1 metaG | ecosystem: Environmental > Aquatic > Non-marine Saline and Alkaline > Hypersaline >...
AGATGCAACAGGTCTTTCTGAATCTAATCAACAATGCCGCCGGCGCTATGGACAGTGGCGGCGTATTGGAGTTGGAAGCCTTCCGTCATCCCCACCAAGACAGAGTTTCCGTTGTGGTTCGGGATACCGGCCACGGTATTAAGCCCGAGCATATGGAGCGAATCTTTGACCCGTTTTTTACGACGAAGGGGGAAGGAGAAGGCACTGGATTGGGCCTGTTTGTCACTCACGGCATTATTACCAAATATGAAGGGACCATTACCTGCGAAAGCAACAGGAAAGGCAGTTCCCAAAGCCCTCGGGGGACCACGGTAATTCTAAGCCTCAAGGCGAAGGAGAGGGATAGCGAGGAAGCAATGGTTTAAAACCGTCTCTTTGTGAAGATCGACTCCCAACGAACTTAACCAAACTTAATCGACTTTTTGAAAATGTAACAGGTTCGGGACGGTTTCAGATTTCAATGGGGCTAACTGTTTGAAACCATTAGAGTCCCTTGGTTTCGTTGTTCCTTTGAAATTCAATAGGCACCACATATCTTGGTAAATCCACATAACTTATTTGGCAAACCCGGCCGCAACGAAACTTAGGGACTCTTAAGGCTGAGTTTTAGCGCCATTGAAATCTGAGACCGTCCTGAACCTTATGCAACACCACGGTCAATCAAGTTCGTTGCTGACAGAAAGCCGCCGTGCGGCGCAACCTCGGCGCTCATCCAGTGTCTTCTAGGATTTCTGGACTCCCGCTCCCGGATCGGAGTCCGGGACAGGCTTCGCGGGAGTGACGGCGTATGGTTTTTTTGCGAGTCCGCCATGGCCAATAGCGGTAATAAAACGGAATGCCGTCTGCTCGGGTTCCCCTGTATATGAGGAATGGGGAGAAGTCAAGGGCCGGAGGGCTGATTGACAGCCATAAGGGATGATGATAGCCTCGTTTTTCAGTCTTATTCGGGACATTCATAAAGTATGGAGACACTGAAATCCGTCATAAACGGGCTCACTCGGGAGCCGGACCGAACGGTGTTAATTGAGTTGACGGACGAGTCTGTTCAATATTGGTCCGCTCGTGAATTGGTGCAAGGTGCTGAGCGATTATCCATGCGCCTGGATCAAGCGGAGGTGGGCTCAGGGGATTCGGTGGTGATTCTAGCCGATCCGGGTCCGCAGTGGATCCAGGCCTGTCTGGCGGTGATCAACATTGGTGCCGTGATTGTACCGGTAGATACCCAGCATGACGATGAAACCCTGGACCATATACTGTCCGATTGTCAGGTTCGATTCGTATTCACCGAACAGAGCAAACTGGCGCAATTGCACCGCTTGAAGGGGGAGGCGGAGATCTCCACTTATCTTCTGGATGAAAGGGACGACGGAACGGACCAATCGCCCATTGCGAACGCCCCCTCGGTTTCGGCCGTGCCTTCCCCGGAAGAGACTGCGGTCATCTTTTATACGTCCGGCACCACCGGACCTCCCAAGGGCGTGCCCTTGAGTCACGAAAACGTGACTTTTCAGATTCGTGCGGTACGGCAAACCGGATTGTTGAAAGAGACGGACCGCATGCTGTTGCCGTTGCCCCTGCATCATGTTTATCCTTTCGTAATCGGCATCCTTACCCCTTTGGCACTGGGGGTGCCGGTCGTGTTTCCGCATGCCATTACGGGGCCGGAAATACTACGGGCCTTGCGTGAGGCGATGGTGACCGTTATTCTCGGCGTGCCGAGGCTCTATAGGATTATCTACGCCGGCATACAAGGTCGCTTCGACGCGTATGGACACATTGCCGCCGGTCTGTTCAGAGGAGCGCTGGCTTTATCCAAAGGGCTTCGCCGACGGACCGGCGTATATGCGGGAAAATGGCTCCTGCGTCCCCTCCATCAGCAAATGGGGCCCAATTTACGCATTGTGGCTTCCGGCGGTGCAGCTCTGGATGCCGGTCTGGCCGAAGATTTGGAGGGCTTGGGCTGGCAGGTGGCGGTTGGTTATGGGTTGACGGAAACGACGGCTATCCTGACCTTACATTCGCCGGGAGATACCCGGTTGAATAGTGTCGGCCGGCCCCTTCCCGGTCTGGAGATCCGTATCGACCCCAAAGGTCTGCCCACGGATGTGGAGAAAGAACCAGCGAATCCGAGCGGTCCTGAGACCGTGACCGGTGAGGTTTTGGCAAAGGGGCCCAGTGTCTTCGGGGGGTACCGAAATTTGCCCGAGGCCGACAGGGAAAGCTTTACGCAAGACGGTTGGTTTCGTACCGGGGATTTGGGATTCAGGGATGACGCCGGATATCTCTACCTCCGGGGACGGGCTTCCACGATCATCGTTACCGAAAGCGGAGAAAATATCCAGCCCCAACAAATCGAGGCCGCCTACACCCGTCATCCATTCGTTGCCGAGGCGGGCATACTGGAACAGGATGGGCACCTGGTGGGAATCATGGTTCCGGAGGTCAGGGAGATCAAAAAGGCGGGCCTTCACGTCGAGCCGGCGGTCCGGCGGGCGGTTATGGAGGCATCGAAGGAACTGCCCACCGTGCAGCGGCTCTCCGATTTCGTGGTTTTGCGTCAACCGCTTCCCCGTACCCGGTTGGGAAAGATCCGCCGGCATCTCTTGGCCGGCCTCTATCACGACAGCCGGTCGGCGGATACCGCCACAGGTCCGCCCCCTAAACCGACGGCGGCGGAAGAGATGGCACCCGAAGATCGATCTTTGGTTCAAACTGAGCCGGCATCCACAGTGTGGGCTTTTCTCACCCGGCGCTTTTCAGATCAGCCGTTGACACTGGACACCAGCCCCCAGTTGGATCTGGGCATCGATTCCCTGGGATGGCTCGATTTGACACTCGAAATCAGCGAACGGGCGGGCATCACACTTGACGAGAACGCCATCAACCGCATTCATACGTTACGGGATTTGCTGCAGGAATGTCTGACGGCGGCCGGAAGAGGTACGGACCAACCTGCCGGGTCTCTTCTGGACACCCCCGAGGCTCATCTGAGTCCTTCCCAAAAGCGCTGGCTGGAACCGCTGCAGGGGATACGACTCAGAGAGGCGTATTTGTGTCATCGATTAAATCGGTTTCTTATCAGGCGGTTGTTCGGTCTTCAGGTGACCGGTGCTCACCGGCTGCCATCCGATCCGTTTGTTTTGGCCCCCAACCACCTGAGTTACCTCGATGCGCCCGTCGTTGCCGCTGCGTTGGACTTTTCCGCCATGCGGCGGACCTTCTGGGGCGGATGGACGGGTGCGGCCTTCGGGAATCCCGTCACGCGCCACATCAGTCGTCTGGCTCAGGTCTTTCCTGTTGAGCCGGAAAGCGGCTTCTTTTCCAGCCTGGCCTTCGGGGCGGCGGTGTTGAAGCATGGAAACAACCTCATCTGGTTTCCCGAAGGTGGACGGTCTTTTTCCGGACGGTTGCAGGACTTCAAACCCGGTGTCGGCCGGCTGTTGCATCATTTTCGGGTGCCGGTCGTGCCGGCAATCATTCGGGGCAGCTATGAAGCCATGCCCCGGGGAAGTTTCCTGCAATCCTTTCACTCCATCCGAGTCAGCTTTGGTAGGCCGCTCGATCCCTCCCGTTTGGAGTCGGTAGGCGAGGGAAAGGCACCCTACCAACGTATTATCCACGGGCTCAGAAGCCATATGCAGGATATGCTGGATGAATCGCCTCAACGAGAATAGAAAAGCCGTATGGGGCTGGGCGATTTATGACTGGGCCAACTCGGCGTTTGCCACAATCGTGATGGCAGGTTTCTTTCCTATCGTGTTTAAGCATTATTGGAGTTACGAGGCCCACGTCAATACCAGCACGGCGCGACTGGGTCTGGTCAATTCAGGTGCCAGTCTGGTTGTGGCCTTGATTGCTCCCCTGGTGGGTGCCATCGCCGACCGGGGGTCGTCTCGCAAACGGTTTCTCGTCTCCTTTGCATATCTGGGGGTGTTGGCAACGGCCTGTCTCTTTGTTATCGGCAAAGGTCAATGGCAATGGGCCATGCTGGCTTATGCGATCGGGATCATAGGCTTTTCGGGGAGCAACGTCTTTTATGACGCCCTTTTGACGAACGTGGCCGATCGCAAGAATATCGATTACGTGTCGGGTCTGGGATATGCGCTGGGTTATCTGGGCGGGGGACTTTTGTTGCTGATAAGCGTCGTCATGACGCTGGTACCCCAGCGTTTTGGGCTTGCCGACGCCTCTCAGGCCACCCGAATTTCCTTCCTCCTGGTGGCTCTATGGTGGGGCGGATTCAGCCTCTTTATCGCTTTTTGGGTGACGGAAGGTCGATTGCAACGACCTGCTGCCGGACAAGCGATCGCAGGCGGATTTCGGCAGCTGGTTGACACCTTTCACAAAATCCGCCGGTTAAAGCCGGTCTTTTTGTTTCTTATCGCCTACTGGTTGTATATCGATGGCGTGAATACGATCGTTCGAATGGCGGTCGATTACGGCCTGTCTCTCGGGTTTTCACAGCAGGACCTGATCCTGGCCTTACTGTTGGTTCAGTTTGTGGGATTTCCGGCTGCGCTGGGGTTTGGAAAGCTGGCCGCCTGGTGGGAAGCCCGAAAATGTATTTTTCTGGGCATCGGTTGTTACTGCCTCATCGTTTTGTGGGCGACATTCATGACCTCCAAAGTCGAGTTCTACTTTCTTGCTGCTGCGGTGGGCCTGGTACAAGGGGGAATCCAGGCGTTGAGCCGGTCTTACTATTCCAGACTCATCCCGGCGGATCAGGCGGGAGAATATTATGGGTTTTACAACATGATGGGCCGGTTTGCCGCGATTTTCGGACCCATCCTTATGGGCGGAGTAGCCCTGGTTACCCGCCGGTTTCTCACCCCCCCGTCACCTACCCCGGAGGAACTCGACAGAATCGGCCAAACGGCGGCCCGGTGGAGTATTGCTTCCTTACTTTTGCTTTTTCTCGTCGGCGCGCTGTTCCTCTATTTTGTTCGAACAAGCGAAGATCCGAAGACCCCGTAGTACTTGGAGGGCTACGGGAAGCTGGAGAAAAGAATACATGATTTGCCTCATTGCCATTCTCGACTGACTCGCCGATAGATAGACTGTCATGGAAAACTTTCTGAGAGCCTGGTGGACTAGGGCATCCCTGTTGGGTGCTCATCCGACACGATTTGTCATGGTTATCGGGTTTGTGCTTGCCGTGTTTTCCCCCATCGGTGCTGCCTCCGATGGTGAGACCTCCGGAGAATGTAAACGGATTGCCGGCAAGTGGAATATGACCTATTCGGGTACCTCCTGCCAAGGAGAGCCGGAGAAAGGCCATTTTGAGCTGGTCATTGAACCCAATTGTTCCTTCGAGTTGAAGAAGGAAAACACCATTCCCTTTTTGTCCACCCTGTTTGCCCCAGGAGGAAAAGTGCGATTAAAGGGGACCCGGATAGAAGCAAGCGTTGATATGCCGTTTGATGCCTGCGAGAGAATCACCTTTAAAGGAATGATTCAGGAATCCGCCAATGGGCAACGTATTACCGGGACCTATCGATACCGGAGCGAAGGGGAAGGTCGATTTACCGGAGCGAAAGAAGCTTGTTCCGTATCTGCATTGTTTTAGCGATGAGACAAGCGGGAATCGCCCCGTCCAAGCCGTGTTAATGCATGTGGTGATGATAGAAGGGAGGCAAGATGTTCAGAAAGCAAGAAGGGACATGCCTGATCGGGACATCGGGATACCAGTACGATCACTGGCAGCCGGTATTCTATCCGGAAGGCCTGGCAAAAAAGAAGTGGTTCAATCATTATGCCGAGTATTTTCAGACCGTCGAGATTAACAACACGTTTTACAACCTTCCCAAAGCCGAGACATTCGACCGGTGGCGAGAACGCACACCGCAAGGGTTTCGCTATGCGCTCAAGTTCAGCCGCTATGGGACACATATGAAGAAACTTAAAGATCCCGCTGCCATTATCGGACGGTTTCTGGAGCAGGCGGAACACCTGAAATCCTTTCTGGGGCCTGTCCTGGTTCAATTGCCCCCCCATTGGGGGGCCAACCCGGAGCGGTTGGCCGCATTTTTAGACGAGGCTCCGAAGCGATACCGTTGGACAGTCGAATTTCGAGAGCGAGACTGGTTGTGTGATGAAATCTACGACGTATTGAAACCCCACAAGGCAGCCCTTTGTATCCATGACATGTTGGAGAATCACCCCCGCGTGCTAACCGCCGACTGGACATACCTGCGTTTCCACGGGGATCACTATTCGGGTTCTTACAACCACCAAGCCCTTTCCGCATGGGCCCGGTGGATTAAGGAACGGCTGGCGGAAAACACGGATGTCTATGCCTACTTCAATAATGATGACCGCGGTTATGCCGTGCAGAATGCACTGGATTTAAGGCGATACATTCTTGGGGAATAAGGACTCACTCATCGTCCTTTGCGCTAGCCTTTAGGGTTTTCTCCCCTTTTTTTGACATGCAAGACGGAGAAGTATTCTGGATAACCGCGTAGGTCAAAAGGCCTATGGGGAAAGATGTCGGTCTGTCCGGACGGCGTCTGGGAAACAGTGCCATTACTTTTGAAAATGCTGTAATTGTTAATTCTCCAATTTTAGGGTGCATATGAAGATAAAGGCGACGGCGGCGGTGTTGATTGTGGTTTTGTTGGCGGGAGCCGGCTATTACTACTGGGATGTCTTATCCAAAGAAGATGCCCCCAATGTCATTAAGCTCTACGGCAATGTGGATATCCGACAGGTGACGGTTGCCTTTTTCGCCACAGGCCGGATAAAGCGGCTTTTGGTAGAAGAAGGAGAACATGTGCGAAAGAATGAGTTGCTGGGGAAAATCGATGCCACCCGATACAAAGCGGCTTTGAGCCGTGCAGAAGCCAACCTTTCGGCCCTGGAGGAAGAACTGGCCATAAGAAAAACCGGGTCCCGACCGCAAAACATCGAAAAGGCCCGGGCGGGAGTGCTGGCCGGAAATCTAAGGGCTCGCGGGGCAGCGCCGCGATTGGATTTGTGATTTATAGATAATCAAATATTTTTTTTAGGCTTTGCTTTACACGCATTTGGTCTAATTTTGACAGGTGGCCGCTCTTTTTGATGATGAATCTGTTATCGAGCGTAAACAATTTCATCCTTACAACTGAGGGAGCAGTTAATCCAGATTGTTTTTTATTTTTAATAGGCACATCCAATGGCCATGGTTCGTTTTTTTGGCTTGTTATCATTGATAGCACTGAATGTTCTATTATAGCACTAAAATCATTTTTTTGAGACAATACAAGTGCTGGTCGGCGTTTCGTTCTGGAAGAATCTGTAAATGGAAAAGGTACAACTACAACGTCAAATGGTTCATAGGTCATTGTATGCTTCCTCATCATTTTGAGAGTTCCACTCGCTCAGGGTGGGAACAAGCGCAGAGCTAAACTCCATGTCGATAGATTGGGCTTTACGTATTTTTATTGTTTCATTTTCGATTTCAAAAGCAATTACATCACCTGCTTTGAGATTTAGTTTGCTTCTTACTGCTTCAGGAACAGTTGCTTGATATTTCTTTGTAAGTTTACTAACGGCAGTTTGCATTATATTCTCCTTTTATGAAAATCTAATGTAATAATGTAATACTGTAATACTGTAATACTAGCGCGAGTTGTAATATAATGCAATAAAATCTATTAAAAAATCCAACATGCAATTTAACGCGGACTGGCCTACCGCTGGCTTCGCTCATTCTCGGCCATCCGGGTAATTGCGCCGTTATCGATAAGCCATATATTTAGCCATATTTTTGAGCTTTCCAGATAACCACATTTTGGTATTGACAAAACAGGTATGTTTCCATTGCGGAGAAAGATTATATCCTGAAGAGGTGGTAAGGTTATTTGAAAAAAATCAGGAATAAATTAAAAAGACAAGATCTTACCTGTTTTGACCCTTTGGGACAAACATTTACTGTCGATAAGGAATGGCTTAACAAGCAAATGCAGCCCGACCGCTAGTGTCGTGTCATGTATCAAGTGTCCGATCTGAAAGAAAGTGAAGCATCACCTACGTCATTCCGGCCCCGTACGAAGTACGGGATAAACTGCGGCCGGACACGAAGTGCGATGTTCTCAAGCCGGCAGGCGCAACCTCAGCGCTCATCCAGTATTTGTGGCGACTTCGGAGATTCTGGATTCCGGGTCAAGCCCGGAATGACGGCATCTTTACGACATTATAGGTATGACAGAACACTAGCCGCGTCGGCTGATTTGCGGCGTTCACGCCGCCGCTTGCGCGGCGGGCCCATGGCCATTATCGGTGTGGTTTGTCTGGTACGGCATCACTCCTCGCCGGATGTCGCCAGCCGAACCCCCAGCTTAGTATGCTTCCCAGAAGCAGTGCAAAAAGGAACACAAACAGAAGATTGATGAACACAAACAGAAGATTGATCCAGAACATCCAAGGGCCTCCTTCCCATCACCTTCCATTGTGTCTCTTACTTTAATCAACTGAAATTGTACCGTAAATAGGTTCGATCCTGTATTTGTGGTGTGCATCACCCATCTTGCAGGATCGCGATTCCCGGCAACTCCTTACCTTGCAGAAAATCCAAGAAAGCACCGCCGCCTGTTGAAACATGGGTTATTTCTTTTCCTACTCCTGCCCGGTGTAATGCCGGAACCGTATCGCCCCCGCCCACCACGGTCGTCGCATCCAGGTCGGCCAGGAGACGGGCCACCGCCATGGTTCCTTCCGCGAAAGGAGGTGTTTCAAAGGCCCCCAACGGGCCGTTCCATATGACCGTCCGGGCCGGGGCAAGTTTTGTCTTGAACAAATCAATCGTCTCCGATCCAATATCCAGGATCTGCACGGTGGCGGATACCTGATCCGCCGAGACCGTCCGGGCGGTTGTCTCGTCACTAGGCGCATCGGCCACCACAACATCCGGAGGCAGAATAAGCCGTTCCCCGGCCTTGTCCAGAATCTGTTTGGCCTCCGCCAGACTCTCTTCCTCAACGAGGGATCCGCCCACTTCCAGGCCTTTGGCTTTAAGTAACGTATTGGCCATTCCGCCGCCGACAAGAAGCAGATCCGCTTGTCCCAACAGGTGTTTCAGGACGTCGATCTTACCCGAGATTTTTGCCCCGCCCAGTATGGCGATAAATGGTTTTTCCGGAGTGGCCAGAATTTGATACAATTTATTCAGTTCCTCGGCCATCAACAGTCCGGCCACCGCCGGCAGTCGGTGCGCCACCCCTTCAGTGGAAGCGTGGGCGCGATGGGCCGTGCCGAAGGCGTCGTTTACATATACACCTGCCAAAGCCGCCAGCTTTTCGGCAAAATCGCCGTCGTTCTTTTTTTCTTCCGGGTGAAAACGGGTGTTTTCCAAAAGTAAGATCTCCCCGCTTCCCAGCCGGTTTGCAGCCTTTTCCGCTTCGGGTCCGACACAATCGTCAATCTTGGTTACGTCTCTTTCCAGCAGTTGGGAAAGCCGGTGGGAAACGGGGTCGAGCCTAAGGCCTTCAACTACTTTTCCCTTTGGACGATCCAGATGGGCACAAAGGATGATTCGAGCATTTTGATCCAACAAGTACCGTATAGTAGGCAAGGCCGAGCGAATCCGGTCGTCATCCGTCACTCGGCCGTTTTCCAGCGGCACATTGAAATCGACACGTACCAGGACACGCTTATCCGTCACGTTCACCTCTTGTATGGTCTTTTTCATAACCTTCTCCTTCCCGGCTGGGCAAAAATTGTTATTTGCGGTTCTTGGTAAGCGATTCTTGATAAAAGGAGGCCGACGGATATCGATCCCCCAGCCGGGCAATTGTGTTATAAGCCGTCTCCGAACAGAATGCTTGTCAGATAACCGCTTTACTTTTTTCTACCAGTTTGATTACAGAGTCCAGTGTTGTCGTAAATGGGTGGAATAGGGTATCCGGTCTGATAAATCGGGATAGATCCCGTCCTCGTGTACTCTCCGAGAAATAGCTGTAATCAGTAGAACTCAGTGGGACGGCAGGGGGTAGTGCCGTCCAGAGCCATTTGTTCGCTCCGGGACCATTTGATCTTGGGGGTCTTTGTTTCGGCGAGGAAAGAATGGGTACTACGTCATTGTCATCCATCAAATACATGATTTCATGAATTGCGCAGATGCATCAAGACGGCCTATTTTTTGGGGAGTAAATATTCAAATTGAGTGCTGAAGATATGTATCGGAAGAAAGGGGACCGGTTGTGCCTGCCATCGTTACGCTGACAATGAATCCGGCTATCGACAAAAGTACGGGGGTGGCCCATGTGACCCCGGAGAGAAAACTCCGGTGCCGCACACCCCAGTTTGAGCCGGGAGGGGGAGGCATTAATGTGGCCAGAGCCACACACGAACTGGGAGGAGAGGCGTTGGCGATGTTTCCTACAGGAGGGCCGACGGGGCAGCTGCTAAAAACCCTGCTGGAAAACCAAAAATGTTCGCAGAAGCCGTTCGAGTCTCGCGGCTGGACCCGGGAAAATCTGACTGTCTACGAAGAGACGAGTGACCGCGAATTTCGATTTACCATGCCCGGTGCCAGGCTGGAAAAAGAAGAATGGAGAAGGTGTTTGGATATGTTGGCCGAACTGGCTCCGAAACCCGATTACATCGTGGCCAGCGGCAGCCTGCCGCCTGGGGTGCCCGACGATTTTTATGGTCAGGTGGCGCATATGAGTGGCGAGCTGAATGCCAGATTCGTTCTGGATACCTCCGGGCAACCGATGAAAGAAGCCATGGGCAAAGGCCTCTTTTTGATCAAACCCAATCTCCGGGAACTGGAGGATCTTTCGGGCGATAAAGTGCAAAACGACGGTCAGTTGGCCGACACGGCCAATCGGCTGGTAGAAGAAGGGAAAAGTGAGATAATCGTGGTTTCCATGGGTGCCGCCGGGCTATTTGCCGCCTGGCGGGACGGCTCGAAGCGCTTGAGTGCTCCCACGGTACCAATCAAAAGCCGGGTTGGCGCAGGGGACAGCATGGTTGCAGGCATGGTGCTTCGTCTTTCACAGGGTGAAAACCTGGACGATGCGCTCCGTTTCGGGCTGGCGGCCGGTGCGGCGGCGGTAATGAGTCCGGGTACCGCCCTTTGCAATCGAAATGATACGGAAAGGCTCTACGAATGTTTAAGGGAAGAAAACGGGACCTGTGAAGAAACGGAATGACCTGCGGCCGGCAGTCTGTCGGAGAACGTGGTCCCAGAGTTTTTAGGTCAGATTAGGCACTTTACCTGATAAATCTGTGAAAAGGTTTGTTGCTGACAGGAGGCCGAGGTGAGGCTAACCTGAATTAGAGAATGATAAGGGAGGAGAACAATGAACAGAAAAATGACAGCGGTTGTCCTTGGGACCTTAATGGCCATGGGTACGGTATGCTTGTCTGGTTGTGGTGATTCGAATACGCCCGAGTCCACCGGCGAGGAAACCGTTCCGGACATGCCGGCCGCCGAGGTATTGGATCCAAAGAATACGCCCCCGATAGAAAAACAGAAAGAAAAGCAAGAATTACGGGAACGCGGTCGGGACCGAGAAGATTTCTAGCAGGACCGTTGGTGGGCATGCAGCGAGGCATCCAAAAACGGCTACATCTTTTTACCCGGAAAAGCCGAGGATATCCCGCTTAGGCGGCTGTCTGCCGTACAAACCCACCACTTCCTCGGCTTTTGCAAGGTTGATGGCGTCGTAAAAAGCCGAGTTAAGCCGCGCCAGCTTCCTGTTGACAACGAACTGGATCAACCGGGTGTGTGAAACCGTATTGCCGCGTAAGGTTCAGGACGGTCTCAGATTTTAATGCTGCTAAAACTCAGCCGTAAGAATCCCTAAGGGCTCGCGCAAAAATAACTTCACATTTTGGCATCCCGGCTTCGGCCCGTCTTTGCCCGATGCCTCACTCGCAAAACCTCGACATAGCCTGCTATGCCTGCGATTTTGCTCAATCGGATCGGCCAAAACCGAACCCAATCCGAGCGCCCTTTCTGTGAAGCTATTTTTGCGCGAGCCCTTCGTATATTTATGGCCTATTATGCGGACAAGGTAAATGGAGTAAATCATGTATTTGTGAATGTGGTTATCCACAATACCCAAGTAGTTACCATAATAAGGCCAATGGGAATCGATCCGCCAGCCGGGTTTAATGTCGGGGGAGTCATTCACGTAAGTTTCGTAGATTATCGGTAC
>Ga0180435_10005629_pt1 | contig 12144 bp, 10 predicted proteins | sample SS_ome_3_FD_132467 | JGI IMG/M metagenome (GOLD analysis project Ga0180435, IMG submission 132467) | Hypersaline lake sediment archaeal communities from the Salton Sea, California, USA - SS_3_S_1 metaG | ecosystem: Environmental > Aquatic > Non-marine Saline and Alkaline > Hypersaline >...
GATCGTGTCCCAGTCGAGGAAATTGATCGGAGATGCGCCATGAGCGATCTGAGCGGCAGCACAAATCTCGAGAGCGTCGTCAAGGCCGAGATCATCGAGCTCGAAGAGGAATTCCTCGCCAGAAATACGCAGGCCTTCAACGAGAGCGTGACCGACGCGATCGAACGGGGACGCCGGCTCATCGTCGTCGACTGCCACAGGTGCAAGAGCGTCGACTCGGTGAGCCTCGAGAGCCTGCTCTGGGCGATCGAGGAGATCCAAGACAGGGGAGGTTTGATGAAGATCGCCTGCCTCAACGACACGATGAAAAAAGTCTTCGAAATCACGCAATTCGACAGGATCTTTGAAGTTTACGACGACGTGCTCTATGCCGTCAAAGCTTTTGCCTAGGAGGACATACCGGGGAATGGAGACTCTCGCGCCGCATCAGACAAATCTCGGGGAGACGCTTGTCAGGAAGGGGATTCTCACTCCCGATCAGCTCGAAATGGCTCTGGCCGAGAAGGAAAAGATTCCCTTCGAGAAGCTGGCAGAGACCCTGAAGAGGCTCGAGCTCATCGACGAGGAAGAGCTTCTCGCCGTCATGGCGGAGCAAAACGGCATCCCCTACCTGAAGATCGAGAAAGGGCTCTACGATCCCGAAGTTTTTAACGTCCTTCCCAAGGAGTTCATCGAGAGCAACCTCGTGTTGCCCCTCTTCAAGATCCGCGACACATTGACCATGGCGGTCCCCGAGCCGCTCAACATCTTTCTCATGGACTCGCTCAAGAGGCTCTCGGGGCTCAACGTGAATATCGCCCTTGCCAGTCCCGAGGACCTGGCCCGCGCGATCCGCCAGATCGGCAACTACCAGAAGGCCTTCCTCGTCGACGACATCATCGAGAACGTTCGCGAGGACGACATCAAGGTCGTGGAGCGCGAGGTCGACGACATCGACCAGATCGAGGCGGCCGCCGGGCTCTCTCCCGTGGTGCGTCTCGTCAATTTCGTTATCTACAAGGGGATCAACGAGGGTGCGTCGGACGTCCATATCGAACCCGACGAGGGGCTGCTGCGTGTGCGCTACCGCGACGACGGCCTTCTGAGAGAGGGCATGAGGCCGCCCGTTCAGCTCCAGTCGGCGGTCGTTTCGAGGATCAAGATCATGTCCGACCTCGACATCGCTCAGCGCCGCATCCCGCAGGACGGCAGGATGCAGGTCATGATGAACAACCGGCTCATCGACCTGCGTATCTCGATCCTGCCGACCTTTCACGGCGAAAAGGTGGTCATCAGGATTCTCGACAAGGATGCGGCTCTCAAGGGGCTGGACAAGCTCGGTTTCGGAATCGAGATGCTCGACGAATTTTCGGAGCTCATCAACAAACCGAACGGCATCATCCTCGTCACCGGCCCGACGGGAAGCGGCAAGACGACCACGCTCTACTCGAGCCTCCAGACGATCAACTCGGTCGACAAGAATATCAGCACCGTGGAAAACCCGATCGAATACAACCTCAAGTTCGTGAACCAGGTTCAGATCAACGAAAAGGCCGGCCTGACTTTTGCCGGTTCCTTCCGGTCCCTGCTCCGGCAGGACCCGGACATTATTCTCGTCGGCGAGATCCGCGACAAGGATACGGCCCAGACCGCTGTCCAGGCCTCCCTGACAGGCCACCTCGTTCTGTCGACGTTGCACACGAACGACAGTCTCGGCGTGGTGACGCGGCTGATCAACATGGGCGTCGAGCCCTTCCTGATCTCGTCCTCCCTGTCGGCTGCGCTCGCCCAGAGGCTCGTGCGCAAGATCTGTCCCGCCTGCCGCGAACAGGTCCCGGTCACGGCCATCGTCGCCCGTCTCTTCAAGAAACACGGCCTCGAAGTGGACACGGTCTTCGAGGGCAAGGGCTGCTCCAAGTGCGGCCGTACAGGATATGCGGGCCGGGTGGGCGTCTACGAACTCCTGACCGTCGACGATGACCTGCGCGACCTGATCGTCACCTCCCCGGCGATCAGCGAACTGCGGGACTACGCCCGGACTCACGAACTGAAGAGCCTGCGTTATGACGCGCTCCGCAAGGTGCGCGAAGGTTTGACGACCGTCGAAGAAGTAACCCGTATCAGTGAGGATACGTTCTGATGAATATTCAAGAAACAAACAGACAGAGTGGACCCGGATCTCAGCCGGGCGGCGGCGTGGCAGAAGATCCAAAATCCCAGGATCGCCTCTCCTCGCCTCTCACGCAAAAGATCGACGAGGCCGAGCAGCCCGTGAAGACCGGGCTTTTTGACAAGCGCAAGGTGGCCGACAAGGACGTGCTCTATCTGGTCGACCAGCTTGCCATCATGTTCGAGACGGGCCTCAACCTGCTGCTCGCTCTCGACTGCCTCGCCGTTCAGACCAAGAATCCCGCATTGAGGCGCGTCGTGGTCGAGCTCAGGGACGCCATCAAGGAGGGCTCGTCCCTTGCCGACGCCATGGCCAATTTTCCCAAGGTCTTCAGTCCCGTCTGTGTCAACATGGTCCGCGCCGGCGAGGTGTCGGGCAACATGGACGAAATGCTTCGCAGACTCTCCGAGTATCTCGATCGGGAAATCGAGACGCGCAGCCAGATCAAGTCGGCGTTGAGCTATCCCGTGGTCATGCTTTGCATGGCGTTTCTTGTGGTCGCCTTCCTGATCATCTACGTCTTTCCCAAGTTCTCCGTCTTTTTCGAGGGCCATGAAGAACTCCTTCCGGCTCCGACGAGGCTCTTTCTCTGGGTCGGAATGGCGTGCAAGGCTTATTGGAAATACATCGTTCCCGCCGTCGTCGCTCTCGGCGTGGGTGTCTTTTTCCTGCTCAAAGAGCAAAAGGTCCGCGAAGCGCTGGACAGGTTCTTTTTGATCGTGCCCTTTTTGGGAAACCTCATCAGCAAGGCGTCCCTCTCCCGGTCGTTTCATCTGCTCGCCGTGCTGCTTCACGGCGGGATCCCGATCCTCGAGGCGCTCCGTCTTTCCCAGGAAGTGGCTGGTAACGCCATCTTTCGCCGGAGCTGGCAGCGGGTTTCGACCGATCTCGAAAACGGCAAGGACTTCGCGACACCTTTGAAAGAGAACCCCTATATCCCCATGTCCGAGGTTCAGATGCTCAGCCTGGGGGAGAGGTCGGGCCACCTCTCGACGGTGCTCACCAAACTGTCGAAGCACTACGAGAGAGAAATCAGCCATGCGATCAAGAGCCTCCTCAAGTTCGTGGAGCCGGCGCTGATCATCTGTATGGGATTCCTCGTCGGGCTGATCGTCATGTCCCTCATCCTGCCGATCTTCGCCATCTCGAAATGCCAGGGGTGAAAACCGGCTTGGGGCGACAGGTGATCGGGAGAGCGAATCGGGTCGTGGCACGAGGCTGTTCGAGCGGATGCCGGCCACGGCCCGATTTCAGAGGAGAGCGCGTACCGCGTCGACAGGGACCCTTCCTTCCACGAGTGCACGAAAGATCGTGAGACCGATCTCGAATCCTTCCCGTTCCGTCCCACCGGCCGCCGTGAATCTCCGGCGGGTCGGTAGGCCCAGGGCGGGGTGCAGTCTGGGCAGCAACGATTCGTGGGAGATGTACGGGTCGAGCAGCGCCGCTCCGAGAGCGCCCAGTGCACCGCGGCGGAGGGCACCGTGCCGGCGAAGCGTGTCGCCCTCGAGAAGGGGCGATCCCGATCCTCTCGGCGGCCGCGGCGCGGCGAGGTGGAGAGCGGCCGTCCTGCCGAGATGAGCGGGAGACACGTCCTTGATCCATGCCAGGTTGTACTCCGGGACGTAGAGACACTCGGTGCGCTCCGCTTCTTCGAGGAGCGAGTGGATCGCGACAGCGTTCATTCCGTCCCGCCGGAAAGAGGCAACAAATTGAAAATTGTCGCCCCTGTAGATATGAAAATCATCGAGTCCTTCGGTGCTGCATTTGAAGAATCGCGCCAGTTCGATCACCACTCTCCCGAAGAGTCCCGCCTCGTCGAAGTGGTCTTCACCCTCATCGAAGCGGACGCCCTCGCCGGCCTGGCCGAAGCCGTCGGCCTGGCCGAAATCGGGAGCCAGAAAGCTGGAGTGTTCTTTCTGGAACCAGTTCAGGTCGCCCGCCGCCAAGGTCAGGGGAGAGACCTCGAGTAGACAGAAGCGGCCGGTGCCATCCTGGAATGCCGCCGGTGTCCCGCCGTATCCCTCGGCGAGAAAATCAAAGTAGAGAGTGGGCACATTGCAGTGGATGTGAATCGTGGGGCCGCCCACGCCCTTTTCGCGGCACGCACCTTCGAGAGCGTCGGCCAGGTGGGGGGGGGCGAGGTGTTTCTCGCCGACGAGGATCAGGGCGACGGCGTCCTCCGATCGGCTGTCCGCCGCGGCCCGTTTGAGCTCGGCGGCGACGACCGAAGCGGCAAATCTGTCTCTCACTTCGAGAGTCGCCGTTGGAGAGCGCACGTTGAGACCGAAGAGGCGCGCCCCGCTCTCTGCCGCGTTCCGGAGGATCGGTCTGTAGAGAGACCAGTCGAAGCCGAAGGAGGCATGATAACCCACGGCGGCGAGAAAGTCGGTCTCGTCGAGCGTCGCGTGGCTGAACGCATCGATCTCTTTTTGAAACCCGTTGGGTAGAGCCTCGAGAAAGACGAGCGTCGGGCGACCGAGACGGTTGAGATTCTCGAGCAGCCAGAGAATCGTATTGGCCGAGTAGGGATTGGTGTGGTAGTCGCCCACGATGATGGCGCGCGCGTCGGCGGCGCGAGCGAGGATCTCCATCGGCGACGACGGGGACCAGTTCAAAGGAAGAGTCGTCTCGTATCGCCGGAGATAGGAGCCGAAATCTTCGCTTCCTTCCCGACCCGACGGGAATGTCTCGTCCACGATCGCACGAGCGAGATTTTGCTGCAGCCCGATCCAGTCCTCTTTGAAACCCATCCCCTTTCCCCACGAGATTCGAGTCAATTGATCCGTTGGATTCATCGACACGACAGGGGGCGAACATGAGGGAAAAACCGGCGAATGGAATTTGTAATGTCTTTTTTAATAGTTAATTAGGGGATATTTTTTGCCTCGTGTGTCCGGGGGTCTTCTCGAAGATGTTTCATGTCAGTCAGTGGCCGTCCCTTTTTTACCTTGCCAATGAAACTGAGGGGGGTTTAATGTCTCCTTTTCTGAATCATTACATCGACGCGTATAAACTAATCAGGTGCCAACATGCCAGGTTCTTCGCAAGGAGATCCCTTTCAAGGGTGCCCGGAATTCGAGCGGCCCATCCTAGAGCTTGACCAGAAGATCAAAGATCTCGAGCGTCTCGGCGAATCGACGCGGACCGATTTCTCCCAGGAAGTCCGTTCCTTGAGAGACCTTCGTGACAAGATGGTCCAGAAGATCTACGTCAATCTCGATCCCTGGGACCGGGTCAAGCTGGCCAGGCACCCCATGCGGCCCATCACCTCCGACTACATCGATCTCATCTTCAACAACTTCATCGAGCTCTTCGGCGATCGGCTCTATTCCGACGACCGTGCCGTGGTGACGGGCCTCGCCATGCTGGGCGACGAGAGAGTCATGCTCGTCGGGCACCGCAAGGGGAAAACGACTGAGGACCGGATCGGCTGCAACTGGGGATGCGCTCACCCCGAGGGGTATCGCAAGGCGCTTCTCAAGATGAAGACGGCCGAGAAATTCAACATCCCCGTGGTCACCTTGATCAACACGCCGGGCGCCTACCCCGGCATCGGCGCCGAGGAGCGGGGACAGGCCGGCGCCATCGCCAAGAACATTCTCGAAATGTCACGTCTCAAAGTTCCGATCGTGAGCGTCGTGATCGGCGAAGGGGGATCGGGGGGCGCACTGGGGATCGGTGTCTGTGATTACCTGTTCATGCTCGAGTATTCTTACTATTCGGTGATCTCGCCCGAGGGCTGCGCGGCCATTCTCTGGAAGGACGGCTCCAAGGCTCCCGAGGCGGCGTCGGCTCTGAAACTCACCTCCGAACATCTCAAGGATCTCGAACTCGTCGACGAGGTGATCCCCGAACCTCTCGGGGGCGCCCACCGCGATCCCAACGCCATGGCCTTTGTCATGCGTGACCGCATTCTCAAGAAACTCAAGGAGCTCAAGACGCTCGGCGTGGACGAGCTCATGGCGCAGAGATACAAAAAATATCGATCCATAGGGAATCTGCCGACGCCAGTAGAATGATTCTATCTCCCCTCCTTTTAATGAATTGAGTCGATTTTGGCTCTCTGCATACTCCCTTCTTCCACCATCGATTTCGTCCGATCAACTTTGGTCTCAAACACTCGACGCGGGGCGGCGTAGAGTGTGAAGAAGTACTTTTGAGCCAACAACTTCCTGTGATCACTCGATGGGTGCTAATTGATGCTGATTTTGGCTGGAATTGGCCGACAAGAAGGTTACAAGTGATTTCGGATCCGAACAAGAGATGAACAATGTAACTGAATCGGCCATGGTTGACTATCACGACGACGCGGAGATCATCCGCCACTGCCAGCAAAACGATCAGAGGGCCTACACCGCTCTGGTGGAGAAGTACCAGGACAGAGCCTTCTGGGTCGCCTACAACATGGTGGGCAATGCCGAGGAAGCGCGCGATGTGATCCAGGAAGCGTTCGTCCGCGTCTTCAGAGCCATTCAGCGATTCGATTTCAACATGAGTTTCTACACCTGGCTCTATCGCATCGTATCAAACCTGTCGATCGATCATCTTCGGAAGATGAAACGACGGCGTCCGGTGCGGCTCGACGACCTCGGAGACAAGGCGTCGGAATTTGCCGAACAGGTCTCCCCGTCGGCCAGGCTCGAGGTGAGCGAAATAAAGCGTGAGGTTCACGAGGTTCTCGACAAACTGCCGCCTCACTACAAGAACGTGATCGTTCTGAGAGATATCGAAGGCCTTTCGTGCAAGGAAATCGCCGCAGTGACGGGCGCGAGCCATCCCACCGTGAGATGGCGCCTTCATACGGCCCGTAAGCTGTTCAAAGAAAAATGGGACCGCCAACAGAGTCGCACTGCGCGCAAGGCGGCCTTACCCGCTCGGGACTCCTCTCGCGGGGAGACCGATCTGGAAAGGGAGTAAAAGATTCATGAAGTGCACCCAGGTTCTCAAACACATTCATCTCCTCGTGGGGGGCGATTTGCCGGAAGAAACCGCCCGCCAGTCGAGGGACCACCTGAAAGCCTGTCTCGGCTGTTACCGGGAGTACCAGGACGTGCTGAGAGCTCATGAGAGCCTCAGAACGCTGCGCCAGAAACCCGATCTGTCGGCCCTTCTCGTCGGCCTGTCCGACGACGTGCTCGCCGAGCTGCGCGAGGCGCCGCTCGGACCTTCGGCGCCGCTTCCGCGGATGCCCTTTTCAAGGATTCTCCGTTTCTCAGCGGCCGCCGCCGTTCTATTGATGATCGTGAGCGCCTCATTCTTCCTGGGACAGACCTCGGGGCTGCGCGCCAACCGCGGCCTCGACGACGCCGGAACCTACCGGTCGGGGTACAGCGCAAACGAAAATCCCGGTTCGCCTGGAGAAGCTCGCGAAGCGTTCGGCCCCTCCGATCTCCGCGAGGTCGATCCCCTGCACAGGCTCGAACCGCAGCAACTGCCGCGCGTTCAGCCCGCGTCCCATCGAAGGGGATTCTGATATGGTCCTTGCCCGCGATGACACCGGTCGATCGATGCGCCACGGGGCCGCGGCCCTCGTGAGCGTCCTCGTCGCCGCACTGCTCGCCACCTCTCCCGGGATGGCGCGGGGACAGAGCCTCCGGGCGATCGAAGACGAACTGGTCACGATCAGCGAGTCTTCGATGGCTTTTTGCGCGCGCGTTTCGATCGTGCGGCGTCTCGACACGAGCCTTCTCTCCAAGCTCCGCGGCGGCCCGAAGGATGATCTCGTGATCGAGCAAGAGGTGACCCTTTCGGGCATGCTTCTCGATGATCGGGGGCATGTGGTGACTCTCGGCGAAGCGCTTAATGGTGCGCTGCGCGTTTCGGTCGGTATTTTCGACGGCGGCGACGAGCGTCTTTACAGCGCGCGCGTTGTCGGATTCGAGCCTCAGAGCAACATCGGCGTGATCAAGCTCGACAGCGAAACACCCTTCAACGCGCCCCTTCTCGCCGATTCCGATCTGGTCAAACCGGGAGCCTTCGTGCTCGGCCTGGGATACCCTTACAATCTTGGCCCGTCGCCGTCGGTCTCGTGGGGAAATGTGAGTGCCACCGGCCGTGATTTCGCCTCGGGCCGGGTGCGCTACAAGAACCTGATCGAAACGTCTTTCGTGATCAATCCGGGGGAGACGGGGGGGCCGCTGATCAACTCGTCGGGCGAGGTCGCCGGACTCCTGCTCACTTCTTACGGCGGAAACAGAAAGGGACAGATCGGTCTGGGATCGCCGCAGGGCGGGATCTCGCTCGTCGTCCCCATGAACACGGTGCGCAAAGAGGTCGAGAAAATTCTCGACAAACAGGCTGACGATCGTGACGTAAAAGAGAGCGATTCAGCGCCGTGGCTCGGCTTTGTGGCCGAGGAAATAGAGGACGACGCCCTGCGCAACCAGCTCAAGCTGCATCGAGGTGGAGTTCTGATCTGGCACGTCTACAAGGGCCAGGCAGCGGCCAGAGCCGGTGTGCAGAGACACGACATTCTTACCCGTGTCAACGACCAGCACGTGCAGGGCCTCGATCATCTGAAAATACTTCTCGACGGCGTTGACCGCGGTGAAAAGATCGGCTTGGTCTTGATTCGAAACGGAAAGACGATCACGGCGAACATCGAGACTGAACTCAAGTGATCGCGCCTTTCCGATCAACCGTCTTGGAGGTAATAAGATGCGAAAAACACTCACCTATTTCGTCCTGGTGACGCTCTTTGGATTTGGAGCCCTCGTCGTCGCCCAGCAGGAGAGAGCGAACGAAATCGAGGGGCAGAAAAAGAAAGACGCCATCTCTGCCGACGAGATGGCGAAACTCATCGACGGGCTGGGGCACGAGAATTTCGCCCGGCGCGAGGCGGCTCACAAGTCGCTTGCGGCTCTCGGCGAAGAGGCCCGTCCCTGGTTGAAGAAAGCGCTCGATCGCGACGACCCGGAGGTCCGCTGGAGGGCGTCCCGCCTGCTCTGTGCGCTCGATGAGGACAAAAAGAAAACAGAGAAGAAAGCCCCCTTGCCCCGAAGCCTGAGCCCCGATCGGTTAGACGGAGACGATCGTTCGAATCGAAGGCTCTTCCGCTTCTTCGACGGCGATCGCAAATTGCTCGACGACGAGCTCTCCGATCACCTGAACGGCCTCTTCGGCGATCTCTTCGAGGAGAGGTTCAAACCCTTTCACTTCCACTTTCCCGGGAACGATCGTTTTCAGATCGATGATCTCCTCGAGCAGTTCGAGAGACAGACGGGAGAGCTGAGCGTCGAGCTCAAGGACTCGATCAGCCGCTACAATTTCCAGAAGACCGTGAATGGTAAGAAGGTGAATTTCTCGCTGACCCTCTCCGAGGAGGGAGCGGTCGAAGCGCGCGTCAGGCGGATCGACAAGGATGGCAACGAGAAGGAAGAGGTCTACGCGGCCGAGAGCCTCGACGAGTTCAAGAAGAACTACCCCGACGTGGTCGACGAGTTTCAGCTCGACGGATTTCAGGTCAGCGTCCAGATTCCGAAGATGTTCGGAGCGCCCCGCCAGGGCCTCGGACTCCGCCTCGATCGCGGCCCTTTCGGCTTCTCCCGGAAGTTCCAGCGCAAGGTGCTCGGTGTCTACACGAGCGAGGCGACTCCCGTGCTCAGGGCCCAGCTCAACATGGAAGCCGACGTGGGGCTGATCGTGACGGAGACCTCGAAGGGATCGCTCGCCCATCTGATCGGTCTCCTCCCCATGGACGTGATCCTTTCGATCAACGCCAAGCGGGTGAAGAGCGCCGACGATATTCGGCGGATCATGTCGACCGTCGACGACGGGCAAGAAGTGACCGTGGAAATCATCCGCAAGGGTGAGCGCAAAAAATTGGAGGGGAAATACAGGTCCGACGGTCCCAAGTGATCACGCTTCCGTCGGGCCGACGCGGAGCAACTGCCCGCAGGCCGCCTTGATATCCCGTCCCCGTGACCGTCTGACAGTCACGGGGATTTTCTTTTGCTGAAGGATCTTCAGGAAAAGAGGCACACCGCCTTGCGACGGCGGCTCGAAGCCGATCCCCGGAACGCTGTTGAAGGCGATGAGATTGACCATGCAATTGTAGGGCCTGAGGAGTCGGGCGAGTTCCTCGGCATGCTCGGGGGCGTCGTTGACCCCGCCGAGCAGCACGTACTCGAAGGTGACGTCGCGCGTCGTCTTTTTTCTGTAGACGACGGCCGCATCGAGGATCTCGGCGATCGAATAACTGCGCGCCGTGGGAATGATCCCCTGCCTGAGCGCATCGTTGGGCGCATGGAGGGAGACGGCAAGATTGACCTGCAGGCCGCAGTCGGCGAGGGCGATCATTTTTTCGGGAATACCGATCGTCGAAACGGTGATCCGCCGCGCGCCGAAGTTGACGCAGTCCCGATGGTTGAGAATCTTGATCGCGCGGATGAGATTGTCGAGGTTCAGGAGGGGCTCGCCCGTTCCCATGAAAACGACGTTCGACACGGCCCACTCCGACCGGCTCGCGCCGAGCAGAAACTGCTCCACGATCTCGCCGGCCGTGAGGTTCCGGCCGAAGCCCTTGAGCCCACTGGCGCAGAAGCGGCATCCCATGGCGCAGCCGACCTGGGTCGAGAGGCAGAGGGTGGTGCGATTCCTCGAGGGGAGCGCCACAGTCTCGATCACGCTGCCGTCGCCGAGGCCGAAGGCATACTTGGATGTCCCGTCCTGGCCATGTTCGGCGGCGACCTCGGTCAGCCGGTGGAGAACGTGGCTCTCCTCGAGACGCTCCCGCAGCGCGTGGGGGAGGTCGGTCATGGCGTCGAAGGAGGCGGCGCGGTGCTTGTAGAGCCACTTGCGCAGCATCTTTCCGTGAAAGGGTTTTCCCCCCGCAGACAGGGCCAGGCCGACGAAATCGTCGGGCTCCAGATCGGTCAGCGCAATGGTCGGTTGGTTTTTCATCGTCTCGAGCGTGCGATCAGGCAGTCTCGCGCTTGGGGGGTTCACTCTTTTTTTTCTTCTTCTTCACGGAAAGGATCTTGATCGGCCCTTCGCCTCTCACGAACTCGGGTGTGATGATGTACCGTTTGCCCGGCCCCTTGCTCGGCAGATCGTAGGCGACGTCGAGGAGCAGGTTTTCGAGTATGGAGCGGAGCGCGCGCACGCCGGTCTTTTTCTTGTGCGCCAGGCGGGCGATCTCTTTCAGGGCGTCCTTGCGGAACTCGAGGGCGCATTCTTCCATCTCGAAGTAGGCCATGAACTGCTTGATGATCGCGTTGACCGGTTCGAGCATGACGCGCACGAGGTCGTTCTCGCTCAGCGGATCGAGGGTGGCGATGACGGCGAGGCGGCCGACGAACTCGGGGATCAGCCCGAACTCGATCAGGTCTTCCGAGTCGACGAGGTGGAGGATGTCTTTGTCCCCGTCGGCGTCGCCGGCCTCAACGTTACGCTCGACGGGACGAAGGACTCCGTCGGTCTCGGCACGGTCCCGGCCGAATCCGATCACATCCTTGCCGACCCTCTTGCGGATGATGTCTTCCATCCCGGTGAAGGTGCCGCCCACGATGAAGAGAATGTTGCTCGTATCGACCTGAAGGTAGTTCTGCTCGGGGTGCTTGCGCCCGCCCTGGGGGGGGACGTTGGCCGTCGTCCCCTCGAGGATTTTGAGAAGCGCCTGCTGGACGCCCTCGCCCGACACGTCGCGCGTGATCGACACGTTGTGGTCGGAGCGGGCGATCTTGTCGATCTCGTCGATGTAGATGATCCCCTTCTGGGCGTTCTCGATGTTGAAGTTGGCCGAGTGAACGAGACGGAGGATGATGTTCTCCACGTCTTCGCCCACGTAGCCCGCCTCGGTGAGGCTGGTGGCGTCGGCGATGGTGAAGGGAACGTTGAGAAAACGCGCCAGCGTCTGGGCCAGGAGCGTTTTACCGCAGCCGGTGGGGCCGATGACCAGGATGTTGCTCTTCTGGATCTCCACATCGCCCGTGCTGACCGATGTATTCAGACGCTTGTAATGGTTGTAAACGGCCACGGCCAGGATCTTCTTGGCC
>Ga0180435_10005630_pt1 | contig 12144 bp, 10 predicted proteins | sample SS_ome_3_FD_132467 | JGI IMG/M metagenome (GOLD analysis project Ga0180435, IMG submission 132467) | Hypersaline lake sediment archaeal communities from the Salton Sea, California, USA - SS_3_S_1 metaG | ecosystem: Environmental > Aquatic > Non-marine Saline and Alkaline > Hypersaline >...
CAGCGCTCGCGTGATCCGCCCGTCGGCGTAGCGATAGACCACGTAGCGCTCGTCTTCCTTGAGCGTCTCCTCCTCGAAAGGAGGGAGCATGCGGTTCACGTCGATGGGCAGCCACCTCACCCGCTCGAAGCCAAAGTACTCGTTGCCGTCGAGGAAGAGGGTATGGGACGTCACGTGCACATCGCGGGGCATCCCCTCCTCGTGCCAGCGATCCAGCGTCTGGCCCCAGATGCCGACGTCGAGGCTGAACGGGTGGTCGACCGGTTGAAAAGACAGGGTGCGGTTAAATCGTTCGCGGGAATCCATCCAGCACCACCACCCAATCCTGGTACAAGGGCAAGATGTGATAGCGAGGGCCGCTGGGGTCCTCACTTTGCAAGACCCAATCGCCGTTGGCATCTGGTTCCGCCATGCCGATGGGACGTTCTTCCCCATTCGCCGGGTTAAAGAGAAATGCCCGGTAGGCAACGCCCGGTTGGAGTCCTTTGACCACGAGCTGGGCCCAGAGGAACTTGGGCAGATAGATCACGACCACTTTCCCGGGGATGCCCGCGGCAAAGGGCTGGAAATAGTTCTCCTGGGTCCAATGCGGTTCGACCCACTCAGGGTGCGATTCAAAGCGCCACCACTCGTATCGTTCCAGGAGCTTTTTGCCCAGGGCCACCTGGGCGGAGCCTGGCAGCTGGTACGCCTCCTCCCAGGGGGTGTTGCCCCAGGCCATGCCGTGTGGCGATGGTCCATACGGCTTCTCCATCGTGTTGACCTGCCAGATGCCGTTCGCGCCATAGGTGTGACCGCACGCCCCGCTGAGCATGCTCATCCAGAAGGCATTGCGCTGCACCTGTTGCCGGCTGGCATCACCAATCCCTTCGTAGCAGACCTCGCTGTCGATCACCGGCAGGGTAGGTTCGGCCGCCACGCTCTGCGTGATCCGCTCCACCGTGTTGGGCATGCTGTCGTACCCACTGTGCCCGGTTTGCAGGATGTCGATGTCCAGCAGATCCAGGTCTGCCACCTGCTCGCGTGCCGAGCCGCCGGGATGGATGGTCACCGGGTTGTGGTAGGGGTCGAGGTCGCGCACATACGCCATGATCTCTGTCCACCCCTGTTTCTGGATCTCGGCGTCCGCTTCCTTGGTTTCCGACAGGTAATAAGGCATTGTCCCTTCGCCCGCGATGCACCAGACCACCGGGTAGGCACCGTACCGGGCGACGAGGTTCCGCCAGTGCTGCTTCATCTTGTCCACGCCCAGCCAGGGGAGGTGGTAGCCCCAGGCGCCGACGATAAAGGGCACCAGGCCAGAGCGCACCAGCCAATGAAGGCGCAGGTCGGCCATATCAAAGTAGTGGGGGTTGATCCGCGGATAGCCACGTTCCCAGGGGAACCCTGCCTCGTTGGCTCCCCGCTCGTCGAAAGCGGGCATATCGGGGTACAGCCCGGCGACGATCTGGATCAGGGTAAAGCCCTTGGCCACTCGATCGGCGGTCAGCGTGCGAAAATCCCCTGGCCAGGAGAGTCTCCTGCACAAGCCCATCCACCAGGTATCGCCCAGCCAGAAAAAGGGCGTCCCGTCGACATGCTCCAGGTGCCGACGGTCCGCTGCGACGCGCAGCCGGCCGTGGGATGCCAACGCCTGCTGTCCGGTGTAGGGTATGACCTCCAGCGCCCCTTCCTGCCCGTGCAGGTCGGCGTTGCCCGCATCGGAGCACGCGGTCCGGCAGCGGTGGACGCCGACCTCCGGCGAGGCATAGCGCACCCGCCACGTCTGCTCCCCGGCCCAGAACGCGGGTACCACCTGCTCCCGCCCGTCCGGACCAGTGATGAGCACGTCCAGCGCGATCTCGTTAAAGGGATCGCTGTACGCACGCCCCGAAGTGAACGACCATTCTGTTGCGTGGTTCTGAGCGACAACTTTCATGATGCCTCCTCCGCGCACAGACCCGTTTTCTGTCAGAAAACGGGTCTGTAATGCTAGCCTCTACCAAGCCGATCCGACAAGTATGTGATGTAATCGCCAAAGTTGCCCCAAGAGATATCGGGGGGCGCACTGTGATCCAGCTCGGGGAAATACCCCCCATCTTCCACCAACGGCATGATCCGATCGACCGACCGGCGCATCGCCTCGCCTCCTTCGGCGACCGCCTGCTTGGGAATCCCCCCGGCCAGGGCGAGATCGTGGCCGTAGGTGCGGCGGACCTCCACCACGTCCATGCCTGCCTGCACCTCGAAGGGCCACAGGCCATTGATCCCGGCGTCGAGCCAGATCGGGATCAGGGTGCGGATGTCGCCGTCGCTGTCCAACCAGATATGGCGGATGCCATGCGCTCGCAACCAATCGCACACACGCCGGTAGTGGGGCAGCGCGGTCCGGCGGAACATCTGCGGGTCGATGAGCGGCCCGTGGTTATAGGCCATATCTTCCCAGAACCAAAAGACCTCGAATTCGGTATGGCGCAAGGTCTCTTCCGTGATGGCGATAATCGCGTCCGCGCGCTGCGCCATCATCCGCTCCACGAGCGCCGGATCCTCATGAAAGGCGATGGAGAGCGCTTCCAGGCCCATCATGTTGCGCAGCGGACCAAAGAACCCGCCCCAGCGGTCGGCCCAGCACCTGCGCGGCGCTTCATCCTCCTGCCAGGACGAGACCCGCTCCTTCCACTCCTTGGGAAAGCGGTCGTCAGGATTCAGGGCGAGGCGTCCCGCCGCAAACTGTTCGAAATCGGCCTCGCTCTCCACCGGGAAGCGCACGAACTGTGGCATGCTCGTGTCTCGGTGCGCCTTCAGTTCGCGCATCACGATCCCCTCGTGGTTCACGTAGACACGCGTGCGCGCGTCCTCCTCCAGGACCTCCAGCGGGAACGCTGGCGCGGGGCCGTAGTAGGGCGCCACCGGCAGCAGCCGGTCCGTGCCAAAGATCTCGTGCATGGGGCGGCCGTCCCACCCTTGGGTCTGCCACAGGTCCTGGGTCTCTTGCCAAGCCCCGGAGCAGAACATGAAGGGTGGATCGACCGGCTCGAAATCGAGCGCGCACACAAAGTCCTCTCGTCTGGTCATCTTCTAAACGTCTCCTCGCATCACGGTCCAGGTAAGGTCAATGCACTTGACCAAGCTGCCCCCACGATTCAGACGGTTACGCGATGTCGGGTTTTCGGTTCTGCCCGCTTCTGGCGGAAAGCGCCTTGCTCTTCCATTCCCATCTGCGTATAATGGCGAGGGCCTCGGCACGTGTTTATCCCAATGCACATCCCATTCTACACCTTTTGGCCCAGCGCGCCAACCAGACGAAAGGGGATCGCCGCATGTACACCCTCGAGAATGAAGCGCTTCAGGTCTCCCTCCTCGACCCCGTGGCCGACCGGGAGCGGCTCGGCACCCGCTACTGCACCGGCGGGTACATCTTGCAGGTCACCGACCACGAGCAAGGCGATCTGCTTTCGGGACCTACGTATCCGGACAGCTTTAATCCCTTTGACGGGCAGGGGCTGCCCGAGGCGTTCAACCTGAGCCCCTTGCGCCAGGCGACCGCCACGGACAACCTGGCGCTGCTCGTCGGTATCGGCGTTTGCGACTTGAAGCAGAACCGCGTGGAAACGTGGTGCGCGTGGCAGGTCGAGCAAGGGGTGGATGCCATCCACTTCCAGACGGTGCACACGTTCCGCGGGTTCGAAGTGGAACTCGAACGGACCGTCCGCCTGACCGGGCGCACCCTTTGCTCCAAGACCCGGGTGAAGAGCCTCGCGGGCTGGCTGCCGATCCGCTGGTTCCCGCACCCCTTTTTCCCGCAGCCGGCGACCGACGAGCTGTGCAAGCTCAACGTGCCGGTGAGCTTTCCCGAGAACCCCGGCTATACGATGGCCGCCAACGGCTACATCTGTCGCAAAGGATGGCCGTGGCAGGAGGGGTATTTCCAGCCGCTCGACCACCTGGCGACGACGCCGCTGATCGTGGTGCAAAAGCACCCCAAGCTGGGCCTGGTGGTGGCCACATGCAGCTATGTGCCCGCCTTCTTCCCGATCTGGGGCAACGCCAACACCTTTTCGTGGGAGCCCTTTCTAGAAATCACGCTAGCCACGGGCCAGGAAAAGACCTGGTGGATCGATTACGACTTTTAGTGGCTGCTGCGCCAGCGCTCGATGAATGCCGTCGGCACCAATACCTCGACGCCCGTACAGACCTCTGCTGGAAAGCGTTGCGGATGAGTACATCCGAGATTTCCAGTGACCAACGGCACAGCAGCCTCGACGGCCACCTCCAAGAAGGGTAGATCGGCCGGGTCGGGCCGTGGGCGGGCTACTAGGGGCATCCCTTCGGTGAGCAATTAGTCCAGCAGGTGCGACACCGCTTCCGGGTGAAAGCCAAAACGCGGCCGGGCCAGCACCTGCCGATGTTCAGCAATTTGCAGAAGCGGCACAATTGATGTACAATCACCTAAGGGTTGTGCAATTGTACAACTCATCGTCAATAGGGAGCTTGGCATGGACATAGTCGTCGATACATCGGTCATCGTTGCCGTAATTGCACATGAGCCACAACGAGGCGCGCTGATTGGACTCACAAAGGGGGCAGATCTGTTGGCTCCTGCTTCGGTTCATTGGGAGATTGGCAACGCCTTTTCTGCTATGCTGAAGCGCAATCGAATCGAGCTGGGTCATGCACTTCAGGCTATCGCCGCTTATCGGCAGATCCCAATTCGCTACGTGGATGTTGAACTCGAGGATACGCTCGCAATTGCAGAGCGATACGCCATATATGCTTACGACGCGTACCTGATTCGTTGCGGACTCAAGTTTAGTGCGCCACTGCTTTCTCTCGACCGGGGCTTGCTCCAAATGGCAGAGCAAGCAGGCGTTCATACTCTCGAGGTGGGATGATGGTGGTCTATACGTACTCGGAGGCACGCCAGAACTTTGCATCGGTATTGGACAAAGCTGCCCAAGAGGGAGAAGTTCGGGTCAAGCGGAAAGATGGGCAAGTCTTCGTGATCCGTCTCGTGTCTCCCGACGATTCTCCGTTGAATGTCGAGGGTGTCGACTTGGGCTTGACGGCAGAGGAGATTCTCGAGTTCATTCGGGAGGGTCGGCGTCCGTGAGCAGATGACACGAAATCCGGATTCGACGCGATAGCGGCCAGCGTTTTTGTCGTTTGAGTCCCGCCCCACAGAAAAGAAGAACCTTTGCGTCCTTGGCGCCTTCGCGGTAAAACTCTTGGCGGTCCCCTGACGGTGAAAATGACCTTCATCTGGCTACAGATCGCTCGTCGCGAATGCGCAGCATCAGCAGAGTCCCGAGCAGCGTGCTCGCCGCAGCGAGGGCAAAGAGGACCGGATAGCCCAGGTACGCGCCGGGGCGGAGTGCGTTCACTCCATCGATCAGCGGGCCGCCCAGGCGGCTGGCGGCCCCGGCCCCCGCCGTCGCCAGGTTGGAGAGGCCCAGGTACTTGCCCGCCTCGGCGTGCGGGATGAGATCGGTGGCCAGCGCCCAGTTGACGCTGACAAAGATCCCTGTGGCCACGCCAATGATCCCGCCCGAAAGGTAGAGCGCCGAGATGTCGCGGACCAGGAGCAGGGACAGGATGCCCAGCGCCGCCAGGCCGCCGGCCACCACGTTGAGCCGCATGCGCCCAAAGCGGTCAGAGAGCATGCCCGCCGGGAACACCAGGAGGGTCAGCGCCACACCGATGGTGGCCATCAAGTTGCCCGTGACCTCTGCAGGGGAGGATGCTCCCAGCCAGTCGCGGATGTAATACTGGGCAAAGCTCTGCACGGCATAGACGCCCAGCAGGATCAGGAAGCGGGAAGCGAGCAGCCAGGCATAGCGCGGATAGCGGCGGAGGTCGACGTGGAGGACGTCGCGCAGGCTGTCCATAGAGACGCCCGCTTCGGCAGAGCGTGCCTCGCGGGTGGTGAGGACCGTGACCAGCGCGCAGGCCACCAGCACGCCGCCGGTGATGGAAAAGGCCAGCATGGGGTTGTCCTGTCCCATGAGCTGCCCAGCCACCAGAGAGGTGACCACCAGGCCCCCCATGTCAAACAGGTTCTTGATCCCGGAGGCCAGTCCCCGTCGCTCACTGGGCACCAGGTCGGGGATGAGCCCCTGGCCCGGGCCGTGGGCGGTGTTGGAGACGAGCTGCAAGAGGATGTACCCGATGACGAGGCCCCACAGGTTGCGGCTGAGGGCCATCTGGGCCAACATGACCAGCGTAGCCAGGGTGCCGGCTACGATCCATGGTCGCCGCCGGCCCCAGGGGGAGCGCGTGCGGTCGCTCAGCGCGCCCGCGAGCGGCTGGACGACCATGGCCAGGATCAGGCCGAGAAAGGTCATGCCCCCCAGGTAGGTGTTCTTGAGCGCCTCCGGCACGAACTGCAGCAGGAGCGCGGGCAGGATGATCGGGTGCAGGCCGTTCCACATAAAGGCCAGGCCAAACCAGTAGACGTTCATCGTGACATAGGTGGATCGTTTCATCGCTGGGTTGTCCCTCCTGGACCAGAGTGGGATGGAGGACATGATATCACAAATCCCTTCGACAGAACAACCTGGCCTTTATCCCCTCCCCTGGCCCCTGCTCGCCCGCATCTCCTGGGCGGCGCTGACGGGGCAGCGGCGATCCATAGCGCGCGATGCGCGGGCGGCAATGGTCGGCTTGACGATCCAGCCGCTCATCGCCGGCGGGGAATGGATCCCACCCACAGGGCCTTGCCTGGTGGCGTGCAACCACTACACCCGGCCGGGGTTGGACGCCTGGTGGCTGGCGCTGGCCATCTCGGCAACCGTGGCCGCGCACCGCGCGACGGATGCCGACCCCGACATCCGCTGGGTGATGACCGCGGCGTGGACCTTTCGGGAGAGCCGCATCAAGCACCGGACCTTGACGCCCCTTACCCGCTGGGCATTCGCCCGGGCCGCGCAGGTGTACGGGTTCGTGCCCATGCCGCCGATGCCCCCGACCCCAGGGAGGTCGAGGCGCGCACCCTGGCGGTGCGCCAGACGCTGGAGGTGGCTCGCCGTGCAGCCGCGCAGGGAGGCATGGTTGGATTGGCGCCCGAAGGCCAGGACCTCCCCTCACCTGTCATCCCCGCGGAGGCAGGTATCCAGCCCGCGATCGGCCAGCCGCCCAAAGGCGCGGGCCTCTTCCTGGCACTGCTGGTGCAGGCCGGGCTCCCTGTCCTGCCGGTCTGCGTGAGCGAGAAAGGAGGCGGGCTACGGATCTCCTTTGGCCCGCCCTTTGCGCCTCAGGTTCCGCAGCGCCGGGCGGAGCGGGATCAGGCAGTTGCCCAGCAGGTGATGCAGGCGATCGCACGACAACTGATCGAGTGAGCGCGCCGATTGCCCTACTTGACAAAATGGCAGACATCGACTACAATACCAAACAGCAAGTGATTCTCTATAGATATTTACTGCTAGACCAGGACAAACGACACTGATGCCAGAGAAAATCGGAACAATGGATCCCGCAGCGCGCCAGGAACAGATCATCGACAGGTTGCGCGCGGGTGGGAACCGGGTAACACCGCAGCGGATGGCCGTGCTCGACGTGCTGCTTCATACCAAGGAGCACCCCACCGTCGAGCAGATCTATGAGCAAGTGAGTGCCCAGTTTCCCACGACCAGCCTGGCCACCATCTACAAGACCGTGAACGTGCTCAAAGAGATGGGCGAGGTGCTGGAACTTGGCTCCAGCGACGGCAGCAACCGCTACGATGGCAATCCAGACCCGCACCCCCACCTGATTTGCCTGGTATGCAACCGCGTCGTGGACCTCGAATTGGGTGGCCTCGAGCACCTGCCCCAAGAGGTGGCGCAAAAGACAGGCTACCAGATCGTGGGACACCAATTCGATTTCTTTGGCATCTGTCCAAGCTGCCAGAACGGCGCCTCCGAATCGTAACCGGCGTGCTCACCGCCGAGCCCCCGCACCCGCAAGACAAGCGCCGCCAAGGCGCAGATTCACCCATATCTGAAAACCATTCAAGGAGACGAACCCATGCACGCCATGACTCAATCGAACCTCGAAGCCGCCTTCGCTGGCGAGAGCCAGGCCCACATGAAGTATGCCATCTTTGCCGACACGGCGGAGGCCGAGGGGTACCCGGAGGTCGCGCGCCTCTTTCGCGCCATCTCGTACGCGGAGCGGGTGCACGCCACCAATCACCTGCGCGAACTGCAGGGCGTCGGCGACACCGCAGCGAACCTGAAGGAAGCCTTTGGCGGCGAGCGCTATGAAAACACCGAGATGTACCCTGCCTTCGACGCCGTAGCGCATCTGCAGGGGGAAAAGGGCGCACTGCTCAGCATCCACTATGCCCTGGAAGCAGAAAAGATCCACGAGGCCATGTACACCGACGCGCGCGCGTCGGTCGTTGCGGGCCAGGACATCAATTCCGCACCTGTTTTCGTCTGCCCGCGCTGCGGTCACACGGTTATCGGCGAGGCCCCGGAAAGGTGCCCGGTCTGCCGCCGCCCCAAAGAAGACTATATCCAATTCTAGTTGGATCGCAGGGCCCTGGGCGTGTCGCTTCAATGAAGAGGCGATCCCCAGGGCCCTGCCTGCTTCACCCCTTTGCCGGGATCGCGGACCCTTTTCCTCCACGAATAGCTACCTCTGCCCGGCTTTTCGTCCTTTCCTGACCACCCATACAATCACGAGGCCCACCGTCGCCACCAGGGGTGGCGCCAGGTGCGCTACCACCGAGGCCACGGTCACCGGGCGCCCGCCTGCCACGAACGCCACCCATGCGCTGGTGAAGAGAGGGGGCACATCGCCGCCGGCCAACCCCAGGTAGGTCAGATCGATACCGAGCACAAAGAGCAGACCGATCACCCAGAAGGCGGACACCTGCCGCCGCTGTAGCAGCCACCAGCAAAGAGCGGTCAAAGCCAAAGGCAGCAGGCCCCGCAAGATGGCATCAAAGACATCCTCCTGCAACGAGACCACCGCCTGTCCCACGGCGATGGACGCCGGGGTCGAGAAAGTGACCAACGCGGCCGACAGCCCTCCAACCACCACCATCCCCACCACCGCCACGCTGTTGGTCAGCGTCTGCACCCAACCGCTGCTCAGGATGCGGGATACGGCGGCCTTGCCCCACCGGTAGCCAAGCCTCCAGAAGGTGTAGCTGGAACCCACGATCGCCACCGAGATCAATATCGAGTACAGGATCGGCCCGGCCAGGTTGCCCCTCTGCGCCATGCTGATCCCCATGGAGAGCAGGAGGGGAGTCAGCATGCCCTGGATCAACGAATCTCCCACCCCGGCCAACGGCCCCATCAGGCCGCTCTTGACCCCGTTGATGGTCTCGTCGGTGATATCCGCCCCGGCAGCCCGCTCCTCCTCCATGGCGATGACCGCTGCTGGCACCAGAGCGCCAAACTGCGGCTCAGAGTTGAAAAAGACCACGTGCCGCTGCAGGGCCGCAGCCCGCTCCTCGACCGTGGTGTACAGGTGCTCGATCACCGGCTTCATCGCATGGGCAAACCCCAGCCCCTGCAGGCGCTCATAGTTATAGCTGGCGTGCAGGAACATGAGCCACCGCCACCACGCGCCCCACAGCACACCTCGCGGCACCCGCTCGGCCCTGACCCCCTTCTCCAGGGACACCTCGCCCGTGACACCGGCCCGTGCTGCACCGGCTGGCCGCGTATGGCTTACCGCCAACCACGCTGCCGCCACGCCGAGCAGCGCAATCACCGTGATCGGCAGGCCGAAATAGATCGCCAGCACAAAACCAAACACAAAGTAGGGGATGAGCTTGGTCCGGCCGATGCTGCGCAGGAGCAAGGCGATACCCACAGCAGGCAGCATGCCGCCGACGACAGAGAGGGCGGTCAAGAGGCGGTCGGGGATCAGGGCCACCACCTGCTCGACCCCCATCTGCCCATAGTAGACGACGGCAAAGGTGGGCAAGGCATACATGAGGAAGAGCAGTCCCTGGCCGGCCCAGAGGTTGATCGCCGCCACGCCCTGCGTGTCCCCCGCTTCGGCGCGCGCGTCCGCCCAGTGCACAAAGACCGAGCCCAGGGTCATCCTGGCGAACCAGAGGAAGCCGCCCAACACGCCCAGGGGGATGCCAAAGGCCGCCAGCGCCGCCTCGACGTCCAGCCCCGAGCTCAGCGCCAGGGCCGTGCCCATATACCCTGCGGTGACCAGGTCGCTGGGCAGCGCCCCGCCGGTGGAGATGAAACCCAGGTGCACCGCGTTGAGCGCCGCACCAAACGCCATCCCCTGCTGGACATCGCCCAGGATCAGGCCGACGAGGGTCCCCCCTACCAGCGGGCGGTAAAGGGTAAAGTACCCCACCCCCAGCGGCCAAACGCTGGTGGCCAAGTAGGCGGCGAGGGCGATCAACAGGGCCTGTATCCAGGTGATTTCCATTTGCTCTTCCTCGTCCTGGCCGCCAGGGGTGGGCTTGGGGAATGGAGGCTTCAGCCGGACGCTCTGCGTTGTAGAACGTTTCCGCCGGCTAAAGCCTCCATTCCGGTGCTCATTCTGATTGTTGGTGCACGAATTGGCTATACGAAACGGCGGATGCACCCAAAGGTGATCCGCCGGTCAGCTGCGAGCTTGTAGCAGCGGCTTCAGCGGTTCCCCACGGCCAAGGCCGTCCCTACCACCGGTCCACGGTTCGTCGTAGCCGCTTCAGCGGTTCTCAGGCGAGGTCGATCTCCCACAACCGCCCGCCCATCGACGCGGCGTAGGCCTTTGTTGGGGAAGCAAAGCGCAACGCCACCGCCTGCACCTCCGGCGCGATCGGCTCCCAAGACGCCCCCTTATCTCCCGAGCGATAGAGGCCCGATCGGGTCCCGGCCAACAACATCTCCCCGTGCACCCGGAGGCTGGAAACGGGCAGCGCGTCCTCCATCTCTCCTTCCGCCACCACCTGATCCTCCTGCAGGCAAAGCACATGGCGCCCCAGCGCGCAATACAACTCCCCATCCTGCTGCAGATCCAGCACCGCGATCGGCTCGCGAACCTCGCGCGAGACGAGGGCATTCCATCCATCGCCGCTGTACAGGGTCAGCCGCCAGTCGCCCCCCTCCATTTGGCGGCCAACGGCGACATACAGCTGCTCCCCCTGCTCCCCGGCCTGCACGGCCACCGCCGCCACCATCGATCCGGTAAACGAGGCACGCTGCGCCCACGACGCGCCACCATCTGGGGAGAACAAGAGCTGGCCGCCCATCGTGCCTGCCACGAGCAGGTGGAGCCTCCCGGCCTTCAGGGGCGCGCCAACGGCCACCGCCGAGACCATGTCCTCGCCCACACTGCCCACGCGCGCCCAATTCCGTCCCCCGTCGTGGCTGGCGAACAGGTTGCCCTCCCCAGCGGCGAGGAGCGCCATGTCTGCACCCCGCCCCGCTCCGGCCAGCAGCGACACGGGTAGCTCGTCTTCCCCTATCTGCAGCGGCTGCCATGTCTGCCCACCGTTCACCGAGCGCGCCCCTGTCGCCTCCATCGAGGCCATCACCACCGTCCGATCGCGCTCAAATGCCTCCGAAAGGCAGGCCACAGGAGGCAGGTGGGCGGCGAGGCCGGCATTGCTCTTTCGCCACGCCCGCCCATCGACCGAACCGTAGACGCCCCCTTCGTAGGCCCCGGCAAGGAACTTGTCTTCACACCAATCGATCACATATGGAAAATCGGGGCCATGCTGGACCCCCTGCCAGGTCACGCCGCCGTCGCCGGAGAGAAGGAAACCCACGTCCGTGGCGGCGATCATGGTCCCGCCCTCGGCCCAGTCTGCGGACAGGTAGAGGTCGTTGATGCACGCGTCCTCCGCCAGTTGCCCCTCGCCCTCCCCGCTGCTCACCGGGTGCCAGGTGCGCCCCTTGTCGTCCGATCGATACAGACCCTGGTCTTCCGTCCCCGCAAGGACGACTCCATCCCGGGCGTAGTTCGGAGAGACGGCGATGCACTGCACGGCCGAGTCCGGCATGCCTTCTCCAGACTCGCGCCACGCCCGGCCGCCGTTTCGAGAGCGAAAGATCCCGCCCCCATCGGTGCCGGCAAAGACGACCTCATCCTCGGCAAAAGCCGGCGAAAAACAGAGCGCAAGGACGCTCAGGTTCAGCAGCCCGAAATTGGCTGACCCCCAGGTACGCCCCCGGTCCACCGACTTGAAGATGCCGTCCGCTTCTGTGCAGGCAAAGA
>Ga0180435_10005632_pt1 | contig 12143 bp, 10 predicted proteins | sample SS_ome_3_FD_132467 | JGI IMG/M metagenome (GOLD analysis project Ga0180435, IMG submission 132467) | Hypersaline lake sediment archaeal communities from the Salton Sea, California, USA - SS_3_S_1 metaG | ecosystem: Environmental > Aquatic > Non-marine Saline and Alkaline > Hypersaline >...
TAATTCCGCCGACCCGTGGAAGGAAGAACGATATCCCGGCTAGATAACAGATGCGGTGAGCCTCCCCCAACCTGCACGGATACCGGACGCTCCTCTGCTCTCTTGGGTTTCAGAAAAGCTGAATCTGAAGGTACTTATCTAGTGCCCGGACTGCGTTATGGGGGGGGGGCTGCTCTATATCTGCAAATAACCTGTAGGAAGATTGATTTTCATTTACTTCTGTGACATTAAAGATTCCATTGGTGCGTGTACGAAAGAGCAGGCACCTTGGTGCTGCTGAATGCAGTGATATCAGAATGTTTCGGTAGAAACTGCTTGCAACTGCCAATTTGAAGGGATGGAGAGGTCTTTCGCATGAGTATCATCAGGGCTTTTAACAGGATAAGATCTGAGCGTAAAAAGCAGAAATACGAGAGGAATAAACTGAAAAAAATATCTGTTTATGCTCATAAATATAACATTAAGGTACATGATGATTATCAGCTCGAAACTGCGAACAAGGAAGGGCTATTCCTGGAGTCGTTGAAGCAGGAGTTACTGGACCAACGTGTTACGATGCTCGCTCCACACAAGCTCGATACGATTCGATATTGCACCGAACAATGCCTGAAAAATAATATCCCGGGTGATTTTATCGAAACTGGAGTCTGGAGAGGTGGGGCAACCATCTATTTGTCTGGTATTCTAGAGGCATATAACGTAGATGGCAGGAAAGTTTTTGTTGCGGATTCTTTTGAGGGACTGCCGCCTCCGGACTCAGAAAAATATCCTCTGGACAAGGGCGACACCCATCATACCAGAGATGAGCTGGCAGTGAGCGTGGAAGAGGTAAAAGCAAATTTCCAACAGTTCAATCTTCTCTCAGAACACGTTGTATTCGTGAAGGGATTTTTTGAAGACTCCCTGGAAACCGCTGATATCGACAGACTGTCAGTTTTGAGGCTTGATGGTGACATGTATGGCTCCACCATGACGGTTCTGGAGCAGCTCTATCACAAGCTTGAGGTCGGCGGCTACCTGATACTGGATGACTGGCTGCTGAAAGGTGCCCGAAAAGCCCTCATGGATTTTCGCGAAACTACTGGCATAAAAGAAGAAATGTATCAAGACTATTCTGGCGTATTCTGGCAGAAAACAGAGCCGACCAACCAACCGGAATTACATGTTTAACGGGTGAGAAATAATCCGAACCTCTTGGGTCTTATGAAACTATATAATTGTATTTACGATAATATCCCATCATCTCTATTTTGCAGCCTGACAAATTGTAGAAACCTGATCAGAGGGAAGAAGCATAGAATACATACGACAGAAAACAAACATTTATACAGCGTTACAGACCATGATAATGAGCAGATTATTATCTGTCGGAGAAACAGGCACAATCTCTATAAAAGGGGGATTTCCAGCAGATTAGATAAGCTCGTCAAAGAATATCTGTTTGATATGGTCGATTGTGAGGCGGGCGATGTATTTATAGACTGCGGGGCAAATATCGGTGAGCTCGGGTTCTGGGCAAAAAAGAACGAATTGCGCTACTTTCCGGTGGAACCTGAAAATCTTGAAGTTGAGTGCTGCAATCGAAATATTTTTGGAGGAGATCCGGAATTTAAAAGCAGCGCTTTGTGGAATGAAAATTGCCTCCTCGAGCTCTATTCAAAGCCCAATGAGGGTGATAGCTCTCTTGTGAAAATGAATAATTATTCAACCATTAAGAAAATTGAAGCGGTAACGCTGGTTACGTTCATAGAAAAAAATGATATTCAAAGAATACAAATCCTGAAAATCGAGGCAGAGGGAGCTGAACCTGAGATATTGGAAGGAGCAGTTCCGGTATTGGACAGAGTCACGTATATTTCTGTTGATTGCGGACCTGAAAGAGGCATCAGCAAAGAAAGCACCTTTAATGAAGTAAACAGGATACTCTCTGGAAACGGTTTTGAAATTGTCCACGCAGAGATGAACCGACTCGTATTTCTCTATAAAAATATGTCCTTATAGATAGAATCAAAACACGGGACCAATCTCACTGCAGAGCTCTCATTCGCGCCTTGATTTTGAATGAAAATCCGAATTTTTCAAGGTTGGCATTAATAATATGAGTCTGTCATGGGTAACCTCTCTATCATCCTTTGAATTAAACCATTTGGGGTGGTCATGGTTGATAGCAGACGAATACTTCAGATAATCTCAGTATCACTGTTTTTCTGTTACGTCCCTCTACTGGTACAAGATTCGTGCGAGACCTTATGTCAGGGTCTGGAAGCAGTTCCAATCTTTCTTGAATATCTATTCCTGAGCGCCTGGATTCTTCCTGCCATTGTCCGTTTGAACAATTTTCAGATGCCTTTCCCTCGCTGAGCAGAGCTGTCGCGGGAGAGTGCAGCCCACGTCGGCCAGTGGGCAGTAAGAGGACTAATCAGGGGGGAGAATTTTCGGCGGTACCGGGCCGATTGTATGAAACACCTAACGAAGTGATTACCTTGTAATTGACCAGACGAGAAATTGATAGGAAAGCAATCGTCTTTTCAACCAGAGCCGCTAACCAACTACCTTGTTGTTGGTGTGCTATGAAACGACTGATAATATTGCATATAATTCCTGCTGTCCTCATAGCTGTCATGCCGTTGTTATGCAGCAGGGGGTTGGCTGGGCAACCGGCCCGATGCCCGTCTACCAATGTTCTTGTTTATGCAGAAGAGCTACATGATATTCGGTTTGCATGCAAAGCGACTATGGAGACACTCGCTTTTTTGAAAAATGCTGGACTTGATGTTCAGGATACCTTCAATATTTTTCTCACCGATGGGTTTGATGGACTGCAGCACCAGAAATTGTATCTGGGAATCTATGATCATCGGCTCAGAGAAATACGTGTACTGTCTTATGCTCATTGCCAACGGCTATACAGCGGGGAGTGCTTTTGCGGCCTCAAACTTTCAAGAGAACTTCATACAAGTTTTATTGTTCATGAGGTCACTCACGCCCTTACCATTGATCTTCTGGATAAAAATAGAGGCCGAATTGCTGCTTCAGAATATATTGCCTATACAACCCAGTTTTCTCTGATGCCCGGCAGCCTTCGTAACAAAATATTGAAAGAAATCAATAATGAGGGGTTTACCAGCGAGGTTGAAATCACCAGTCTTTTCCATGATCTCAACCCTTCCGTTTTTGCCGTTAAAGCATATCGACATTTTATTCGTCCGGAGAATGGAAAAAGATTTTACAATAAACTCATCAGTAAAAGGTTCATTCTTGACCCGGGGGAGTGAATGTATTTCATCTTTGGCCACTTCTTTTCAAATCGGAAGAGCCTATCAGCGTATCGGGGTGTCTTTACAGCGAAGGACTTCCAGCAGGTTTGCCGGTGCTTCCACCTGATGCGCTGCGTCACGAATGGCGGTGCGTAAACCCTCTTCAATCACTGGATGATAGAAGGGCAATGCCAGTGTCTCATGTACCGTAAGATTGCAGCTGATGGCCCAGGATATGAGATGGGCAAGATGTTCGCCGTCCGGGGCAAATATTTCTGTGCCGAGCAACTTGCCTGATGACCGATCGGCATAGATATGCAAGGCACCGATTTCCTCAAGCTTGATAATAGACCTGCCTTGGCCTTCAAAACTTACTTTACCGGTGACAAAATCAACGCCTTTCTCCTCAAGCTCCTTATGCCGTTGGCCGGCGAAAGCGATATTCGGTTCGCAGAAAGTGATGGAGAGCGGGACTCGCTCCTGAAAACATTGAGGACCATTAACGGCGTTGAAACCGGCAATACGTCCCTGATCAGCTGCCTCATGCAGGAGAGGGCGTCTTAGGTTGGTATCGCCAATGAGATAGAGATTCGTACCTGTTATGTTGAAATTCTCCTCCTGATAGTGAGGAATGCCGTGTTTGTCTGCGGGCAAATTGAGGACATCAAGATTCAGGCGGTCAAGATTGGGACGCCGGCCAAGTGCCATGAGAACAAGATCGACTTCAATTTCGCGCTCGCCGGTTATAAGCTTGAGGCGACCATTGCCTGCAGCGCCTTTTATCTGATAGCCTTCAAGGGATAAATCAAGTTGTTCTGCAAATTTACGGGCGATATAGGCGTTGATCTCGGGGTCACTGAGTCCTCCAAACCTTGCTCGTCTGCCTATTATGGTTGTCTTCCGGCCCAGCCGCGACAACGCCTGGCCAAGCTCGAGGCCGATGGCACCAATGCCCAGTACCGCAACCTTTTCTGGCAATTGTTCGAGTTCGAAAAAATCGTTGGTATCAATGATAGAAGAAGCATATTTTTTCAGGGGTTCTGGGATTACGGGCCTCGTTCCTGCCGCTATAATGATGGTATCTGCTCTAATCTGTTCGTCTCCGAGATCAACGGTATGCCGGTCGATAAAACGGGCAGTCTTACGAATGAGTTTTTCATCTCTCCAATGAGCCATACCGGCGAGTACTCCCTTGACAAAACGGTCTCTAAGCTTGCGTACATGCCGCATCACTTCAGCGGTATCTACTTCAAGCTGCAATCCATTTTGAATACCCTGCTCCTGCAAAAGCAGGCGCCGCGAGAAATCATTGGCCGCCTGGATAAGCGCTTTTGAGGGCATGCATCCGACCCGGGCACATGTAGTCCCTAGTGGTCCATCGTCGATAACCACATAATTGCTCGTTTTTTTCTCAACTTCACGTCGAGCAGTCAGGCCCGCTGTTCCTGCTCCGATAATGATTACGTCAAAATGTCTCATAGCTCGGCACCTTAATAATGAAGTTACATTTTCCAGAGTAATAGAATGCAGACAAGATGTTATATTAATTTACCCCGCATTTGCATTGAGCCCAGGCAATTCTGTGTCTCTCAGGAAGATTGCCGCATGCCGGCAGTTATGATTCCAGCCCCTATCAAAGCCCCACCGCCACATCGGTTGAACCATTTTCGGACCTTTTCTTTCTGAATGTATTCTCTTAGTTGACCGGCAAATATCGCATAAAGGGCAGCATTGAGAAAGGCCAGGAGCAAAAAAGTTCCACCAAGCAGGGTTAATTGTGGAAGTGCCGGTTTGATGGGGGTGATAAATTGAGGCAGAAAAGCAACGAAAAATGCAATCCCTTTCGGATTAAGGGCGGTAACTATATAAGAACTGTGAAAAAGCGACCTTGCTGTTGTCCTCTTAGAAGCGTTATGTACCGCTTGCTTTTCAGGTTTGGATCGCCACAATTTAATACCAAGGTAGAAGAGATAAACAGCTCCAATCCATTTAAAGACACCAAACAGGGCCGCAGAAGCTGATAATACAGCCCCGAGGCCCAGAAGGGAGAGTGTCATTGCGGTGAAATCACCCATCAATACGCCAGCAACGAGAGGCACCACCGATCTGCGTCCATGAGCAACAGCTTGACTAATTACCAAGATAATTGTCGGTCCCGGTATAATCAGGATCAAAATTGTTGCCAAGACAAAAGGAATGTAGCTTTCAAGGTTCATCTTTGTTTACCAGGCAAGAAGTCCAGATTGTGATTTGAATTTTATGACTTTGTCCCAATTGAAGGTGGCTGCAAACGGACAGGGCTCCACATTTACCTTGTTCTGACCAGCGCTGACCCGGCGATTGACCTATGAACTGTTCACGGGTGAGGCAGGGTGGCAACTGAGAATTGCCGTCAGCAGGGATGAGGATTATCTGCTCATCAATGAAACGTCTGGAGACCAAGTACGCCGCTGCTGGCTGAAGGGGGGACAGGACCTTTGAGAGAGGCCCGGTCCCCCGTTCTTCTTTCATACTCAACTCACATACCACAGCCAGTCAAAATAATCTGCATTTTCGCCAGGCACTGTTAACAGTCCCTGAAAATATCCTCATGATTCTGGTTAATCAATCTGAGAAATAACACGGTGTTCCCTGGACAGACCATTTCAGCGATTGAGCTCTGCCCCGCTACAGCGAAGAGAAACAGGTCTATGGTCTAACGGGCCATTTTTTATGATGCGGCAATCATACAACTGCTATATTAAGTGGTGTACAAGTAAAATTATGGCATACTTTAAATGGTGATATTAACCTGGAATCAGGACATATCGTCCGAGAAAGGGCAGGGGCATTTTCCGCGCATGGATGAGATTACGGTATTGCTTATTTTTGCAGTTCACCGCTGTTAATGCAGGAAGTCAGCCTTTTAAGATAAAAGTTTTCTGACGAAAAATGAATCAATTTTCAGGAATACGGGCAATTTTATTGGTTGTATTAATCCTTGCTGTAGGGATTAATTTGCTGCCTGCCGAGCTGGCTGAAGACCTCGTAAGGGAACACGAGCCGGTTGAGATGTTAACTGTCGTAATCTACTTTGTTGCCGTCTTTTGGCTGATACTTACGGCCCTGGTTAAATCGGAACGGTGGCTGTTCTCCGCAAGTTTCATGGTGGCTCTGCTTGGTTTGAGGGAGCTTGATTTCCACTCCCGGTTCACCAGTATGGGGGTTATGAAAACCGTATACTACATAAGCCCACAAGTACCGGGTGTCGAAAAAGCAATTGTTTCTGCACTGGTATTGCTCATTCTAGGTGTCGCTGTCCATTTCGTCTGGACCAGATGGCGTTCTTTTCTGGCAGGATTAAAGGCCGGTGATAGTGCGGCAATCAGCCTGGGAATGGCAATAGGCTTCGGCATTATAAGTAAAACGCTGGACAATAATTCCACATCCATACGTAAGATGATTGCTCTATTTTTTGGTGAGCCTCGCTATAGCCTGGTGCGAGTTGTGGAAGAAACTATGGAGCTGGCAATTCCCCTCTTTATTCTTCTCGCCATTTACCACGCTTTTTGGGAACAGAAATAGCCTTTTTTCGTATAGGGTACCCGCATCATTTAACATATTGATTTTTCATGAAAAATTAGAAGATATCCACACTGATCTGTTTGTCGGCTGGTGCTGGGTTCACCGGCGCGCGCTCACGCGCGTCAAATGTCAAATGAAACGCCTGTCTATCCTGCTCTCGTACCATTGGGGACAGGTCTTTCCGGCATCGCCAGACATGGGAGCACACCATCTGCATAGCCAATATCAAAAAGCATTCCTTGAGACACGTCTCCTGCCATTTTTCTATCAGGAAGATTCAGGACAAAAAGAGCCTGTTTGTTCTTTATTTCCTGTGGGTTTTCTCTTTCCTTTCGTATGCCGGCGAGGATTGATCGCGTATGGTCCCCGAAATCGACCATTAACTTCATGAGCTTTTTCGATTGTGCAACTTCCGTCACCGAAATGATCGTGCCTACCCGGATATCCAGTTTTTCAAAGTCTGCAAAGGAGATTTCTTCCTTGACCGGCTCAGGCTTCATGATGTTCCTCTAATGATTTTTGTGTCATACAACGCCGAATTGAGCAGCGCCAGGGGATGCCCGGGGGCGATCATCGGCAGATTCAGTAGTTTAACAAAGCTTCATTATAGTGTATTACGAACCCGAAATACAGATAACCTTTTTGTACGCCCTATGAAACTGATCGACCTGCCTCCTGTCCCATTATCGCTGCAAAATGAGTACCGCTCCCTCATCGAGGATGTTGAGCGCCGGGCTGCCCGGCTCAGCAGCCGCCTGCACGAGCATATGCGCTGCGCTGCGGGCTGCGCAGCCTGCTGCCGGCGCTTCAGCGTTGCACCGCTCGAAGCGGCCCTGATCGGGGAACAGCTCGAGCCGGTATCGGCGGCATCACCCCCTGAAAACAGGGATGACAGCTGCGGCTTTCTGATTGAAAATCTCTGCAGCATCTACGAGTGCCGGCCGCTGATATGCCGCACGCAGGGGCTGCCGATTGCCTATATCGATGAAATTAACGAGCGGATCGACGTATCGGTCTGCCCGCTGAATTTCACCGGCGATTACCAGTTTGCCCACGATGACCTGCTGTTTCTCGACTCATTCAACCACCGGCTCGCCGAACTCAACAACCGCTACTGCTCGGAAACCGGCATCAGCGCGAACACCAGGATCTCTCTGGAATACCAGCGATCGTCGCGGTAATGGCGAAAGCCGGGAACCGGACCGACCGGGGACAGGCGAAAAAGGCTCGGATACCGGCAGATACTTATGATTTCCAATCGATTTCCGCTGATCCGTTATAAAATATCCGCTGCCATACCGAATTCCTCGTCGACCACCCTGATTTATGATTACACGGGTAATGCGCCCGGGCAGTATCCGGGGTGAACAACTTCGTTGCGGCGCAGTTAAGGGCTTGCGCTTAGCCACGGATTTTAATACGTTCTGGTCAATGCGCCGGGACCGGCGCTACCGGAAATCCATCCCCTGAATACAGGTACACGCGACGGCATCCATGAACAAGTTAACCGGTACCCTCTATCCCCTGGTCCTGCTGATACTCTTTGCAGGCATCTATTTCATCTCGCTGCAGGAACCGGTGGTCATCGACTCGGCCGAGGCGATGTATGCCGCGGTATCCCGGTCCATGCATGCAGGCGGGCAAGCCATTATCCCGACCTTGAACGGGGCAGGTTTTTTTGAAAAACCGCCGATGCTCTACTGGACCCAGATGCTCGGCTACCAGCTGTTCGGTGTGAACTCGCTGGGGGCCAGGTTTTTCAACGCGGCCGCTGCTGTTGCGACCATACTGGTATTCTATATCGGTGCTGCAAAACCGCTGGGAAGCCGCGTCGCCTTCAACAGTTCCCTGATCCTGGGCAGTTGCCTCATCTTTATGTACCTGGCCCGGGTCGCCATGACCGATATGCTGCTGACGCTGTTTCTGGTCAGCAGCCTCGTGAGTTTCTGGTACGGCGTCGAACGTGAACTTGCCGGTAAAACCGGGGCCGCCCTGTTCTGGCTATGCTGTTTCTGCGCGGCTCTGGCAATGCTGAGCGCAGGTACGATCGGAGCGGTGTTGCCGGCGCTGACCGCTTTCAGCTACCTGATCTCGATCGGCAGGCCGGCTGTTATCTTCAAGCGCCGCTGGTTGATACCCGGGGCGCTCACTCTTGTCCTGATCGGTTTTTCCTGGTACCTGCTGCTCGGATTTATACATCCGGACGGTTTCACGTTCATGAAAGACCTGTTCGTCGAACACCACATGGGAGCAATTTCCGGTGCGGCGGACGGCCATTCCGGACCTTTCTTCTACTACCTGGTCGTTCTCTTTGTCGGGTTTATGCCGTGGTTCGGGTACCTGCCGGCCGCGCTGCTGCGTATACCCTGGAAAATTGCAGACAACCCGGGGCATCGCTTTATCCGGTTGTTTGCGCTTTTCGCTATGATCGTGTTTGCGATCTTCTCGCTTGCCGCGATCAAACTCCCCAATTATATCCTGCCAGCCCTCCCCGGTTTTGCGCTGCTCATTGGCTGGCTGTTCGAAAAGCGGGCGGCAGGGGAGCCGGCCGGCGCTAACACCCCGCTCGGCTGGAGGCTGGCCGGCTGGACAGGAGTCATTCCCAGCGCAGCCATCGGCATCATCCTGCTGATCCTGCCGCTGATCTATCCGTATCTGGCCGAGCTGCTCGGAGAAAATGCGTACAGAATTCCCGCCCTGTTCGAACCGGTGATGTTCGGTTATACACCGTACCTTGCTGCCGCCCTGTTCCTGCTGTCCGCGATCATGCTGGTCAGGGCCATCAGCGTTTCTACGTCACGCTTGTTCGAGACGCTGGTTCTCTGTTCACTGATCAACGGCTGCACCCTCATCTTTCTTGTCATCCCGCTCTACGACAGGCTGATGGATGCACCGTTGACGAATCTTGCCGAAGAGGCCGCACAGCTTGCCCCTGCTGACGGTAAAATCGTCCTGTATGAAATCGATGACCGGCCGAGCGTCAATTTTGTCTCCGGCATGCTCACGGTTGCTCACCACGAACGCGACCTGCACGAGCTGCCCGGTTTGTTTGACCGGTCCGATATCGAGGTCGGCCTGACTACCAGTTTTTATTTCGAGCGACTGCGAAATCGGGGCCTGACCCCCATCGAGATCAACCGGGACACCGGCTTCGTGCTGTTTCGCTTTGCCCCGGCACAAGCAGAAACGCTATCCGACTCATAGGTCCGGCAATTGAGCATGATCCCGTAACTCTCGAACGGGTACGAGCGTATCTGCTGAGAGCGTGTATGCAGGGGAACATGGGCAGACGGGCGGAACCTTTTAATTGCGCCAGATACTGCAGGAGGAGAGGCATTCATGGAGCAGTTTCGCCTCCCATCGCTGGAAAAGCGTAGGAATATGGGAAAGTTTCAAGTAAAGTAGCATACTGGGGAATCAGTAACAAAGTACTTTCGCATAGAATTTCAACGACAGGACACGCGGGCTTATGAAAAGAACGGCGATACTGTATGCGGCTACCATTTCTCTCTTTCTTGTTTTTGCGGTGCATGTCAATTGCTGGGCGAAACCGGATGCATCCACGAAATTTTCGGTGATACGGACGGAGAATCCGGAGCAGGGCAAGGAACGGCTGGCCCTGCCGTATGCCTTTCCGTCTGATTCGATGGGAACCACCGCCGGCGTCGGCGGTTTCATCAAGGGGTATCACCAGGATCAAATGCTGCTTGCCGGTACCCTTTTCGGCAGCGCGGATGAAGCATACGGTTTTATTGGCGGCCTGTGGGATTATCGCATCCCGTTCCTGGACAGGCTTTATTTCTCGATAACCGGAGCTATTTCCCATTTTCCGAGACAGCGGGCCTACACTGAGGTGCCCAGACGCCCGGCCGGCAACCCGCCGCCGCAGGCCGGTACCAACGATTCGGATGAAGATAAATATACCGAGTCCGAAGGCGACGATTACTGGTACGATTTTAAATTCGAGTATGTCCTGCCGATCGGCAGCGGCAAGCAGGATCCATCCGCAGATTATCATCTCGAAAACGGCATCCTCAAATCGGGCGGCACCGGGGGAGACAGCTGGAATCCCCTTAACTCAGGCATCTCGGTTCTGCTGTTCGGCCAGAACAGCCGCTATCAGAGCTACGAAACCAGTGCGGGGACCTATGAAGGAGATACCTTTCCGTTCGAGATTGGTTATCTGTATAACAACACGGATTTCCCGACCAACCCGTCCAGGGGAAGCTACCAGTACCTCTCCTACCAGCAGGATTTTTCAGACGGGGAAGCCGGTGACTGGTCGTTTCTCGAATTCGAGGCGAGCAAATATTTCGATATTGGTGCGTCCCGGCTTGCCCGACAAAGAGTCGTAGCGCTCAATTTCTGGACGGGCAGTTCTCCATCCTGGTCAACTGAGATCAATGAAGACGGCGAAGAAATCGTTGTCGACAACCCGCCGTTTTTCGACGGTGCGACGCTCGGCGGATTTTACCGGATGCGGGCGTATCCGACGAACCGCTTCAACGACCGCTCCGTCATCTACTCGACCGCGGAATACCGGCATACGCTGAAATGGAACCCGGTGGCCGGAGTGTCCTGGCTGCGCTGGCTGAAACTCGACTGGTTCCAGCTTGTCGGCTTCGTGGAAGGCGGCAGGGTTGCCGGTGAATACGACTTCGAAGAGCTCTTTTCCGACTGGAAGGTCGACGGCGGGGTCGGGCTCCGTGCGATGACCGCCGGTGCGGTGGTGCGCTTCGATATGGCCTTCTCCGAGGAAGGGTCGGCCGCCTGGGTTATGTTCGGCCACCCATTCTAGTCTTGCATGCCCCGGCAGCTTACTGTTGCCGGGGCTTTGGCTGTTCGTATTATCTTCACTTCTGACCCGTTCCCGGGCAGGCTCACCCGCGCTGCATCACAAAAAGATCTGCTCCGCTTTCACCGGCCGCCCCATGAACACGGCGGCTTTGCTTTCGAAAACTGCGGGCTGCTCGGTGGTTTCATAGCGTACGTCGCCGTTGCGGGAGATCTGTTCATCGAATTCGGGCCGCCGGCGCAGATAGTCGACAAGTTTTTCCGAGATAATCCGGCCCTGTTCGATGATTGCAATATGCTCCGGGACGTATTTCCTGATGCTGTCGATGAGCAGCGGATAATGGGTGCAGCCCAGGATGAGGGTGTCGAGGCTGCTGTTTTTACGCAGGATGCTTTCGATATTTTTCCTGATGAAAAAATCGGCCCCTGCCGTTCCGATTTCATCGTTTTCGACAATGGGCACCCACATCGGACAGGCTTCCTGAACGGTGGAGATAATTTTCCCGTCCGACCATTTTTGCAACTCCA
>Ga0180435_10005633_pt1 | contig 12143 bp, 9 predicted proteins | sample SS_ome_3_FD_132467 | JGI IMG/M metagenome (GOLD analysis project Ga0180435, IMG submission 132467) | Hypersaline lake sediment archaeal communities from the Salton Sea, California, USA - SS_3_S_1 metaG | ecosystem: Environmental > Aquatic > Non-marine Saline and Alkaline > Hypersaline > Sediment...
ACCTGCAGCACGCGAACATCGACCCGCTCGGTGTTGTCGCCGGTGAGCGACTTCTTGGGCACCACGTAGGGCTCGATCCGCACGAACTCCAGCGGATACCGCTGCTGGAGGTTGCCGCGGGGCATGGCATAGGCCTCGGCGGTCTCGTCGAAGCGGGCGATGTCGTATTCGTCGATGTCGACCCGGACGTGCATCCGCTCCACGTCGCCGAGGATCACCAGCGGCTCGCTGGGGGGCGTGCCCACGAACTCGCCGGGCCGCACGTCGACCCGCAGCACGCGGCCATCCACCAGCGACCGCACGGTCAGCCGGTCGATCTCGATCTCGATTCGCGAAACCTCGGCTTCGACCTCGGCAAGCTCGGCCCGGGTGACGTCGCGGTCGTAGCTCCAGGCCCCCGCCCGGAGAAGGTCGAGGTCGGCCATCGCACGAGCGAGTGACGCCTCGGCGGCCTCCAGAGCTTCCTGCCGCTCGATCAGATCCTGCTCGGTGGTCACCTTACGGGCGAAGGTCTCCCTCGCCCGCTGAAAAGCATCGCGCTCGCGATCGAGATTCGCCCGGGCCTCGGCCACACGGGCCTCGAGAACCGGAATCTCCTCCTGCCTCGGCAGGGACTCCAGCCGGAGAAGCTCGCTGCGGGCCCGCTCGACGGCCGCCTGCCGAACCGCCAACAGCCCGCGGATTTCACGATCATCGAGCCGGAACAATGGCGTGCCGGGGGAGACTTCGTCCCCGACTTTGACGAGCACCTTCACCACCACGCCTGCCGTGGGCGAGCCGACGGCGATGTTCTCGGTGGTCGCCTCCACCACGCCCGAAGCGGCCAAGGCGTCGGCGAAGGGACTCGTCGCGGGCGGGATCGGCGGTGCGACCTTCCGCTCGAGAGGCCGCGTGTCGAGCACGTACCACACGGCAAAGGCCAGCAGGGCAAACCCGGCGGCCGGCACGCCCAGCTGCGTGAGGGTATCGGCGAGCGTTCGTGGACGATGGTGCGCGGGAGTGGTCATCGATTCGCCAGCCCTTCCGCGACACCACGACGCCGCTCGACCGAGAGAATTCTTCCATCCTCCATCGTGGCGATCGAATCGGCGAACTCGTAGATCCGTTCGTCGTGGGTGACCACGATCACCGCCCGCCCCGGCTGCACGGCAATTCGCGAGATCAGTTCCATTGTCAGCCGGCCGTTTTCGGCATCCAGGGCGCTGGTCGGCTCGTCGCAGACGAGCATCCGCGGGTCGTGTACGAGGGCCCGGGCGATCGCCACCCGCTGCTGCTGTCCTCCGGAGAGTTCGTCGGGCCGGCTGGCAAGCTTGTCGGCCAGGCCGAGCTGCTCGAGCATGCCGCAGGCCGCGGCAATCGCCCGCGAGCGTCGCTGGCCCGCGATCAACAGCGGCACCGCGGCGTTCTCGGCGGCGGTCAGGGCCGGCAGCAGGTTGAACGACTGGAAGACGAAGCCCACGTTCTCCCGCCGGAAGCGGACCCGCCGCCCGCCTGTCATCGCCACCAGATCGTGGCCGAGCACCGACACGCTGCCGGCGGAAGGCTCGAGGGTGGCCGCAAGGATCGAGACGAGCGTCGTTTTGCCGCAGCCGCTCGGGCCGACCAGGAGCATCATCTCCCCTGAGGGCACGTCGAGATTGACACCCCTCAAGGCGCGGGTGACCGTTTCGCCCGCCAGGAATTCCTTCGTCACCTCACGGGTGCGAACTGCAAGTCCGCCATCGCTGTGGGCATCGGTCATGAGTCCCTCGCTTTTCGCAGGCTGAGTCTGCTAACCCCTGAACACGACCGCAGGATCGAGCACGAGCACCCGCCGGATCGAAAGCAGGCTCGCCAGGAACACGATCAGAAGTACCGCCGCGGCCGTCAGTGCCGGCACCTGCCAGGGCATGAAGAAGGCCAGCCGGCTGTGCCCGGTGATCGCCCAGCCGAACACCGCCGCCAGCCCCACGCCGATGCCGTAGCCCACGACCCCCACCTGCACCGCCTGGGAGAGCACCATCAAGAGGATCGTGCCGTTGGACGTGCCCATCGCCTTGAGCGCGGCAAACTGCCGGAGGTTTTCGATCGTGAACAGATAGAAGGTCTGCCCCGCAATCGCCGTGCCCACCAGGAATCCGAGGAAGACGGTGATTCCGAAGTTCACGGGGATGCCCGTGCGGCGAAGGTAGTAGGAGATCGTCTTCCAGATGAACTGCTCCTTGGTATACGCCGCCAGGTTGGTCCGGGCCGCGATCCTTCGGCAGACCTCCTCGGCCGGGAGTCCGGCGGCCGGATCGGCCAGGATGAAGGAGAGCACCTTTCGCTCCCTCGGGGCGAAGGCCACCGCCTGGCTGTAGCGAGTGTAGATGATCGGGAAACTGGTGAAGCTGCGGCTGGCCTTGGTCAGCCCCACGAGCACCGCCCGGCGATCGTTCATCTCGAACACCTGGCCGAGCCGGTAGGGCTCCCCCGGCCAGATCTTGCGATAGCCCGCGTCATCCATCACGACCGCATCGGGCTTTCTGAGATCGGCGAGGCTGCCCATGAACATTCGCCGCGGAGCCCCGACAAGCGTGGCATCATCCAGTCCCAGCAGGATCATCTGGTGGTAGTCGCCCTCGGACAGCCTCGCCCTGCCCTGCCCCTTGTAAAACCGCACGGCCCAGTTGACGCCCGGCACCCCCTTCACGCGGAACAGATCGGTGTCGGGCATCGGCTTGACGTCGTCGACGAACTCGACGTTGTCGTCCATGACCCAGATCGCGGGGCCCTCGACGTCGAGGACCTGCCCCACGGTCAGCCGCAGAATGCCGCAGAAGATCGAGGACTGTTGGGCGATCAGCACCGCCGCGAAGACGACACCAAACACGATCCCCAGGTATTTCACCCGGTTTCCCACAAGCATCTTCCAGGCCAGCCAGAGCATGCCGGCAAGTCTACCGGCCTTGATCGCACCCGGCCCCCTTGGGGCCGGCACCCGGCTCTCGCGGACCGCGTCGACACATGGGTCTGCTATCCTGCCGGGTCGTCCAGGGACCCAGGAGCCGATCGTGCAGGGATTGCCCGCCGCCAGAGAGGAGCCGAATCAGCAGCGGACCGATCCGCCGCTGCCGGACGAGGTGCCGGCGATCCTCGGGCGGTGGTGGGGCTTCGATCGGCTCCGGCCGCTGCAGGCCGAGGCGATCGTCGCGGCCATCGAGGGCCGCGACTCGCTCGTCGTGATGCCCACCGGCGGCGGCAAAAGCCTCTGCTACCAACTGCCCCCCCTGGTCGGCGATTCGACCGACGTGGTTGTCTCGCCACTGGTGGCCCTCATGAAAGACCAGGTCGACGCCCTCGAGGCAATCGGCTACCCCGCCGCGGCGATCCACTCGGGGCTCACCGACGCCGAACGGAGGAGTGTCCGCGATCGGCTGGCAGCGGGTGAACTTCGGCTGCTGTTCACCGCCCCGGAGCGGCTGGTCAACACCGGGCTGATCGACCTGCTCGCGCGGGTGGGCGTCAAGCGGTTCGCCATCGATGAGGCCCACTGCATCAGCCAGTGGGGCCACGACTTTCGCCCCGAATATCGCCAGCTGGCGATGCTGCGAGACCGCTTTCCCTCCGCAAGCCTGCATGCCTTCACCGCCACTGCCACGCCGCGGGTCCGCACCGACATCGCCAGCCAGCTCCGCCTGCGCGAGCCGGTCACACTCGTGGGCACCTTCGACCGGCCGAATCTCGTCTACCGCGTGGTGCCGCGGGCCGGGAAGGCCGAGCAGGTGCTCGAGGTGCTCGCCAGGCATGCCGGTGAGGCCTCGATCGTGTATTGCATGAGCCGCCGTGAAACCGAGTCGCTCGCGGCGCGGCTCGCTGCCGAGGGAATCCTGGCCCGGCCGTACCACGCCGGGATGACCCCCGAGGCACGCCGTGCCACCCAGGAGGCATTCGCCGCCGACAGCATCAACGTGGTGGTGGCCACGGTGGCCTTCGGCATGGGCATCGACCGCTCCGACGTGCGGCTCGTGCTGCACACCTCGCTACCCAAGAGCCTCGAGGCCTACCAGCAGGAGACCGGCCGGGCCGGCCGCGACGGACTCGCCGCGGAGTGCCTCTTGCTCTATTCGGCCGCCGACGTCTTCAACTGGGAGTCGCTCATGCGGCGGACCGCCGAGGAGTCCGATCTCGAGCCGGATGAGGTCGAGCAACTGCTGGCCGGTCAGATCGAGCACCTGCATGCGATGCGACGCTACGCCCGGGCCGCCTGCTGCCGCCACCGGGGCCTCTCGGAGTATTTCGGGCAGCCCTACGAGAAGCCCTCCTGCGGGGCCTGCGATATCTGCCTCGGGGAGACCGAAAACCTGCCCGACGCCACGGTCACCGCCCAGAAGATTCTCTCCTGCGTGGCGAGAGTCGAAGAGCGTTTCGGCGTGCGGCACCTCTGCGAGGTGCTGCGGGGGGCCCGCACCGAGAACGTCCTCAGGCACCGGCACGACCGACTCTCGACCTATGGGCTGCTGGCGAACCTCGACCAGCGAGCCTGTGAAAACCTCACCCACCAACTCCTCGACCAGGGGCTGCTGGTCCGCAGCGAGGGTGACCGGCCGGTGATCAGGCTCACCGATGCCGCCTGGGAGGTGATGCGGGGCGGGCGCGAGGTGATCCTGCTTGCGCCCAAGGCGGGCAAGGCCCGGCAGTCGAGTGTCGATGTCGATGACTGGCAGGGGGTCGATCGCGATCTCTTCGATCGGCTCAAGCGGTGGAGGCGTCGGATCTCGCAGGCCCGCGGCAAGCCGGCCTGGACGATCCTCGATGACAAGGCCCTGCGGTCGATCGCCCGCGAGAAGCCGGCCAGCCCCGCAGCCCTGCTCCGCTGTCGCGGCATCGGCGAAAAGCGGCTGGCCGAGTTTGGCGGGGAAATTCTCGATCTGGTGGGGGAATCGGCAGCCGCGAACCGTCGGCCTTGAGGGGGACTTTGAATTTCCTCAAGGTCCCGAACGGTTTCACCGACGAACGATTCTGTGGAGTCTGGGATGGACTCACCACCTCGACAGCCCGTGAGACCGATGGCGATCATCTCCCATCACCGACGATTCTGCTTCATCCACATCCCCAAGACGGCGGGCAAGAGCGTTGGAAACGTGATCGGCCGCTATGCCGAGCCGGTCGATCGCCATCCGGCCAACCGACTGCTCTCGTGCGTCGGGATTCGGGTCAACCATATCGGTCCCTACCGTTTTCGTCGCTTCCGCACCCATGCCACCGCCGCCACGATCCGCCGCAACCTGCCCCGCGGCGTCTACGATTCGCTGTGGTCGTTCTGTTTCGTCCGCAATCCCTGGGACATGCTCGTGTCGCAATACGAGTTCGTGCTGCAAAGCCGCGACAACAAGCGGCACCGGACGGTTCGGGGCAGCTCCTTCGCCCAGTTCGTCCGCTACTGGCTCGGCAGGCGGGGTCGGGGTCGGCAGAAGCCCTACGTGGTCGATGACTCGGGCCGCCGGATCGTCGACTTCATCGGCCGCTACGAGTCGCTCGAGGACGATTTCCGCGAAGTGACCCTGCGTCTGGGAATCGCGGGCCGCCTGCCGCGGCTGGGAGCCTCCTCTCGCCGCGACTACCGCAGCTACTACGACGACCGCCTGGCGGCCTTTGTGGGAGATGTCCTGGCCGACGATCTGCAGATCTTCGGCTACCACTTTGATGGATTTGCCGACAGACCGCCATTGAGGCTGGCGGCCTGACGGGGTCGGCAGCGGCGGTAGACTGTGGCGATGCGGCCCCTGCTGGTTCTCGATGTCGTCGGCCTCACGCCCTCGCTCCTGCGGCACACTCCGCGGATCGCGGCGGTGGGCGCTGCCGGCTTCACCGCCACCCTCGGCGGCGTGCTGCCGGCGGTCACCTGCTCCGCTCAGGCCACGATGCTCACCGGGCGAATGCCCCGCGACCACGGCATCGTGGGCAACGGCTGGTATTTCCGTGAGCTCGCCGAGATCTGGTTCTGGCGGCAGAGCAACGCCCTGGTCGGCTGCGAGGAGGAGAAACTCTGGGTGGCCGGCCGCCGTCGCTTCGGCGAGGGCTTCCGCGTGGCCCAGATGTTCTGGTGGTTCAACATGCATGCCGCGGTCGACATCGCCGCCACGCCCCGGCCCGTCTATGCCGCCGACGGTCGCAAACTGCCGAGCATTTACACGACACCCCCCTCGCTGAAGTCGGAGCTGCAGGGATCGTTTGGCCGCTTCCCGCTGTTCGACTTTTGGGGGCCGAAAGCGGGCATCCGCTCCTCGGAATGGATCGCCACGGCCACCCGCCAGGTGATGGAGCGATACCGGCCACCGCTCACGCTCTCGTACCTGCCGCACCTCGACTACGACCTGCAGCGATTCGGCCCCGATTCCCCGCAGGCTGTGGCCGCCTGCGGGGAGATCGACCGCGTGGCCGGTGAGCTGATCGAGTGGGCGATGCGATCCGGCCATGCGGTGGTGGTGCTGAGCGAATACGGGATCACGCCGGTCCGTAGCGACCTGGCGATCAACCGCACGCTGCGGCGGGCCGGACTTCTGGCAGTGCAGGAGGTCGATCTCGGCTGGGAACTGCTCGACGCCGGAGCGAGCGAGGCGTTTGCCGTGGTCGATCACCAGTTGGCCCATGTCTACGTGAAAAACCGGGAGCGGATCGACGAGGTGCGGTCTCTCCTCGAGGCGACCGAGGGTGTGGGTGAGGTGTTCGACCGCGAGGCGCTTGCCGGATGCGGCCTCGACCATCCCCGCAGCGGTGAACTGGTGGCCGTGGCCGAGGCCGACCGCTGGTTCAGCTACTATTACTGGCTCGATGACGCGACGATGCCCGACTTCGCTCGCACCGTCGACATCCACCGCAAGCCCGGCTACGACCCCGCCGAGCTGTTCCTCGACCCACGGCTACGATTTCCCCGCCTGACGATCGCGACGAAACTCGCTCGGAAGGCACTCGGCTTCCGCACGCTGCTCGACGTGATCGGCACCGATACAAGCCTCGTTCGCGGGTCCCACGGCCGGCTGCCCGCCAGGCCTGAGGAGGGCCCGGTGCTGCTGGCGAGCGATCCGGCTTTCCGCCGCGACACGCTGGCGATGACCGAGGTTCGCGACCTGCTGCTCGACCTCGTCGCGGCTGGAGCGTGAGCGGGCCCATGGCTGCCTCCCCTCGGCTCGAGCCGGTCGGTGACACCGCTCTTGCGATCGATCTCCCGGGAGGCGGCAACCTCGCCGAGGACACGGTGAGGGTCACGACGGTGGCCGAGGGGCTCGCCGCGGCCGCCATTCCCGGGGTGACCGACGTCGTGCCCTCGCCGGGGCGGGTGACGGTGGTCTACGACATCCTTTTGGCCGACTCCTTTGAGGCCCTTGTTGCGGCGGTCGCCGAGCGGGTGACGGCAGTGCTGAGGCGGGTGCCGCCCTCGCAGAAGAAACCTGAGCCGCTCCACGAGATCCCGGTCGCCTACGGCGGCGAGCCAGGCCCCGACCTCGAGGGGCTCTGCCGGGAGCGTGGCCTCTCGAGGGCCGAAGCGATTCGTCTGCACTCGCTCGCGGAGTACCGGGTGACGGCAGTCGGTTTCACGCCTGGCTTTGCCTACCTCGGTGGGCTTTCGCCCCGGCTGGCCGTGCCGCGACGGGCCACACCAAGACTGCGGGTGCCCGCCGGCTCGGTCGGGATCGGGGGCGAACAGACCGGCGTTTATCCCTTTGCCAGTCCGGGAGGCTGGCAGCTGATCGGCCGCACCGGCAGGCGTCTGTTTGACCCGACCCGCAAGCGGCCCTGCCTGCTGGCGGTGGGTGATCGCGTGCGGTTCGTGGAGAGTGCAACGGTCGATGGGGTGGCTGACGCCGCAGGAGAGACCCTGATCCCGCAGGTCGCCGAGTGTGCCGGTGGCTGCCTGACTGTCGAGTCTGTCGGGCCGCTTGCGACGGTGCAGGATCTTGGTCGGGCCGGCTATCGAAGTGCCGGCGTGCCTTCTGGCGGGGCGGCCGATGCGGCGGCGGCGGTGATCGCGAACCTCGCTGTCGGCAACCCGGCCGAAGCCGCGGTGATCGAATGGACGCTCGTCGGGCCGGTGATCCGCTGCGACCGCGACGTGACGGTGGCTCTCTGCGGCAGCGATGAACTGCCTTGCGGACGGCCGCTGGCAGTGCCGGCCGGCCAGCGGCTGGTGGTGGGACGGGCCGCCGGCTGCCGTGGCTATCTGGCGATTGCCGGTGGGATCGATCTGCCGCGAGTGCTCGGTAGCCGAGGCACCTGTCTGGCCGCATCGTTCGGGGGCGTCGCCGGAAGACCGCTGGCCGCTGGTGACAGGCTGCCGCTCGGCCTCACGACCGCACGGTTGGGTGCTGGGCGTTGGTGGGTCGATCCCGAACTCACGGCCTTGCCGGGCCGGCTCTGCCGGCTGCGATATCTGCCTACTCGCGGCATGCCCGCCGTTGCCGGTGAGTACCGGGTGAGCCCGCAGTCAGATCGCATGGGCCTGCGGCTGGAGGGGCCGCCGTGTGCGACAAGCAGGCAGGCTCGTTCGGTAGCGGTGCTGCCTGGGACACTCCAGCTGCCTCCTGACGGACGGCCGATCCTGCTCGGCTGCGACGCACAAACGATCGGCGGCTACCCGGTACTCGGCCAGGTGATCGAGGTCGACCTCAGACTCGCGGCCCAGCTGCGGCCGGGCGCGGCGGTTCGTTTTGAACCAACCAGCCTCGATGAGGCCCACCGGCTCCGCCACCGGCAGGCCGCCGACATGGCCAAACTCGCGGAGGCACTTGCGGAGAAATGTGAAAATTAGGGACGGGAGCGATTTAAAAAATCGCTCCCGTCCCCATTTTTTTGGGGGGGTTCTTGTATGGCGAACACCAGCACGATCGATCTCAACTGCGACCTTGGCGAAGCGGCGGGGCATGACCTCGAGCTGCTCCCGCTGGTCTCTTCGGCAAACATCGCCTGCGGAGCCCACGCCGGTGATGCCCAAACGATGGCAGCCACCGCCACGGCCGCCAGGCGACACAGGGTGCAGATCGGGGCCCACCCCGGCCACGCCGATCGCAGACACTTCGGCCGCCGCGAGATCTCACTGACTCCCGACCAGGCCGCATCCCTCGTCGTCGGCCAAGTCCATCTCCTCGAGCAGGTGATCGGCGGCGGAATCAGCCATGTCAAACTCCACGGCGGGCTCTACCACCAGGTTGCCCGTGAGGCATCGCTTGCCAGGGCCGTGGCCTCGGCGATGCAGCGGCACTTCCCGGCGGTCCGGCTGGTGCTGCCGGCGGGCAGCCTCGCCGTGCGGATCTGCCGTGACAAGGACGTCACGGTCATTGAGGAGGCCTTCGCCGACCGGGCCTACGCCGACAACGGCACGCTGCTGCCAAGGTCACGACCCAACGCGGTGCTCGGCGACCACCGGGCAATCGCCCGCCAGGCGGTGCGGCTGGTCACCGAGAGGATCGTGACCTCCACAGGCGGCCGCGAACTGCCGCTGCACGCCGACACGCTCTGCATCCACGGCGACGGCCCCGACCCGGCCGGATGCCTGCGGGCGGTCCGCGACGCATTGTCTGCCGCGGGCGTGGTGGTGCGACCACCGGCCGACCGCGACTCTCAAACTCCCAGGTAGGCTTCACGAACCCGGGGATTCTCGGCGAGGGTCGCGGCCTCCCCCTCGAGCACCACTCGGCCACGTTCGAGCACGTAGCCGCGGGAGGCCAGCTGCAGCCCGGCATGAGCATTCTGCTCCACCAGGAGCACCGACACCCCGCGGGCCGGCAGGGCGGCAATCACGTCGAAGATCTGCATCGACAGCCTGGGGGCCAGCCCCAGCGACGGCTCGTCAAGCAGCAGCAGCCGCGGCCGCGCCACCACCGCCCGGGCCACCGCCAACATCTGCTGCTCACCTCCAGAGAGCGTGCCACCGAGCTGACGCATCCTCGCGGCGAGCACCGGGAAGAGCTCACAGGCCTCCTGGATGTCCCGCTTGAGCTGCCAGCGGTCGGGCTGCGTGTAGCCGCCGAGTTCCAGGTTTTCACGGACCGTGAGCCGCGGGAAGATCCGTCGCCCCTCGGGGCAGTGGGCGATCCCGCGGCGGACAATGCGATGGGGCGGCTCACCGTCGATCCTCCGTCCGCGAAAGCGAATGCTTCCGCCGGCAGGCCGGACAACGCCGGAGATCGCCAGCAGAAGCGTGCTCTTGCCGGCGGCGTTGGCCCCGAGGATCGTCACGATCTCGCCGGTGCCGACCGAGAGCGACACGCCGTCGATCGCGCGGATCGGTCCGTAGCCGGCCGAAAGATCGCGGACCTCGAGGAGCGTCATGCCTCCGCCTCCCCGAGATAGGCGTTGATCACCCGCTCGTCGCGGCGAATCTCCCGCGGTGTGCCCTCGGCAATCTTCACACCGTGGTCGAGCACGCTCACCCGGTCGCTGACACGCATCACCGTCTGCATGTGGTGTTCGATCAGGAGCACTGTCACGCCGGAGTCGCGGATCTGCCGGATCAGTTCGGCGACCGCCGCGGTTTCGGCGGGGTTCATGCCCGCGGTCGGCTCGTCGAGCAGCAGCAGCCGCGGCCGCGTGGCGAGCGCTCTGGCGATTTCGAGGCGGCGGCGGTCGCCATAGGCCAACTCGCCGGCTCGCCGTCCAGCCTCGCCGGCCAGGCCCACCTTTGCCAGGATCTCCGTGGCGACCTGCTCGGGGTCGTCGATCCGCCGCGACCCTCGATGCCCCCAGTCGAGGCCCACCCGCACGTTCTCGCGCACCGTCATTCCCTCGAAGAGCCGGATGTTCTGAAACGTGCGGGCAATTCCCGCAGCCGCCACAACCTCCGGCGAGCGACGACCCCGCCGCCAGACCGCGTAGCCGCCCGCCGCCCCCACCAGCCAGCCGGCCGCCAGGGCTGTCCAGCCGCGGAGGCGGATAGCTCGCTTGCCCGCGGCGAGGCGGTCAAGCACCTCGCCATCGACGGCATGCACCGCGTCGGCGGCATCGCCGAAGTCGGTCGCCTCGGGCACCGTGCCCGGTCCGGCCCGCCGCGCGGTGACCGCCGCCTGCAGGGCGTCGCGAAGCCCGCTCGCCTCCTCGCGGCTGCGGCGAATCGCCACCACCTCGCGGCCGTCGGGAGTGACCACCCGCCAGCTTGCCCCCAGCCGATCGACGGCCAGCTCCCAGCGGAAGTAGCTTCGCAGCCTGCGGCCGAGCGTCGCAGCCCGCGGCGGCTCCCCGGCGGCCATCGGCCGCTTGACGACCGCCAGCCAGACCCCGTCGATATCGATCGCCACCGCGGCCACCAACAGACCGGTCAGCAGGCCGATCGCGACGATCCCCCAGAAGGCCACCGGGGTGAATGGCCTGGCCACCCGTCGGCCGTCGAGCCGCACCGTGCCCCGCGTGGGGCGATTGATGCCGCTGATGCAGTTGAAGGCGGTCGTCTTTCCCGCACCGTTGGGCCCGATCAGCGAGGCGATGGCCCCCTGCTCCACATCGAGGTCGAGATCGGCGACCGCCACCAGCCCGCCGAAGCGGACGGTCAGCCGGTCGACCGAGAGCAGCGGATCGGCGGCGGTCTGTTCGAGCGAGCGATCGCGGCGGCGGCGGGGAAAGCGGACCATCGATCTCAATTCTCCGAGTTCCCTGCGGCAGGAGGCAACTTTCCAGCACCCCGACGCGTCGGCAGGAGCCCCTCGGGGCGAAACCGCATCATCACGATCAGCACCATCCCGAAGACGGCCAGCCGCCAGCCGCTGAAGGAAAGAATGCTCGAGCCGGTGGTATTCAGCCCGACCTGCTGCAGCCAGGCATCGGCCCGAGGCGCGAGCACGGTGTCGAAGCCGACGAGAATCGCAACCCCCGCCAGCGTGCCGGGAATGCTGCCGAGCCCACCAAGGATCACCGCGCAAAGCATCAGCACCGACCGCTGGAAGTCGTAGGTGTTTGGATCGGCAGTGGTCGAAAGCGAGGTCACGTAGAGACAGCCCGCGAGCCCTGCGATCGCCGAAGAGATCGCGAAGGCGGCGAGCTTGACCCGACCGACCGGCACGCCGACGGCAGCCGCTGCAAGCTCGTCCTCGGGGACTGCGGCCATCCCCCTCCCCAGCCGCGAGCCTTCCAGCCACCGCAGGCCCGATACGACCGCGGCCAGCGCGGCCAGGGCCAGCCAGTAGAACCATCGCGGG
>Ga0180435_10005635_pt1 | contig 12141 bp, 12 predicted proteins | sample SS_ome_3_FD_132467 | JGI IMG/M metagenome (GOLD analysis project Ga0180435, IMG submission 132467) | Hypersaline lake sediment archaeal communities from the Salton Sea, California, USA - SS_3_S_1 metaG | ecosystem: Environmental > Aquatic > Non-marine Saline and Alkaline > Hypersaline >...
CAGTTTGTGCGGCGGGTGTTTACGGTTCGCGCCCCGGCCGGAAGGTTCACAGGCCCGACAGATGTGAACCGCGCTTCGCGAGAAAACCGAGCAGTAGCAAGCGATAAGTAGACAGGCAACGCGCACGCCCAACCGGCGCTAACCCCAGCCGCCATCAGATCTTCGGCCAACCCCACCGGCCTCATTTGTTGATGAGATTACAAGTAGTACCATTTTTCCGCACGCTGGGTCGGTTTGTGATATGTGTGAACCAATTGTGACAAGGGTCAACGGCGTGGTAATTGGCGACGGCGGACCGTTCGGATGGGCTCCGTTCGGATGGGTTCTGTTCGGATGGGCTCAGGGCATGCGGGATATTCGACAAGTGAGCGGCGGGGTCTTTCATTTTTGACGGTATTGGGATATAGTTACTGATACCGGGCAATTCCGCAGCGGTCAAGGCCCCGCAGCAGGCTGAAAAAACAAAGAAAAGAACAAATGCTATGACCGATCAATCGGTCCCGGAAACACTGATCCTGGCATCGAGCAGCCCCCGGCGCAAAATGCTTATGCGCCAGGCGGGGCTGTCGTGTCGAGTAGTACATCCGCCAATCCACGAACCGCGCGATATTGATGAAGGGCTCGCTCCCGCAGCTCAGGCCGAAGCGCTGGCGTACTTCAAAGCCAGTTCGGTCCAGAGGCTCAACGCCCGCGGGAGGGTCCTGGGGGCCGACACGGTAGTGGCGATCGGTCAGGAAATCCTCGGTAAAGCCGACGGGCCCGAACATGCCGCCGAAATGCTCGCCCGCCTTTCCGGAACGAGGCACGAAGTCATTACCGCCGTGGCGCTGCTCGGACCGGAGAACTGGCGAATGATTGCCTCTGAAACCACACGCGTAACGATGCGAACCATAACTCCTTACGAAATCGACGAATATGTGGAATCGGGTGAGTGGCGTGACAAGGCCGGCGCCTACGCCATCCAGGAAACCGGCGACAGATTCGTCGTGAAGGTCGACGGGAGTTTCTCGAACGTGGTGGGGCTGCCCATGGAACTGGTCGCCAGGATGCTGGCGGCGCTTGAGGACCATCGACACTCGCAGGGCGGAGGAGCTTAAGTCGAATGGGAGAAAATCGTAGAACGTTCCTATATTGCTTGCGATTGTGGTTGGCGGTGTTGTGCCTGTCGGCGGGAATCATCGGATGCGAGGGCGGTGACAACGATCCGCCTCGCGTCAGGATCGGTTCGGCGGTTTGGGACGTGGATATCGCCCTCAACGATGCCCAGCGGTATCGCGGTCTGGCCGGAAGGGCGTATCTCGATGAGTCGGTGGGCATGTTGTTCATGTATCCCAATGCCGCCCCGCGGGCGTATTGTATGCGAGGCTGCCTGATCCCGCTGGATATAGCTTTTATCGACAGTGATTTACGGATCGTGAAGATCTACACGATGGCGGCCGAACGCGATCGCCGGGGACTTGTGACATACAACTGTCCGGTGCCCGCACAATATGTCCTGGAAGTGTCCGCCGGCGCCTTGAGACGCAATGGCGTGATCGAGGGAGCAAAGGTGGTGTTTCTCGGAAATATTCCTCACGCAACTAAAGCTGCCCCAGGACCTTGACGATTAGGGCAAAGAGACTCGCGCGTGCGAGCCTCCCGTTGCGTAGGTAACCGGGATACCTTACTTTGTCAGACAGACCTAAATTGCTGTGGATCGGGGCTGACTCAGCCCCGCAGACCGTGCGCCAAGCCGCCGACCGGAGCTGGGATATCCAACCGCTGGACCGCTCGCAGCCGATGGCGACGCAACTCCGCGACGCCGGCGTGGCGGTGATTTGTCCAAGCGATAACGGTGACGATGCACTTCACCTCGGCGCGATTCTCCAGGAACTCAAGGGCAGTGCTGCAGTTGCGGTATTCATGCTCAATGAATCCGAGTCGACCGGTCGCAGAATGCTGTGGGGGAGGCGGGGACAGTTTCTGAGCGTTCCGGCGACTGTCTCTCCCGAGGTGCTGGAGGCCCAGATTGCGGCGGTATCGGCCCTTCAACCGGCAATTGCCGATCTCCATCGCGACATCTTCAATCTTCGCAGCGTAAACGGTATCGCGCGCGGCGCCGGAGAAACGCTCGACGAAGAGATGCGACTGGCTTCGAGACTGCAGCAGGACTTTCTGCCTCGACGACTGCCCGAAGTCGGCGATGCGCGGTTCAGCGTGCTCTACCGTCCGATCAGCTTCGTAAGTGGCGATATCTATGACGTTACGCGCCTCGACGAAACGCACGTGGGATTCTACATCGCCGACGCCGTAGGACACGGGCTGCCGGCGGCACTGCTGACGATGTTCATCAAGAAGGCCCTGCAGACCAAGCGGATTATGGGAAATACCTACGAGATTATCCCACCTGACGTCTCGCTGGCCGAACTCAACGACGATATCTGCGGACAGGACCTGTCGAGCTGCAATTTCTGCACCGTGGTCTACGGCGTGCTGGACGTCGCGAGCATGACACTGACGTACGCACAGGCGGGACATCCCGCCCCCGTCCTCGTCCGCCGCGACGGGGCTTTCGAGTCGCTCGAAGCCGTCGGATGCCTTCTGGGCGTCTTCGACGATGCGCGGTTCGAGTCCCGCCAGGTTTCGCTCGAACCCGGAGACCGCATCGTGCTGTATACCGACGGCGCCTGCGACTCACTGTCCGGGGAAACCAGCAGCAGCTTCACCGATATCTTCGGGGAAACTCTCACCCTGCCTCGAACCGACATGATGGTCGAGATCACCTCACGCGTCGAAAAGGCGTGCTGCGATGGCATGCAGATCGACGATATCACGGTAATGGCCCTCGACATCGAGCCCTGATACCGGATATCACATCAGGTTCACACTTTCGGCGCCTATCTCCGCGCGGCGCACCAGTCGACCGCAACGGGGCGGACAAGGGCAATTCGCCTGGCGCCGGTTTTTCACCAGTTTTTTGCGAATGCGGGTGTTTTCTGTTGTAAAAAAACCGTTTGACGTTTTCGGTTTGACTGCTGCGTGTTATCAAAAGACCAGGACGATGTGACCAAAATGCAGTGCTGCGGGAGACGAAAGCTTAGTTAGGACGGCCCGGGGCGCTCGGCCGGTCGCCCCTGATGAACGCAAAAAACGCATTTTACCCCGTTTAATTTGATTTTGCGGTAAACGGGGTACTACAATGCATGCGTCAAGACAGTAATGGTTACTATTATGGATAAACCAGAAATCCATGGCAAACCCGCCGAACTTCGCCTGACTCGTCAGCGGCGCTTTATTCTTGAAGAACTCGACGCGCCGGGGCGACATCCCACGGCAGACACCATATATCAGCGCGTTCGCCTGCGGATACCTAATATCAGCCTCGGAACGGTCTATCGAAACCTTGAAATACTCTCTCAGGCCGGTTTAATACGGAAACTGCATATCGGCAGCGGTCAGAAAAGATTCGATGGAACATTAAGCAAGCATTACCACGTTCGATGTGTTCGATGCGGGCGGATCAGCGATCTACCGGCAGAACCGTTCGGCGACCTCGAGGCAATAGCGGGTGAAAACTCCAGCTTTGATATTCTAGGCCACGAACTTGAATTCGAAGGTCTTTGCGAGCAATGCAAGGACATCAATCCCCAGCCACAGGAATAGAATGAAGGAGAAACGACGATGGAACTAAAAGGCAGCCGGACCGAAAAGAACCTCATGTGCGCGTTCGCGGGAGAATCACAGGCTCGCAACCGCTACACTTACTTTGCGTCCCAGGCAAAGAAGGAAGGTTACGTCCAGATCGCCAATATCTTCGAGGAAACCGCCAACCAGGAAAAGGAGCACGCCAAGCGCCTCTTCAAGTTCATGACCGGTGGTGGAACGGAGATTACGGCCTCTTTTCCGTTCGGCGAGATAGGCAGCACGGTAGACAATCTTCGGGAAGCGGCGGCCGGTGAGAACCATGAGTGGACCACGATGTATCCCGAGTTCGCCAAGATTGCCCGCGACGAGGGTTTCGACGAGGTTGCGAAGGTAATGGAAGCGATCGTGGTGGCCGAACGTCAGCACGAAAAGCGATACCTGGCGCTGATGGAGAATATCGCCGGCGGTAAAGTTTTCAAGCGGGACACCGCGGTGGTCTGGCGCTGCATGAACTGCGGATACCTGCATGAAGGTCCCGAGGCGCCGGAATTATGCCCGGCCTGCGCACACGCGCAGAAACACTTTGAACTGCTCGGAGAGAACTGGTAGGCGAAAAAGGCTCCCCTGGATCGGCGACCACAAGGATTAGTTATGAGCGACGGGCGGAACAATGAAATTCGCTTCAACGGCCTGGCGATAAGTCCGGGACTTGTTCTTGCCAGGATATGCCTGTTCAAACAGAGCAGGCACAATACGCTTCCTTCGTATGAAGTCAGCGGTAAGGGTGTCGATCGCGAGAAGGCCCGGGTCGGAAGAGCCCGAGAAATCGTCGTCGAACGCCTCGAGAATCTCAAGGGCACGGTGGCAGATCGCATTGGTCCGGCCGAGGCCGAAATATTCGTCGCCCAGAAAATGATGCTGCAGGATCCGGTCCTTTGCGACGAGATGGACAAAGCTATCGATGAGGGAGTCAATGCCGAACGGGCCGTCACGGATACCCTCGACGAATACGAGTCTCAACTGGCCCGACTCGACGACGAGTACATAAAGGAGCGCGCCAGCGACCTGGGCGAACTCAAGCGCCGCCTGCTCGACGTTCTGTGCAATACCGGTCCGTCGTTCCAGTGCTCCGCCGACAGCAACTGCCTTCGAGGACACGATCGCGTTATCGTCACCGAGGAGTTGACCCCCTCGATCGCGACGGAGATCGAAACCAGCAGTCTGCTGGGTTTTGTCACCGAGCGTGGAGGCAGGACTTCGCACGCGGCGATTCTGGCTCGAGCGCTGGGTATTCCGGCTGTCAGCGGTATCCCCGACATCCACAACCAGATACCCTGCGGTACGGAAGTGCTGCTGAACGGAAACACCGGTGAACTTGTAGTTCGCCCCAGCGCCGAAACCAAGACCGCCGCCGAACAGGTCGTCAGCGAGCCGGTTCTTGAGGCGGTCGATCCTGTGGAGCGGTTTACCGTCATGGCCAACATAAGCACCGCTGCTGAGGTGGGGCAGGCGGTGGAGATGCGGGCTGAAGGAATCGGTTTGTATCGCACGGAATTCGAGTTTTTTTCAGCGGGCGGAGTTTTGGACGAAGATCGGCAGTACGAGTTGTACTTCAGCGTGGCGGCCTCGATGGAAGGACGTCCGGTTTATTTCCGGATGCTGGACATTGGGGCCGACAAGCCCTTACCGGATTTGGACTTGCCCAAGGAGGACAATCCTGCCCTGGGATATCGCGGTGCGCGGTTGCTTCTGGGTCGTCGGGATTTGATGCGTCCCCAGGCCAGGGCCCTGGCGCGGGTATCGAGCAAGTTTCCCGTCCACGTGATGTACCCGATGATCACAGGTCTTGCTCAGTTCCGGGCGATGAAAGAGGCATTCGAGGAGATGACCGCCGACATATCCCCCGTGCAGCTCCGCCACGGTGTGATGTTCGAGGTTCCGTCGGCCTGCATGGACGCGCGGGGCATTCTGGAGGAAGTTGATTTCGCCAGCATAGGCAGCAACGACCTGATCCAGTACATTTTCGCGGTCGACCGCAATAACAGCATCGTCTCCGGCGACCATCACCCGGATCGCGAGGTTTTCTGGCGGATGTTGGAGAATATGACCCTCGAGGCGGATATTGCGGAAAAACCGCTTTCGATCTGCGGAGAGTTGGCTTCGGACGTACAATACACCGACAGGCTGATCGCAAGCGGTATTGGGACGGTGAGCGTAAGCGCCCGGCGGATTTCGGACGTTCGCAGGGCGGCGGTCCGGGCGAAATCCCGGAGACACGTACGGTCCACGAACTAACTGAGAAAGGAAGAACGATGACTGAGAAACTACAAGTCTACAAGTGTGAGCATTGCGGGAACATCGTTGAAGTGTTCGTCGGCGGAGGCCCGACGCCGGTATGCTGCGGGGTCGACATGGTCCTGCTCGAGCCAAAGACCGCCGATGCAACCACCGAAAAACACGTGCCCGTGATCGAGAAGATCGAAGGCGGATACAAGGTGACGGTCGGTTCGACGCCGCATCCGATGACCGACGAGCACTACATACAGTGGATCGAACTGATCTGCGGCGACGTCGTAACCCAGGCATACCTCGCCCCGGGCGAGGCGCCGGAAGCGGTCTTCTCCACCGGTGATTGCGATTGCCCTGTAACTGCGCGGGAGCACTGCAACGTCCACGGGCTCTGGAAGGGCCAATGACAACCGGCGAGCGAACTGTCCCGACGCGATTCGCGATGGTCGCGGGCCCGGGGCGCCGCGGGAATGTCGTGTGAAGGAAGCGCGCTTGCAAAGCGAAAAGGGCTTGACGGTATTCGCCGGTGTGCTCGCCGCGCGAGCGCCATCGGGAGCGTCGAAGCCGAAAAGAAAGGATCGGAAAATGAACCAACGTAAGAATATCATCACATTCAAGGGACAACCGCTGACCTTGCTGGGCGACGAGATCCTTTGCGGGCAGGAGGCGCCCGAGGCCGTCGTGCTCGACAACGCGCTGAATCCCGTCGCCCTGTCGGACTTTCGCGGAAAGGTCGCGATCGTCTCGTCAGTACCGTCACTGGACACCCCGGTCTGCGATATCCAGACACGCCGGTTCAACACCGAAGCGGCGTCCCTGGGCGAGAACGTGGTGGTCCTGACGATCAGCATGGACCTTCCGTTCGCCCAGGCGCGGTGGTGTGGTGCGGCCGGTGTAGAGGCCGTCAAGACGCTGTCTGACCATCGCGACGGGCAGTTCGGTCTGGCCTGCGGTCTGATGATCGAAGAGATGCGCCTCCTGGCGCGATCGGTGCTCGTGCTGGATAGCGCCGGGACGGTGCGATACGTTCAGATAGTACCCGAACTGACGGAAGAGCCCGACTATCAATCCGTTTTGGATGTCGTGCGGACACTGGTTTGACACCGAGCCCCGGTCCGCGAATACCGCAGTGCCCGGAGTCTGTGGAAAGGATAGAACGATGCTTGACAAAGAGATCGCCGACTCGCTGAACTCGCAGATGAATTTCGAGATGTATTCGGCCAATATTTATATGTCGATGGCCGCCTGGTTTGACGCCGGTAACCTGGTCGGTTTCGCCAACTGGATGAAGGTCCAGTATTCCGAGGAGATGTTCCACTTCACGAAGTTCTACGATTACATCAATGAACGTGGCGGGCGCGTGCGGTTGAGCGGTATGGACGCTCCGGAAACCGAGTGGGACTCACCGCTGGCGGCGTTTGAAAACGCGCTGGCCCACGAAAGGATTGTCACCGGGCGGATAAACGATCTGGTCGCACAGGCCGCCGAATCCAAAGATCACGCGACGGCGAACTTTCTGCAGTGGTTCGTCAGCGAACAGGTCGAGGAAGAAGCCAGCGTTGACGGTGTCGTCCAGCAACTGAAACTTGTGGAAAACGCACCGGGCGGGCTGTTCATGCTCGACCGCGAAATGGGCCGGAGAGTCTTCACACCGCCGGCAAAGGAGTAACACATATGGCGAACCTGAATGCAGAGAAAATATTCGACATCGCCGAACAGGTAGAACGAGACGGCGCCAATTTCTATCGGAAAGCGGCGGAGCACGCCAATGAAGACTGCCGCAGCGTCCTGCTGGCACTGGCGACAATGGAATCCAACCACGAAAGGACCTTTGCGGACATGCGGGCCGATTTTTCCGACGGAGAACTCCAGCCACTGGTGACCGACCCGGCCAGGAAGGGCGCCTTGTACCTGCAGGCGGCGATCGACGGAAAAATATTCGGAGCAAACCCGTTATCGGAACTGACCGGGACCGAATCGATAGACAAGATATTTGAGATCGCAATCGATCTGGAGAAAGACTCGGTAATTTTTTACCAGAGCATGAAGGCCCTGGTTCCCCCGGGCCGGGCCCGCCAGCAGCTTGACAAGATCATCGATGAGGAAATCGGGCACATTCTCGAATTGACAAGAACCTAGCTCATCGGGCGACATCCCTTCCTCGGCGCGGGTCCGGGCTTCGCAGAGGCCTGGCGGGAGATAATCCCCGTCGCGGGCATGAAACACTGAAAGCAAAATGAGCATCGATCTCAAGAAAGAACAGAAAGCATCCGGAGACAGACCGCGATACCGTTATTCCCTGGCGGCAAGAGGTTTCTTCTGGTCGATGGATATGCTTACGGGGAAAAAGACGACACTCGCCAAAGCCAAACTGATAGAGATGTTGGCCGGCATCCCGTACCGTTCGTGGGAAATCCGCCAGTACGCCCGCATGACGCGAGGATACCACAATGAGCAACTGGTGCGAGAGGCTCAAAGCATCATGGTTTGGGGCCGCCAGGCCCAGGATAACGAATATTGGCACTTGAGAGTTATCAACGAAAAAATGAAAGAAGACGGGATCAAGGACCCGTGGTATCTGTTTTGGCCCGTCCCGTTTATCATGGTCGGCGTTTATGTCGTGTTAACGCGTGTAATGGCCTTGATAAGCATTCGCGGAGCGTTTCTGTTCAACGCGCAGTTCGAGGACCATGCCGAACACGTATACGCGCAATTTGTTGAAGAACATCCCGAATGGGAAACCCAGCCGGTCACTAATGAAAAGGTGAAAGAATACGGGGATCTTTCAACCTGGGCGGATGTGTTCAGGCGCATTGGCCTGGACGAACGCGATCATATGAACAACAGTTTTGTATTCTGCGGTAAACCGGAATGTGTCGTGGAATACGAGGGCATGCCCCGGTCTTAAAACCGCATGACCCGGAAACGGCGCGGGGACGATTCCCCGATTAGCACAAAGGAGACATGAAATGGCGACTAACGAGAATCTGCAGGCGGCATTCGCCGGTGAAAGTCAGGCGAATCGCAAATATCTGGCTTTCGCGAAAAAAGCCGATCAGGATGGTTTTCCCCAAGTGGCCAGGCTGTTTCGGGCAGCCGCGGAAGCCGAAACCGTCCACGCACACACGCACCTTCGCGTAATGACCGGTGTTCGGGAAACTTCCGCCAATCTCGAAGCGGCGGTGACCGGTGAAGCACACGAGTTCGAGAAAATGTACCCGGACTTTCTGGCGGAGGCCGAAAGCGAGGGCAACCAGGCGGCGGTTATCACCTTCAGGAACGCCCTGGCGGTCGAGGAGATTCATCACGGTCTCTACCTGCAGGCGCTCGAGTCGGTCAATAACGGTCAGGACCTCGAACCCGCTTCGGTCTGGGTATGCCGGATATGCGGAAACACCGTCGTCGGCGACTGCCCCGATCTGTGCGGCGTCTGCAATGCGTCGAGAGATAACTTCACTGAAGTAAGCTAGGTCGGATTTGCGGGATTAGCGCCATGGTTGAAAATGATGCGGTATTATGGCGATGTTCGATATGCGGGTACGTTCACCACGGTCCTTCCGCCCCGGATTGCTGTCCTGTTTGCGGGGCGGGAGCCGGTGACTTTGCGCCGCACGTTGAACGGCACGAGACGCCGCCCGGCGCCTCCGAGAGATGGCGGTGCCTGAACTGCGGCTACATGCACATCGGCGCCGAAGCGCCCGATCTCTGCCCGGTGTGCGATGCGGCCGGAGACCGCTTCGAGGCGATCGCCGCCCAATCACAGACCGCCTCCGGGAGAGACTTCAGCGGAAACCTCGTTGTCATAGGCGCGGGAGTTGCCGGGCTTTCGGCCATCGAGTCATTCAGGAAAACCGCCTCGGGCGGGACCGTGACGCTTGTGTCCAGGGAACCGGACCTTCCATACTATCGCCTCAATCTCACACGTTACCTGGCTGGAGAAATCTCCGAAACCGATCTGCCCATCCACGAGGCGAGTTGGTTTTCGGATAAGGACGTCGATCTCAAACTCGGGGCGGACGTCGGCGAAATCCGCCTTGAAGATAAAAGTATCCGGCTGCGTGACGACACGACCATCCCGTACGACAAGCTTATCGTCACGATGGGCGCCCACCCGTTTACGCCTCCCATTCCGGGAATTGCGCAAGAAGGAGTGATCTCCGTGCGCACGGTTCGCGACGCCATGTGGATTCTGGAGTTCCTGCAGCCGGGCATGCGGTGTGTCGTGATTGGCGGAGGGTTACTCGGGCTGGAGACGGCCGGCGCCCTGGCCGCTCGAAAAGCCGACGTGACACTGCTGGAGAGCTACGACTGGCTAATGCCTAGACAGTTGAATCGGCAGGCCGGTGAGATCCTGAAGAGTCACGTCGAGCAACTTGGCGTTGTCGTCCGCAATAATGCCCACACCCGGGAACTGCCTGGTGACGAGCGGGTAGCCGGTGTGGAATTGTCCGACGGCCGGACGATTCCGGCCGATCTGGTTATCGTCGCTACGGGCGTTCGACCCAACAGTCACCTGGCGCGGAGAATCGGTCTGGTCGTCAATAAGGGAATTGTAGTTGACAACCGGCTCACCAGTTCGCACGAGTCGGTTTACGCGGCCGGAGACGTAGCCGAACACCAGGGCGTGCTGTATGGGAATTGGTCCGCCGCGCAGTTCCAGGGCGGTATCGCCGGGATGAACGCCGCCGGCGCCACGGCGCTTTTCGGCGGGATTCCACGTTCCAATACGCTGAAAGTACTTGGACTGGATTTGCTGAGTATAGGTCAGTTCGAGCCCGAAGACGGAAGCTTCCAGGTGATCGAAGACCACTTGGAGTCCGGGTATTACAGGTTCGTATTTCGCGACGAGCACCTGGTGGGAAGCGTGCTTGTCGGAGATACTTCCCTGTCCGGGCCCGTCAAGGGCGCCGTGGAATCCGGGACCGACTTTTCCAGTGTCCTCATCGCGGACGTTTCGGCCGGGGCATTCGCTGACGAGCTGCGCGGGCGATCCGGATAGACTGTTAAAGAGCGAGAGGTTTATTATCGAATTACGGACTGAAAGCCCCGAACTAAAAACATGCGGGTGTGACCATCGCACCGAGTGAAACCATGACTGAATCGACAACACTCCGCCTCCCCGAACCGTTCGTGATGGTAGTGTTCGGAGCGTCGGGCGACCTGACGCGCCGTAAACTCCTTCCGGCAATTTTTCAACTATGGTGCCGGAACCACCTGCCTGAATCGGCGGCCGTCATCGGATACGCACGAAGCGACAGGACCGACGAGAGCTTTCGTGCCGAGTTGTGTGATTCGATGCGCGACGAGTTTTCCTGCCATCAGGGACTGATCGACGATGAGGCGTGGCAGGCGTTCGCTTCGAGAATATTCTACCAGCGGGGCGGATACGATTCGCCCGACGATTTCGAGGCGCTTGGCAGGCGTATAAAAACGCTTGGCGCCGGGCGGAACGTGCCGGGAAACTGCATGTATTACCTGGCGACTCCACCGGAGGCGTTTGCGGACATCATCGAAAATATCGGGCAGGCCTCACTGGCCGGAAGAGGACAAACGGACCCGTGGACCAGGATCGTCATTGAAAAACCGTTCGGAACCGACCTGCAATCCGCATGTGAGCTGAATCGAATAACCAGGTCGGTGTTCGACGAGGACCAGATATTCCGCATCGATCACTATCTCGGTAAAGAGACGGTCCAGAACATCATGGTTCTGCGTTTCGCCAACAGTATTTTCGAGCATGCATGGAACCACGATTACATAGATCACATTCAGATCACGGCCGCTGAATCGCTCGGCGTGGGCTCGCGGGGAGGATACTACGACCGGTCCGGCGCGCTGCGGGACATGGTGCAGAATCACCTGATGCACCTGCTGTGCCTGGTGGCGATGGAACCGCCGAGCACACTGACATCCGACGCCGTTCGCGACGAGAAAGTGAAAGTGCTCAAGGCGCTGCGGACGATCCCGCCGCTTTGTGCGGCCAACGGGGTCGTTCGAGCCCAGTACACCGCCGGAAGCATCGGCGGACACGACGTACCGGGATACCGCCAGGCGGACAACGTGTCCGCCGATTCCCGCACAGAAACGTTTGTCGCGTTCAAAGTGCATTTGGACAACTGGCGATGGTCGGGCGTACCGTTCTACCTTCGCACCGGAAAGTGTCTCCCGCGCAGATGCACCGAAATATCCATCCATTTCAAGGACGTCCCGCAAGTACTTTTCAACCGC